>Ga0134125_10010265_pt1 | contig 10523 bp, 9 predicted proteins | sample KB31751_FD_96464 | JGI IMG/M metagenome (GOLD analysis project Ga0134125, IMG submission 96464) | Terrestrial soil microbial communities with excess Nitrogen fertilizer from Kellogg Biological Station, Michigan, USA - KB3-175-1 | ecosystem: Environmental > Terrestrial > Soil > Unclassified ... | reverse complement strand
GCCGCGCTGGCGCCGAAGGGCGAGCGACGGATGGGCGCGAGCCCGCAGGCCAACGGCGGCCGTCGCCTCCTCCCCCTGGAGATCCCCGATCCCTCCGCCTACGCGATCGAGGTCCCGGGGCCAGGTGCCGAGCGCGCGGAATCGACCAAACGCCTCGGGCTGATGCTGCGCGACCTCTACGCCGCCAACCCGGACAACTTCCGCCTCTTCTGCCCCGACGAGACCGACTCCAACCGGCTCGGTGCCGTCTTCGAGGTCTCCGACCGCTGCCTGATGGACGCCCGCCCCGACGACACCAACGTCTCCCCCGAGGGGCGGGTGATGGAGGTTCTCTCCGAGCACAACTGCCAGGGCTGGCTGGAGGGCTATCTGCTCAGCGGCCGCCACGGGCTCTTCGCCACCTACGAGGCGTTCGCGATGGTCTCCGCCTCGATGGCGATCCAGCACACGAAGTGGCTGGAGGAGATGCGGCGGCTGGACTGGCGCGCGCCGGTCGCCTCGCTCAACGTCCTGCTCACCTCGACCTGCTGGCGCAACGATCACAACGGCTTCAGCCACCAGGGGCCGGGATTGATCGACACGATGCTCAGCCTCCGCGGCGAGGTCGTCCGCATCTACTTCCCGCCCGACGCCAACAGCCTGCTCGCCGTTGCCGACCACTGCTTGCGCAGCCGCGACTACGTAAACCTGATCGTCGAGGACAAGCAGCCGCAGCTGCAATACCTGACCTACGAACAGGCGCGGAGCCACGCCGCCGCCGGCGCCTCGCGTTGGGAGTGGGCGAGCAGCGACGACGGCGAGGACACCGACGTCGTTCTCGGCTGCGCCGGGGACATCCCGACGCAGGAGACGCTCGCCGCCGCCTGGCTGCTGCGCCGCCACACGCCGGAGCTGCGGGTGCGGGTCGTCAACGTGATCGACCTAATGGTGCTGTTCCCGCGCGAAGCGCATCCGCACGGGTTGCCGGAGGAGCGCTTCGTCGAACTCTTCGGAGAAGATGATGACGTGGTTATGGCCTTCCACGGCTACGCCCGCGCCCTGCACCAGCTCCTCCACGGCCGCCCCCACCCCGGTCGCTTCCACGTCCGCGGCTTCAACGAGCAGGGAACGACCACCACGCCGTTCGACATGGTGGTGATGAACCAGATGAGCCGCTACCACCTGGCGCTGGAGGCGCTGCGCCGGGCCCGCCGGGCGCCCGCCGGAGCGGCCGAGCTGGAAGCCAACTGCGAGGAGATGCTCGACCGCCACCACTCATACGTCCGTGAGCACCTGGAGGACATGCCCGAGGTCCGCGACTGGACCTGGGACGCGACCTGACGGTGAGAGCCGAGCCCGACCGCATCCTCGCCGTCAACGCTGGCTCCTCGAGCCTGAAGCTGAGGGTGCTCGACGCGAAAGACAGGGTAGTCGGCTCGCGCGACAGCGACGCACCCGGAAACGAGGCCGACCTGCGCGACGAGTTGGAGGCGATCCTGACCGACGCAGGGCCGATCGACGCGGCCGGACACCGGGTCGTCCACGGCGGGGCCAAGTTCACCGACCCGACGATCGTCAACCCCGCGGTCGAGGACGAGCTCGACGGGCTCACTGACCTCGCCCCCCTCCACAACCCACCCGCGGTAGCAGCGATGCGAGCGCTGGACGCGCTGCGGCCTGGGCTGCCGACCGTCGCCTGCTTCGACACCGCCTTCCACGCGACGATGCCTGCGGCAGCATCCACCTATGCCGTACCGGCGGCCTGGTCGGAGCGCTGGCCTTTGCGGCGCTATGGCTTCCACGGCCTCTCCCACTCCTACGCCAGCCGACGCGCCGCCGAGCTGCTTGACCGCCCGCTCGCCGAACTGCGGATCGTCACCGCCCACCTCGGCGCCGGCGCCTCGCTCTGCGCCGTGGCGGGCGGGCGCTCGGTCGATACCACGATGGGCTTCACCCCAATCGAGGGCTTGGTGATGGCCACGCGCTCAGGGTCCATCGACCCTGGGCTGCTGCTCTGGGTCCAGCGCCACGGTCACATCGACGCCAACGAGATGGAGCAAGCGCTCGACCGCGAATCAGGCTTGCTCGCGCTCTCCGGCCGCTCGGGCGACATGCGCGAGATCATCACTGGCATCGAGATGGGGGATAAGCGCTGTGGCCTCGCCTTTGACACCTACGTCCACCGCCTCGGCGCTGGCATCGCTGCGATGACGGCGGCGATGGGCGGCATCGACGCGCTCGTATTCACCGGAGGGGTCGGCGAGAACTCGGCCCAGGTTCGAGCGGCCGTGGGCACGACCGGCGGCTTCCTAGGGATCGAGGTTGAGGGACCGGCGAACGACAGCGGCGAGCGCGATCGCGTCATCTCGGCCTCCAAGAGCGCCGTCGCGGTGCTGGTCCTCAGCGCCCGCGAGGACATCGAGCTCGCCGCCCAGGTGCGAGCTTCCCTGGCTGCTGCTTGAAAACACCGCTCAAGCTCCTAATTTGCCGAACTTAGTACCCGCCGCCAGATCGCCGTCAGCTCTCGCCCACGAAAAAAGCCCCGTTTCCGGGGCTTTTCTCTATAGCGGGGGCAGGATTCGAACCCGCGACCTTCGGGTTATGAGCCCGATCCCGTGGCCCCGCTGGGCTACGTGAGGCGCGGTTCAAGCGGTTCTCACGATATCGAGCTACGTGGAGATCGGCTGGAATCTGTGGGGCTTGTTGCCCCATGTGTTGCCCCATCTGAGCTGGAGCTTGCTCATCCGGGCAAGTCGTCCGCCACAGGTCCTGTCCGTAAGCCGACCAGATATCAACCATCGCCATCGCGGTCGATGCGGGCTGACGGTATCGACCAGGCGCGGCGCAGGGCGATCGCTCGTAGCCCGAACGTCAGCAGGACTGGAATCCACAACGCCGCGACCGGGCTGATCGAGGTCCGCAGCAACAGGACGTAGGCGACCGCTCCGGCAATTGCGGCCAGGGCATAGATCTCACCAGTCAAGACGACAGGCGTTCTGGTCAACAGGAGGTCACGAATGACGCCGCCGGAGATCCCTCCCATCACTCCGAGGATCACCGCGACCACGGAGCTCGTACCTGCGTGCAGCGCCGTATCGCAGCCGAGAACCGTGAACAGCCCTAGCCCCAGCGCGTCGGCGGCCAGGACGATCTGCCATCGGTCGACCGCGGTGGCCCAGCGCCTCGCCGGGGGAATCGTGAGCAGGGCAACGCTAGCGGCAAGGAAGACGGGCCAGGGCTTCTCGATCCATGAGACCTCCAGGCCGAGCAGCAGGTCCCGGACGGTGCCGCCGCCGACAGCGACGATCACCCCCAAGACGACCACGCCGAACCAGTCCAAGCGGTGGCGAGCGGCTGCCATCGCACCGGACACCGCCCACGCCACGGTGCCGAGGACGACGACCGTGTTGGTCAGGAGATCAGAGGTTTCGATCAGCGTGTCCATAGCCCGCCACACCTATGCCTCGTTCATGATCGCGGCTGGGGTCAACGCCAGGCGCTGGGCCTTTTCGGAGGCGCTTGCGGTCGACGCGATTCTTCGGACCGTTCCCCTATGCCGTTCTCGGGGAGGGCACCGGGCCGGGATCGCCGGCGACGATCAAGGCCGTCTACATGACGGCAAGCTCCGTCCCGTCGGGCGAGTGGTCGGCCATCGCGACGCTCTGAATGGCCGGATCCTCGTAGGTGTTCCAGTAATAGGTGTTCGTGCGGGACGAGAAGAGCCCGGTGTAGATGGTCTTCTCGAACTCGCCCGAGCCCATGGCTGCGCATCCGTCCACCATCGCGACCTGCTGCAGGGTGTGGAACGCGCGACTGACGTTCTCTTCCTCGGTCGACTTCTCCGGATAGTGGGCGTTGACATAAGCCGCACGCACGAACCGAGACGGTGAGTAGTAGTCCCCCGGGATTCCCCGCATGTGCGACCCCGATCCGAAGGGCTCCAAATGCGCTCGGCCGAGCACGGTGTCCTCGGGGAAATCCGGCGTCGCGTTGAGGTAGTTCCGCAGGTTCTCGTGGTGCCAGGAAAAGCCCGGCTGGTTGGCGAGGACGTCAACATCGTCGTCGAAGACGTGCATGCCGCCGGCGGTGTACTCCACCACGATCGCGCGCTCCGAGTCGCCGATGATCCAGTGAAGCAGGGAGCTCGGGTACTTCTCATTGATCGGCTGATCGACGATGGCGACGTCGCGTAGCGCCGCCTCGACCTCGTCGACGCTCTCGAACTGCGAGGCCACCCAGAGCGGGAACTCGAACGCGGCGACGTTGGTCGCCCCCTCGGCAGGCTCAGCGGCGTACTCGGCGTACCCCGGGAAGTTGAGACCCGCCACGGCGATGCCGGCATCGTTGCCGCAGTCGAAGTAGAGCGGCGTGTCCTCCTCCACGATGCCCATTCCGATGACCGCATGCCGGATGCCGGTAACCCCATCGAACGGTGACTTGGGTGCATACCCCCGAGGCATCGTGACGACCTGCTCTCCATAGCCGCTCGTCCAGTCGAGGTTACGCGCCAGGTAGAGATGTCCCTCCCCGTCGCTGAACCGGATGCCAGTGCACATTTTGAACCTCCTTTTAGCCCAGATTTCTTGACCTACCCTTGCGCCCCGAACCAAAACCGGTTCGGAAGGCTCCTCAAAGGGAGCCGCTCAACGGGTCGGGCTCACCAAATCGTGAAGCTCTTGGATCGGCGAACCGACGTTTGGTTCAAATACCGTCCAGTAAGGGCGATTCTTCTGAGCTGGCCTGGGAGCGGGGCTGGACGATCGCGCGCTTCACGCCCGACCGATGGAGCGTCCACGGGATCGGTCCGGGCGGGCTTTCTAGGCCGCGACAGGATCGGGCCCAGCATCACCCGCGCCGACATCGCCGACTTCTTGCTGTCCCAGGTGGACGATCAGCGGTTCATCCGGGCGGCGCCGGCGATCAGCAACTGAGACGTTCGGCGCCACCTTTGTTCGCGGGACGCCGTAGACGAAGCCGACGAGGCAGAGTCAGCGACCGTCGGGTTCCTACGCGGACAGTCCGCTTATGAGCCCGATCCGGTGGACCTGCCGGACTACGCGGAGCGCGTCCTAGAGCAGTTTCCGCCCGATCGTATTCCAGGGGAGGCAGCCGGGATCACGGCCGCATGGGCCTCACGCAATGCCTCGGCCAGTCGCGGCTCCCACTTGAGGCTGACGCGCAGCGACTCTTCCGCGAGTCGTGAGAGCGCGAACATCTTCCCCCGACCTTTGAAAACCGAAGCCTCGGGGTTCAAGGGGAACGTTTCTTCGGCTCCGGAGAACGAGAGACAGCACTCGCGGAGCTCTTCAGCCGTCATCTACTCATCATCGTCGACCCCGTCCCCTATGCGATGCCTCCGAGTCGATCTCGCGCGGGACGGCTCTCACACATTTCGCAAATTGTGACCCGTTTGTGACCCGCGGCACCTGTGGCGAATGGCCCTAGACACGAAAAAACCCCGCCTTTCCGCGGCCTTCTCCTATAGCGGGGGCAGGATTCGAACCTGCGACCTTCGGGATCGTCAGCGCCGCGCTCACCGGCTGGAAGGTAAGCGGTTCCTGAGATCGGCTGAGATCGGCGTCCTTGCACGTCCGTTCGATCCGCTCGATCGCCTCCTGCGCGTTCTGTCCAAGCGAGCCGCGCAGCTCCCTCGGTCGCATTAGCTCGCGGAGGTGGGCGAAGCCCGAGATGCTTTCGGCGAAGACTTCATTTATCCAGACGGCGTGCTCGCCGCTGCCGCGTGGGGCTTCTGGTCGCGGCTCTCGCGGCGCCGTGTGGCTTATGACGTGCTCGAGGTTCAGCAGGGCGATGTGGCCGGTCGGCTCGGCCACCGCCTCAACCCGAAGCTGCGCCGTTCTGCTGGTCGCGAAGGTGGTTGAGCCTCGTTCGCAGGTCGTCCAGGTCGGCGCGGACCTTCCGGTTCGGATCGTCGGGGTACTGGAGGTTGTAGACCTTCGCGTTCAAGATTTCGCCAAGCGCTCGCGACCGGCTGCGGTCCCCTTCTCTCTCCTCGCGCATTTGGTTCTCTTGATCGGCCGCGATCGCGTCGAAGTTCGCCAGCGTGAAGGACCACGCCCGCCAGCGCTCGGCCTCCGCCGGGTCGAACGGTTCGCGCTGGCCGGGGTGCTCGGCCTCCGCGTCCTCGCCGGCCTCGGGGGCGAGCTCGACCAGGTCGCCCCGGAGCGCGACGAACTCGCGGGCCAGCTGCTCGTCTTCCTCGGCGTACTTTCGTTCGGCCTCCTGCACCTCGGCCGAAAGCGCTTTCACGACTCGCTCAATCCGGCGGTTCTCTCGCAGTAGCCCCAGGTACTCGCTGAGGCGGCGAAAGAACGCCTGACCCTCCGCATTCATCGCGGCCTCGTAGGCGCCGTTCAACTGCTCAAGCGGGGTTTGCCACGGTCGGCGGCAGGATAGCCCCGAGGATCAGACCGGCTGATCGGAAAGCTTGTAACCCTGGCCGTGGCAGTTGACGATGAAGCCAGCGGCGCCGGCATCCCGCAGCTTGCAGCGCGTGCGACTCGCGTGGGACTCAAGTGAGCGGAGCTTGCTGGTGCCCTTGCTCCCCCCCACAGCTCGCGCAGCAGCTCCTGCTTCGTGAAGACGCGGCCAGGCTCGGTCTCCAGCAGCGCGATCAGTTCATATTCGTGTGCGGTCAGCCGCAGCTCGACACCCCGGACCTCGACCCGGCGACCGGCCGGGTCGACCAACAGCGGGCCGACCTTGACCGGGGCGAGATCATCGGGCCTGGCGGCGTCGAAGATGCTGCCGTCGATGTGACCCCGGTAGAGGGGGCGCCAGTCCTTCTCCGCGACCAGCTTCGCTTTATCTGCCAATGGCCACCCATCGGTCAGGCGGATCTCCAGCTCGCCGCCGTCAGGGGTCTTGATCGAGGTGGTGGTGAAGCGTCCGGGTACGAGCAACTTCACCGACCCCTCGCTGAATCGAGCATCCGCAGAGACTCCGCAGGAAAAGGGTGCGATGCCGCCCCTGCGTCGCAGCGGGGGTAGGTGGTTCGTAGCCGTCAGTGGGAGCAGCCGGCGCGCCACACGCCGGGAAGTGTCAGTGCGGATAACCGCCGCTTTCACCGTTACAGAGCGACCAGGGGGTCAGTTTTAAACCGGGCAAACTGCCACCGGGCTTGACAGCAGAGGACAAGCGCTTCGCACCCCCAAGATGGGGGCTATTTGTCGACCGTGGAGCCGCAGGTTTTGGGACGCGCCGCGAACTGATGCCCTCCGAACGAGCAGGGCTTGGTGATTCGGATTACGGCCGAAGCCGCCGGGCCACGGAGCCCGGTCACCCCGATTGCCCTCACCTTGAAGACGTGCCTGCCGATCTTGACCGGGTAGCGCTTCGGGGAGCTGCAGCGCCGGTAGGGCCGCTTGTCGAACTTGCAGACGAAGCCGCCGGTCCTGCCGCGGGCGAAGAAGCGGACCAGCACCTTCGCACGATGCTCTTCGATGGCGCGGTTGCTGGGCGGTTTCACGGTCGCGATCTTCGCCCGCGGGCGCTCGGGCCCGCGCTTCTTCGCTTTCGCCTTGGTCGGCGCGGGCGGGTCGGCGAATGGGTCGGTGCTGGTGAAGATCTGCCCACGGGCGCCGGTGACGGCGCAGAGGGTGCGCGAGGCGCAGGCAGCGCCGAAGAGGCCGTTGCCCTCCTGGACGGAGCCGCCCTGCGGAAGTTCGTAGCGGATCAGGTTCACGTAGCTCCAGGCGGAGCTACCGGCGGTGGGATTGGTCGAGGTGAGGACGCTGCCGTTGTTGTCGGTTGCCACGCATTCCGACGCGGATAGGCAGGAGACCCCGGTGATCTGGACCGAACCGCCACCTCCAAATGCCTTCCAGCCTCCGAGCCCGCCCGTCGGGGCGGTGCTGGTGATCAGGCTGCCCGATTTGTTTCCTGCCACGCAGAGGACCGTCGAAACGCAGCCGATCGCCTGCATCCCGCCGGGGCCTGCGGGCGCGCCGACGACGTGCCAGTCGACGGCTTCGCCCTGCGGTTTGGTGGTGAAGGCGATCCCGCCTTCCTGGCCGACCGCGACGCAGAGGTCCGCGCGAGGGCAGGAAATGGCGCCGAAGTTGAACGGTTCGGTCAGTTCGAAGGTGCGCCAGGTCGAGGCGTCCCCCGTTGGGTTCGTCGAGACGAGGACCTTGGCGTAGTTTTCGCTCAGGCCCCCGGCGGTGCCGCCGCCCACGTGCCTTTCGGCGACCGCAACGCAGAGGGTGGTTGTCGGGCAGGAGACGCCGACGAGGTGAACGTTGCGGCCTCCCGGTTCGCCGATCTCGACCGATTTCCAGGCCGAAGCCGGCCCGGAGGGATTGGTGGTGCTGTAGACGAAGCCCTTGTTCATCACCGCCACGCAGAGGTGGGTCGAGGGGCAGGAGATCGACTGGATCTGCAGCCCGGGGATCTCCTGGTTCGGCCAGGTGTTCGAGTTCGGCCAGGGCCCTTCGCCGACGAAGACGGGGTCCCACGCGGCCGAGCCGCCGGTCGGATCGGTCGAGGAGGCGATCATGTTGTTGGTCCCGCTGGCCACACACAGCGAGCTCGACGGGCAGGAGACGTTGAGGATGTAGCTTTTCGCGGCCAGGCCGGAAAGCTGCGCCGGCTGCCAGGTCGCCGCTGAGGCTGTTGCGGGCAGGATGAGCCCGAGCAGCAGGCCCCAGACGAGCAGACGCCGGCTTCTAGTCCCCATCTCCATCTTCCCCTGCAACACAAGTCAGGGTACTGAGTAGCTGTGTTGTGACGCAGCGCAGGGTCGGTCAGCGCCTCCTGCTGCCACGCCTCGGCCTGGCGGCGCACCATCTCGGGCAGGTCGAGGGTGACGAGCAGCCGCACCCTGCCGCGTCCTGGATTGGCACCTCCGTTTCCGCCCGTCATTTGCGGCGGGGGGAGTCGAGGTTGCCGGACACCTTTTCGCAGGTCTGATGTCCGATCTGAAAGCGCCGGTTGGTCTCGGCGTCCCTTCGCCTCGACTCAGCCTCATCGCCGTGTTCGATCAGGACCTGGGCCGCTTCGTCCCGCAGGCGCCAGAGGAGCTTTCGCAACTCGGGGGCCGGCATGGTCAGCGCGTAGGTCTCACGCCCGTCGTACTCGCTCCAGCCGATGTCCTGCAAGAGCCGGAAGTCTTCGGCGAACTCCTTTCCCATTCGCTCGACGGCGGCGAAGTTCTTGGTCCGCTCCAGCGCCACCCAGAAGTCCTCGATGCTGCCGAGGTGATTGCGGACCAGCTCGTATAGACCGTCGCGCTCCTCGCGGTCGATCGTGACCCCGCTTTCGCGGGCCATCAGGACGCGACCTCCTCGGCGTCGGTGTAGACGAGGACGGCTTCGCAGGCTCGCATCGTCGCGACAAGGCCCTCGACGGGGGCGACCGAGTCGCGTTCCCTGATTGCGTCGTGGAACCCGCCCTCGGTTTCCTCGCGGATGCGCTTCATCAGCGCCGAGAGCTCGGGGTGCGGCATCGTCAACTCGACCTGGCCGCTGCTCCCGTCCTCATGCCAGCCGAGGTCCTCCAGCAGCCGGAAGTCGTCGGCGAACTCTCTCGCCAGCTTTTCGGCGCCAGGAACGTCGTCCTGACGCTCCAACAGGGTGAAGACATCGCTCAGGCCAACCAGGTGAGTGCGAACCGCCTGGTAGATCGCCTCCCGCTGGTCGCGGGTGAGCTTGATTGCTGATCGGGCCATGTGCCCCCCTTTCGGTGAGGGCACCTAGAACCGCCGCACGCGGCGTCAATCGAAGCTGAGACGGGTACCGTCTCTCCCGCATCGAAGGTTGGTTCTTCGGTGCCGGGCCCCGGGGCGCTACAACGCCGCCGGGGCCGTTTATTCGCGTTTCTCGTGGGCGAACGTAGGTGGACCGGAGGCCCTGCGCAAGGGCTGGAATCGACCTCTCTCAGACCTCGTGTTGCCCCAGGCGTCGCCCCAGGGCGTTTTTTGGCCGATTTTGAGGTCTCTCAAAAACGCGAAAACCCGCTTGATAAGCGGGTTTCCGTCTATAGCGGGGGCAGGATTCGAACCTGCGACCTTCGGGTTATGAGATTGATCCGCAGAGTCGGCTGGACTACGTGGAGCTAGGTTTCAAGCCGAATTCGGGTGATCGAACTACGTGGAGATCGGCTGGAATCTGTGGGGCATGTTGCCCCATGTGTTGCCCCAGGAGGCCTATACCGACGAAGCCGCCACGACGGAGACATCGTCGTGGGCAATCGCCCCGCCCTTCTGAGCTCGCGCCGTCACCAGTGCCGGCTTGCGGCCCGCGGGTGCCACGTCCAGCACGAACTCGATCCCCAGGCGCCGCACCGCGTTGATGATCGTGTCGATCTCCGGGTTGTGCTCCCCGGACTCGAGCTTGACGACGCGGGGCTGCGAGACGCCCAGCTTCTTCGCCAGGGCCCTCTGGCTCAGTTTGTGGTCGGCGCGATAACGCAGCAGCGTGGCTGCAAACTCCCGCGCCGGAGCGAGCCTCTGCCACTCCGCCCGAAAGCTCGGATCGGCGAGCTGCTCCTCTGCCACAAGGGCATCGAAGGTCTTATCTGGGTCCGTC
>Ga0134125_10010264_pt1 | contig 10523 bp, 5 predicted proteins | sample KB31751_FD_96464 | JGI IMG/M metagenome (GOLD analysis project Ga0134125, IMG submission 96464) | Terrestrial soil microbial communities with excess Nitrogen fertilizer from Kellogg Biological Station, Michigan, USA - KB3-175-1 | ecosystem: Environmental > Terrestrial > Soil > Unclassified ... | reverse complement strand
GCACATCGCGCGGCATTGCTCGACCGGCACGCCAAGCGCGCCGGCGAGCACCTGACGCTCGCGGATGATGCCGCCGCCGGTGCCGGCCCAGATCGTGTAGCGGCCCTTCTCGTCGATGAAGCCCATCGCAGTGCGCGGCTCCATCGGCGTCCCGGTGACGCGATTGATCCAGGTCTCGAATTTCACGACGTGCTTGGCTTTGGCGAAAGCCGCGTCGGTCTTCGCCTTGTCGCCGACCTCGGCGTCGAGGGCGACGTTGTCGCGGCGATCGTCCCAAACCGCGCTCGCCCCCGGCTTGATCGCATCGGTGGCGCGCACGACCGGCGGCAGCGCTTCGTAATCGACCTCGACCAGCTCGGCAGCGTCCTTCGCCTGATCGTGAGTCTGGGCGATCACCATCGCGATGCCCTCGCCGACGAAATGCACGATCTTGTCGGGCATCGGCAAATGCGGCGCGTTGAAGACCTTATAATCGGGCTTCAGGGTCAGCTCGACATCCGGCGGGCCGAGGTAAGAGGCGCCATGCGGGATCGGCTTGCGGCCGTCGGCGACCCAATCGGCGCCGGTATAGACCGCCACCACGCCGGGCGCGGCCTTCGCAGCGCTCGTGTCGATCCGCTTGATGCGGGCATGGGCGTGCGGGCTCCTGACAATCGCGGCAAAAACCATGTTCGGCATGGCGATATCGGCGGCATAGCGCCCGCGGCCGCGCAGGAACCGCAGATCCTCTTGGCGCGGCAAAGCCTGTCCGATGCCCTCGCCGGTGGGTTTCTCGCTCATTTTCTTTAACTCTCCCGTCCCCATGCGCGGCGCGGATTTTTGGGCGCCGCTCGCAACACAAATGATGGCCCGAGAGAACAGGGAAGCGGGCGACGAGTCAAATCGCCGCGAGTTGTGTCGTGTCGTCGTCGCAAAAGCGAGAAAAGCCCTGCTTCATGGCACCGGATGTGATAGGGAGAGAGCCGTATTCGGGTCTTTTTCCCGTGGGGGTCCAGTGAAGCGAAATCGGGGAGGCCGCCGCTCTCGGGCGGTGTCGCGGCATCGTGCGCCGCTCGTGTCGCTTGCCGTGCTGTCGGCGCTCGCGACCGGTGCTCCCACCGATAGTGCTCGGGCCAATCCGACGGGTGGCAATGTCGTCGCCGGCAGTGCGACCATCACCAGCGCCGGCAAGACGCTCACCGTCAATCAGAGCAGCAACCGCGCCATCGTCAATTGGCAGGGCTTCTCGATCGGCGCCGGCGAGACGACGCGCCTCAACCTGCCATCCTCGGTCTCGGCAATCCTTAACCGGGTCACGAGCGCCAATCCGTCGCTGATCGCCGGCAGCCTCAGCTCCAACGGCCAGGTCTATCTCATCAACCCGAACGGCATCGTCGTCGGGCCGAACGGGCGCATCAACACCGCCGGCTTCGTCGCCTCGACTTTGAACGTGCCGAACGACGCCTTCATGGCGGGCGGCGGTCTGACCTTCAAAGGCGATTCCGGCGCCGGCATCCAAATTCTCGGCAGCGTCACGGCGAGCGACGGCGACGTCGTGCTGATCGCGGCGATGGTCGACAATCAGGGCCAGATCACCGCGCCGAATGGCCAGGCGATCCTCGGCTCGGGCGGCGAGGTCTACTACATCCCCGACGGCCAGAGCGACATCGTCATCAAGGCGCCCGCGAATGGTGGCGGCGGTGTTACCAACAGCGGCACGATCGCCGCGGCCTCCGTGCAGATGAAAGCCGCCGGCAGCGCCTACGCGCTCGCGGTCAACAACAGCGGCCTCGTCTCGGCGACCGGGATTTCGCAGCAGGGCGGCCGCATCGTGCTCGATGGCGGCGCGGGCGATGTCGTGCAAAGCGGCACGCTGACCGCGGCCGGTGGCAACGCCGCGCTGAATGGCGGCCAGGTGACGGTCAGCGGCACGGTCGATGTCTCGGCGCCGAGCGGCGGCGGCACGATCGCGGTCACTTCAGCCAAGAAGGCGACCGTCACCAAGACCGCGACCCTGAACGCCAGCGCCACGACAATCGGCAATGGCGGCAAGATCACCGTGAAATCGCAAGGGGCCGCCGATGTCGAAGGCAGTCTCGAAGCCAAAGGCGGGCCGCACGGCGGCGAGGGCGGCAGCGCCGAGGTGTCCGCGCCCGACGTGACCTATCACGGCCAAGTCGATCTCACCGCATCGCAGGGCAGGACCGGCCAGTTCTTGCTCGATCCCGCCGACATCACAATCTGCGTCACCTGCGCGCTGACGCCTACGGATGTCGTCAACCTGATGACCGGTGCGCTTCCGACGGTTCAGGCGACCAACAGCATCACGCTCAATTCGGCGATCAGCGACACGTCTGGCAATACATTGGTGCTCGATGCGCCCACCATAGCGCTCAATGCCGGCATTTCGGTGCCGAACAGCCTGCTGCAGTTCGATAACAGCATCGGCACCAATAACGGCACGCTGACCTCGGCCGCGGGCGCGACGCTTGCGGCCCTGCACATCAAGGTCGCGGGCAATTACGCGACGGTCAATTTCGCCGGGGCGCTGACCGCGGGCGCCGATCTCAACATCACCAGCACGCTCACCGGCAGCACGATCTCGGTCAGCAATGCCGCGAACGTCATTCCGACGCTCTCCTTCATAGGTGGCGAGACGATCAACGGCGCCTTCAGCTTTGCGACAACCACCGCGCTCACCGTGATGGGCGCGTTGCAGGCCGGCAGCGCCACCATCCTCTCCTTCGGCGATTTGACGATGCAGGCGAATAGCGGCATCGGCTCCAATGGAACGAAGACTCTTGGCTCGGTGAACGGCACCTTCATCAACAACGAAGGCGCGGCACTTTTTAGCGGCACCGGCCGCAATCTGATTTATGCAGCGACCGATGGTGGCGCCTTCACCCAGGGCGGCCTCGGCTACATGCAATTCAACCCGGTTTCCATCGGCAGCGACCCGGCCCACGGCTTGTCGAGCGTCGTCTATCTCGCGCATTCGAGCACGCTGCAGCCAATGACGGTCACGGCGGACAATGCGTCGACCGTCTATGGCGTTCCGCTCTCCGGGTTCAGCGCGTCCGTCAGCGGCGGCAACGGCGGCGATCTCGCGCGGCCGGTTGAGTTCCGGATCGTTGGCGGCGGTAGCAATGCCGGCACCTTCGCACTCCAGCCCTTCGGCGCGATATCCTCGACGAAAGCCCTGACCTTCGTCAACGGCACGCTGACGGTGAACCCGGCGCTGCTGACCGTCACCGCGAACGATGTGAAGCGTCTGCAAGGCGCCGGCGCGCCGGCCTTCAGCGCGAGCTATTCGGGACTGGTCAATGGCGACACGACGAACAACATTTTCGTGTTCTTTACCTCGCAGGGCTTCTCGACCTCGCCGCCCGGCACCTACTCGATCCGGCCTTTCGGCTTTTCGCAGAACCCGAATTACCAGCTGCAATTCGTCAACGGCACGCTGACCATCGCGCCGGCGCCGCCGTACAATCCCTACGAGACGGTCAAATATCTGCCGGCCACGCTCAACCCCACGACCACGCCAACCACCACGATCACGACGGGGACGCCGACCACCCTCACGAAAGAAGAAATCGATCCGACCGGGCCGGCCATCACCGTCAACCCGCTGATCGGCACGCCGCTGCAGCTTTTCGGCCCGCTGGCCGAGACGATCCTCGATCAAGTCGCCGCGGCGAACGATCCGCCGCTGGACGACGCGACCATTATACTGGCGCTAAACAGCCCCGAGATCGCGCCGACCATTATGTCGCTGATCAACAACGAACTGATCACCGAGCTCGACGCGATCCTGAACAAAGACCAAAAGACCTGGACAGCCGACGAGACGACCTTCGTCAACGGCTTCCTCGATTACATCAACGGACAGCGCAAGGCCGCGGCTGATAAGGCGATGGCGGATTACGAGGCCTGGGCGAAAGCCACGGTCGCCGAGGAAGACGCCAAGATCAAACAGGACACCGGCCAGACGCAGTTGATGGAGATGGCTGCGCTCTCGGCCAACCCGCCGGTGCCGCCCGACGATTTCCTCAAGGAAGTTTCGATGGGCATGGTCTTGACCGATGCGCAGTCCGACTTGGTGATGTCGCAAATTGCGGCGACCGAAGGAGCGTCAGAGGTTCTGAATGGCACGGCGAGCGCGGGCTACTTGGCTTACCTGACCGGCACCTCTTTCCAGATGGGCGGTAAGGGTTTCCAGACCGTGACCATGGTGAAGAACATAACCGGCAAGGAGACCGCCGTCACCACCGCCTCGGACATCAAAGGCACGTATAACGCCTTTAAGAATATGTCGACCGAGGAGAGGGCCGTATGGAAAGCGGCCAACCCGGAGGAGTATGCAAAGATAACTGCCTACGCTAGGAACGCGGTGAACGGGACTAAGACCGCGACCGAGACCGTGACGGAGACGACGTCCGACGCCACCAAGGCCGCCACGAAGACCGTGACCACCGTCCTGAAGGCGGCCGATACGCTCGAAGTGATCGGCCGCATCGCTTCGGCCGCGGGCATTGTCGGCGAGGCCGCGGCCATCATCATCCAAACCGCGACCACGGCGACGCAATATGCCGAGCAGGCGGCGTACAACGATGCGTTCTCCGCCGCCGTCAACAAAGCGAACAAGCCGCTCGGCGCCTCCGACCTCAAGAATATGATGTCGAGCGGCGAGGCGATGACCTATCTGGAGGCGGCCATGGCCGGCGGCAATCCGAACGCGATGACGGTCGGAGGCGGCGCGAAGCCCGACATGCCGCTGTCGCAGATCCTCAACATCGAGAAACAGCTCTGATGCGTTATGCCGTTCGATCTGCCGCGGCTGTTGCGGCGGTTTGTCTCTCGCTCGGCAGCGCTTTGGCCCAGAGCCCGGTGCCGCCATCGCCAAACACGGCAACGCCGCAAGCCGAGCCGTCGATCAGGGGCCTCGTCTTCCTGCCGCGCGCCGAGGATCTTGTCTCTTCCGGCGTGCCCGCGCCCGCGAGCCAGATCGATGCCTCGCGCGTGCCGGCGCTTGCTGCGCCCGCCGCGCAGGAAGAGCTCCGCCGCTATATCGGCCTGCCGCTCCGCCAGGTGCTGCTCGACTCGCTGCGCGCCGCGATCGGAAGATATTACGGCAGCATCAATCGGCCTTTCGTCAGTGTCGCGATCCCGAAACAGGACGTGACCGACGGCGTCGTTCAGGTCGTGGTGATCGAGGGCCGTCTCGGCAAGCTCGGCGTGCAAGGCAATCGCTGGTTCGACAAGGACCAGTATCTCGATGCGGTGGACCTCAAGCCGGGCGATCCGATCGACAGCGCCGCGCTGCAAGCCGGCGTCGATCAGATCAACCGCAATTCCTATCGCCATGCCACCGCGGCCGCGAGCGCCGGCGCGCAGCCGGGCGCCACCGATATCACCTTGCAGGCGCAAGACCGCTTCCCGGTCGGCGTCAGCGCCGGCATCGACAACACCGGCAACAGCAGCACCGGGCTTTATCGCGGCTGGACCGCGCTCGATTGGGGCAATGCGCTGTGGCGCGGCGACGATTTCAACTATCGCTTCACCACCAGCATCGAGGATCCGCGGCTCTTAAGGCAGCACAGCTTCTCTTATACGAGCTACCTGCCGTGGCATGACGTGCTGAGCCTTTCGGGCTCGATCGTCGACAGCAACACGCGCGGCAGCACGCCGATCACGACGGCGGGCCACAACGACTACGCCTCGCTGCGCTACCAGCGCGGGCTGCCGATCTATCAGATACCGGGCTTCGGCGCCCTGACGCACACGCTGACCGTCGGCTACGACTTCAAGAGCAGCAACAACAACATCCTCTTCGGCGGCGTCTCGGTGTTCCCGAGCACGACCGAAATCGATCAGTTCCTCGCCATCTACGGCGCAACCTTGCCGGACGCGCTCGGCTCGACCAATTTCACCGGCACGCTGGTGATGAGCCCGGGCGGCATGACGGGGCTCAACAACACCGCGACATTCCAGACGCAGCAGGCCGGGGCGCGCGCCGATTACATCTACGGCAATATCGCGCTCGACCGGCTGACCAATCTCGTCTACGGCGTCACTTGGGACGCCCGCGCGATCTACCAGCGCAGCAACGGCATCCTCTTGTCGAGCGAGCAGCTCGCGTTCGGCGGGCCTTACGCCAATCGCGGCTTCATCACCGCGGGCGCGACGCGCGACGAAGGCTTTCAGATGATGCATGAGCTGCGCGCGCCGCCCTACCAGCCGAACGTGCCGCATTTCTTTGGCGTCGAAGGCTGGCGCGACCAGTTCCAGGCTTTCCTTTTCTTCGACTACGGCATCGGCTGGAACCACCCGGCGCCCGGCGCGAGCAATGACTCCTGGCTTTCGGAAATGACGATCGGCCCGGGCTTCACCTATCAGCTCGATCGCTATCTCAGCATGCGTTTCACCTACGGCGTGCCGCTGCAGCGCGTCGGCTTCACCGGCGACACGCTGCGCTCGCAATTCGCGGTGACGCTGACGTATTGAGCGCGCGGCGCGGTATTCGCGCACCGCGTGTGTCAGAACGCAGCGGGAACACGTCGGAGCTTGGTGCGTCCGCCTGCTTCGGCACACCGAATTCTTAAAGTCACCAGATTCCATTTGCTCCATCCCCGATTCGGCGCGACCATCGAATCCTCAATGACAGGCGTGGTCGATAGCCCGCCTCGATTCCGGCAGGCTTTCGGCGCGCCCTAAACGACGCGAAGGAGGCGTGCGAATGAGCGACAGACCCACGGGGCCGCGCTGCGCGGCTTTGGTCGGCCCTTACCTCTCCGGCAAGACAACATTACTCGAGGCGCTGCTGTTCGCCTCCGGCACCATCAATCGACACGGCACCCAGAAAGACGGCAACACCACCGGCGATTCCACCCCTGAGGCGCGCGGCCGGCAAATGTCGACCGAAATCAACGTCGCGCGCGCGGCCTATCTCGATGACACCTGGACCTTTCTCGATTGCCCCGGCTCGGTCGAGCTCTGCTGGGAAGCGCAGAACGCAATCCTTGCCAGCGACGTCGCGGTCGTGGTTTGCGAGCCCGAAATCGAGCGCGCGCTGACGCTCGGGCCGCTGTTCAAATTCCTCGACGATCATCAGATCCCGCATATGGTGTTCATCAACAAGATGGACACTGCTTCGGCGCGTGTCTCCGAAGTGCTCGCCGCGTTGCAAGGCGTGTCGCAGCGGCCGCTGGTGCTGCGGCAGGTTCCAACATCGGCCGGCGATCATCCCGACGGCTATGTCGATCTCGTCAGCGAGCGCGCGTACAAATACAAGCCCGGCGCCGCGTCCGATCTCATCAAGCTGCCCGACGAGATACTCGATGAAGAAAAGACCAGCCGCGCCGGCCTCGTCGAGAAGCTCGCCGATTTCGACGACAAGCTGCTCGAGCAACTCTTGGAGGACGTGCAGCCCTCGAAAGAAGACATCTATCGTCATCTCACGCAGAATCTCACCCGCGATTTGATCGTACCGGTCTTCCTCGGCGCGGCGGCGCAGGATTCGGGTGTGCGCCGCTTGCTCAAGGCGCTGCGTCACGAGACGCCGGACGTCGCGACCACCGCGGCGCGGCTGAAGCTCGATCCGAAAGCGAGCGACACGGTCGCCAACGTGATCAAGACTTATCATCCGCCGAATGCCGGCAAGCTCTCGCTGGTGCGGGTGTGGAGCGGCCAGGTGACGGAAGGCATGAGCCTCAACGGCGTGCGTGTCGCCGGCGTGCTCCGCCTGCTCGGTGCGCAATCGACCAAGGCGGCCGCGGCCGAGCCGGGCGAGGTCGTCGCGCTGGCGCGCATGGAAGGCATCGCCAGCGGCTCGGTGCTGTCGAGCGGCGCATCGCCGCCGGCTTTCCCGAAGATCCCGATCCCGACGCCGGTCTACGGCCTCGCCATCGCGGCGGAGAACCGCAATGACGATGTGAAGCTCTCCGGCGCGCTGCATCGGCTGATGGAGGAAGATCCGACGCTCTCGGTCGAGCACAATGCCGAGATGCAAGAGCAAGTGCTCTGGGGCCAGGGCGATATCCATCTCCAGATCGCGCTCGATCGTCTGAAGCATCGCTTCAACCTCGCGACTCATGCGCGCCGGCCGCAAGTGCCGTACAAGGAATCGATCAAGCTGGCGGGCTCGATCCATTCGCGCTTCAAGCGGCAATCGGGCGGGCACGGGCAATTCGCCGACATCCAGATCGAGATCAAGCCGCTGCCGCGCGGCACCGGCCATGCCTTCAAGGATGCGGTGGTCGGCGGTGCGATTCCGCGCAACTATATCCCCGCGGTCGAAGAAGGCATCATGGACTACATGAAGCGCGGGCCGCTCGGTTTTCCGGTGGTCGATGTCGCGGTGACGCTGATCACCGGCCAGTTCCACGATGTCGACAGCTCGGATCAGGCGTTCAAGACGGTCGCGCGCCAGGCGATGACCGAGGCGATGCCGAAATGCAATCCGATGCTCTTGGAGCCGATCTGCCACGTCTCGATCTCGGTGCCGAATGCGTTCACGTCACGCGTGCAGCGCATCGCCTCCGGCCGGCGCGGTCAGATCCTCGGCTTCGACGGCAAGGAAGGCTGGGACGGCTGGGACCAGGTCGAAGCCAACATGCCGATGTCGGAGCTGCACGATCTCATCGTCGAGCTGCGCTCGGTGACGCTCGGCGTCGGCACCTACACGGCGACCTTCGATCACCTGCAAGAGCTGCAAGGCAAGCTCGCCGAAAAAGTGCTGCAGATGCGGGCCGGCGAAGCCGCGCAGTAAACTGCGATCTATCGGCTCAAAACCCTCTCCCGCTTGCGGGAGAGGGAGGGGCCCGTCGCTTCGCGACGGGAGGGTGAGGGGGATGCCCAATCATCGCGCACGCCAACTCCGCGTAGACTCAACTAACGCGGAGCGTCGTCTCTGGGGCGCGCTACGCGACCGGCGCTTGGCGGCTTAAAATTCCGCCGTCAGCATCGCCTCGGTCCCTTCATTGTTGATTTCATTTGCTTTGAAAGTCGCCTCGTCATCGAAGCAGATGGCGGCCAGCACGCCGATAACGCTTACGATGAGCGGCGGACCGCGTGGCTCGAGCAGCGTGGATGGCGCGTTATCCGTTTTTGGAATAACGATATCCTCGCCAATATCGATGGCGTGCAAGAAATGATCTTGGAGCATCTCCTGAACCCTCACCCTCCCAGCCCTGAAGGGCTGGCCCCCCCCCTCTCCCGCGAGCGGGAGAGGGGTTAGAGCAACCGGGAGAGGGTTTCTCCATCTAACAAAGCTTTAACGCGCCCCTCGCTCACGAAGCAGCGAGGGGCGTAACCTTTTCTGCATCCGTTGCGTATATTCCAAGAGAAGCGGCTGCTCGCATTTCTTTGACTTGCGGCGGCGCGGCGCCGGTCTCAGTTTTGGCGCAGAAGTCGGAGGCGACGATGCTGATCAAGGTGAAACGCGGTTGGGAGATGCGCGAGAGCGAGGCGACGCCGGAATCGGTGTTCCTCAATCGCCGCACCCTGGTCAAAGCCATGGGCGTGGGCACAATTCTCGCCGGTGCCGGCTTGCCGCTCGGCGATGCTTTCGCGGCCGATAAAGCCGAGGACGCAGCCGATCCGTCGGCGGGTCTCTACCCCGCCAAGCGCAATGACAAATACACCGTCGAGCGCCCGATCACCGACGCGAAGTATTCGACCAACTACAACAACTTCTACGAATACAGCGAGGAAAAGGACTGCGCCGCGGCGGCGCAGCAGCTCAAGGTGCGGCCGTGGACGATCACGATCGACGGCATGGTCGAAAAGCCGCTGACCATGGGCATCGATGATCTCTTGAAGCAGGTGCAGCTTGAAGAGCGGCTTTATCGTCATCGCTGTGTCGAAGGCTGGTCGATGACGGTGCCGTGGACCGGCTTCCCGCTGAAGGCGCTCGTCGATATCGCGAAGCCGCTGTCGAGCGCGACTTATCTGCATATGACGACATTCAAAGATGCGTCGATGGCGCCGAATCAGAAGAAGGCCTTCTTCTATCCGTGGCCTTATCTCGAAGGCCTCACCATGGCCGAAGCGAATAACGAACTCGCTTTCATCGGCACCGGCATGTACGGCAAGCCGATGCCGAAACAAGATGGCGCGCCGATCCGTCTGATCACGCCATGGAAATACGGATTCAAATCGGTGAAGTCGATCGTGCGCTTCACCTTCACCGACAAACGCCCGGTGACGTTCTGGGCCAAGGTCGGGCCGAGCGAATACGGCTTCTGGGCGAATGTGAATCCGGATGTCCCACATCCGCGCTGGAGTCAGGCGACCGAGCGCGTGTTGGGCACCAACACGCGCGTGCCCACTCAGCTCTGGAACGGCTATGGCGAGTTCGTCGCGTCGCTGTACAGCGATCTGAAGGGCGAAAAGCTGTTCATGTGAATCAAAGAGCTAGCAGCAAGTCTTGCTAGAAATTTCAAGAATCGGCCAGAACTTGTTGTAAACAATCGATTCTTCGTGATAGGCTTTTGGCAACCTTTTATCAGGGAGCCTCCCTATGCGGATTTCTGTAAGCTTGGCTT
>Ga0134125_10010263_pt1 | contig 10524 bp, 11 predicted proteins | sample KB31751_FD_96464 | JGI IMG/M metagenome (GOLD analysis project Ga0134125, IMG submission 96464) | Terrestrial soil microbial communities with excess Nitrogen fertilizer from Kellogg Biological Station, Michigan, USA - KB3-175-1 | ecosystem: Environmental > Terrestrial > Soil > Unclassified ... | reverse complement strand
TCGACCTTTGCCAATCTCACGGCCGCTTCCGCCACATGCACCATCGTGCCGTAAGCGAGCAGGGTCACGTCCTTCCCGGGACGGACAATCTCGGCTTTCGACAGGGAAACCTTGTAATAGCCCTCCGGCACCGCACCCTTGGGGTGCGTGCTCCAGGGGACGGCCGGCTTGTGTGGATCGCCGTCGAATGGGCCGTTGTAGAGCCGCTTCGGCTCGAAGAACACGACCGGGTCCTCGTCCTCGATGGAGCTGATGAGGAGTCCCTTGGCGTCGTAGGGATTTGAAGGCATCACCACCTTGATGCCGCAGACGTGCGTGAAGACACCCTCCGGGCTCTGCGAGTGCGTCTGCCCGCCGCGGATGCCGCCGCCGCAAGGCGTGCGGATGGTCACCGGGGCGGAAAATTCTCCCGCCGTGCGGTAGCGCAGCCGCGCGAGCTCGCTCACGACCTGGTCGAATGCCGGATAGATGTAATCGGCGAACTGGATCTCGGCGACGGGCTTGAGTCCGTTCACACCCATTCCGATGGCCGCCGCGACGATGCCGCCCTCGGCGATGGGCGTGTCGAGCACCCGTTGCTCGCCGTATTTGCGCTGCAGCCCGTCGGTGCAGCGGAACACGCCGCCAAAGTAACCAACGTCCTCGCCCAGCACCACCACTCGCGGGTCACGCTCCAGCATGATGTCCATGGCGGAGTTGAGGGCCTGGACCATGTTCATGTGCGCCATCGCTCAGCCCTCCTTCGCAACGGCCGCCGGACGGGCGTCGAGGCTCTTCTCGTCCTCCGAGCCCTTGGCCGGCTGGGAGCGCGCGAGGCTCTTCAGCTCTTCGCGCTGGCGCATCAGATGCGGCGGCATCTCGTGGAACACATCCTCGAACATGGTGGCCGGATCCAGCGTCGGGCCCTCAGTCAGCGTGCCGAAGCCCGCCGCCTCTTTCCAACAGGCAACCACATGCGCCTCGAGCTGCTTCTCGAGCGCCGCATGGCGCTCTTCCGACCACTCGCCGAGGCCGATCAGGTGCTGCTTCAGACGCGCGATCGGATCGCCGAGCGGCCAGGCGGCCCACTCCTCCTTCGGCCGATAGCGCGAGGGATCATCGCTGGTGGAATGCGCACCGGCGCGGTAGGTCACATGCTCGATCAGCGTGGGCCCGCCGCTCTGGCGGGCGCGTTCCGCCGCCCACCGTGTCACGCCATAGACCGCGAGAAAATCATTGCCATCGACGCGCACGCCCGGAATGCCGTATCCCGGGCCGAACTCCGCAAACGTGCGCCGCTCACCGCCTGCGAACCCCTGGAAGGTCGAGATCGCCCACTGATTGTTGACGATGTTGAGAATGACGGGCGCCTGGTAAACCGACGCGAATGTCATCCCGTGGTGGAAGTCGGCCTCCGCGCTCGCGCCCTCGCCGATCCAGGCCGAGGCAATCCGGTCTTCGCCCTTGATGGCGGCCGCCATCGCCCAGCCCACGGCCTGCGGAAATTGAGTCGCGAGATTGCCCGAAATCGAGAAGATGTTGCCCGCGCTCCAGTGATACATGATCGGCATCTGGCGCCCGCGGCACATGTCCCGGGTGTTCGACAGACACTGACACATCAGGTCCACGAGGCTCAGGCCGCGTACGATGAAGAGTCCCTGGTTGCGATACGAAGGAAACAGCATGTCGCCGGGCTGCAGCGCCATGGCCATCGCGACCGATACGGCCTCTTCGCCGGTGGACTTCATGTAAAACGAGATGCGGCCCTGGCGCTGCATGCGCTGCATGCGATCGTCCAGCAGCCGGGTGAGCAGCATGTGCCGCAGCGCGACCTGCAGCTCCTCGGGCTCGACATGCGGATTCCAGGGACCGACGGCGCGCCCGTCATCATCGAGCACGCGCACCATCTCCCGGCCCAGGCTCTCGACCTCACGGGCCGGCACCTTGGCCTCCGGACGAGGCACAGCGCCCGCCGGCGAGATCTTCACATAGCCGAAATCAGGCTTCTCACCCGGGCGAGCCGGCGGGTGGGGGACGTGCAGACGCGACCGTTGGGCCATCGGGAACGAGCCTTTCACCACTGCCAGGGTCTGGCGCGGTGCGAATTTTACCGCCCCGAACGCGCAATGCGTGTTCCAATCGGTTCGCAATCAGGCGGGGATGGCGCAACAAAATTGGCAAGCCGGCTCGCTCTGTGAGCCGCTCCACGGTCACCCCGTCTATCCGCCCGGGGGTGCCCCCCAAGGGCTTCGCGCCCCAGGGGAGGCAGCCCACCGAGGCTGGGCAGGCTATTTCTGCATCTGGCTGTGGTCCTTGCGCATCCAATACTTATCGGCCTTGGCGCGCCAGGCGTGGTCGGAGGCGTTCTGCATGTCCTCCTGGGTCACTTTGGGCGCGTGCTCCAGCCGGGACGGGTTGAGGACCAGCTTGCCGTCGCGCACCATGGAATTGGCCGTCTTGTACGGCACAGGGACGCTCTCCCCATTGGAGCCCGAGACCACGACGTAGCCGGACGTCTCCTGGCCATTCAGGCCCGGGATCACTTGCGATACGGATCCGAGCGACTGTCCGGAGGGGCTCTCCACGGCCATGTTCGACCAGGAATGCCCGGGCGGCCCCGCCGCGGCGGTTTGCACGGTCGCGTTTTGCGTCTGGGTCTGCCCGGTGTTGAGCGCCGAGCCGGGCGCCGACCTCTCGTTTGGAGAAGCCGCCGCCTGGTTGCCCTCGACTGTGGTCATCTGGCGCTGGTGGGGCTTGGCCTTGTTGTAACCGGGAGCCGCGTTCGGCTGGGTGGAGGGAGCAGGCTGAGTCTGCGCGTAGGCGATGCCGGCGAGGCTCGAGGCGGCGAGGACCGTAAGGAATCGTGCAGTCTTCATGGGACACCTTGAACTGATGTTTGACTGGGCATTGCGTGTCATTGTGTGGACACGCAATCGCTATGCCACGTGCCGCCCGCGAGTCGGCCTGTGGCTGCCGAGGAGCGCCGACGGGATCAGGAATGCGCTGACTTGCGATGGGCGCGCGGATGCGCGCGGCCTGGCGCTCTTTCAGGTGCGCGCCGCGGCGGACGTCGGGTCGTAGCGCGCTCCCGTGTCCGCTTCTGCCCGGATCCGGATGAGCCCCGCTCCAGGCTGGCCTTGAGGGCCGACATCAGGTCGACCACGTTTCCCCCGGGCGGCGGGCGTGTCTCGGCGACGGTGACCTCCTTGCCCTCCACCTTGCGTTGGATTGCCGCCTCGACACGCTCCTTGACCTCATCCGGATAGGCCTGCGGATCGAAGCTCTCGGCGCTCTGCTGCTCGATGAGTTGGCGTGCGAGCTTCAGCTCCGCATCGCGCACTTTGGTGCTCTCGACACCGAGCGCCTCCACGGACTGCACCTCGGGCGCGAAATGCAACTGGTGCAGCGCGAGGGCGTTGCCGATCGGGCGGAGGATGACGATGTGATCCCGGCCATGACTCGCCCAACGGGCGACCGCGCAGCGCCCGCTCTCGCGCAGCGCCGTCACGAACAGGGTGAATGGCTTGGCGCCTCCCTGGTCGGGCGCGAGATAGTACGTCCTCTCGAAATACACCGGGTCGACGGCGGCGAGCGGCACGAACTGCGCTACATCGACGCTATGAGTGCCGGCCTCCTCCAACGCCTTCAACTCCTCCGGAGTGAACATCACATACTGGTCCTTGGCGAACTCGTATCCCTTGACGATCTCGTCCCGCCCGACGACCTCCTGCTCCTCCACGCAAACATACTGCTGCTTCAGCCGCGAGCCATCCTTCGCATGCAGCAGGTGGAAGCGCAGCCGCTCGGAGCTGACGGTCGCGGAGTAAAGCTTCACCGGGATCGCCACCAGACCAAAGGCGATGGTGAGGGATGCGATGGATCGGGCGGCCATGTGGGCGGGTCCTCACCCGCTTCCGAGCAAGTTCTGCGCCATCGCAGAGCATAAGGTTTAAAGTACAGCCATGGGCACCGATAAGAACACTCGTCCGGCCGGCCCCACGCGCGTGCGCGTCGGCCGCGAGGTCGCCGGACGCAGCGGTAAGGGCGTCTCGGTGATATCAGGTCTGTCGCTTGCCGCCGCGGATCTTCAGGTGCTCGCCAGCCGGCTGAAGAAGCTCTGCGGCGCGGGGGGCGCCGTCCGGGACGGAGTCATCGAGATCCAGGGCGAGCACCGCGACCGCCTGGTCGCGGAGCTGCGCCAGCTCGGCTACGATGCCAAGCGGTCGGGCGGCTGAGACCACGGTGACGGCGAGCCGGAACCTGCGCATAATGTAGGAGTTTGCAATGAGCATCACCCAGGCAGAGCACACCGTGTCGAAAAATCAGCCAATACGAAGCCGGACACGAACCGGGGACGCCCTGCTGTTCGCCCGCAATTTCTTCCGCCATCCGCGCATGCTCGGCTCGATCGTCCCGAGCTCCCGATTCCTCATCAAAGAGCTGCTGCAGCCGATCGACTGGAATCAGGCGCGCGTCATCGTGGAATACGGACCCGGGGTAGGGGTCATCACCGCGGAGATCCTGCGGCGCATGCGCTCCGATGCAATCCTGATCGCCATCGAGATGAACCCGGACTTCGTCACCCACCTGCGCTCGGCATTACCGGACGAGCGGCTGAAGGTCGTGGAGGATTCGGCGGAGTCGGTCGGCGAGATTCTCGAGCGCTTCGGTCACGGCAAGGCCAACTAGATCATCTCGGGAATCCCGTTCAGCACCATCTCGGCCGCGGTGCGCGAGCGCATCCTGCGCAATACGTCCGAGGCCCTGGCGCCCGGCGGCGCGTTCCTCGTGTTCCAGTTCTCCACGCGCGTACTCGAGGACCTGCAGCGGGTGTTCCATTACGTCCGCCGCAAGTTCGAGCCCCTCAACGTCCTGCCGGCGCATCTCTTCTTCTGTCAATTGGGCGCCGCCTAGCCGCGGCGGGGCCGCAACCGTATCCGTCGGGTGCCGGCTCAGCGCGGGGCGATCGGCCCCTCGAGCGGGGCTGCGGCGGACTCGCGCACGATCAGCTCATGCGGCACCAGGTGATCGATGGCGGCGGCCGGCAATCCGTCCCGGCGCTTGCGGATCTCGCGAATGAGCAGGTCGAGCGCCACTTCAGCCATGGTGGCCGTCGGCTGGCGGATGGTGGTGAGCTCCGGCCAGACGGTGGTGGCAATCGCCGTGTCGTCGAAGCCGACCACCGAAAGGTCACGCGGCACATCCAGCCCGCGCCGATGCGCCACGGACACGGCAGCCGCCGCCATGTCGTCGTTGCTGGCGAATATCGCGGTTGGACGCGGGTTGCTCGCCAACAGCTTCTCGGCGGCCTCGAGGCCGGAACGATAGCTGAAGAACCCCTGCTCGATGACCGGCGGCTGCGGTTTGCATTCCGCCTCGCGGAGCGCCGTCTCGAACCCGAGCCAGCGCTCGCCGCTCGCCGTTTGGTTGGGATGTCCCTTGATGAAGCCGATCCGCCGGTGGCCGAGCGACAGCAGATAACGCGTCATTTCGTAGGCGGCCTTGAAGTCGTCGATCCGCACGCAGGACGCATCGGACCGGAATCGGCCGGTCGCCACCGCCACCGTAGGGATGGCCGCCTTCTTCAGTTCCGCAAGGATGACATGAGATTCGCAGACCGGCGGCGGCAGGATGACCCCCGCGACCGAGCCGTCGATGAGCCGGCGCACCGCCGCGCGCTCCGCCGAAGGCGAGCTCACCTCGCACTTCTCCAACAGCAGCTGCGCGCTCTTGCGGCTGCTCTCATCGAGCGCGCCCAGGAGGAATTCGCTGAGGTAGGCGGCACTGGGGTTGGCGTAGAGCAGCCCGATCCGCAGGCTCTGCGCGCCCGCGAGGCTGCGCGCCGCAGGGTTGGGCGCGTAGCGCAGCTCCTTGACGGCCGCGAGCACCGCAGCACGGGTAGCCTCGCGCACGTTGCGCTCGCCATTGACCACGCGGGAGACCGTCATTGGAGAGACGCCGGCCCTGCGGGCCACATCGTGGATGGTCGTGCCGCGCCGACTGCGGCGACTCGTCTTGCGTGCGGGTGCGCGCCCCGAAACCATGATTTCGTGTTCTCGTGCGGCCCGCCACACGGGCCGTAAACCCACATTGTACCGAAGTCGCGGTAACGCTAGCGGGCTTTGTAGTCCCACGGCTGGCCGCACGCCTGGAGGTGACCTGCGACCGCCGCGCGCAGCCGCTCGAGCCCCGACTCGTCGGTCGCCTCGCAGCGGATGGTCAGCTTCGGCTCCGTGCCCGAGGCCCGCAGCAACCACCAGCCGTCGGCTTCCGTCACCCGCAGCCCGTCGGTGGTGTCCACCCGGGCACCCGCGGCGGCAAGCCGTTCAGCCACCTGCCGGAGCACCTCCGGCTTGCGATCATCCGGACAGGGGATACGAACGTCCGGTGTGGACGCTGTGGCCGGGAGGCTGCGCCGGAATTCTCCGAGCGTCCGCTCCTCCCGGGCCAGACGATCGAGCACCCGCATCGCCGCAAAGAGCGCATCGTCCGTGCCCTGCCAACACTCCGCGAAGAAAAGGTGACCACTCATCTCTCCGGCCAGCGGCGCGCGCTCGCGCCGCATGGCATCGCGTACACGCACATAGCCTGACGGAGCCATCACCGGACGGCCACCGAGCTGCGCAACGCCGTCGAAGAGCACTCGGCTCGATTTGACGTCCCCTACGATGCATGCGCCGGGCGCGGCGCCCAACACGTCGGCTGCCAGCAATAAAAGCACTTGGTCCGGCCAGACGATCGCACCCGACTCATCCACCACGCCCAGACGATCACCGTCGCCGTCAAACGCAATGCCGAGGTCCGCATCGTGCGCCAGCACCATCGTCCGTAGCTCCCGCAGGTTTGCGGCGATCGCGGGGTCAGGATGATGCGCGGGGAAACGGCCATCGACCTTGGAATTCAGCAGAAAGTGTCGGCCCGGCAGAGCTTTTGTCAGGTGCCTGATCAGCGCGCCCACCGCGCCATTGCCACAATCCCACACTACGGTGAGACGTCCGGCGCGGACCTGGGCCTGAAGCTGAGTGACGTATGCCTGCGACACCGGGAAGTCGACCACCGTGCCACCCGCCGCCGGCGAGGCCGAGCTCGCCACGAGCGCGCGCAGCGTCTCTCCGTGCACCGGCTCGGTGCCGATCATGAGCTTGAACCCGTTCTCTTCGCGCGGGTTGTGCGAGCCCGTCACCATGATGCCGCCATCCAGACCGTAGGCATGCACCGCGAAATGCAACTGGGGTGTTGGGCCCAGCCCGATGCGATGCACCAGCATGCCGCCCGCGACGAGCCCTGCCACGAGGGCACGCTCGAGATCAGGCGAGGAGAGCCTGCCGTCCCGGCCGACAGCGATGCGCCGCAGCCCGCGCGCGCGCGCCCAGGTCGCATAGGCAAGGCCGAGCTGGCGCGCGTCGCCGAGACCGAGCTGTCGCCCAACGACTCCGCGCAGATCGTAGGATCGGACGGCTTGCGGATTGATGCGAGCTGCTGTTGATTGCACGTGCTTCCAACGGCTTGGCACATGCGCCAGTTCCGCGGCGCCGCTCGGCGGGACCGTGCTTTGCTTCGAATGACCGTGGAGGGCCCCGTCGCAGTCATGAAGCTGGTCATTTTCGGATTGACGCTGAGCTCATCCTGGGGCAACGGTCATGCGACGCTGTGGCGGGGGTTGATCCGAGCGTTGACTCGACGCAACCATGATGTTGTATTTTTCGAGCGCGACGCGCCCTACTACGCCGAGCACCGCGATCTCGCGGAGCTGCCCGGCGCGACGCTCGTGCTGTACCCCGAATGGCCGCGCATCGTTGCCCGGGCACGATCTGAGGCGCGGCAGGCCGATGTCGTCATCGTGACTTCCTACTGCCCGGATGCCACGTCGGCGGCCGCGCTTCTGCGCGATGAGGCATCCGGAGCCCTCTCCGTCTTCTACGACCTCGACACTCCCGTGACGCTCGCGCGCCTCGAGGCCGGCGAGTCGGTGGCGTATCTGCCCGAGGAGGGACTGCAGGACTTCGACCTGGTGTTGAGTTATACCGGCGGCGCCGCCCTGGACGCGCTGCGCGACCGCCTCGGCGCGCGCCGTGTCGCGGCTCTCTACGGACACGTCGACCCGCAGGCGCACCAGCCGGCGCCGCGTGATGCGCGCTTCAGCGCCGACCTGTCGTACCTCGGCACCTATGCGCCGGACCGGCAGCCGGCGCTCGAGACGCTCTTCCTCGAGCCGGCGCGCCGCCGGCCCGCACAGCGCTTCGTGCTCGGCGGCTCCGGCTATCCGCCCGATTTCCCCTGGGGGGGCAACATCTGGTTCGTCCGGCACGTCGCGCCGCCCGAGCATCCACCGTTCTATTCGTCCTCGCGGCTGACATTGAACGTCACGCGGCGGGACATGGCCGCGATGGGCTTCTGCCCGTCCGGCCGGCTCTTCGAAGCCGCCGCGTGCGCGACTCCCGTGTTGAGTGATGCCTGGCAGGGGATCGAAGGCTTCTTCACCCCCGGTGAGCAGATCCTCCTCGCCGGCAGCGCCGAGGAAGCGACCGCCGCCCTCGACCTGCCGCGGGAAGATCTAGCGCGCATCGGACGTGCCGCGCGCGAGCGCGCGCTCGATGAGCATACCTCCGAGTGTCGGGCGGCCCGGATGCTCTGCCTCCTCGACGACGCCGCGGCCCGGGAGCCCTGACGATGTGGGGCATCATTCCGGCGGCCGGCAACGGAACACGCATCCAGCCCCTCGCCTTCTCGAAAGAGCTGCTGCCCGTAGGCAGTCGCGAGGATGCGGCCGGAGAGCATCCGAAGGCCGTGAGCGAATATCTCCTCGAGCGCATGATGCTCGCTGGCGCCGGCAAGATTTGCTTCGTGATCTCGCCGGGCAAGTCGGACATCCTGCAGTACTACGGCTCGCGCGTGGGCCGCGCCGACCTCGCCTACGTGGTGCAGCCGAGAGCGGCGGGCCTCTGCGATGCCATTTTTCGCGCCCGGCCCCTGATTCACTCAGAAGAAGCCGTGGTCGTGGGCTTGCCGGACACGATCTGGTTTCCGGCCGATGGCCTGCGCGCGCTGCCCGCCGACCGCCTGTCGTTCCTCCTCTTCCCTGTCGAGCATCCAGAGCTCTTCGACGCGGTCGTCACCGATGAGCGCGGACGCGTATCACACATCGAGGTCAAGGCACGCGATGCTCACACGTGTTGGGTCTGGGGCGCCTTCCGAATGCCCGGGCGCATCTATCACGAGCTGCACGACTTCTGGCGCGCACGCGGTGCAGCCGACGAGTATGTGGGCACGCTGGTCAACGCCTGGCTGGCGCAGGGCGGCGAGGCCGCGGGCGTCCGGGCCGGGGCAGCCTACGTCGATGTGGGGACCCTGCACGGTTACCGGGAAGCGGTCCGCCTCCTCGCCGGCGGCTCCGACCGTGCTCATCGCCGCGCATCCGGACGATGAAACCCTGGGGCTCGGCGGCCAGCTCAGCGGCATTCCCGATCTCACTCTCATACACGTGACCGACGGGGCACCACGAAACCTCGCGGATGCGAGGCGCGCGGGTTTCGACACGCGGCACGCGTACGCCGACGCGCGCGCGCTCGAGCTCGAGCGGGCTCTGAGCGCAGCGGAGGTCACGCCGGTGCGCCGCCGCGCGCTCGAGATCGTCGATCAGGAAGCCATCGAGCATCTTCCCGACCTGCTCGCGCTGATCGTGGATGAGCTCCGCGCCGCCGCGGCAGTGATCACGCACCCTTACGAAGGCGGCCATCCCGATCACGACGTCTGCGCACTCCTCGTGCAATGTGCGTGTGAGCAGCTGAGCCGCGCGCGCCGTACGGCTCCGTTACGACTAGAGTTTCCTTCCTATCACGCCCGCGAGGGAGAAGCGGCGTGGGGTGTCTTCTGGCCGGCCGCGGGATGTCCCGAGAGAGTCGTGCCCCTGGACGCGCGCCAGCTCACACGCAAGCGCGCGGCGCTCGCGCAGTTCGCGACGCAGCGGGAGGTCATCGCCCCCTTCCCGATCGACCCCGAGCGGCTGCGCCGGGCGCCGCGGTACGACTTCACCCGGCAGCCTCCGCCTGGTGACGTCCTCTACGATCGGTTCCAGTGGCGCGTCACGGGCGAGTCATGGCGACGGCACGCTCGAGCGGTGTTGGAACACGTGCACTGATGGCACCACAGCCTCTATCCATACTCAGCATCGCGTACCCCTTTGCTCCCGTGCGGATGGACCCGGTCGGCGGGGCCGAGCAGATCCTCGCGCGACTGGATCGCGCGCTGGTCGATACCGCTCATCGGTCCACGGTGATCGCAGTGGCAGGCTCGTCCGTGGCGGGCCGTCTGAGCGCCATACCGGCAGTACGTGGCGTGATCGATGCGGCCCAACGGGCACGAATCTATGGGGCGGTCCGCACGGCGATCAGGGAGATCCTGGCACGGGATCCCGTCGACCTGATCCATCTGCACAGTGTCGACTTCCTCGAATACCTGCCCCCGCCGGGCGTACCCGTGCTGGTCACGCTGCATCTGCCGCTCGATCGATATCCCGGGGCGACTCTGCGCCTCGCGCGAGCCGGC
>Ga0134125_10010262_pt1 | contig 10524 bp, 10 predicted proteins | sample KB31751_FD_96464 | JGI IMG/M metagenome (GOLD analysis project Ga0134125, IMG submission 96464) | Terrestrial soil microbial communities with excess Nitrogen fertilizer from Kellogg Biological Station, Michigan, USA - KB3-175-1 | ecosystem: Environmental > Terrestrial > Soil > Unclassified ... | reverse complement strand
CCCGGCGCCACGTCCTCTGGCCAGCCAGAACGCAATGAGGCGGGAACCTCAAGCGGTCGGAACGTCTTTTCATCTCCGCGCGCGCCCTTGAGTGAAAGCTGTACCATTTGTGTGTGGCCTGATGGACCCGAAACCCGGATGTCACCTTCCGTGCCATTGATCTCCCAAAGCAGGCCGTCGCCATCGCGCGCCGCGCCGCCGCGATAATGGATGGAGGCGGGGACGCCGCTGGCGAAGACCGCGCTGACCAGCACTTGGTCTGGAGCCGTTACGGGCAGCACTTCCCCGGTGTCAGCCGCAAGCGCCTTCGGCCGCCGGGTGGCCAGCACGGAAGAAACTTCCGCGACGTCACCGAACACGTCCCTCAGAGCCGCCAGCGTGTGGCCCACCGGGATCGTCAGCGTGGAGGCGCCATTCTTGCGGTCCAGCAAATAGGCGTAGGTTTTCTTGTCAAGGATGCTACCGCCGCCCTGCAAAGCGCCGCCTCGCGCAATCAGCGTGGTCGATAGCACATCGCCGACGAAGCCGTCCGCGATGAGCCGTTTCAGGTACTTGATCTCCGGAGCGAGCGGGGCCTGTGTTCCGACCACGCCCAAGACGCCTTTTGCTCGAGCAAGCGCGGCCATTTCCCTGGCCTCAGCCAAGCCGTTGCCGAGCGGCCATTCGCAATAGACGTGTTTGCCTGCCTCGATTGCTGCCTTCGCGATTTCAAAGTGATAGGGCACCTTCACCGTGATGGTGACGATATCGACCTCCGGAGCTGCGATCAGTTCGGCAACATCGGCGAACGCTCTCCCCGATCCGATTGCGGTAACGGCCTCTACGGCGCTGGCTCTGCTGGTGTTAGCGACGCCGACGATCTCGAAGGTCTGGGATAGTGCGCGCAACGCGGGAATATGAGCTCGCACGGCCCACCCCCTGCCAGGCTTTAATCCAATGATGCCAACCTTGAAGCGCTGCCCCGGCATGATGTTTGGGTCTCCTTGAGCTTGCAGTACCACAGTCGATCGCTCCGACGTGCTGACGGCGATCGTTGCGAGAATACGCCCGTGCGGCATGTGCGGAAATTTGGTATATTCGCCGATCAACCTTGAGTTTTCGCACAGATGATCGATTGGGAAGACGTCCGGCATTTCCTCGCCGCAGCACAGAGCGGTACGCTCTCCGGTGCCGCCCGGAGCCTGAAAGTGGACCATGCAACGGTCAGCCGTAGGCTTACCGCGCTTGAAGCCGCGCTAGACGTGCGGCTTATGGATCGCCTGCCACGCTCCTGCCGCCTCACCACGATCGGCAAGCAGGTGTTCGAGCGGGCCCTTGAGATGCAGGCTGCGGCTGATGGCATCTCCCGATTGGCGAAGGCCGCCCACGCTCCGCTTGTCGGTCGGCTCACGCTCAGCGCACCGCCCGTTCTGGTTACGCATCTCCTCGCCGAGCACCTGACACGGTTCCGCCTCGAATATCCGGACATCCGGCTTTCGTTGTCCGCTCAAGGGCAGCAGGTTTCGCTCAGCCGTCGCGAAGCCGACGTTGCGGTGCGGCTCGTGCGGCCTGATGAGGCCGGCAGCGTGACGCGGAAGGTCGGGACAATGGCCTTCGGGCTGTACGCGCATCGGTCCTATGCCCATCTTGCAACGCCGGAAAGATGGCAGTTCATCGCCTTCGATCAGAGCTTCGCCCACATGCCGCAACAACGGTGGCTGCTCGGCATCGCCGGCGACCGCCCAATCGCCTGCGAGCTGAACCACATCAGCGAGCACCTGATCGCGGTACGGACCGGGGTGGGTGTGGCCGGCTTGCCCTGCTTTCTCGGAGAGAGGGACCGTGATCTCGTCCGGATCAATGATGCCGCTCCATCCTTCGCGCGTGGCATCTGGCTCGTGGTTCACCGCGACCTGCGCAAAAACCCCGCCGTCCGCGCTGTGATGGATTTCGTCTCGAATGTCATTTCCGAAAATCGAGGTCTGTCCCTCCGATAAGCCAAATATTCTCGTCCGCGCCGGCTAATGGGCCCGCAGCGACGAAGCCCCGCACGCCCACATGCCGGCTTTCAGCGGTGGAGCGGAAATTCCGCGCGGCGTCCCAAGTGCTGCGATCCCGGGAGCGGCGACACTGGAGGCCGCTCCCGGTCAGGGCGGTTAAGACTATTCGGCCGCGATTGGGCGCACGGTCCAACCCTGACCCGTGCCGGCGAACGCAAACCCCTCATAGCCCTTCTCGGCAACCTCAGCGCACTTCCTGCGGTATCCGCCGACACCTTCCGGGCCGAGATACGGCAAGAAACGACGCGCCTTGCCGACGATGTTGGCGCCCATGTACCAAGAATTGGCGCCGGTCATCAAAGTCGAGTTCACGACCTCTGAGACGTGAGCGCCCCACGCGTCCTGTGCCTGTGGCGTCGCCTCGACGGTCGAAAGCTTGTTTCTTCGCATATGGGCGATGCATTCGGTGATCCACTCAACATGCTGCTCTATTGATACCGGCATGTTCGACAGCACCGAGGGGCTTTGCGGGCCGGTGATCATGAACAGATTCGGATAGCCGGCGGTTGCCACGCCAAGATAGGTCTGCGGCCCATCCTCCCACTCCTGTGCCAGCATCCTGCCGCCCCGTCCCTTGATGCCGAGTTTCTTTAGTGGGCCGGTCAACGCATCGAAGCCGGTAGCGACCACAATGATGTCGAGCGGATACTCCTTGCCGCCCGCGCGAATGCCATTCGGCGTGATCTCCTCGATCGGGCCGTCGGTGCTCGCATCGACCAGCAGCACGTTCTTCTTGTTGAAGGCCTCGAAATAGTTGGTGTCCAGCGGCTGGCGTTTTGTCCCGTAGGGATAAGTCTTGGGCGTCAGCTTCTCGGCAACCGCCGGATCGTTGACGGTCGAACGGATTTTGCGTTTGAGATATTCAGCAATGAGATCGTTCGCCTCCTTGGAGAAGAACATGTCCTGATAGTTGGCGAGCCAGAATGCGAAGCCGCCGGTGTCCCACATCCTATCGAACTCCTGCTCCCGCTCCTCGGGCGTCGTATCAAGCACCGCCTTCGGCATGAAGTTGAGTTCAAAGCCGAAGAAGGAGTCCTTGATGCGCTGGCGGATCCCGTCATAGTCGGCCTTGCGCGCCTTCGTGACCTCGGGATCGACACAACCGTTACGCGCCGGCACGCAATACGCCGGCGTGCGCTGGAACACGGTCAGGTGCTTGGCCTGCTGCGCGATTTCCGGGATCGCCTGCACAGCGGTGGCGCCCGTCCCGATCACGCCAACACGCTTGGCGGTGAAGTCGACGCCGTCGTGCGGCCATTGGCTTGTGTGGTAGCACTTGCCCTTGAACGACTCCAACCCCTTGAACGGCGGCACATTGGCGGTGGAAAGAGCCCCGACCGCAGTGATGACAAAGCGCGCCGTGACCACGTCGCCCTTGTCGGTACGCACCGTCCAAAGCTCAGTATTGTCGTCGAAGGTGACCTCGACGACACGTTTGCCGAATTGGATGTCGGGCTTGAGGTCGAAGCGTTCGGCGCAGTGCTCGAGGTAGCGCAGGATCTCATCCTGCTCGGGATAGCGTTCCGACCAGTTCCATTCCTGCAGCAGGTTTTTGTCGAACGTGTAACAATAGATGTAGCTGTCGGAATCGCAGCGTGCGCCCGGATAGCGATTCCAGTACCAGGTGCCGCCGACGCCGTCGCCGGCCTCGAACACGGTGACGTTGAGGTCGAGCTTGTCGCGAAGCGAGTGCAGCATGTACATGCCGGAAAAGCCCGCCCCGATGATGACAGCGTCAAAGTGGGTTTTCTCGCTCGCTCCTGGCGAACTCCCTTGCGCATTCGTCATGACACACCTCCGTTGTGAGCAGTCGTTGTCGGCACAGAAGAGGCTCTCTGTGCTCCATCTCTTCAGCTGTATCCTCGCGATCAGCGTCCGGCCCCAGGTCGGACGCTGCCTCGTGGAAAGCTTAAGTTCGCGCGGCTCGACTTACGCCGCCGCGCGCACTTCGCCGCTCTGATAAGCGGCCGTCTCGAAATTCATGTAACCGACAAACGAAGTCGGATCGCCGAAGGGGAGGATCTGCGTCGCCCAATATCCGCCGAACCCGTTCTTGCGATCGATCCAGTAGAACGTGTTGGCGAGCCCTGCCCAACCGAGCGATCCGGCCGGCCTGCCGGTCGGCGCATCCTCGTCGTTGAGCATGAAGGTGTAGCACCACGACTTCTTCAGGCCGGGGAAGAACTCGGCATCGTTCGACAGAGCAGCGATCACTCCGGGCAGCATGACCACGGTCTGGTCCGCCCTGAGTCCGTTGCGGACGGCAGCCGCGACCGTCTCTTGCTTGAGCACGCGGCCGTGCGGCCCGTCCCCATCGTTCAGCCACATGCGGATGAACTTCATGTATCCGCCGATCGAGGCGTAGAGCCCGTGACCGCCCATGTGGACTTCCGGATCAGGCGGCAATTGCATGTCGGGAAGCGGCGTCAACGATCCGTCGGCTCCGCGCTGGTGAATGACAGCAAGACGCGACCGCATCGAAGGGCTTAGCGAGAAAGCGATATCCTCCATCCCGAGCGGTCCAAAGATCCGCTCCTTCATCACTTCGCCAAGGCGCTTGCCGCGAATGCTCTCGACGATCTGGCCACACCAATCAATGTTGCTGCCATATTCCCATTTATCGCCGGGATCGAACAGCAGCGGTGTCATCAGCGACGCCTTGGAGCAGGTGACCACGCTCGGCTGGCCCTGCTCCTGTGCCAGGCGAAAATAGCTGGCGTTAAAGAAGTCGTAGCCGAGACCGGCCGTGTGCAGCATCAACATGCGAGTGGTGATGTCCTGCTTCGGGGCGCGAAGCTTCGGCTTTCCGCTTGCATCGAATCCTTCGAGCACCTCGAGCTTTCCGATGTCAGGAACATAGGTTTTGGCCGGAGCATCGAGGTCGAGCTTTCCCTCCTCGACACATTGCAGGATGGCGGTGCCGGTGATCGCCTTCGTGGTCGAGAAGATGGCGAAGACGGTATCAGCGGTCATGGCCTGACTGCCACCAAGCATGCGCTCGCCGGCGGCGCCCTCGTAGATGTTAGCCGAACGATCAGTGATCATCGCAACGACGCCGGGCACACGATCTTTGCCCGTCACGACACTCTGCAAAACCCCGTCACATGCACTTCGCAGGTTGTTGGCCATTGCCGTTCCTCCGTTTGAAATACGCTCGGTGTGATCCCGTTTCTTCTCGACAGGCTGCCGGCGGTCCCATGGAACAATGTCAACGGTTGTGACGTGTGTAAGTCGCGCTCCAGTTCAATTGTCCCAATGCCGCGTGTGCGGACGGAAATCGCCCAGCGGCCACGGCAAATTGCAGGATTGGCGGTTTGATCATGATCTGGCTCGAGGTCATCCCTTTCGACCGAGCGTTATAAATCTTAGACTGATTTTTCGTAGCGAGCCATGTATTTCCATCCTGGCATTTAGAGCACGAGTTTCTCGTTTTTTGCCTACGTTGCTGCAGCATGGAAGCAATACTGACCCTTGATGCTCCCGCCGCGGTGCTAGACTGCCGAGAGCTTCCCATCGACCTAGGCGGCAATCTTCCGTTGCCGGCCCTCCTGAGACGTAAGAGTCTGGCCGAGCGTCTGGTTTACGCCCAAAAGCTGCCACTCAAACGGAGCCGCAGGGACGCCGACATCGTCCGGCAGATTTTTTAGTCGGTTGAGACGCACGGTGCTAATGCCCGCATCCAGGTCAGGGATCGCGAGGTCGCCAGCAATTCTTTCTGGTCGATACCGCGATCTCCTTCTATGTTCTGTACTCAATTGGTCGGCGCTATCGTCGACCGACCCACCCGTTGGTTTGTCGAATGCGGTCCTTGACGGTCCGTGCTATCGCCGCAGGCGCTTCGTCGGGGATCGCGAAGCAAGAGCTCGCATTGATTTCGCAGAGGACATATGTGTCCGTCCCAGCCGCGTCGCGCGGGCCATAGAGGAAATCCGCGTCCCAGATGACCGGCAGTGATGCTTCATCGATAGCCAGCGTTTCCATCAACTGGGGGGTCCATTTGTCCTCCATCAATATTCGCAGCGCATGGAACGGCGAGGCGTCCGGCCCGTGCATTATCCGAGGTCCAGGCTGTGCCTCAGGCGAGTCCGGTCCCTCCGGGGGCGGCGGGATCAAGGCCTTGATCAGTTGGTGCCCGAAGCCAGCAACCTTCGACCCGCTCATGTAGCAGCGGATCATCCCCTCAGGCAGTCGAGGCTGGAACGCCTGATCGATGATGCAGCCGCCCCACCCGAAATATGGCTCGCAGCGAGCCATGAAAGTTTCGAGTGGCATCTCCTCGGGTCGGCTACCGCGTTGCGCGTGCAGCACCCGAACGCTCGCGTCTGAATTCGGCAGCGTTTCCACCTTCCAGACGCCTTGCCCTCCGTTCCCGCGGTTCTGTTTGAGGACGCGTGGACCGCCCGCTCGAAGGCGCGACGGGAATTCCATACGCAACGCGTCAGCGCTGCCGTAGCAATACGTCTCGGCACCCCAGCCCATGTGGCGCGTTCGGTAGAGCACCTCCTTGACCCCCATCTTCAGTATGACGTCGGGATGTGCGCTCACCCACGGGCCCTGCGCCGCGATCTCGCGCAGCAGCGCATCGAGCGCCTCGCGCGTCTTGCCCTGATGTATCGGATCGACCCAAACGAGGACTCCGTCCACCCTCAGGAGCTGGTCGCGGACCCTGTCGGCAAATGTTTCGTCGTAGACCACGGGGCCGGCCGCAATGCCGGAAGCGGCGAGTGCTTCGAAGACGCGGACGAAGCGATTGTTGTGCGGGCTCGCCTCTCGGCGCGCGCTGTCGTCACCACGCCAGAGGATAGCGATAGCGGAGTGACGAGATGTCTGATGTTCGGAGTCCATGTACAAGCTCCACGACGGATTACGTGTCGCGCAGAGCTTGGACCGAAGTCTCACGGGGAGTCTGCCCATCCCCGTGAAGGCGACTTTACGCGGCCTCACGCGCAAGTTCAAGACAGAGGCGAGAAATGGTCAGGTTGCGCGCACTTTCCCGGGCTTCGAAGAACCAAGCGCTTTGAGCTTACGCAAATCCGTGGCGGCCTCTGAGAGAAGCCAGTCCCGAAAGATAAGGATTTTCGGCAAGGTTGAGGTCACCTTTGGGCAGACGATCCAATAGGTCCTCGACACCGGTACCGAAGCGACGAAAGGCCTTACCAACCGCCCGTGGATCAAATCCCATGCAGCCAATGTGGTGCGCGCCAGCGCAATACCTTGCCCGTTGATCGCAGCGTCAATGATCATGCTCGCTCGGTTCAGCACCGGCCCATGAATGACGGCTGACCCGTCAACACCAGCGGCCTGCAGCCACTTGGTCCAATCAGTCCGGCTGTCCAAATGAAGCAGCGGAAACTTGAGAATGTCGCCGGGCTTTTCCAGACGGTGCCGGCCCGATAGCAGTTTTGGGCTGCAGACAGCGAAGAGCTGTTCGGGGCTAAGCTTGACCGTATCGAGTCCCGGCCAGTTTCCGTCCCCATGGCGAACCGCGATGTCGACATCCTCGCGGGTGAAATCCACATGATGCATGGTGGCGGAAACACGCAGATCGATGCCGGCATGCGCTTCCGCAAAATGACCAAGGCGGTGCACCAGCCACTTGGCGGCAAAATCCGGCGACGTGCTGACCGTCAAGACGCCCGCGCTCTGCCGTTGCAACAGCCGTTCGGTGCCGCTCGCTATCCGATCCAGTGCGTCGCGTATTACAGCGAGGTAGTCCCGGCCGGCTTCGGTGATCAGAAGCCGCTGGCGTTCGCGATTGAAAAGTTTGACCGCGAGTTCGGCTTCGAGCGCCTTTACCTGATGACTGACGGCGCCTTGCGTCACGCAAAGCTCTTCGGCCGCCCGCGTAAAGCTCTCATGGCGAGCGGCGGCTTCGAAGGCCTTCAACGCGTTGAGCGGTGGCAGGCGCGGACGCATCGCAAGCTCTCCCAACGAGTTCATGAGAGAAATTGGGGCTGGTCCGAGAAACCATGCTTTGTGTAGCGCGCCCCGTCGGGCTTATCGAACTCGCGGCGATTGCAATCATCTGATCTGGAGCCGCTCGTATGTCAATGCCCTTCCCTTACGGCAACTCGCTGGCTCGCGCTCGCCGCAATGCGGCAGATCGCGGTCATGAATCCAACTCATGGTGGAAGCTGCTGGAGCTGTGGCTGCTCTGGACAGAGCGGGGCCGACAGCGTGCTGGATTGCGCGACATCGCCGACGATCCGCACCTTCTGGCCGACCTGGGGCTGACGAGAGAGGAAGTATTGGACCAGGCCAATCAACCGTTCTGGCGCTGAAAGCTGTCCGCTTGCCGGGAGAGTTGTTGCCTCGGCCGATTGGCGCTCTGTTGTCCGTGAGAGGACGTGCCACTGCGTAGCGCAAACAGCCGGAGTCAAGGCTTCTTGAAGTGTAACTCAGATCCCGAACGGTCTGGCAAATGCGGACCATGTTCGTAAGGCTGAGGTTTGAACGATGAGACGCCGTCCACTCTTTGCTGACTACGAAATTGTGCAACCGGAGCCGCACCCGTCCTCGGCCAAACACTAGAACGCATCTTCACCGGCATCATCGAGGCATTGCACTACTCACGACGTCTTCAGGCGGCGCGCTTTGTTCGGCAGAATCCTCACCTCATTGAGACGGCCCAATACAGCATCCTTCGCGAGCTCCACTGCCGCGAGGAAGCTGAACGATGCTGGCGAGATCTCGGAGCGGGGCGGCACCCAACTCCATCGGATTCTGAGGGGTGACGAGCTCATAATATCACGCGCGCGTCCCCGCCGCGCCGGTTTTCAGCGCCTCCCCCAAATCGGTCAGGGCAAAACGCTGCTCCGTTCGCTCAGTCAGAATTCCGATGCTCGCTAACGTACGCATCAGCCGATGCAACGACGGCGCATGTACGTGCATAGGCCCAGCAAGCTCCGCAGCGCTCTGCGGCCCGAAGGTGAGTTGGTCAGCCAGCCCCAGCTTGGCCGCTGCACAGACTGTTCTCGCGGCGAAGTGAGCTTGGCCACCGCGTCCAACTCGCAAAAACGCTGCCAGTCGCCTTTATGTTGGCAGCATGCCTAAGGCGTTTGATTTCTGCCTTCAGGTCAAGTCCACCACCGTTCCCATCGGCTCGGATTGGCTGCATGTGGCCGTCACCGGCCGGCCGAGGGCGGGCCGACCGGGCGAGCGACGAGCGCGCAAACTTTTTAAAGCCGGCGCGCGGGCGCAGGGAACGACGACACCTGACGCTATTGGGTCTTCAATATCCCGTTCGCGTCGTAATTGCTCTTCGGGTTGTACCCGGCGTCGTGCAGATTTTGGAGATACAGTTTGTAGTCGCTCTCTTTGATCGGGGCCATAGCATATGCGTTCAGCCCTCCCGACCCCTCGCTCGGCAATACATACGGGCCACCATAGTAGTGTCCAGGCCCCCAACCCCAGGGTTGAGTCGCGGCGACGGCGGTGCCGACCGCGCCGGCTGCCAAACCGGCGCCCACCGCGGCGGCTGCCGCTGGATGGTAACGGTATCCAACCCGCCTGTAGTGGCCGGGACGGTAACCGTACCTAGCCCCCCGGTAGTGGTGACGACGTTGCCCGTAAGGCACACCGGGGGTTTCCCCGGCTGAGGGCAGGAAAGCCGATCCCGGCGATTGCGCCTGGGCGTTACCGACGGACAGCGATACGCCGCCCTGCCCCGACCAGCTGAAGGAGAACACTGCCGCGCACACGAAGGCGGAAGCGGCAAGGGCAGCTTTACTTGCGTGTTTCATGAGCTTTCTCCGTTGGGAACATTTACTTTACGCAAGCAACATTTAGCTCCGACATGTTCCAGCGTTGATCCTGATCAAGCCTCCCGCGTCACATCGGCGTTACCAAACATCCATATTTTGATTTACATCGAATTATCTCCGCACCCTGATCGGCGGCTCCGTCGTACCAAGATCGGCAAGCGAAAGGTCCTTCCGTTTCCGATTGTGGCAAGGCCAGTGAGGGATGAGACCATGACCGAACACGCCAGCTTGTGCGCTGTGATGTTCGCCGCCGCCGATTTGCTCCGCGCCAATGGCGCGCGCGTCTCACCGCGAGGCAATCGCCAAGTTCTCTTCGCCACGCTCACCGGCATGTCGGCGGACGACTTCGAGGCGGAAGTGAAGAAATGGCTGACGAGGGCTAAGGACGGACGGTCGAAGCGGCCCTACACCAGACCTCATCTACCAACCAATGCTAGAGGTCATGCAATATCCTCGCAGCAATGGTTTCAGGACCTACATTGTGACCGGCGGCCTGGTGGTGCATGGTGATTGACGTCAACAGCGCTGTGCCCAAACTGCTATCGCTTCAGCGCGCGAGCGGGTGATCAAATAGCATTGCTTTGCTGCAGTGCATGAGTCCGTTCATGTGCTGGTTTTTGGACGCCGGCAACGAGAGACGCTCCGCACACTCAACTAACCGGCGTCCAAAAAGCGCCAAGGCACGAAGTCGCGGGAAGTTGGGCACTGGCCGGGCAGCGAGT
>Ga0134125_10010261_pt1 | contig 10525 bp, 7 predicted proteins | sample KB31751_FD_96464 | JGI IMG/M metagenome (GOLD analysis project Ga0134125, IMG submission 96464) | Terrestrial soil microbial communities with excess Nitrogen fertilizer from Kellogg Biological Station, Michigan, USA - KB3-175-1 | ecosystem: Environmental > Terrestrial > Soil > Unclassified ... | reverse complement strand
GGCTTCGCCGCCGCGGCCGCCCGCGCCGGGCTCGATCTGCCGGCGGTCGCGCGGCGCATCATCGCGGCGCTGCCGGCCCGGATCGCGGAGCCGACGAACGCCAAGCCGGCACCGGCCGCGGCCGTGCCGCAAGCCATGCCGCGCTAAGAACCGGCGTGGGATGCCCCGTCCGCCCGCGCGGTTTCGCGACGAGCCTGGGGATGCCGACCGGGCGGCCGTCCGCGACCTGACCGCGTCGACCGGGTTCTTTTCCGCCGCAGAGGTGGCCGTGGCCGTCGAGCTGGTCGAGGCGCGGCTGGCGCAGGGGTTGGCCAGCGGCTATCGCTTCCTGTTCGCGGACGGCGACGAGGGTCTCGATGGCTATGTCTGTTTCGGGCCGATCGCGCTGACACGATCGAGCTACGATCTTTATTGGATCGCCGTCCGCCCGCCGGCGCAACGCACGGGTCTGGGCCGGCAGCTGATGGCGGCCGCCGAGGCCGCGGCGCAGGCACTGGGCGCCACCGCGTTGTATGTGGAGACCTCGTCGCGGCCGCAATACGAACCGACGCGCGCGTTCTATGCGCGACTGGGCTATCACGTCGCCGCCGAGCTGCCGGACTTCTATGGACCCGGCGACGGCCAGGTCATTTTCGCGAAACGGCTGCCGTGATCATTGCGCTGCTGTGCTGGCCGCCGGCGGCGGCGCCAGCCGTTCGCGCGCGACCGTATCGATGCGGGTTCGCAGGTCCGGATTGCCGGCCAGCAGGCGCTCGAAATCGCGCTGCCGCAGCACCAGCAGGTGGCAGTAGCCGAGCGCTACGACGTCGGCGTTGCGCGGTTGGTGCATGACCAGCGCGATCTCGCCGAAGAAATCGCCGCTGCCCAGGCGCACCGGCGTCGGGGCGATCTGCACCTCGACCGCGCCGGAGGCGATGAAATACATGGAGTCGCCGCGGGCGCCGCGGGCGATGATGCGCTCGCCCGGCAACGCCAGCCGCGGCCGCAGCAGGCGCGCGATGGCGTGCAGCCGCTGGGTGTCGAGGGCGCCGAACAGCGGCACCCGGGCGATCAGCTGTTCGCGCCTGAGCTCGATGTCCAGCGGAGGCCGGCGTTCCAGGTCCTGCCACCGCGCGCTCAGCTGACGGCCGAGGTCGTTGTGGACCTCGCGGCTGATGATGGAGTCGGCCAGCAGGTCGCCATACTCGGCGCCTTCGAGCTGGGCGGCGACGCGCTCGAGGTAGCGACTCTCGAGCGTGCGCGCGAACTCGGGAAACTGCAGGCGCAGGGCGGCCAGGCCCTGCTCGATACCGGTCACCCGCTTGCCCAGGATCAGCGTCATCTCCTCGCCGATCGCCGATCCCAACAGTGCCATCAACTGCCGCTCATTGAAGGCGAGCAGCTGCTGCAGGCCCATGCGCACGATCAGCAGCCGTTCGAAGCGGTCGGCCAGCTCCTGCGCCAGCCAGCGCGTGAACCCGAGCCGGCGATGGAGCGCCAGGGCGAGGCGAAACGTCACCGTGAAGCTGAAGCCGCGCTGGGCGGCGGCCTCGTAGCCGCTGCGGCCGCCGGTCTTGGCGCCATCGAGCAGCCAGCCGGCGCGCGCGATCAGGACCTGCACGCTCTTCCGCGAGACCACCCGCTCCTTGTAGCGCTGCAGGTGCAGTTCCTGCTCGCGCGTCGCCAGCGTGATGAGGCCGATCTGCAGCAGGTCGGCATCGCTCAGAATCAAGTCGGCGGCGGCGGTGCGGCGTACGTCCGATATGCGCTGCGCGAAGGTCTCGCAGATGCGCGCGGTCACCGCCGGCGCGATGCGGTCGGACTCCGCCACCGCCGAGATGCGCTGCCGGATGGCGTCCAGCGACAGCATGATCGCGCGATCGCGCACGGCGCGGTCGACCTTGGACAGGCGATCGAGATGCAGCAGGCGCAACAGCAGCTGCAGGGTCGTGCCGTTGACCAGCAGCGTGAACAGCACGAAGCCGGTGGCGAGCACGGCGACGAAATGGCGGACATTGCCGGGCAGGCTGGTGTTCTCGCTCACCGCCAGGGCGAGGGCGAGGGAGACGGCGCCGCGCAGCCCGCCCCACAGGATCACGAGCTTGTAGGAGTTGCTGACCCGGGCGGCCACGCGGCTGACGCTCAAGAGCGGCAGCAGGCCGTAGAGCACGAGGGCGCGGGCCACCAGCGCCGCCGGCACCAGGATGGCCAGCAGCAGGGCGTCGTCCCAGGTCGCATCGGTCAGCAGCCGCGGCACCAGCATGGCGGCGAGCAGGAAGATCAGCGAGCTGGCCCAGAAGGCGAGCTGCGCCCACATGTCCACCAGGCTGTCCCAGGTCGTCGGCGTGACGCGGATGCGGCCATGCCAGCCCGTCACCAGCCCGGCGATCACCACGGCGACGACGCCGGAGACGTGCAGGTAACGTTCGGCCACGACATAGACGAGATAGGCCATCGCCACCGTCAGCGTGATCTCGGCGAAGCGGAGGCCGCGCAGGAAGGGGAAGAGGGCAAAGGCGCCGCGCGCGGCGACGTAGCCGGCGATGCCGCCGCCGACGAAGTTCTTGAGGAATGCGATGGTCGTGCCGACGGCATCGGCGCTGCGGGTGCCCAGCAGCATGGCCGTCAGCAGCACGGAGAGCGCGATGGCGGCGGCGTCGTTGAACAGGCTCTCGCCCTCGACCAGGATCGACAGCCGGCGCGGCGCCCCGAGGTCGCGGAAGATGCCGACCACGGCGACCGGATCGGTGGTGGCGACGATGGCGCCGAGCAGCAGGCAGGCGATCAGGCCGACATCCGCGAAGGCCGACAAGGCGAAGCCGACGACCAGCGTGCAGACGACGACCGCGACGACGGCCAACAGCAGGATCGGCGCGACGTCGTCCATCAGCCGGCGGACGTCGATCATCAGCGCGGCCTCGAACAGCAGGGTCGGCAGGAAGATGTAGAGCAGGGCCTCCGGCGAAATCTCGAATCCGCGCAAGGCGACGACGAAGTCGCCGAGCAGGCCGGTCATCGGCAGGTTCTGGCCGAAGAACACCACGATTCCGAGCGCGCAGCCCGCCAGTGCCAGCAACACCGAGAATGGCAGGTTGAGCCGATTGGCGACCGGCGGCAGCAGGCTGACCAGCGCCAGAAGACCGGTAATGCCGAGAATCGTGACGGCGATTTCAGGCATGGCAGCGACGTTGCTGAACGGGCGGTGACGCGATCATCCGCCAAAGTATCGCCGGAGGTCCTGGGCGGCAAGGAAGGCCCTGGGCGGGTAGCGGGCCAGCTTATGTTTCAGCTCTTATCGCCGACATCCGTCCCGCGAATTTCTGTCCAGTACTCTTCCCGAACATCGTCATCAATTTCGACAGGCTGGGAGCTTTGGGGATAGAGCCGATCGCGGCCGTCTTTCCGCGGACCTGAAATCCAATAGTGATCACCAGTCTCGCCGTCGAAGTGATTCCACTTACCGCCCTTGGATTTCTGAAACTTCTGCCCGCGATATTCCAGCGTCCGCCCGGTCTTTGAGAGGGTAACGCGACCGATGCGAGCAGGTCCGTTTAGAGATTCGGCCTTGCGCTCGATATACATGATCCGCGATTTCTTAGCGCTCATGGCCCTTTTCCGCTCTTCAAAAGCCGACACGTAGATCGGCTATGTCCGGCGTTTGCCGCCGGTCTGGCCGGTGCCGTCGCGGCCGCCGACGCCGTTGCCATCGCCGAAGCGGGTGTAATCCTGGTCCACGGAGGGGTGGCGCGGCGCGGTGCGGCCGAAGCTCTTGTGCGACTCGGTGCAATCGCCGGCGACAGTGACGGATTCGTTCGGGCCGACGATGTGAACGACGCCGTCGCAGGACCGCACGGCCACCTCGCCTTCGATCACCGAGATGTCGCTGCGGCCATCGGCGGCGACGAAGACGATGAACTTGGTGCCGCGGATGGCCAGGGTGGCGGAGGGCGTGCGCAGATCGAAGCCGTCCTTGTTCTTCATCTCGCCGGTGACGAAGCGGAACAGGCCGCGGGTGAAGGAGATTGCCGCTGCGCCGGTGTGGCGCTCGGGATCATAGATGAAGCGGTCGAGCACGACCGACGAATTCGGACCGACCTGCAGGCGCGTGTTGTCGAGGAAGTTCAGTGCGGTGCTGGCCTCCGCACCGGTATCCACGCGCTCGGCGCTGAAGATCGGCAGGTCGAAGAACAGCTTGCGCTCCTCGCCGCTCGTGCGCGTGCCCTTGGCACCGGAGTAATCGCGCGCCAGTACGGCGCCGATTTGCGAATCGGCGGCCGGCGTCGCCGAGGCGAGCAGCGCGACGCCCAGCGCCGACAAGCTGAATATCCGGAATGCCCTGACGATGCGGCGGCCGACCATGCGGCCGACACTACCGGTGCGATGGTTGCACGATCGTTAAGGGGGCAGTGACCGCGGTCACAGTTTGGTCGCTACGCACCCTCACCCTATCCCTCTCCCGCTTCGCGGGCGAGGGGACACCGGCGGAGCGAGCGGCACAATCGTGTCCCCTCTACCGCGAAGCGGGAGAGGGTTAGGGTGAGGGTGTATGACTCGGTCTTGCCCTAAGCGCTCGGTGCGACCGTCGGCCCCCCGGCCTTCTTCCAGGCGTCGATGCCGCCCTCGATATGGCAGGCGGCGGCGATGCCGGCGCCCTGGGCCGCCTGCACCGCCATGGCCGAGCGCTCGCCGAAGGCGCAATAGAACACCAGCCGCTTGCCGGTGGCGCTGGCGAGCGCGTGCAGCATGCCGCCCGGCCGCACATTGTCGGCGAGGTCGGGGTAGGGGGCGTGCAGCGAGCCCGGGATGAGGCCATGCTTCTCGCGCTCCCGCCGCTCGCGCAGGTCGACCAGGGTCGCATCGCTGCGGCCCAACAGCTGCAGCGCCTCGGCGGCACCTACGGCCCAGCCGCGACGCGCGATCTCCTCGTGCGACATGCCGACGCGCATGTTGGCGGGCACGGCGACATCCATCAGTTTCGGATTCGGCAGGTTCAGGCCGTGCATCAGCTCCACATAGTGCTGCTTCGAGGCGACCTGCAGGCGCGGATTGAAGGCGCGCTCCTCGGCGATCGTGCTGACGGTGTCGCCCTTGTAGTCGTGGGCCGGATAGACCAGCGTCTCGTCCGGCAGCTTCAGCAGCTTGCCGAAGATCGATTCATACTGCGCGCCGGCATCGCCGTTCTGGAAATCCGTTCGTCCGGTGCCGCGGATCAGCAGGGTGTCGCCGGTGAACACCCGATCGGCCATCAGGAAGCTGTAGGAATCGTCGGTATGGCCGGGCGTGTAGAGCACGCTGAGAGTAAGGCCTTCGATCTCGATCGGATCGCCCTCGGTCACGCGCATGGAGACGACGTCGACGCGGCTCCGCTCGCCCATCACTGTGATGCAGCGCGTGCGGTCGCGCAGCGCGCCGAGCCCGGTGATATGGTCGGCATGCAGGTGGGTGTCGACGGCCTTCACCAGCTTGAGATCGAGCTCCTGTAGGAGCTGGAGATAGCGATCGACCTTGTCGAGCACGGGATCGATGATGAGCGCTTCGCCGCCGCGCCGGCTCGCCAGCAGATAGGTGTAGGTGCTGGACACGCTGTCGAAGATCTGGCGGAAGATCATGCCCGTCGCCGTCCTGCCTAGCCTTGCTTGGTCGTCGCCACGTACACGCCGTCCCAGTCGGGCGGCGGCGGCGATAGCTCGAATTCCGCGATCCGCTGTTCATACACATCATAGAGCGCCGCCAGGGAAGGCGCGAGCGGCCGGCAGAAGGCAAGCGCCACATGGGCCGCGGCCCAGTCCTGCCGCCGATAGGCGGCGAGCAGGGTGGCATGGACCTCCCTCAGCTGCTGGAACGCGGCAGTCGCGGCAAGCTGGGCGTCGCCGACCAGGGTGAAGATGCGCAGCGGCGTGTCGCGACCCTTGACCCGCACCTGGTCGAGTTCGAGCACGGCCAGTCCGGGCGCGTCCCGCACGGTATCCTCGCCGACCACGATGTCGACGCCGTAGGCGCGCGACAGACCCTCGAGCCGCGAGGCGATATTGGCGCTGTCGCCGATGACGGAATAGTCGAAGCGCTGCTCCGACCCCATGTTACCGACGCAGGCCCGCCCGCTGTTGAGGCCGATGCCGGCCGCGAGCGCGATCGGCTTCCCGCCGGTCCGCACCGCCTCGGCCTTCAGCTCGTCATTCAGCCGCTCCAGTTCGGTCCGCATCTCCAGCGCCGCGGCCAGGGCCTTGCCGCTATGCCCGGGCACATCGAGCGGCGCATTCCAGAACGCCATGATGCAGTCGCCCATGTACTTGTCGATGAAGCCGCCCGATTTCTGGATGACGCGCGTCAGCGGCGTAAGGAAGCGGTTGACGAGCGCGGTCAGCTCCTGCGGGTCGAGCTGCTCGGCGATGCGGGTGAAGCCGCGGATGTCGGAGAACAGGATCGTCAACTCGCGCATCTCGCCGCCGAGCCGGAGACGATCCGGATGCCGGCTCACCTCGTCGACCAACACCGGCGAGAGATACCGGCTGAAGACATTCCGCACGAACCGCTTCTCGCGCTCGCTCCGCAAGTAGCCGATGAGCGAACCCGATAGATAGACCAGGAGAGTGACGAGGCAGGGAAACAGCGGATCGATGAGATAGCCGAAATGTGCGAAGCCGTACCATGATCCGGCAATGGCGCCGGCGGCGCCGGCGATTGCCAGGAACAGCGACCACAGCGCGCCAGCGTAGTGGACGACGATGATGAGGACAATGCCGAAGACGATGAGACCCACCAGCTCGGCGCCGTCGATCAGATCGGGGCGCTGCAGGAATTGGCCGGCGAGGATCTGCTCGATCACCTGGGCATGCACCTCGACGCCCGGGACGACGGCTTCGATCGGCGTCGACTTGTTGTCCTTGAGGACTTCCGCGCTGCTGCCGATCAGCATGATCTGGCCGGCGATCGCCGACTTGTCGAAATTCTGCGTCAGGATCCGCCACGCCGAAATAAAGCGCTCGGGCCGATGCCCGGAATCGTAGAGACGGACGCCGCCGTCGGGATCCGTCGGCACGATCGGTTCGCCGATGCGGATGGCGACGATGCCGGTCTGCTCGCCGAAGCCCGACTCACGGCTCGCGCCGACCGATTTGATGTCGTAGCTCGGAGCACCGTAGGCGAGGCGGATCGCCTCCGCAGCGAGGCTCGGATAGAGGCGTCCGTCGAGATTATAGAACAAAGCCGCGCGCCGCACCGTGCTGTCTGTGTCCGGCAGGTAGTTGACGCTGCCGTTGCCCTGTGCCGCATCCTCGATGATCGGTATTGTCGTGATTGCCCCGGCGTATTGGGGCACGAAGAGCAGCGGGTCGGCGCCTGCTCGCGCTCCCTCGCCCCATTTCTCCGCCGGCTTGCGCGGTCCTGGTTCCCCCGTCAGCGTGAAGGCGGTGACGGTCTTCATGCGCGCAGCGCTGGCCGCCAGCACGGTGTCCGGATCGGGCAGCCGAGCCAGCAGCGGCTGGATGGCGTTGAACTCCGGGCGATCCTTCCAGGCGAGAAGGAGGTTGGCCGGCGCCATGCGATCCGGTTCGGGAAAAAGGATATCGAAGGCGACCACGGCGGCGCCGGCATCGGCCAGGTGATCGACGAGCTGCGCCATGATGGTGCGCGGCCAGGGCCATTGGCCGAAGCGCCGCAGGCTTTCTTCGTCGATGTCGACGATGTGGACCGGCAGGTCGCTGCGGTAGGTGCGCGGCAGCTGTCGCTGATAGCTGTCGAAGACGAGGTTCCGCAGCTCGATCATCAAGGGCGTATCGTTGATGCCGAGGGCCGGCACGCGCAGCGCCACGGCGGCAAGCAGCAGCAGGCCAGGAATGAGGACGTCGGACCAGCGTTTCATCGGCCGTGCGGAATGCGAATCGGTCTGCAAGTGTGCCGATGCTCGCTGAGGGCGTCCAGCGGCGTTCGGGTCGCTCTGGTCCGGCGGGGCGCCTTTGGCTACGGTAGCCCGTTCACGTCAAGCGAGTTTCTCATGCAAATCCCCGACCCCGCCCCGCTGCCGCCGCGCAAGGCGGTCGTGAAATCACCCTATGGCATTGTCGCCGCCCAGAGCCGGTTGGCCGCCGCCGTCGGCGCGCGCATCCTCGCTGCCGGCGGCAACGCCGTCGATGCGGCCGTCGCCACCGGCTTTGCCGCCGGCGTCGTCGAACCCTGGATGAACGGGCTGGGCGGCGGCGGCTTCATGGTGGTGGCCAAGGCCGACGGCTCGCCGCCGGAGGTCGTCGACTTCTCGATGATCGCGTCGGCGGCGCTCGATCCGGCCGACTATCCGCTTGCCGGCGGTACCACCCAGGCCCTGTTCTCCTGGCCGACGGTGAAGGAGGATCGCAACCTCAAGGGCTATCATTCCATTGCCGTGCCCGGCCAGGTCGATGGCATGCGGCTGGCGCTCGAGCGATTCGGCAGCATCGGCTGGCGGCAGGCGCTGGCGCCGGCCATCGCCTTGGCCGAGCGCGGCCTGCCGCTGGACTGGTACACGACCCTCAGCATCACGGTCGCGGCGAGCGAACTGGCGGAGTTCGAGGCCGCTCGCGCGATCTATCTGCCGGATGGGCTGCCGCCTGTGCCGCCGGACGAAGGCGCCGGCCACCTGCCGCTCGGCAATCTCGGCCCTACGCTGCGCCGCCTGGCCGAGGCCGGCGGGCGCGACTTCTACGAGGGCGAGGTCGCGGCCGCGCTGGTACGCGACCTGGAGCGCGGCGGCAGCCGGCTGTCGGCGGCCGATCTGCGCAACTATCGCGCCCGCATCGTGCCGGCGCTCGACATCGGCTATCGCGGCGTGAGCGTGGCGGCCGTGCCGGGCCTGAGCGGGGGCCCGACTCTGGCCGATGTGTTGGAGCGGCTGACGGCCCCGCTGCGCGACGTCAAGCTCGCGGCCGGGCCCGGTCCGGCCGCCTACGCGGCCTATGCCGATGCGTTCGCGTGCGCCTATGCCGCTCGGCTCGAACGCCTCGGCGCGGGCGCGCCGGCGCCGTCCTGCACCACCCATCTCAGCGTGGTCGACCGCCACGGCAACATGGTGGCGCTGACGCAGACGCTGCTGTCGCGCTTCGGCTCCAAGGTGGTGCTGCCGGAGACCGGCATTCTCATGAACAACGGCATCCTCTGGTTCGATCCGCTTCCCGGCCGGCCCAACTCGATCGCGCCGGGCCGGCGGCCGCTCGCCAACATGTGCCCGGTGATCGTTCGTCGCGACCGCGCGCCATGGTTCGCGCTCGGCGCCTCCGGTGGCCGGCGGATCATGCCGGCGGTCGCGCAGGTGCTGTCGTTCCTGGCCGACTACGGCATGACGCTCGAGGAGGCCTTCCACCAGCCGCGCCTGGATGTCAGCGGCGAGGGCCGGGCCGTCCTCGATGTCCGGCTATCGGCCGAGGTGGAGAGCGCCGTTGCGGCGCTCATGCCGGTCGCACGCGAACCGACAGCGGTCTATCCCGCGCAATTCGCCTGCCCCAGTGCGGTGCTGCGCGATCCCGCCACGGGCCTGCATCATGGCATGAGCGAGATCGCGTCGCCCTGGGCGGGCGCAATTGCCCAACCGGGTTGACCGGCATCGACCTCGCCGCATTGACGCAGTAAAACAGCCCGCATGTCCGTGACAGCCGAGGGGCGATCACCCCTGCGACTGGCGGCGCGAACGGGGGGATGGGGATCCAGCGATGGCGAAAGCGAAGACCAGGAAGGCGGTGAAGAAATCGCCGGCCAAGGCCAAGAAGACTGCCACGAAACCGACGAAGAGGGCGGTGGCCAAGAAGAAGGCAGCACCGAAGAAGCCGCCCGCGAAGAAGGCGGCGCCGAAAAAGGTCGGCAAAGTCAGAAAGCCGCAGGCCACTGCGAAGCCGGTGAAGCCCGTGCCGGCGAAATCGACGGGCAAGACCATCGTCCTCTACCCAGAGGCCGCCTACGGCCCCGCGCTCAACTGCGTGGGCATCGCGCAGCAGCTGAAGTCGATGGGCCACAACCCCGTGTTCGTGTGCGACCGCGGCTTCAAGGGCGAATTCGAGAAGTACGGCTTCGAGGAGAACCTGGTCGACATGTCCGGCGGCATGTCCGACGCCGAGGTGGCGAAGTTCTGGGACAATTTCATCGCCGGCCACCTGCCGCATTTCCGGCTGTCGCCGATCGAGCAGCTGCCGACCTATGTCATCCCCGTCTGGGAGGCGATCGTCGATTCCGCGATCATCTCGCACGAGGGCCTGACCAAGCATCTGAAAGCGATCAAGCCGGACGTGGTCTGCGTCGACAACGTCGTCCTGTTTCCGGCCATCAAGAAGCACGGCAAGCCCTGGATCCGCATCATCTCCTGCTCGGAGAACGAGATTCCCGATCCGGAAGTGCCGCCCCATCTCTCGGGCTGCAGCGCCGGCGACTATGACGGCTACGAGGCCTTCGAGAGGCGCTTCCTCGACCTCGTGCGGCCGACCCACGAGCGCTTCAACCAGTTCCTCGCCAAGGTCGGGCACGATCCTTATCCGCTCGGCCAGTTCTTCGAGGCCTCGCCCTTCATGAACCTGCTGCTCTATCCGCG
>Ga0134125_10010260_pt1 | contig 10525 bp, 6 predicted proteins | sample KB31751_FD_96464 | JGI IMG/M metagenome (GOLD analysis project Ga0134125, IMG submission 96464) | Terrestrial soil microbial communities with excess Nitrogen fertilizer from Kellogg Biological Station, Michigan, USA - KB3-175-1 | ecosystem: Environmental > Terrestrial > Soil > Unclassified ... | reverse complement strand
GTTCATGGCCGCCGGCCCAAGTTCGCGGCAGGTGGGATTGAATCGCGCATCCACTGCGTACAGCGGCACGTCCGCGTCATTCAATATGGTGACGGTCTCATCCGTTATGCCTCGGAGCGCCGCTCGATTCAGCTCCGCGCCATATCCCTGAGAGATCCAGACAATACTTTTGCGGCCGGATGCTCCGGACATCCGGCCCGCGATCTCGCGTAACGCCGAAAGCATCGGAGGAACCAATGCATTGATGGTCCGGGCCTCCTTCCCGCCGGTGGCATTCGAAGCACAGGGAACCACAAACGCATCCAGACTGGCGAGAAGCCGGTCGGGATCGGAAGTGTAATCCTGCACCACGCGCAGTTCGGGACATACGGCGTAAATCGCCATCGTCTGGCCGGGTTCCAGCCTGTTCAGGGCCGGGCGCGCCTGCCCGCGCGCCCGGGCGGCCATGATTTCCGTGGGACTTCTTCCAAAAACGCCGTCGTCCTGCTGCAAGCCCTCTGGCCTTCGGATGGCGTCGATCACAATGGCCGTTTCGATGCGCGAATTTTTCAGACCGAAGCGATTCGAAAATACGCCCGGCGGCAATGCTGTGACCGGCGGCGTCGCCGTATCCGCGTCCATCTCTCCGGCAAAAATCCGGATGTCCCGCGCACGCCCGTCATCGGTAATGGCGAAGTCTTTCTGTTGCAGGCCATGAACCGGGCGTCCGGAGGTGTCAACGACCGAAACATCCAGTTGCACCACTCGCGCAGTCGACTTCAGAATAGGTCCGGGGTCGGAGTCCGGCGAGGGCGGCTGTGGGAAAGCGCGGGGAAGAGCCAGCAGGCCAAGCACGGCAATTGCGGGCCGCCGGTACATTTGGTGTTGATTGTACCGGAATGCTGCCGGGTTGTACAAACAGCTCTTACCGATTGCTCGCGGTGAAAGTGAAGAGACCCGCTTCGTCGACGATCTTATATCCTGCTGGCACCTGGAAAAGTGACGCATCAGGATCGCCCTCTTTGTAATCCGGAACGGAAATCGTGGTGTTGGCCCTCGGGCCGGTATTCTTCGTCAGAATCACGACCCCCGTCTTCGGATCCATCCAGCGTTCGTTCACGGTCACGATCGTCTCATCGTTCTGGCTGTAAGTGCCCGGTGGACTTGTGGTCGTATTCCGCTGGCCGGTGGCTGTTACACCGGAAATGACCTGCGTCCCCAGATCCTCTATGGTGACGGTCCGGCCGTTCGGAGCTGTGCGCTTCCCGGCGGGCTGCGTCATGGGAGTCCGATACGGAAAGGAGCGGAAAGCGGTCTTCTCCCGCCAGGCGGTCTGGCTTCCCGGATCGAGGATGTAAATGTATCCGGCTACCGGATCGTCAATTTCAACCAGCCGCGGCATTCGCGCCGTGGCGCCGCGGCCGACGGGCGCCGGGTCGGTGCGAAGCCTGCCGTCGGAATCGCGATAGTGCCCGATGCCGCTCGTCGACGCGCGCGGCGTCCCGCTGTCTGCCCCGCTCTCTGCCATGGCCGCAAGCGCCTGATGGCCCGACCAGGGCGCACCCGTCACGGCGCTGTTCACCGGTGAGTTTCCCGGATCGAACGTGAACTGACAAGTGCTGTCTTCGCACGCGGCCGTGATCTGTGCTCCGTGCATCCCCCCACCGCTGAAACCGCCGTTGACCGCGCGCTGGTGCGCCACATGGAACGTGGCGGTTTCATCGATCGTCTGGTATCCCTCCGGAACGTGAAACAGCGAAGGCGCGGGCTCTGCGTTGCTGTAATTCGCCAGTGTCGTTGTCGTTTCGTCGCCGTTGCGGTCACTGGTGCTCGTGAGCACCGCGCCGCTGGCTGGATCGAACCATTCTTCCTCGCTCGAAGAGACGCCTGTGCCATTCTGCAGGGGTCGGCTCGCTGTCGTTTTCAGGCCATAAGCGGTAACCCCGGAGATCATCTTCGTGCCGAGGAATTCGCGCTTGCCGAATGGGGTGTCTGAGGCAGGCGCCGTCTTCATGCCGGTAACTTCCGCGGGATTCCATTTCTCAACCATCTCCGGCTTGAACGCCCTCCGGTGCGCCACCTTGTTAACGGGATCGAGAATGTACTCGAACCCCGCCACGGGATCGTGAATTTCGGCGACGACGAAGTCGTCGGGGGGCTTGGGGCGGTCGGGTCTGGCCGCCGGATAAGCGTGGCGCTCGGTCCGGACTCTGCCTTCGGAGTCCCGGTAAATCGTATAGCCGGAGGACTGGTTGAGCATGTGAGTGCCGTTCGGCAGCGTGCGCAGGTTGCTGTGCTCGAACTGACCGGAATAAGGCGCGCCGGTGGTGCCCGCCAGGTGCGCCCATCCGTCGTCGAAGCTCAATGTGAACGTGCACGCGGCGTTATTACAGCTGATCGCCAGCGGCCCCTGCGCCGCGGCCGGGGCCACCGCGGCCACCGCCGCGATGAAAAGGAACGGAAAACGCATTTCATCCTTAGTGTATGCGCGAGCTCATGAACTGGCTTAAACCAATAAATGGCAAATCTGCGAAAACGCACGAATGCCGCCCGCCCCGCCAATAACTCAGTTCAAAAATTGTCGACAAATTTTCCGCTCATTCCAAATGACTTACCCGTAATCCCGCCAAATCGTCTTCCGGGTTCGTGCTACAACAGGCAGCGGGAGGACTAACCCGTGCAACAAAAGCACTTACAATTCAGAACCGGCCGGAATTGGGTTCGTTTTTTCGAATGACGAAATCACCGTCATCCGGCTGCCGGACATGTTGAAAACAAACGGCGAAACGGCCTGCAACGCCCCGGGCCGCCGCGTGACAAACATTCACAGTAGCCAAATCTCCATCAAGTTATGATGAAACCGATATCGATGAAGTTCATCGCCGCAGCGCTGCTGGCCGTCGTGTCACTCCCGGCCCAGGTCAAGGTTGAAAAGACCACCTGGCACGGCTGGCCCGATGCCATCATTCTGAAAAATCACGTCGCCGCGGTTGTCATCGTGCCCTCCATCGGGCGCGTCATGAACTTCAGTTTCCTCGATAAGTTTCACCAGCCCACCGAAGGTCCGTTCTGGAACAACCGGATGCTGGACGGCAAACCCGTCAATCCCGCGTCTCGCGATTGGCTCAATTTCGGCGGTGACAAAACCTGGCCTGAACTGCAGGCCGAATGGCCTATGCTCCAGAAGCACGGCTGGCCTCCGCCCGCCGGGTTTGACGCCTCCCCTGACGCGGTCGAATTCGACGGCAGCGAAGTCACCCTGGTCACTCCGGTCGACGCTTCCTACGGGATCCGGGCCACCCGCATCATCCGGCTCGATCGTTTTCGGCCGGTTATGACCATCATTACGAGCTTCGAAAAAGTCCAGGGTGATCCCGTCAAATCCGGCATCTGGACCATCACCCAGCTCAGTTCGCCCGACGCCGTCTTCGTTGACTCCCCCGCCAAATCCATCTTCGATAACGGCTACGTCAACCTGGGTCGTGCCCCGCTTTTTGACATTGCCCGCGATGGCGACCGCGTCCGCGTCCGCCGCGATCTCAATCGCTCCACGAAAATGGGAACCGATGGCGAATGGCTGCTCTGGACAGGCACTGACACGGAAGGCCAGCGGATGTCGCTCAAAATCGAACGCATCGCCGCCAATCCCGCCGACGGCGAATGGCCCGATAAGGGTTGCCGTCTCAACGTCTACACCAATCCCGATCGCGGCGGGCAGCCCTATGTGGAGCTCGAAGTGATGGGGCCCATGCAGATCATGAAAATCGGCGACGCCGCTACCTCCTCCAACCGCTACACTCTCTTTCGCGAGCACAGCGACCACAAATAGGGAGCGCCCATGACTCCCTCCTACGGACTCACGCGCGCTGAGTGGCGAACCTTCCGCGCGCTGAAAACGCCGGAGCGCATCCAGCGCTTTCTCGATGTGGAGATTGGTTATAACAAGGAACCGGACGGCGACACCATTCGTTCGCCGCGCCGCGTTCTGCGCGATCGCCTGGCCCATTGCCTCGAAGGCGCCCTGTTCGCCGCGGCCGCCCTCCGCGCGCAGGGGTTTCCGCCTCTTCTGATGGATCTCGAAGCGGTGCGCGACGATGATCATGTTCTCGCCGTATTCCGCCAGCACGGCCGCTGGGGCGCGATCGCAAAATCGAACTATTCGGGACTTCGTTTCCGCGAGCCCGTTTACCGCACGCTGCGCGAACTCGCGATGTCGTACTTCGAGCACTACTTCAATCTGCGGCGCGAGAAAACGCTGCGCAAATATTCTCGTCCCGTCAATCTTTCCCGCTTCGATCGCATTGGGTGGATGACGGCCGAAGACGACTTGTGGACGGTGAGTGAACACCTCGTCAAAATTCCGCACACGCCACTTCTGTCTAACGGTCACGGCTGGCGACTCACCCGTGTGGATGTGCGTTTATTTGAAGCCGGCAAACTCGGGCGTCAGCCGTAGCCAATCCTGATAGAATCGGCGCTAATGAAGTCCGCTCTCACTCGTCGTCAATGGATTGCATCGGGCGCCGCCGTGCCGCTCGCGCTCGATACCGCATTGCCGCTGCGCGCCGCCGGACCCGGCGACCCCCCCTACACGCTTTCCATCAACATCGAAATCATGTTCCCGCGCTCCATGCCGCGGCCCGATCGCATCAAGGCTGTTGCCGATCAGGGTTTCAAGGCTTACAGCTTCTGGAACACCAACGAAGCGGAGCAGGACGCAATGCTCAAGGTCCAGCAGGCGGCCGGTATCAAGTGCATCGGAATCACCGGTCCCGGCAACTCGGTCAGTTCTACCGGCCTCACCAAACCCGGTGCGCAGCAAACGTTCCTCGATGACATGGTGGCCCGCGCGAAAATGGCGAAGAAATTCGGCGGCGCGCAGTCCATCATCTTCGTCGGCAAGGTGCAGCCGGATATCCCGTGGGAAACGCAGCGTTCGCAGATCGTCGCCGGCCTGAAGCAAACGGGAGATATCGGCAAAGAGCAGGGCATCACGTTCATCGTGGAGCCGCTCAGTGTGAATTCCGGACAAATGCGGATGGCGCTCGACACCGCCGCCGCCGCGTTCCCCGTAGTGGAGGAAGTGGCGCATCCGAATGTCAGAATTTGTTTCGATATGTACCATCTCCAACTGATGGAGGGGAACATCACAACCCATCTGCGGCAGGGTATCTCGAAAGGTTTGATCGGCCTGGTGCAAATCGGAGAAGTGCCTGGCCGAAAAGAGCCAGGCACGGGCGAGATCGATTACGCGTACATGATGCGTGTGTTGCGCGAGCTAAAGTGGTCAGGCTACGTGGATACCGAGATGGGGACGACCACTACGCCGGAGGCCGCCATGCAGCTCACACGTAAGATGTCTCTCGAAAATTGAGCGCAAGTTACTGAGTTCAATCAAATGGTCTCCGTCGTGCATGTTTCCCTTACGGAGCGTGCATATGTTAAGAACATTCGCTGCTGCTTTCCTCGTCGCCGGCCTCGTGGCCTGCAATAAGGTTCCTTCAGTTCAGGCGCAGAATTCGGATTCATCATCTCCTTCGTACGACAATCTCGCGCCAGTTTCAGGTGACGCAGCGCAATCGCCAGCCGCTAATGACGACTATGCGCCGCCACCCGATGACTCGCAGGCGATCGAAACCAGCGAGGCTCCTCCTCCGCTGCCCGAATACGAGCAGCCGCCGGCGCCCGCCCCGGACTACTATTGGACGCCCGGTTACTGGGCCTGGGGTCCGGATGGATATTACTGGGTTCCAGGTGATTGGGTGGAAGCCCCGTGGGTGGGCGCAGTGTGGACACCTCCGTATTGGGATTACGAAGGCAGTGCCTACTTCTTCCACGCCGGCTATTGGGGTCCGCACATCGGATTCTATGGCGGTATTAACTACGGGTTTGGTTATCCCGGCCGCGGATACTATGGCGCTTACTGGAGAGGAAATCATCTTTTCTATAACCGCGCGGTGAATAACGTGAACGTGAATGTGATCCACAACGTCTATCGCCACGACGTGCCGCGATTCCAGTCGAGCCGCGTCAGCTACAACGGCGGACATGGTGGAATCAATCTGCGCCCGATTCAGCAGGAGCGGGTGGTGACGCACGAGCGCCGCGCGCCGGCGCAGGACGTTCAGATGCGAGCAGCGCAGCAGGCGCGGGAGCAGCACAATCGCACCAACTTCGCGGCGCAGCCGAACCGCTCCAACTTTAACGCCCGTCCGCAGGATCGCCCCGCGCCGCAGGCATTCCCGCAGGCAACGCCTCAGGAACGGTACGCGCGGCCGGAACAGGGGCCGGCCCCGCAGCGCCATGAATTCCACCCGGCTCCGCATCCGGCGCCGGTTACGCCAGGGCAGCGTCCGGCCGAGGGCCCCCGCATGAATGCGCCGCAGCGTCAGCCTGCTCCGATCCAGCGCGAGGCTCCGATCCAGCGTCAGGCGCCGCAACGGCGGCCCGATCTGCAGAACCATTTGGAACTGCAACAACAGCGTCGCGCTCCCGCCGAGGCTCCTATCCAGCGTCAGGCGCCGCAACGGCGGCCCGATCTGCAGAACCATCTGGAACTGCAACAGCAGCGTCGCGCTCCCGCCGAGGCTCCGCATGCCAATCCGGCGCCGCAACAGCCGCATGCTGCTCCGCAGGCCGCCGCCCCGCAGCAGCGTGGCAACGGCGGTGGCCGCGGCAACGACGGTGATCGCGGCCGTGGCCGCGGCGATCGCTAAGTCCGAACCGGGGCGCGATGTACTCTTTGAAAGATGGGAAAAGCCGCGCGCCGGTTCTTTCAGTCGGCGGGGATCGCTCTTGCGGGCTTCGCCGCCACCGCCATTCCGCTGCATTTCCTGCTGCGCCGTGAACTGAAGGGTTCGTCCGAAGACGTTCGCGCTCAGGGCTGGCCTATCCGGCTCCTCCAGGTCATCTTCTCGAGATACATCGTGCAGTGGCTCGATGTGGAAGGCCTGGAGAATCTCCCCGACAGCTCTTACCTGCTAGCCGCCAACCACGCCTACAAATCCGGGGTCGATGGTTTTATCCTCGGCCACCTGCTTGCCACGCGCGCTGGACGCGTACCGCGAATCCTCATGACATCCGAGCACCGCAACTGGATGGTGCAGATGGAGCGCTGGGTGCTTCACCATTACGGCGTTGCGTTGCTGGTTCCGGATGAGGGTCCTGTTCGAAAGCGGGCTGGGCTCTCGGATATCATCTCGAACTACCTTCGCGAGTCAAGCCGCCACACTGTTCTGATTTTTCCAGCGGGCCGCGCCATCGCAGATCCCCCCTTGCAACTGAAGAACTGGAGCACCGGAGTCGTGATTGCGGCGGAGAAGAGCGGCTGCCCCATTGTTCCGCTGGCCGTCGGCGGGCTGCGTCTGGACTGGAGTCCGGAGACGGTGATCTTCTCGGCGATCGAAGCTGCAGGCACGGAACCGCCGTTCCGTTTCTACGTGCGGATTGGCAAACCGATCAGGCCTACGGGCGATGCGCACGCCGATCTTGAAGCGGTCAACAACGCAGTCGGCGAGCTGATGCAGAAGATCCCGGGGCTGCGGCCGTCGCCCGGCGAATCGGACCCCGCGTTCCGCAAGATCAGCCTGCGAGACGGACGCACGCTGGCCTACATGGACCGTGGTCCCCGCAACGGAACTCCGATTCTCTACTTCCACGGATTCCAGGGATCGCGGCTCGAGCGTATTCCCGGAATCGAGGCGATTCTCGAAAAGGTCAACGTGCGGCTGATTTCGCCGGACAGGCCGGGCATCGGTCTCTCGACGCCATCCCACGGCCGCACGATCGTGGGCTGGGCCGGCGACGTGCGGCAGCTGACCGAACAGGTGCTCGGCGCGGGCCAGGCATACTCGATCCTCGGCTTTTCGGCAGGCGCCACGTATGCACTCGCCTGCGGCCAGTTGCCCGGACTGCGGGCAATTTCGCTGGTTGCCTGCATGGGCCTGCCGCATCTGATTTCGAGCTGGCGCCGCTATTCGGAAGACGCGTGGAAAGTTCTGCTGTCCGCGAAGCTTGCCGCATTTCGCGCGGCGACTTTCCTGCTGATCGAGAAGAAGCAGCACGATCATATGCAGACGGGCTGGACGGATTACTTCGCGGACCTGAAAAGGGACTTTTCGTATGACGACCGGCGGCTGCTGTCCATTCCGGAGGTGGAGGAGCTGTTCCGCGAAAACCGACGTGAAGGCTATTCGCAATGTCCCGGTTGTCTGCTGCAGGAGGTGCAGGCGCTCTATTCCGATCCGCAGATCGATCTGACGCATCTCGCCGCGTGCGCTGTTCTGATGTATCACGGGACGGAGGACAAGGTGGTTCCGATTGCCGTGGCGCGCGATCTGCGGGAGCGGATTCCATCGAGCAACCTGACCGAGCTGCCGGGCCGCGGTCATTATTTTTTATACGACAGCGCAGAGATGGAGAAGGTGCTTTCTGAACTGCTGGAGGCGCATCGCAACTGCGTGCAAAGAGAGTGATTGCGGGTTGGCTCGTCCTGACGATGGTCATGACCCCTGCTTCGCGCGGAAGGGGGTAAGTGACTGGCAGGCAGTTCAGAGCGTCGCGGTGGGCGCGGGCATTGGCGGGGCGGCGTGATCTACCGGCGTTGGGGACTGATGAGATTGGCGAGTAACTGATAGGCGCCGTCGGTGCCGGCGGGTAGCTGACGCCAGAGGCCGAGGCCGAGATAGAACCAGCGGCCCTTGCCGTACTTCGCTTCGACAAACGAACCCAATTTCTCGCCGGGGTTGTCCTTGAAAGGATCGGTCATCGCGACCAGATCGATATACTTCGGATCCTTTTCGCCGAGGAAGTAGAGGCCGCGTTCCTGCGTCCAGTTGGCCCATGTGGCGGGGCCGATCTTATTCGGGAAATTGAATACCGGATCGTCGGGAGTCCGGATATCGACGGGCGCTTTCTCATCCGTGATGCGATTGGAACTCACGCGCGCGTGCCAGGGGCCGTACTCGGCCCGGTTGAATTCCATCTTGTTGTACTGGATGATGGCGGTGCCGCCGCGCTCGACGTAATCGAGAAGCCGGCGGTTGTAAGCGCGAAGATCATCGCGTCGCTCGTAGGCGCGCACGCCGGTGATGATCACGTTGTACTTCGAGAGATCGCCGAACGCCAATTCGTCGGTATCGATGAAGGAAACTTTCGCGCCGAGCTGCTCGAGGGCGGGTGGAACCTGATCGCCGACGCCCACGATATAACCCACCTTGACGTTGGGCGTGACTTTGACATCGACCACTTTAAGATTGGTTTCCGCGGGCTCAATCACCTGGCGGCGCTGGATGTGGGGGTATTCAATTTCCTTATAGCCCGTGGTGAATTTCCGGTCGCGCGCGGCAGGCGAGGTGACGACGGCGCGCAGGGTGTACTGACCGACTTTCACGCCCGCGGGCGCGGTGACTTCGAATCGCGCGGAGAGTGCTTCGTCTTCGTGGGTAAAGCTGACGGGAACGGCGGCGGGCGCGGCTTTCCAGCCCGGCGGAAGATCGAGCGCGACGTTGGCCTTCGCCTCACCCTTCGTTCCGTTGGTGACCGTGACGTGGATCTCGCGCGTCGCCTGTTTAGCGGCGGCTCCAGCGGGCACGGGTATCACGGCGAGCGTGGGATCGATGCGAACCGAGAAATCGGGAACGACATTCAACTCCATTCGCTTATCGCCGAAGTAGATGTCTTTGATGTAACGGAATTCCACGGGCAGTTCCTGTGTAATGTCCTGACCGCCGTAGTTCACATGGAAGGTCACACGGAAGGGCGAGGGCGCAAAGGGCAGGCCGAAGCCAACGGATGGATCGAAGATTTGCTCGGCGAGGTTGTTGGTGTGCTTCCAGTAGTTATCGGTGAAGTATGGCGTGGTGGGCTTCGCGTTATTCGGGATGTGGGCCTGCGAGGTGCAGCTGTAGGGGGCATCCTTCTTCGTGGTTGCAGGCGCGCAGGCTGCCGGTGAATCGAAGCCCGCGATTTCCACGCTCGAGACCGAAAGATCGGCGGCGCCGTGGTTCATGGCGAGGATGGTAAGGCGAATTGGCTGGCCGGGAATGACGAGGCCGTCATCAGCCACCGCATCGAACGTGACGTTGTTGGCGGCAAGCACGGCGTCTTCATAATCGCGTTCCTTGAGGCGAAGACGGAAGTTGACTTCGTATTGCGCATCGGCCGTCATGCCGAGCGAAGAGACTTTGGCAATCAGGCCGCGGATTCCGCGGAGACCGGCTTCGACAGGCGCGGCGGTTGCGGCGTCATTGCCGTCATCGAAAAATTTCTGCGCCTGTTTCGCATCGGCGAGGACGGCGTTCAGGCCAGCGGTAATCGCCGCGGCGGCTGATGGGCTTTCCGCGTACGAGGCAATGGAAGTGAGGCTGATATCGACGCCGTCATACAACGAGGTTTCCTTCCTGCCAACCTGGCCGGGGATAGTGCTGGCGGTGAGGACATAGCCGCCTCCACCACCGAATCCGCCGCCGCGGCCGCCCGCGACGCCGGGCAGGGGAGGGAGGCCGCCGATGCCCTGGCATTTGTGATAACTGCGGGCATCGGAACC
>Ga0134125_10010259_pt1 | contig 10525 bp, 8 predicted proteins | sample KB31751_FD_96464 | JGI IMG/M metagenome (GOLD analysis project Ga0134125, IMG submission 96464) | Terrestrial soil microbial communities with excess Nitrogen fertilizer from Kellogg Biological Station, Michigan, USA - KB3-175-1 | ecosystem: Environmental > Terrestrial > Soil > Unclassified ... | reverse complement strand
TGCGCGATTGAAACCGTACCTTGCACTCATTCGCAGTGATGTTCGACTCGCTCTGCGGCAGAAGTCGGTGCTGTTTTTCAATTATCTGTTCCCGCTGATGTTTCTGGTCATCTTCGCCCAGTTCATGGGAGGACGCCATTCAGGCGGAATGGCGCAGATACTCACGCTTGTTCTGATCCTCGGCATTCTCGGAAACGGCCTCTTCGGGGCCGGCGTGCGGGCCGTGCAGGACCGCGAAGCGAATATTTTGCGCCGTTACAAAGTCACTCCCATCGGGGCCGTCCATCTATTGACGGCTTCCGTAGTGACGGGCTGGCTCGTCTTTATACCGTTAGTTATTGGAATATTCGCGCTGTCGCACTTCGCCTACGGCATGCCCTGGCCGTCGGCGATGGTGTCGCTACTGATATTCGCCACCCTCGGGATTCTGGCTTTTCGCGCCATCGGCATGATCGTTGCTGCAGCGGCTAATTCCCAGCAGGAGAGCGCGATCATCGTGCAATTGCTCTATCTGCCCATGCTGCTGTTGAGCGGTGCAACCTTTCCCGCGTCGCTGTTTCCTCCCTGGCTTGCCATCGTCGTACAGTTTTTGCCGGCGACATATTTGGTGTCAGGCTTCGAAGCCATGATGCTGCGCAATGAAGGCTTGAAGCAAAACGGCCTGGCTGTGCTGGCACTGGTTCTCACAATCGCCTTGGGACTGTTTATTGCGGCAAAGCTCTTTCGCTGGGAAAAAGAAGAGAAGATCAAGAATTCCGCGAAGTGGTGGATACTGGCTGTGCTGGCTCCATTTTTTGTATTGGGAACCTGGGAAGCGCATACGCAGCAAAATGTCGAGAAAACGCAGATTCTGGCTCGCGAGATCGCCCGCAGCGATACTTATCTAATCCGAGGAGCCCGCATTTTTGTTGGCGACGGCCGAGTGATTGAATCCGGCGCAATCCTAGTGAGAGACGGAAAGATTGCGGAGGTGTACGACGGACAAGGCCCCGATCCGTCCTCATTGAAGGCTTCGGTGGTGGAAGCCGCGGGGAAGACCATTTTGCCCGGACTCATTGACGTGCATGTCCACCTTTCCGCGCCCGGGGGGATTAATCCCTCAGCCAACTCGTACAATCCGGCGCAGACAATGCTGGACCACCTCGGAGCGTATCTTTACAGCGGTGTTACGACGGTGCGCAGCGTAGGTGATCCACTGGATGCGGCGCTTGCGGTGCGTGCCGGCGTGAACAGCGGCGCACGATTAGGATCGCAATTATTCACCTGCGGCCCCATGTTCACCGCGCAAGGAGGGCACGGCACGGAATACTTCAAAGGCCTTCCAGAAAATATGCGGCAACAAGCAGAAGCGCAGGTTGTTCGCATACCTGGTTCGCCAGATCAGGCCCGCCAACAGGTGGACGATCTAAAGCAGCGCGGAGTGGATTGCGTAAAGGCAGTCCTGGATTCAGGAGCGGGAAGCAGCGTATTCAACCGGCTTGACAGCTCGGAGTTCCAGGCGATTGCCCGGGAGGCTCATGTGCAAGGGCTTCCGTTGGTAGTCCACACCGGCGACGTGCGGGACGTTAAGGATGCTCTGGCCGCAAACGCGGAATCCATTGAGCACGGTTCCTTCCGCGAAACAATTCCTGATGCCTTGTTCGATCAAATGGTCCGGCAGAAAACGTACTACGACCCAACCTTAAGCGTCGGCGAAGCATATAAGGCGCTGCTCGAAGGCGACACAAGCTTGCTGAAGCGTTCGCTGGTCCAGCAAGTTGGGCCGCCTGCCTTGCTGGCCAACACTGAAGCATGGATCAATTCACCGGCAGGACAAAAATCGCGTGCGCAAATGGCTGGATTTCCCGTAAGCCTGGAGACAGGGAAAGAAAATTTGCTTGCAGCTTACCGCCATGGGGTAATGCTCGTAACTGGAAGCGATGCCGGCAATCTACTCGTCTTCCACGGTCCAACGGTTCAGCATGAGGTCGAACTTTGGGTGTGGGCGGGCATTCCCGCTCCAGTGGCTTTGCAGGCGGCAACTTACAATGCCGCGCGACTGCTGCGTGAGGACGGCCATATTGGATCCATTCACAAAGGCAATGACGCCGACCTGCTGCTGGTGGATGGAAATCCCTTGCAGGATATTTCCGCCATCGAACGAATTTCAGCAGTCTACTTTAAAGGCGAGCATATTGATCGCTCTGCCGTACTGAATCCGGAATAGCGTTTGTGAACTGTGCTTGTGTGGCGGCGGGTTTCCGACCCGGCGGCAAGTCTCGCGTTAGGCAACATTCGCAAGAGCCAAAAACGTCCATTTCTAGTGTTAAACTTGCGCTGATGCGCGTTCTGGGAATCGATTGTGGTACCGAGTGCACCGGTTTTGGCGTGGTCGAACTTTGCGCGAACGGTAAGTTGTTGTGCCTGCGCTATGGAGCGATCAAGCTTTCTTCGCGCGAGGCTCTGGCTTCCAGGCTGGCGACGATTTTCGCGCAATTAGGCGCCGTGATTCAACAGCAGCAGCCTGAGCAGGTAGCGATTGAAGAAGTGTTCTATTCCGTGAACGCCAAATCCGCATTGAAGCTTGGGCAGGTGCGCGGAGTAGCCATGCTGGCGGCTTCCTCGGCGGGTTTGCACGTCGCGGAATACGCTCCCCTTTCCATCAAGTCAGCGGTGGTCGGTTATGGCCGCGCAGAGAAGCACCAGGTGCAGCACATGGTGGCGCGGCTCCTCGATCTGCGCGAGGTCCCTGAACCGGCCGATGCGGCGGACGCGCTGGCCATTGCGATTTGCCATTTGAATACTTCAGTCACGCTGCAACGCCAACGCCAAAGATCGGCAACGGCGTAGTCTGCATCAGTGGCGCATGTAAAGGATTTCGCTTATGTTCTCGGGAATACTGTCGAAGCGCGAAAAACGCTTCGCTCTGGCTTTTATTGTTTTACTTATTAGCACGCAATGTCGTTCGCAGGGAGTGCCGCTTCCGACTATTGGTTTTTCCCTGGATTTCCCCGGTTCGGATCCGGCGCGCTACAGCATCGCACTATCCTCCGATGGACACGGCAGCTACCAATCCAATGGAAAACTGGCCATGCAGCGGGAAGAGGGAGCGCAAGACGAATTTAATTTTATTTTGTCCCCCGGAACAACGCGCCAGATTTTCGACTTGGCGAAGCGCGCGCATTATTTCGAAAAGGACGTTGACGCTAAAAAAGATGTTGCATCCACGGGGGTAAAGACGCTGACCTACCAGGACGGGGCGAAGCAGACCAAGGCGACTTACAACTATTCGACCATCTCGACCGTGCAATCCCTCACCCGGCTTTTTCAGGACCTTTCGAGCACGCTGGAGTTTGGTCGCAGGCTTCAATACAGCTACCGCTATCAGAAACTGGCGCTGAATGAACAATTGACGGACATGGAGGAGGCGATCAACGACAATCGCCTGGGGGATATTTCGCCCATCCTGCCAATCCTGGACAAGATCATCAAGGACCCATCCGTTATTAACGTGGCCCGCGCCCGGGCGATGCGAATTGCCGCCAAAGCGAAGCAATAATCAGTAGGCCGTCCTGGCCGGGCCCCATAACTCTTCGAGTGCGCTTCAGTAACCTTTCATTTCTTTATTTAGCCGAAAAATGCTTTGCATCATGAATAAATATTCCCTATAATGCATATAAATTCATGAGCCCAAAGCCACTCAGACAAAAGGCCATTCTGGAAGTACTGGAAGAAGGCCCAATCGCCAGTCAGGATGACTTGCAGCGCGCCCTGAAAAAACGCGGTTTCCGCGTGGGGCAGGCCACCCTCTCGCGGGATATTCGGGAGTTGGGTCTTGCAAAAACCGGCGGAGGTTATGAGTTGCCCAGCGGGGACCTGCAGATTGATCCTGCACTTCCGCCAGTCTCGCGTCTTGTGCGCGAGTTTGTTCTGGATGTGCGGCCGGCGCAGAACCTTTTGGTAATTAAAACGGCCGTGGGCAGCGCGCAACCTGTTGCGGCCGCGCTTGATATTGAAGGCTGGCCGGAGGCGGTGGGCAGCATCGCCGGTGACGATACGATTTTGATCGTTTGCCTGGAAAACAAGGCGGCTACGAAGCTCGCCGCTCGAATCGAGGAGATGACGGCGTAATGGCGGTCAAGCTTAAAACGGCGGTGCTGGGCGCGACTGGCTATTCCGGCTTCGAATTGACGCGCCTTCTGCTGCGGCATCCGCGGGTGGAGAAGCCTGTTCTGCTCAGCCGGAGCGCGGATGGAAAAACTCCAGCGAACCTGGCGGACATATTCCCCGCTCTGTCTGGCAATGGAAATGGATCGTATCCCTTGCAGCCGTTGTCGTGGGAGGCATTGAAAGAGCAAGGCGTGGGATTGCTTTTCCTGGCGACGCCGCATGAAGCTTCGCGGGCTTTGGCGCCCGAGGCGTTGAATCAGGGACTGCGCGTGATTGATTTAAGCGGCGCATGGAGGCTGCAAAATGCCGAGAACCGGGCAGTCTATAAATTTCAGGATGAGGGTTCGGTACAGGCTGCGGAATTCATGAAACAGGCCGTGTACGGACTGCCGGAATTGCACCGCGAAACAATTGCTTCTGCGAAAATCGTGGCGAATCCAGGCTGCTATGCAACTTCCGTGATTCTTGGTTTGGCCCCGCTGGCGCAGGCCAGGATCATTGATCGCGAAAGAGGGATTATTTCTGATTCGAAATCCGGGGTGTCCGGCGCGGGAAAAGAGCCGACCGCGAAAACGCATTTCGTTTCCGTGGCTGATAATCTTTCGGCGTATGGGGTATTTGGGCACCGGCACCTAGGCGAGATACTGGAACAACTGGACCTGAATGCTGGTGAAGTCACCTTCACGCCGCATCTTCTGCCGATTCCTCGCGGAATTCTTTCTACAATTTATGTTCATCTGAATAAAGAGATGAAATCGTCCGACGTGGAAGAAGTGTTTCGGAAGTTTTATGCCGGTAAGCCATGGGTGCGGATCTTCGCCACACCCAAACTTCCTGAGATACAGTTTTCTGTGAATTCGAACTACTGCGACATTGGTTTTGCTTTGGCGAAAGACGGACGAAGGCTGATCATTGTCTCCTGTATTGACAACCTGTTGAAAGGCGCCGCCGGCCAGGCCGTCCAGAACATGAATGTGATGTACGGCTGGGGCGAAGAGGAAGGGCTGAATTGAAAATTGTCGTCAAAATCGGTGGTAAGGCAATCGAAGACAAGCCCACGCTGCAAAAATGCGCTCGTTCGGTTGTCGAACTTGCGCACGACGGGCATCAGATCGCTGTCGTGCATGGCGGCGGCAGCACGCTGACGCGGACCCTTCAGTTGCTCGGCAAGAAGTCGGATTTTGTGGACGGCCTGCGAATTACCGATGCCGAAACGCGCGACGTGGCCCTGATGGTGCTCGCCGGAATGGTGAACAAGGGCGTTGTCGCCGCGATTGTGGCTGCGGGTGTTCCAGCCGTAGGGCTTTGTGGGGGCGACGGCATGACTTTTCGCGCGCGAAAAAAACAAACCAAGGGGTACGATCTGGGGTTCGTTGGCGAAATTTGTTCCGTGGAACCGCGCTGGCTGGATGCCATCTGGGGCCAGGGCGGAATTCCCGTGCTCTCGTCGCTGGCGTTAGGTTCGGACGGTGAGTATTACAACGTGAATGCGGACCAGATGGCTTCCGCATGCGCATCGGCTTGCCACGCAGATACTTTGATTTTTCTCACTGACGTCCCGGGAGTGAAGGGCGCGGACGGGGAAGTGATTCCGTGGCTTACTGTAAAACAAATGCCGGCGCTGATTGAGAAAGCGGTCATCGGCGGAGGCATGCTGCCAAAGCTCGAAGCCTGCACACAAGCGCTGAAAAAGGGAGTGGGACGCGTCCGGATTTTGCCCGCGGCCCAGGTTGAGATTTTGCCGCAATTTTATTTCACCAAGCTGGAATGCGGGACGGAGGTGATTTCGGCATGAGCGCTGCGAGTTCAAAATTGGAAGCGGTTTCCCGTTCTGAAGAGAAATTGCTGTTGCCTACTTATGATCGGCAGCGAGTGCTGTTTACCCGCGGCAAGGGCGTGTATCTGTGGGATTCGCGTGGGAAGAAGTATCTGGATTTTCTCAGCGGCATCGGTGTAAACGCGCTGGGCCATGGACATCCCGCGATCCAGAAAGTGATCAAACGCCAGGCGGGAAAGCTGATCCATGTTTCAAATCTTTTTTTTCACGAATACCAGTCAGAGCTTGCAAAGCGCCTTACTAAAATTTCCGGCCTCGACCGTGCTTTCTTTTGCAACAGCGGCACCGAAGCCTGGGAAGGCGCGCTGAAGCTGGCGCGGGCTTTTGCGCGAGTTAATAACAACAATGGGCACAAGGCAAAGTGGCGTTTGCTGGCGCTGGAAAATTCATTTCACGGACGCACGTTTGGCGCGCTCTCGACCACCGGGCAGGAAAAATACCGGCATCCGTTTGCCCCGCTCGTGCCGGGCGTGAGCTTTGTAGCGTTTGATGATGTAAATGATCTCAAGCGGCAATTTGATGGCAGTGTTTGCGCCATTTGCCTGGAGACGATTCAGGGCGAGGGCGGTATTCGCCCGCTCAGTCGCGAGTTTCTGCAGACCGCAAAAGAGTTGACCGGACAAACAGGGGCGTTGCTGCTTCTCGACGAAATCCAGTGCGGACTGGGCCGTACCGGCGAATACTTTGCGTACGAGCATTTCGCGGTCAAGCCGGACATTGTTACCGTAGCCAAGCCACTGGCGGCTGGCTTGCCTTTGGGCGCGATTCTGACAACCAATCGCGTGGCAGGCGGGATGCATCCGGGGATGCATGGCACAACATTCGGCGGCGGCCCGCTTGCTTGCGCCGTAGCCATTGAGTTTTTGCGTATTCTCGATAAGCTTCTGCCGCAGATAAATAAAACGGGCGACTACTTCCAGGGCCAGCTCAATGACCTGCGTTTTAAGCACTCGAGCGTGAAAGAGGTGCGCGGCATGGGCTTAATGCTGGGCATGGAGTTGGATTCCGCCGAAGTCGCGAAGTCAGTTCTCAATCAATTACTCGCTCGCGGCATTTTAATCAATCGCACGCACGACACAGTGCTGCGTTTTCTGCCGCCGTACATAATTCAGAAAAAACATGTGGATGAAGTGGTTCGCGCGCTCGACGTGGCTCTGGGCGCCGGTTCTGGAAAGCCGGGGGCGGTCACCGCCGGCAAGTCTGCCACAAGGAGAAAGCAATGAGCATTCAGCCGTTGAGCCGGAAAGAAATTTCCATCAAGCCGGAACCGAAGACGTTCTGGTCGCGCGATCTGGTTTCAACGCGCGATTTAACGCCGGAGGAAGTCGCTGCGATACTGGACCTTGCCGGACTGATGAAGGCCCGGCCCGCCGATTTTCGTGGCGCGCTGGCAGGGAAGCAGTTGGTAATGTTTTTTGAAAAAGCATCTCTCCGCACCCGTCTGACGTTTGAAGCGGGCATGGCGGGTCTCGGTGGCACCACGATGTTTGTGGATCAGAGGCAGGAGCGGCTCGACGCGCGGGAAAAACTGAGCGACATCGCTCACAACGTTGAGCGATGGGTGAATGGAATCGTTCTGCGCACATTTTCGCAGGCGACGATTGAAGGTATGGCCGAATATGCCTCGGTGCCGGTGATCAATGCCTTGAGTGACGTGGAGCATCCCTGCCAGGGGTTGACCGACTACTTCACGCTGCAGGAACGTTTCGGCGACCTGAAAAAAGTTACGCTGGCTTACGTTGGCGACGGAAACAACGTCGCGCATTCGTTGCTGCTGACTGGCGCAAGCCTGGGATCGCATGTCCGCATCGCCACGCCCAAAGGCTACGAGCCAAATGCGCGGATTCTAGCGGATGCTCTGGTCATAGCGAAAAAGACTGGTGCGACCATCGAAGTAATGAACGATCCGGAGAAAGCAGTGGCCGGCGTGGATGCGGTGTACACCGATGCCTGGGCGAGCATGGGACAGGAGCACGAGACGGATCTGCGGGCGCAAATTTTCCCGCCATATCAGGTAAATGAAAAACTGATGGCGGCGGCCGCGCCTAACGCAATTTTTCTACATTGCCTGCCCGCACATCGCAATGAGGAAGTTACCGACGCGGTCATTGATTCCGAACAATCGCTCGTCTTCGATCAGGCGGAAAACCGCATGCACGTTCAGAAAGCAATTTTATTTTTACTGCTGGGCGGCGATATGGACCGCATACCCACGCACACCCTGAGGAGCACACATGTCTGAGAAAGTCGTACTGGCTTATAGCGGAGGTCTCGATACCTCCATCATTATTCCATGGCTCAAGGAGAACTACTCTTACGACGTGATCGCCATGGTCGGCGACGTGGGGCAGGGCGACGACATTGACGCGGTCGTCGAAAAAGCCTACAAGACGGGCGCTGCCAAAGTTGTTGTGCGCGACATGCGTGAAGAATTCCTGCGCGATTATGTTTTCCCCACTCTGCGCGCAGGAGCAGTTTATGAGCACAAATATCTACTCGGCACTTCCATGGCGCGCCCGGTCATTGCCAAGCACCAGGTGGAAGTCGCGCTCGAAGAAGGCGCGACCGCTGTTGCCCACGGATGCACGGGAAAAGGCAACGATCAGGTGCGCTTTGAACTGGCATACCAAGCCTTGGCGCCGGAACTCAAAGTGATTGCGCCGTGGCGCGAGTGGAAGTTGAAATCGCGTGAGGATTGCCTCGACTACGCATCGTCGCATGGCGTTCAGGTCGAGCAAAGCCGCACCAAAATCCATAGCCGCGACCGAAACCTGTGGCACATTTCGCATGAAGGCGGAGAACTGGAGGATGCCGGGAATTCTGTCCTTCCCACCACTTGGCAGATTTCGCGCTCGCCGCAGGAGGCGCCAGACCGCGAAGAGAAAGTTGAAATCGGATTTGAGAAGGGAACTCCAGTTTCAGTCAATGGGATGAAGCTTGACCCGGTTGCTCTCGTTGAGTTGCTGAACGAAATCGGGGGACGCAACGCGATTGGCCGTATTGATCTCGTTGAAAACCGTTTCGTTGGAATCAAATCGCGCGGCGCTTATGAAACTCCTGGCGGGACGTTACTCGTGCTTGCGCATCGCGAACTCGAAGCCTTGTGCCTGGAGCGCGAACTCTCGCACTTCAAGCAGCACATTGGGTTGAAATACGCAGAAATAGTTTACTTCGGTCTTTGGTTCACACCTCTGCGTGAAGCGCTCGACGCGTTTGTGAATCAGACGCAAGAGTTCGTCACCGGTTCAGTCGCCCTTACGCTCTATAAAGGAAACGTGTCTGTCGCAAGCCGCAAATCTGAGCATTCTCTATATCGCACCGACTTGTCTTCGTTCACCATGGGACGGGAGTATGACCAGAAAGATGCGGAAGGTTTCATTCGCATTCTCGGCCTTCCCTCCCGCTCGCGCGCGCGATTGCGGGGGCAAGTGCCTCAAGAAACCACGCCGTCGGGAGCTTCTCGATGAAGATGTGGTCAGGCCGCTTCCGGCAACCGCTGGATCCGGAGTTCGAGCGCTGGCAGCGGTCTTTTGACTTCGACCGCCGCCTGCTGGAGCACGAACTCGCGGGCAGCCGTGCGTACGCCCGCGCTCTGAAAGAAGCAGAGGTGCTCTCGCCGAATGAGCTGGCCTCGATTCTTCGCGGGCTTGATGAAATCGGCGTCAAGGCGAAATCTTCCGCTGCGTTTCTTGATGATCCCGAAGCGGAAGACGTCCATCATTTTGTCGAGAAGCAGTTGGTTGCGCTCATCGGTGATGCGGGCCGCAAGCTGCACAGCGGCCGCAGCCGTAATGAGCAGATTGCCACCGACCTGCGCCTTTATGTGCGGGCTTGCATTGAGCAGATCCGAAATGACCTGGCACGTTTAGGCGAAGTCCTTGTGGATCATGCGGAAAAATCGGGTGATGCCGCTATGCCCGCCTACACGCATTTGCAGCGCGCGGAACCCGTACTCGTCGCCCATTGGCTGCTGGCTTATTTTGAAATGTTTCTGCGTGATGCTGACCGTCTGCGGGATTGCAGCAAGCGGCTGAACTTTTCTCCGCTGGGCGCGGGTGCCGTTGCCGGAACGACGCTGCCGTTGGACCGTCAACTAATGGCAGATCAGTTGGGATTCGACGCTCCCACAGCCAACAGCATGGACGCGACCAGCGATCGCGATTTCGTACTGGAGTTTGTTAATGATCTTTCGTTGCTCGCCCTGCATCTAAGCCGTTGGGCGGAAGAGATGATTTTATTTTCCACGCAGGAATATGGCTTCGTTCGGCTGCCGGAGGCGTATTCCACCGGTTCGAGCGCAATGCCGCAGAAGATGAATGCCGACTTGCTTGAATTGACGCGCGCGAAAGCGGCGCGAGTGTTGGGTCACGCCACCGCGTTGCAAGTAACGGTGAAAGGCTTGCCGCTCGCCTACAACAAGGACATGCAGGAAACTCAGGAGCCACTATTCGCTGCCGCGGAGACCGTGATTTCATTGCTTCCGCTGGTTATTGGATGGATGAAGGCTGTTGATTTTAATTTTGAGCGCATGCAAAAAGC
>Ga0134125_10010258_pt1 | contig 10526 bp, 7 predicted proteins | sample KB31751_FD_96464 | JGI IMG/M metagenome (GOLD analysis project Ga0134125, IMG submission 96464) | Terrestrial soil microbial communities with excess Nitrogen fertilizer from Kellogg Biological Station, Michigan, USA - KB3-175-1 | ecosystem: Environmental > Terrestrial > Soil > Unclassified ... | reverse complement strand
TATAACACCGCGCCCGCATCGTCTGCGGTATCGCGCTTTCTGGCTATTGATCGACCTCGACGCAGCCGACGCGCCTGGCCCGCTCCGCCTGTTCTCGCGCAATCGGTTCAACCTGATGAGCTTCCACGAGAGCGACCATGGCGATGGCCGGCAGCCCTTGCGCGCCTATGTCGAGCGCACGCTCGCCGAGCACGCCTTTGCCTGGGACGGCGGCCGGATCGCACTCCTCTGCATGCCGCGCATTCTCGGTTACGTGTTCAACCCGCTGAGCATCTATTTTTGCTACCGGCGGGACGGTTCGCTCGCCGCCCTGCTCTACGAGGTCCGCAACACCTTCGGACAGATGCACAGCTATCTGCTGCCCGTCGCCGCGCAAGCGCCGGTGATCCGGCAGCGGTGCGACAAGGCATTCTACGTTTCGCCATTCCTTGGCATGGACCTGACCTACGATTTCCGCGTCGTGCCTCCCTCCGACAAGGTGTCAGTGGTCGTGTCCGCAGCGAACCCGCGCGGGCCGGTCCTGATCGCCTCGCTTGTCGGCGAGCGTCGCGCCCTGTCGGATCGAACCCTCGCGCTGGCCCTTCTCACGCACCCTCTGCTGACGCTGAAGGTCATCGGCGCAATCCATTGGGAAGCTCTGAAAATTTGGGGCAAAGGCATCCGCCTCCAGCCGCGGCCACCAGCCCCTGCCCGCTCCGTCACCGCGATGAGACCAGACCCGCTTCAGGACAATCGATGACCGCCTTGGACACGATCGATCGCGACACTGGTCGCGAGCCTCTTGCACTGACGGCGCGTTTGCTGCGCACGTTGATCCCGCCGCCCGCCGCCGGGACGTTGCGCGTCATGACTCCGGCCGGCGAGAGGGTCGACTTCATTGGCCGCACAAGCGGCGTCGACGCCACCATCGTGATCGAACGTTGGCAGGCCATATGGCGCCTGATGCGCGGCGGCGAGGTCGGGTTCGCCGAAGCCTTCATAGACGGCGACTGGACGACACCCGACCTGACGCGTTTCCTCGAATGGGCTCTGCTCAACGAAACGGAAGCCGGCGCGTTTCGCGGCCACATCGTCACGCGGCTTGCGCGCCGCATCGCGCACGGCCTGCGCGCAAATACGCGGCGCGGCAGCCGGCGCAACATCGCCGCGCATTACGACCTCGGCAACGACTTCTATCACCTCTGGCTCGATTGCGGGATGAGCTACTCGTCGGGGATCTATCGATCCGGACGGGAGACGCTGGAAGAGGCCCAGGACGCCAAGCTCGACCGCGTCGCCGCGCTGCTCGAGGTGGATGCTGGCGACAATGTCCTGGAAATCGGCTGCGGCTGGGGCGGCGTGCTCGAGCGGCTGCTTACGGGTCAGGAATGCCGGATGACGGCGCTGACGCTGTCGAGAGAACAGCGCGCCTATGCGCAGGAGCGTGCCGCTCGATTGGGCGTCGCCGATCGCGCCGACATCCGGTTGCAGGATTATCGCGATGTTGCCGGCCAATTCGACCGCATCGTTTCGATCGAAATGATGGAAGCGGTGGGCGAGCGCTACTGGCCGGTTTATTTCGATCAACTGCGCGCCTGCCTCAAGCCTGGCGGCACTTGCGTTTTGCAGGTGATCACGATTGCGGAAGACCGCTTCGCCGGCTACCGCAGCAGTCCCGATTTCATTCAAAGCTATGTCTTTCCCGGCGGCATGCTGCCGACGAAGTCCGGCGTACGCGAGAGCGCGCGCGCGGCAGGGTTGTCACTCGAGACAGAAGACTCCTTCGGTCTCTCATACGCGCGGACCCTGAAAGACTGGCGCGACCGGTTCTCGGCGAACACAGAAACGATCGCGGCGCTCGGCCTCGACGCACGCTTCCGGCGCATGTGGGAATACTACCTTTGCTACTGCGAGGCCGGATTTCGCGGCGGTGCGATCGATGTGAGCCTGTTCCAATTACGCGGGTGAGCCCCAAAACCTCAGGAACAGCAGCGGCAGTTCATCGCCAGCGCGATGCGCTCCTCTTCCGACAGCTTTTCGGTACCGGGGCTTGGCGAGCCAACCGCCTCGGCGCTGAACGGCAGCGGCGCGATCGTCTCGGCGATCGGTTCGTCGACCGGCAGACCTTTCGCCCTCATTTCCGCGCGGCGCGAGGCCGAGGCGCCAGTGTCGATCGTTCCGTCGTCGCGGAAACAAGCGCCGTAAACGTTCTCCGCCGCGTCACGGCTGACATAGCCGCAGCGCACGTCTCGCTCGAGCATGGTCAGGTCACGATCGAGCGGCGAGCCATGTCCGCCGCCGCCCCCCGACCGCAGGATGTAGGCATCCCCCGGCTTGATCACCTGATTGATCGCCTTGCCGTTGGGAAAATGCGTCTCGTCGGAATGACCGTAACGGTGGACGGCAACGGAATTGCCAAGTCCGGAATGCCCGCCATCGAGCCCCCAAGGCTTGCACTTGACCCGATCCATCTGAGACGAGAACCGGATGTCGTTGAGCGCCTGCACCACCTGCTCGGTGCCGAGCCCGCCGCGATAGCGCCCCGCGCCGCCCGAATCCGGACGCAGCGTGTAGCGCTCGACCAGCAACGGATATTTGGCCTCGACTTGCTCGGATGGACCGTTGTGCGTGTCGCCGTCATTGATGGCGATGGTCGCGCTCATGCCATCGCCATTGTGCTTGGCGCCCCAGCCGCCGCCGATCAGTCCGCCAAGATAGATGTAGAACGAGTTGTCGGCCGGCCGCCGTCCATTGACGCGCCCGACCACGAGGTCCGCGTGATGGGCCGCCGCCACCTTGTCCGGCATCGCCGGCGACATCGCCTTGAAGATCGTGTCGACGACCGTCATCGGATAGGTCATCCACATGCGCATGGCGGCAGGCTTCTGCGCGCTGACGACCTTGCCCGGCGGGAGAATGACGTCGAGCGCGCGGAACTGCCCCTCGTTGATCGGCATGTCGAGCGCAGACGTCAGACACTTGAAGGCGACCTGACAGCAGGAGAGGCCTGCGGTGACGCCGGAGTTGTAGAAGCCACCGACCTGCTCGGAAATGCCGGTGAGATCGACCGTCATGCGGTCGCCCTTGACCACGACCTTGACGCGGATCGGCACTGGCACGCCGACCGACACGCCGTCATCGTCCATGAACGATTCCGCCTCGTAGACACCGTCCGGCATCGCGGCGACGCGCTCGCGCGCGATCTTTTCGCTGTGCTCCATGATGGCATCGATCGCGGCGAGCACCTCGTCGCGTCCGTATTTGCCGATCAGTTCGAGAAACCGTTTCTCGCCGGTCTTGACCGCGGCGACCTGCGCGCGGAAGTCGCCCATGGCCCGCTCGCCCAGACGCACATTCGTCTTGATGATCGATACCAGCTCGCCGTTGATCACGCCCTTGCGGTAGATCTTGACGATCGGCATTTGCAGGCCTTCGGAATAGATGTCCGTCGTCGCCCCCGAGAGGGTGCCACCGACGTCGGGCCAGTGCGCCATACAACAAGAAAATGCGACGAGCTCGCCGTCGTGGAACACCGGCACCGTGAACGTCATGTGGTTCAGATGGCTGCCGGTGATGTAGGCGTCGTTGGTGAGCAGAATGTCGCCCGGCTCCAGATCGCCCTCGAAATGCGCGATCTTCGCCTTCACCGTCTCGCTCATGCCCCGGATGAACATCGGCAGGCCGAGGCCGATCGAGATCGTGTTACCGTCGGCGTCGAACAGGCCGACGGTGAAGTCTAGCGCCTCGTAGATGATCATGTTGTAGGCGGTGCGCATCAGGTTTGTCTTCATTTCTTCGGTCGCGGCGATGAGACCGTTGCGCACGATTTCGGTGACGACCGGATCGACATGGGTGCCTTGGGCAACGCTGTGCTTGACTCTCGCTTCCATGCTCAGGCCCTCCAGACTTCGATATGCAGATTGCCGAAAGCATCGACCGTAAGCACGTCTCGCGGCTCCACCACCGTGGTCGACGCGTGCTCCTCGATCAGCGCCGGCCCTTCGATGCGATTCCCGGCCTTCAACCGGCCGCGGTCGTAGGTCGGGGTCTCGACCATGCCAGTGGCGGCGAAGTAGACCGGCCGCTTGCCGGAGAACGCAGCCTGCGCTTCGTCGCTCGCCGCCCCGACCGGCTCCAAAGCCGGCTTGCGCATCAGGCCGATGGTGGCGGAGCGCAGCGAGACGATCTCGGCCTTCTCGCCCGGCGCCGAATAACCATATCGGGTCTCGTGCACGGCATCGAAGCGCGCCTTGATGCCGGCGCGGTCGCGAGCTTCGAACAGGCTCTGCGGCAGGTGCACTGTGACGGCGTGCTCCTGCCCGACATAACGCATGTCGGCGCCGCGTTCTGTCCTCATCTCGACGATCATGTCGCGGCTGCGCGCAAGGTCCGCCGCGCCGGTCTTCTCCATGGCCGTGAATAGTGCCTCGAGGTCGTCGAACGCGGCGGTCTCGAGCGGCTTGAACCATGTATTGACGAGATCGCGCCTGAGGTCCGCGAACAGCATGCCGTAAGCGGAGAAATGCCCCGGCGCGAACGGGATGATCACCTTGGCGATGCGCAGTTCGCGCGCGATCATCGCCGCATGCAGCGGTCCTGCGCCGCCATAGGCGACCAGCGCGAAGTCGGCGGCATCGAGACCGCGTTCGGTCGTCACCCAACGGACCATATGCGACATCTTGGTCGCGGCGATGCGCAGGACGCCGTCGGCGGCGGCGACCGGGTCGAGATCGAGCGGTTTGGCGATCTTCACCTCGAGCGCCGCGCGGGCGCCGTCGAGGTCGAGCTTCATCTCACCGCCGAGAAAGCGGTCAGCCGCAATTCGACCCAGAACGAGATTGCAGTCGGTCACGGTCGGCTCGGCGCCACCCTGCCCGTAACAGACCGGACCCGGCTGCGCGCCCGCACTCTCCGGACCGACGCGCAGGCCGCCGCCGGTCTCGATGCGCGCGATGCTGCCGCCTCCGGTGCCGACTTCCTGAATGTCGATCATGGGTATTTGCAGCGGCAGGCCGGTCGCATAGCCACCGACAAGCTGTCCGCCAGTCATCAACACTTCGCCGTCATAGATCACGCCGGCCTTGGCCGTGGTGCCCCCCATGTCAAAGGCGATCGCATTTCGCAAACCAATATTGGCGCACAGGGTGCGCGCGCCAATCACGCCTGCGGCAGGGCCGGACTCGAGCATGCGAATGCACGAAGAACGCGCCTCTTCGAGGTCGAACAGGCCACCGGTCGACTGCACGACCAGGAAATTGCCCTCGAAGCCGGTCTCTTTCAGATGGCCGTCCATCTCGCCGAGATAGCTGCGCACGCGCGGGCCGACATAGGCGTTCGCCGCCGTGGTCGAGGTCCGCTCGTACTCGCGGTACTCCTGTGACAGCTCGTGCGACGCGGTGACGAACAGGTCCGGATAAACCTCCTCGACGACGCGCTTGGCGCGCTTTTCGTGATCCGCATTACGGTAGGAGTGCAGGAACAGGATGGCGATGGCCTTGACGCCGCGTGCGACCGCAGCCGCTGCGACGGTCCGCACCTCGTCCTCATCGAGCGGGATCAGAACCCGCCCTTGCGCGTCCATGCGCTCGCGGATTTCAAAACGCAGATCGCGGTCGATCAGCGGCGTGTGTTTCTGAAAAAAAAGATTGTACGATTCGGGTCGATTGACCCGGCCGATCTCGTAAATGTCGCGAAAGCCTTGCGTCGTGATCAGCGCGCAGGACGCGCCGGTCCGCTCGAGGATGGTGTTGATGGCGACCGTGGTGCCGTGCAGGAAGAGCTGCGCCGCCGAGAAGCCCGCGCCGGCCTTGGTCACGCCGGTCTCGATGCCGGTGACGAGGCGGGACGGTGTCGTCAGTGTCTTGCCGAGACGAAGGTGTCCCGTGGTGTCATCGAAGGCCGCGACGTCCGTGAAGGTCCCGCCGACATCGGCCGACAGGCGCAAACGGCCGCGGCTCGTATTCATCGTATCCACTGATCGCAACTCCGTCTTACTCAGGATGTCATCGACCGCCGGCCCATGAGCAGGCCGCCGGCGTTCATTGCGGCGCTCTCAACGCGATCTCATACAGCTGGGCGTGGCCGGTGCGGTCGGAGGTGAAGACGACGCGCGACCCGTCCGGCGAGAAGCGCGGATGCGGATGCGTGTGCTGGCGCGCTTCGACCGCCACGGGGCCATCATTGTACGGGAACGGCCCTCCCCAGTGCGCGCCCTCGGACGTCGCCGCGCTGGCGCAGAGGAATTGCGGTTCACCGCCGAGCGGGATGACGTGCAGGCCGCGATCGGGAACATTGGTGTCGCAGACGAAGCGCGTGCCGCCTGCGTCCGGCGCGGCATGCCAGGCCGGGAAGCGGTGCAGCCAGGTCGCCTCGCCCGTCACGAGATCGATCAGCCGCATGCCGCGCGGCCAGTCGACGAAGGCGATCGCACGTTTGCCCGGCAGCCAGGCCTCGTGCGTCACCCACTGCATCCGGTCTTCGCGCGCGTAGACGCGGCGGTTGCCGCTGCCGTCGCGGTTCACGGTCCAGACGCGGTCGGTCAGCGGGCCGGCATAGAGAATGAGGTTGTCGTCGTCCGGGCAGAACTGTGGATGACCGATCGTGTCGCGCTCGAGAACGACTTCGGACCGACCCGTCCGCGTGTCGACCACGACAAAGCGCGATACCTTGCCGGCCTTCACCGGGATCGCCCACCAGTCGCCACCGGCTGACAGCGCCGTCGTCCCCATCGCGGCGCCGACCATGCCCTTCTCGCGCATCTCAACCGCGCCGAAGTCGGCAAGCTGCGTCTCGCTGAAATCGTCGAGGCTCACCTTGAAGGCGCCCGTGCCGGCCGTGAAATAGACGAAGCGCCCGTCGGGCGAAGGATAGATCGACCATTCGGCGAGATCGCTTCGGTCGGTCACCTGCACGAGTTCGCCGCTTGCCCGCTCCTCGAAGAAAATCTGCGGCGCGCCGGTGCGGTGCGAAACGAAGACGAGCTTCTCGCCCGCACGATCCCAGGCCGGCACGAAGAAGAAGGGGTGGTGATGAATGCTCGGATGGCTCGTGACCTGACGCAGCCGCCGGCCGGACTTCTCGTCCGTCAGCCACCGCTGCTCAGGAGCAAAGCGCGCACCCTTGGCCGAGGCCGCGCGCATGATGGGCGCCGTCATCGCCATGCCGGCGCCCTCCCGCTTTGCTGCCGCGTCAGGTCCATGGCGATCAGATTTTGTAGTTCTTCGCCTGGTCGATGATCTTGCCGCGATCGAAGTGGTTGATCTCCTCGATCATGTCGTTGGTGAAGAGCGGCTTCACATCCTTGATGTCGAGGCCGAGGAACTTGGCTTCGAGCTGCAATTCCTTCTCGTGGATGAAGCCCATCTTCGTGTCGGGGTACGGCGGCCGGTAGAGCGGCACACGGCGCTTGGCCGCGAGCAGCACCGAACGCACGGCATCCGCCTCGCTGGCGCCGCGCGGCGCGGTTTCCGGGAACAGCTTGAGAAACACGCGGGCGCCGGCCTCCGGATTGGCGAGCAGGAACTCGGAGCCCTTGGCGACGCCGCGTGCAAAGCCAACGCAAATTTTGCGGTTCGCCTTGATGTAGTCCTCCATCGCACTGAGGAAGAGCCCGCCGATCAGCGGCACGTTGGCGGGGCGCGGCAGCAGACGGAAGGCGATGTTGGCGCCCTCGATCTGGCCGAAGCCTGTGTCGAAATAGGCGAGCGCGTCGATGACGCCGCGCTGTAGCGCGACGCCGGCGGTCACGCCCGCCCCGACCGCGACCCATTTCACGTCCTTGTCGGGATCGACGCCGATATTGGCGAGCGCCGCGCGAGTCACTGGATAGTCAGTGGTACCGAGATCGGAGACTCCGATCTTCTTGCCCTTCAGGTCCTGGTAGCTCTTGAACGGCGCATCCGGCAGCACCGCAATGTCCCACTTATAGGGATAGGTGTACTCGTAGTAGTTCACGATCTTCGGCAATTGGCCCTTGGCGTAGAGCGGCATCTGGAAGCTCATCGTGCCGACGGCGAACTGCACGGCGCCCTTCTCGACGCCGATCTGTGCGTTCGAATTGGTGCCGAGCGGCTTGGCCGTGAACTTCAAGCCCTCTTCCTTGTAGTAGCCGAGGCCTTCGCCAATCAGGATGTTGATGATGATCGGGTTGATGGACTTGATGCCGAAGCCCATCGAAATCTCGGTCAATTCCTGCGCGCGCAGGATCGAGGGACCGGCCACGCTCGCGAGTGCGGCGGCGCCGAGGCCTTTCACAACGTCACGTCGGTTCGTCATTGTTTCCTCCCACCTTTGTTGTTTAGCGTTTGCCGCGATCGGCCCAGTGCACGATGGATTTTTCGATCCACCGCACGACGAGATGCAGCAGGACTCCCGTGACGCCGAGCACGACCAGCGCAGCGAATACGCCGGCGACGTCGGTCACCGCCTGGGCTTTGGTGATGGCGACGCCCATGCCTTCCTGGGCGCCGAGAAATTCAGCCACGATGGTGCCGAGCAGCGCGTAGACGATGCCCATATCGAGGCCGGCGAAGATGTAGGGCGCCGCCGACGGCAGCTTGACGAGGTAATAGGTCTCCAGCCGCGACGCGGAGAGCGCCTTCATCAATTCCAGCCGCTCGACTTCGGCGGCGCGGATGCCGGCGAAACTGTTGACCATCATCGGGAAGAAGGCGAGCAGCGCCGCCATCGCCACTTTCGAGCCGTCGCCGAAGCCGCACCAGATGACGATCAGCGGGGCGATCGCGACCTTCGGCAGGCTTTGCAGCGCGAACGCATAGGGCATGACCACGGTCTCGACCGGCCTGAACTCGGCCATCAGCGAGCCGAAGGCGAGGCCCAGGCCGGCGCCGATCGCGAAGCCGAGGAGCGCGTTCGACATCGTGCTCCACAAGGGCAGATACCAGCCGAGCGGGCTCGTCGGCGCGACGGCGATGCCGCTCCACAGCGCTGTGAACACCTGCTCGGGCGCCGGCAGGATGTAGGGCGGCACCTTGAGCAGCATGACGCTGAGCTTCCAGATCAGCAGCAGGCCGAGGAAACCGGCAAAGCCGAGGCCGATATTGCGGATCCGGACGCGGCGGCGGCGCGACTCGGCGGCAGCGGCCGATGCGGCAATGAGGTCGAATGCGGCGCCTTCCGAGCGGATATCGGTCATGGTCCCCTCACCCGTCCAGCAGCGTGCGGATTTCACGCGCGAGCGCGACGTGCGGCGCGCTGCCGAAAGTGTCGGCGGCGACGCGCGGGCGGGCGACGTCGACGGCGAGATCGCGCACGATCCGCCCCGGCCGCGGCGACATCACCACGACGCGATCGCCGAGAAAGATCGCTTCGTCGATCGAATGCGTGATCAGCACCACCGTCTTGCCGCTCGCCATCCAGATACGCTGCAATTCGGCGTTCATGCGCTCGCGCGTCAGCGCATCGAGCGCGCCGAACGGCTCGTCCATGAGGAGAAGCTTCGGATCGCGCGCCAGCGCGCGCACGATGGCGACGCGCTGCTGCATGCCGCCCGAGAGCTCGTACGGATATTTGTTCTCGAAACCCTTGAGCCCGGCGATCTCGAGGAGATCGCGCAGCGGCGCCTCGCGGTCGCCGATACCCTTGCCGCCGCGCACCTTGAGCGGCAGCGTCACGTTCTGCCAGACCGTGAACCACGGCAGCAGGTTCGAATGCTGAAAGACGACGCCGACTTCCGGCGATGGACCGTCGAGCACCTTGCCGCCGAGCGACGCCGAGCCGGCATCGGCGCGGTCGAGGCCGGCGAGGAGCCGCATCAGCGTCGTCTTGCCGCAACCGGACGGGCCGACCAGGCAGACGAACTCGCCGTCGCGGATGTTGAGATCGACGTGATCGAGCGCGAGCACTGGTTCGCCGGCGACCGTCGGGTAGATCTTGACCACGCCCTCGACCGCGATGAGCGCATTGCGCGCCAAGGAGGACGGCGCCGGACCCGCCGCGTCGACCGCAACGCGGCCCTCTGCTCCCAATGTAAACGCCATCGATCCGACCACCTTTGCGTTTCCGACAACCGGCAGCGTTCGTTGAGCGCCGCTGCTCGGTCATTCCAGCATCAAGCCACTGCCCGCCTCACCTCACACGGCCGCCGACACGGTCCCACTCGCCTGCACCGCCTTGGCAACGTCGCCCGCCGCGCGGCGGACCGCCGCGAGCGCGCGCGTGCGAAAATCTCCGACCGACATCTGCATTTGCGGTACGGCGACGCTGATTGCTGCCAGCGGGTAATTGTCGACGTCGAGAACCGGCACCGCCAAGACGCGCAGGCCGCTGCCGAAATAGGAATCGCGCAGCGCGTAGCCGTGCTCGCGCACATTGGCGAGGCGCGACTCGATTTCGGCCCGGTTCATGGGCTTGTGCGGGAACCCGCCCGGCCGCGGCTTCATTCCGAGCACCCTCTCGAGTTCGGCCTTCGGCAGGTAAGCCAGGAATGCCTCGCCGATCGTGCTCCAGAAGGCGGGGATCGTGGTGCCGATACGGATGTCGACGCCGATGCGCGTGAGCCCGGCGCGCACGCGCTCGACATAGAGCAT
>Ga0134125_10010257_pt1 | contig 10527 bp, 7 predicted proteins | sample KB31751_FD_96464 | JGI IMG/M metagenome (GOLD analysis project Ga0134125, IMG submission 96464) | Terrestrial soil microbial communities with excess Nitrogen fertilizer from Kellogg Biological Station, Michigan, USA - KB3-175-1 | ecosystem: Environmental > Terrestrial > Soil > Unclassified ... | reverse complement strand
CCCCGATAGTGAATTGATTTCCATGCCGTTCGATCCGAATCTCTTCGGGGGCGTTCACCTTCGATTGAATTTCCTGCGTATCCGCGCCCGCCGCCGGCCTGTATTGCAGAGAAGTCAATCCCACGCCGTGCAGCGCGACGTCGGCATAGGCCGAATCCGGATCGAGCGACTGGCGGATCATAAGGATTGCCTTTCGATGAGCCTCAACACCCTGCCCGACGAAGTGAACGTCCGCGGTCAACGTGGCATCGCCGGAGATCTGCTTGTAGACATATTGAAATGCGTCTGTCTTCGCCCAGATATTGGCTCCACCGCCTGTAATGACATACTCGTCTTTCTGGGCGTTGTACTTCGCTTTCCCTTTTTTCGGCGTTACGCTAATATCTTTATGCTTCTGAAAGATTCCTAACCTGGCGGCGAAACCTGTCCCGGTAGTGCTCACCGCAACGACTACCGCGGCAATGCAGACCAATCCGATGGCGGCGGCTCTTTTCATAATGGCGACCTCGAAACAGAATTGCGGTGTTGGGACACGGAAATACTATCATTCGTGCCATACGGCTCGCTCCGAAAAGCTCTCGGCGAAGGGGTCGAACCTTCGAACTAGCTCCTTTGTACTAACATATAATCGACTCACGACCTGAGTCCCGAGCGGCTCCCAGGATCTTCGTAGCCTCGTATGCCTGCCAAATCCGATTCCATCACCAGCCAACTTCCGGCTCAGGATGAACGGATGTCGGAGCAGGTCGAACGGGTGCTTCGCAGCGATGCGTTCCATGGCTCCGGAATTCTGCGGAATCTGCTCTCGTATCTTGCCAGTTGTGCGCTGGCGGACCGCGCAGAACCGGTCAAGGTGAGAGAGATTGCGTCCGCCGTTTTCGGCAGGCCGGAGAATTTCGATTCGCAAAACGACTCGGTGGTGCGAGTCCACACGGGGCGTTTACGCTCCAAACTGGCCGAGTACTACATGAGCGAAGGCGCCGAGGACGAGCTCATTCTCTCGATTCCGAAGGGCAGTTATGCGCTCGCCTGGCATTACCGTCAAATTAGTACGCCGACGGCGGAGACCGTGGATTCTCCCCAACTCGATACCGGGAAGGCGATTCCCGAAAGAGCCGCTCCGCGCCGGCGCAGGTCTATTCCCGTAGCTATTGCGCTGCTGCTTGTGGCGGTGACGGCGCTTGGCACGGCGATTGTTGAGAATATCGTCAGACGCCCGGCCGCAAATCACGCGGCAACAGCAAATCTTCGACAGTTTTGGCGCGGATTCTTAGCTGACGCCAATTCTCCGCTCATCGTATTTTCCAATCTCGAGTTTGTCAACACCGGGAGCGGTAGCATGCACTTCCGTGTGCCCGCGGACGAGGGCAGACCATCGATCGACACTTATACGACAGTCGGAGAAGTGATGGGCGTATTCGACGTGACCCGTACGTTATCGTCGTTTCAGAAGCCGGCAAGGGTGAAACGAAGCGAGCTACTAACCTGGGACGACGCGAAGGAAAGCGACCTCATTTTCGTAGGCGGGCCGCTGGCAAACACTCCGCTGCGGGATGTTCCTTTCCTTAAAGAGTTTCGATTTCAGGAAAGTAGAACGGGCTCATCGCCTCAGCCGGGAGCGATTGTCAACGTTCATCCCCGCTCCGGAGAATCTGCGCTTTACTTCGGCCCGCGCGATCGCCCGTTCCAGTTTGATTACGCGGTGATTGCACTCAAACCGATTTTCGAAACACAGCGGGAGGCCTTGGTGCTGGCAGGGGTAACAGAGTTCGGCACCTGGGGCGCGGCGGATTTCGTCAGTCAAGAGGAACACGTTGCGGAGCTGATATCACGGCTGAAGATCGGGCCCGGCGACCCGATTCCTCCGTTCGAGGCTCTCCTTCGTATCAAAGTGCAAGGGGGAGTTCCCATCCAATCGGACATCGTATCGGTGCGGCGAGTTCGTTAGCGCACGGGGCAAAATAGCCAAAGCGCGACGCAGGCCTCGCCCCTACAATAGACAATCGATTTCGTACCGGGGGCGGCATCTCCGACCCGCCTAAGTAAATCAGTAGGTTAGCGCGGATAATACGCGGTTAAACGTGGATTTCACTTCCCGCGCGTTCCGAAACAACCTATCATTCTTCGTAATCGGGTCAAGCAACATCCAGGGAAACTTCTCGCCGCTTCGGCTTTGCTTCCCCAGAGAGGATAGTCCGGTCATGAAGAGAAATTCACTCGGATTCAATAGATTGCGGGGCGCGATGGCAGCGGCCGTCGTTCTTCTCTTAGTCGCGCAAGTGGGTATTCTATCGGCGCAGCAAGTGTTCGGCAACATCTATGGCACGGTCACCGATAAATCCGGTGGCGCGGTGGCTAACGCGAAGGTCACGATCACGGATGTAAACAAAAACACGAAATTCCAGGTGACCACGAATGAATCCGGCAACTACACGAAGGGACAACTCATTCCGGGTATCTACCGCGTCCAAATCGAAGCGCCTGGATTCGAAAACGTTGTTTCCAACAATCTCCAGGTCAGCATCGATCAATCGGCTCGTTTCGATGTGGCGCTTAATGTAGGCAACGTGACCGAGCAGGTTCAGGTCACCGCCGCCGCTCCTTTGCTGCAGACGGATCGTGCGGACGTGGCGCAGACGTTTACATCGAAACAACTCCAGGATCTGCCAAACTTCGGCCGGAACCTGCAGACTTTCATGCTCCTGAACCCCGGCACGTCTCAGTTCGGCTGGAACCAGAACAACGCCGAGGACCCGCAGGGCGGAAAGCAGATTCAGGTTAACGGCCAGGCTTTCAGTGGAACTGGATTCGAACTGGATGGGACGACAAATCAGGACCCCATCCTCGGTGAAATCCTGATTAACCCGCCCATGGACGCCGTGAACGAAGTGAAACAAGCCTCGCAGGATTACGATGCCGAATTCGGGTACACCAGCGGCGGCATCATGACGTATTCGACCAAGTCCGGCTCCAACGCATTTCATGGGTCCGCGTTTGAGTACATTTATCTGAACACGCCTGGGTTTCAGGATTTTGCGCGAAATCCATTCAATTCGGCTGAGGACCATGGGACGCCCACCGTCCGCTGGAATCAATTTGGCGGCTCTATCGGTGGGCGCGTGATTCCAAACAAGCTATTCTTTTTTGGCGATGCGCAGTTAACGCGCCGAACGCAAGGGTCGTCCGTCCAGACGACGGTGCCGACCGCCGCGGCGCGAACCGGAAATTTGAGCGGGTATCCAACTACAATCTACGATCCGAGCACGGGCGATGCCGACGGCCGGAATCGAATTGCGTTCCCGAACAATACGATTCCGAGCGACCGGCTCAGCCCTCAAGCGCTTGCTCTTCTAAACTATTTCCCGCTACCGAACACAGTGGAACAGAACAGCGGCGTGAACTACCGGAACAACTATGCCACGACCGGAGCTCAGATATTTAACACGAACCAATGGGACACGCGCTGGGACTATTACGGCAGCGAAAAGAACACCTACTTCGGCCGCTATAGCTACGCCGGTTTCAACATCCAGGCGCCGGGAGCTTTTGGTCTGGAGGCCGGTGGTCCGTCATTCGACAACATAGGATACGCCGGAAACTCCGACGTGCTGAATCAGAGCCTTGCCGCCGGTTGGACACACACATCTAGTCCCACTTTTATTAACGAGTTTCGCTTCGGCTATATGCGTTACCGCGTCAATGCCGTTCCGAACGGAGTCGGCACAAGCCCCGCCAAAGACGCCAATATTCCCGGTCTCAATCTCGACAACTATTTCACTTCCGGAATGCCCGCGTTCTTTGTCAATGGCGACGAGGCGGGGAATGGCAACGCGAGCCTGGGTTATGCGCTGAACATCAATTCCTGCAACTGTCCGTTGGCGCAGCGTGAGCAGCAGTACCAAGGTGTGGACAATGTCACAAAAATTGCCGGAAATCACACCTTCAAATTTGGCGTGGATATCCGATTCGCACTGAACCTACGCGTGCCCAGCGATGCGCACCGCGCGGGTGAACTCACGTTTTCACCCGGATATACGGGCGTGGTAAACAATGTGAATGGCGCAGCCACGGAAGGCTACGGACTCGCGACGTTTTTGCTAGGCGAAGCCACTGGCTTTCGACGCTACGTCAGCACCACGACGGACGCCGAGGAACGCCAGAAGCGCTGGTTCTTCTACGGCCAGGACCAATGGCGCGCCACGCCGAAGCTAACCATCACGTATGGACTTCGCTGGGAATTGGTGTTTCCCGAAACCGTAAATAAGCCTGGAAACGGCGGATCGCTAGACCTCCGCACAGGCGATATCAACGTCTTTGGCGTGGGACTGGTTTCCGGTCACGGTATTCAGAGCATGAATTACCATAACTTCGCGCCACGGCTCGGGGTCGCCTACCAACTGACTCCGAAGACTGTGGTGCGCATGGGGACGGGATGGTCATATAACCTCGGCACGTTCGGATCGATTTTCGGCCACAACGTGACGCAAAATCTTCCGGTTCTCGCCATTCAGTCGCTGAACTCTCCCCAGACATTCTCCGGCGTTTTCAATCTGGCCAATGGCCCGTCGCAACCGACCTTCCTGCAGCCGGATGCGTATGGCCTCATTCCGCTTCCGGATGGCGTCGAGGCGAAAGTACGTCCGCTGACGATGGTTATGCCGCGAGTGTGGGCTTATAACGCGACAGTCGAGCAGCAACTCACGAGCAAACTGGCTGTTTCAGCAGGTTACGTGGGCAATTCGGGACGGCACGTGCTGCTCGCGAGCGGGCCAAGCTTCGACAGAAACACGCCCCTATTCCTCCCAGGCAATCCGAACGTAAACGACGGCAGGCCGTTCTATGCGAATTACGGCTGGACCCAATCGATTGACGATTACTGCAATTGCGCGAACAACCGATACGACTCTTTTCAAGCCAGCGTCAAAGTGCGTCAGCTCGCCGGTTACACGCTTCAGGGCAGCTATACCTATCAGGTAGCTCAAGGCGATGGTTATGGAAGCGCCAACTCATACACGTTCTTGTATGACCGGGCGCTTGGCTGGGGCAATCAGGATTACATTGCGCATCACCAACTCACGTTGTCGCAGAGTTTTGATATTCCGTTCGGCCGTGGCCGCAAATGGGGCGCCAACATGAACAGATTCGTCGACTTCGCACTCGGCGGATGGAACGTGAGCGGCATCACCACGTTCTATAGCGGGCTGCCGTTTACGCCGGCAATTGGCACATTCCCGTCCGATTATTCCCGTCCGGATGTCGGCCCCAACGACCGCCCGGACCTTGGGAGCGGCGATCCCTACAAAGGCGCGGTGGGCAACCGCAACCAATGGTTCGTTGGCGGACTAGGCTCTACGTTTCTGTTGCCCGCCCAGAATTCATTCGGCAACTATCCCGTGAATTCGCTCTACGGTCCGCATTTCATCAATCAGGATCTCTCGCTCGCCAAGAGCTTTGCCTTCACCGAGCGCGTGAGATTTACGCTGCGAACGGATGCCGTGAATGCGTTCAACCACACCAATCTGGGCATGCCGAACTCGAATGTAACCGATCAATTTGCGGGCCAGATTACGGGCCTTGCTTCGCAATATCAGATGCGGCGCCTCCAGTTCAGTGGGCGCATTGACTTCTGAGTCGCCGGAGACCGATAAGAAACACGACAAGCGAGATGCTTAAACAGTCCTCGGAATCGATTCCAAGCGGCGCGCCCTCTGGAGCTTAGCCGATGCAAGCCGACTTGTCGTTCAGTATCTGACGGACACTTTCCGAGTCTCAACCAGTCGAAGCCAATTGGCGCCTAACCCACCTGAACGAACCGCTCAATTCTCCTAACGCCTTGCATCGTCGCGAGAGATTAGGAAAATGAAATCATGCAAATCGGCCTTATTGGAGGGATCGGTCCCGCAGCTACGGACTTCTATTACCGACGCTTGATAGCGACATTCGCAGCCAGGCGCTCGCCGCTGGAGTTGACGATTGCCCATGCCGACACACCGACGCTTGTAGACAATCTTGGCCGCAACGACAAAACGGCGCAGGCCGAAATATTTGCCGGGTTGGCAAGCCGGCTGGCTGCGGCCGGTGCGAACTTTGTTGCCATTACTTCAATAGCAGGACACTTCTGCATTGACTCATTCAAAGCAAAATCGCCGCTCCCCGCTGTCGACATGATCACTGAAGTCAACCGAGCAGTAGCCGCGACTGTCTTTAACCGGATCGGCATTCTCGGAACGCGAACTGTAATGGAAACACGCTTTTATGGAGGCCTAACGACTGCTACCATCATTCCGCCGAGTGGACGAGACCTGATCGATGTACATGACGCCTATGTCGCGATGGCTGCCTCCGGCGTTGCGAATGAAGCTCAACGATCAGTGTTCGATAGGGTTAGCAGGCGACTGCTCAACGACGGCGCTCAAGCCATCATGTTGGGGGGCACCGATCTTGCATTGGTCTACAATCAGCAGACGTCCGAATTCCCGTTGATCGACTGCGCAACCATTCATATTGAGGCCATTGTCCGACTCGCCCTTGGATAATAACTATTTGATGTCGACGCCTGAGCTCAAGGGCCACTTATTCGGTGCTCTCGCTGTTTTCAGTACCCAGGAGGAATTATGTCGAGCCACGGAAATGCAACAGTATCAAGAGTAACGTTGCACGTGGTTTCAAGCCTTGATGGGTTCATCGCGAGGAAGGATAACAGTGTCTCCTGGCTGGATGCCAATGGAAGCATCTATGAACCTGGAGTTTCCGTTTCGGAGGAAGAAGCCGCGGCTTTCGTCAAAGCCATAGACTGTTACGTGCTCGGTTCTCGCACGTATGAACATGCACTAGAACTGGGCTGGCCATATGGCGATACTCCGGCCGTAGTAGTGACAGGAAGGAAATTGCCGTCGACCAGGAAGAGTATCGAGTTCTACTCGGGCGATCTCAAGACACTGCTTGATGAGAAACTCGCACCTCGATATCGAAACATTTGGCTCGTGGGCGGGGCGATGTTGTCCCAGCGTTTTCTCGAACTCGGCTTGGTGGACGAAATTAGGTTGACTATAGCTCCTATCCTATTGGGTGACGGACTGCGGCTATTCGGTGGCTCTCTGAAGGAAGAGAGGTGGGATTTGAAGAACGTAGTCGCGTACAAGAACGGCTTCGTTGAGTTATCGTACTCCGCCACTACGGAGCGAGGCGCTTCTTGATTGCCGACCTGCGGCGGGAATCATAACTCGCATCGCGACAGCCATTGCCGCGATGAATCACGCCCCATGTAGTCGCCAGACTCGCGAGCGCGGACCGTCACTCGGCGCGCGTAATTGTTTCCGAATAGTTCCAATGTCAGGGGTCGTCCGTCCGGGCACTAAACGATCGAAGGATCGAGGCCGCCTCCGACCCGCCAAGACGTATACGCAGGTCGGACCAGCTATCTGCCTACGCCTAGTGGTGGAAGAATGCTGAGGACGGGCTCTGCCCGGAATCTGCTCCGCTTTCTTCGAGGTCCATCCGTTCGATTAGAGCATCTCTGGTGGTATAGAAATGCCAGACCTCGCTATCTGAGAGCACATCGCCACCAAGGCTCTTTACGAGCTGACGGACTCTGACATCGATCTTGCCCGCTCCGCGGTCGATCACCTCGATTGGCGTGACGTGGGGATCGACTTCTTTCCACTGCCGGCTCCAGTAGGCACGAATCTCTTGTTTGCCTACGACACGTCCGCCTTCCGATGCTTTGGGCCAGCTGACGCTTTCACTCATCAGCGCCAATGCACCATCGATGTTCCGTTGGTTGAACGCAGCGTAGACGCCGGCTATGACTGCCTGTGTGTTTGCCATACAGTTCTCCGTTTGGTAATCATTAACCTGCAATGACCATGATAGGCCCTGAGAAACGTGATCTCGTTGCCCAACTTCGGTCCGCCACTCGGAAAGGCATTTCTGCCGGCCCAGCGCTGAGTTAATGCTTGTGCAGACATGCGCGATATTTTTGAAGGCACCGGACACACGACCGGACCGTCTGCTAGTCTGCGAATTCAGAGTCTGTCAACGTCCGTCGAAATCAGCAAAACGAATCGGCGTATCTTCATGCGCGCCGCCCTTGCCACGGCCGCCTCGTATAGCCGTATTCCGGGCGCGAACGATCGGATTCGCATCGGGGCCATTGTGACCAGTGAGCGCTGCCAATATCTGCTCAGCCTGGTGAGTTCATGATCGCACCGGATTCCACGCGGCGTTGCGGCTGTCATGGCCGTTCAAGCCGCCCCGGTGTGCTGCCTGTCACAATACGGCTGGCGAGCGCGGCCGCAGCGTTCCCAATCTTGGCTGGTTTGCTTGCAGTGGCATACGGAATTTCGATTCGAGATTGGAGTTAGTCACGTCTAATTTCAAGCGCCATGAAAAATCCCATTCCAAACTCGGTTCGCGGCATCATCATCGGAACGTGGATCGCCGGTCTTGTCTGGCTTGAGAACAGACGCGCACTGCGCGCCGTTCATACGAGTAAGCTGCGGCGTGACGTTCGCAACCTCGTGATAGCAGTTCCCGCAGGTGGCGTAATGCAGGCTTTGGAATTGCCGATCGCGTTCAAGCTGGCAGAGTTGGCGCAGCGCAAGAAGTGGGGTATCCTACGCCGTTTGCCTTTGCCGCCCGTTGTCGCCGGCGCTGTAGGCATCCTTCTGCTCGATTACACGCTTTACTGGTGGCATTTCTTAACGCACCGTGTTCCCTTTCTGTGGCGATTTCACCAAGTCCACCACCTCGACCAGGAGATGGACGCCACAACGGCTCTCCGTTTTCACTTCGGCGAGATCACGATTTCAGTCGCTTTCCGGGCAGCGCAGATTATCGTCATCGGCCCCACGCCTACAACCGTGGCCTTCTGGCAAGTCTTCCTATTTCTCTGCATTCTCTTCCATCATTCGAACGTACGCCTGCCACTCGCTTTGGAGCGGAGAATAGCGCGCATCGTAATTACGCCGCGCCTCCACGGCATCCATCACTCCATCGCGCCAGAAGAGGTGAATTCGAACTGGTCGAGCGGCTTTAGCATTTGGGATCTGCTTCACGCCACCTTGCGGACCGAGACGCCGCAGCATACTCTTACACTCGGCGTTCGCGGATTTCTCGGAGGGTCGGAAGACACGATTTGTAAGGCTTTGCTCTTCCCATTTCATATTCCAGGCGAACCACCTGAATATAATCAAGTGCAGGTCAGGCAATCGTTCGATGCACTTGCTTAGCCAGTTGCGCGCCGCGCGTGACGATACCAGCGCGCGAGTAGGTTGGGAGACACGCCGCCCCAATACAGAACCTGCAAAACCGTCCAGTGCATCCACATCAGAGCGAAATTTTTATTCTCAAAGCGCCGCGATGAAGTCATGATGCGGCTTTTGAGATGCACGAATCGTCCGGCTCTTCGGAGGCGCTGTAATAGATCCAAGTCTTCAAACAGCGCAAACGATCGGAAGCCGCCAATGGCGTCGTAGATCGTTCGGCGAACGAAAATGCCGGAATCCCCGTAACAGAGATTCAGCAAACGCAAGATGGGATAAATCGCGGTAAGCTGCCGCGCCGCTCGAGACGCACCATCGAATGTGAGTCCGAAATTTCCGCCCGCAACAGAAGGATCGCTCAATGCAGCGACAATGTCGGCCAAGGCATGCGTGGGTGGGATTGTATCTGCATGCACAAACCACAGAATGTTGCCGCGAGCCTTGAGCGCTCCTGTATGTTGCTGAAGGCCCCGGCCACGAGCGCTCGGCAGTACAACCACTCCCGACTCCTGGGCCACCGCAACTGTCGCATCCTCACTGCCGCCGTCGACGACCAGAATCTCCTTCTCTCCTTCGAGCGCCTGAAGGGCTTCAAGCGTCGTCCGAATTTGTGAAGCTTCATTCAGCGCTGGAACGATGATGCTGACCATGAAGTCTCATCAAACCATTTGCGTGTTTGAGGCGCAATGGTCAGAGGCAGAAGATCCAACTGGCTTCGTAGCCGTTCGAGATCCGCAAACGTATCTACATCGAATAGACTTCTAATTGTTCCTACTCTCATGCCTCGCGCCTTTAGGCGCTGCGCTGTTCCTCGATAAGTTTCTTCGCTGCTCCAAGGTAGATCTGCAAGAACACCGGAAGGGCAATCGTGTACTCCCAACAGGTAAAACCCCCCATCGTCCGATGGGCCGAGAACCGCGTCTTTTCTGTTAAGACATTCGATGGCTTCGTCCAGGTGACCCGCTGTAAGAAGAGGTGAGTCTGCGCCTAGCGCAATGGCGGCCGGCGCCGCCTGCAGCCCACACCGCAAGATGCCTTCAATTCGCCAGCCCAGATCGCCACATTGCTGCAACCAAACCCTTTCGCTCGGGACATCAAGAGGAAACGAGCCGGATTCCGCGGCAGCGAGCACCGGAAAAACTCCTGCCACATTATGCACAACAGACCACACGTCGCACAACATGGCGGAAGCCAATCGAGCAGCCTCAACCTGGCCGAGGAAACACGCGAGACGCGTTTTAACACGCCCGGGAATCGGAGGCTT
>Ga0134125_10010255_pt1 | contig 10528 bp, 9 predicted proteins | sample KB31751_FD_96464 | JGI IMG/M metagenome (GOLD analysis project Ga0134125, IMG submission 96464) | Terrestrial soil microbial communities with excess Nitrogen fertilizer from Kellogg Biological Station, Michigan, USA - KB3-175-1 | ecosystem: Environmental > Terrestrial > Soil > Unclassified ... | reverse complement strand
TGCGGCTGCGGACGGGCCTGTTCGCGCGCCTCGGCCGCGAGCGAACGTTTGCCGTCGCCGGCAAGCCGCGCCCGCCATTCCCCGTCGCGGCCGTTGAACAGCAGGACGTCGGCCCCGCGTTCCAGCCGCAGCACGTTGATGAGGTAATTGGCCTGGTCGCGATCCAGCGCCAGCAGGGCGCCCGCGGCAAGATCGGCGCCGACATAGAGCCGGGGCATGCGGAACTCGTATTTCGGCATGGTTGTGGCGCCGTCGCGCGGCTTCTCCTGGCGCATCCGGTTTACGCCGAAAGCCCGCCCTAACGCCAGCGGCGGCGATTTTTGCCGGCTTTGCCGCCTTCCCGACGCATTCGGCAGGTTGTTATCGGCGGCCGGGTGAGCCTGTATAGTGCGCCGGTCGAAAAGAGGATTCGTTCATGCACGGACGCCGGGCATGGTTCATTGCCGCATGGCTTGGCGCTCTCGCAGCCGCGCCGGCGCATGCGCAAGCCCCGGCCGCCGCGCCGCAGCAGCAGCAGCAACAGGCGGGACAGCCGCCGCCGTGCATCACGGAATTTTTGAAATTGCGCGACGAAACGCAAAAACGCGGGCTCGCGCTCAAAGCGGCAAGCGAGCGTCACGCCACCCCGAAAGAGGCGTGCGGGCTGTTTAATTCCTTCACGGCGGTGGAAGCAAAGCTGCTCAAATACGCCAGCGACAACTCCGTCTGGTGCGGCATCCCGCAGCAGATCATCGACCAGATCAAGCAGGGCCATGCCAAGTCCGTGGAAATGCGCACGCGGGTCTGTCAGGCGGCCGCCAATAACCTGCCGCAAGGCGGGCCGCGCGTGCCGACGCTGAGCGACGCGCTCGGCGCGCCGGTGCCCGACGCCGGCAACATCAAGACCGGCCGCGGCACCTTCGACACGCTGACCGGCACGCCGCTCGGCAACAACAACAAATGATCGAAAGCGCCGGACGCGTAGCCGACGCGACCGGAAACTGGGTCGACACGCTCGCGCCGGCGGCCGCGCGGCCTTATCTGCGGCTTGCCCGGCTCGACCGTCCGATCGGCTCGTGGCTGCTGCTGATGCCGTGCTGGTGGTCGCTCGGCATCGCCGCCATCCGCGCCGATCATCTGCCGAGCCTCTTGCACGTCGTGCTGTTCTTCATCGGCGCCTTCGCCATGCGCGGCGCCGGCTGCACCTGGAACGATCTGGTCGACCGCGACCTCGACGGGCTGGTCGAACGAACGCGCTCGCGGCCTATTCCCTCCGGTCAGGTGACAGCCGCGCAGGCGGCGGCTTTCCTGCTGGCGCAGGCGCTTATCGGATTGCTGGTGCTGGTGCAGTTCAACCGCTTCACCGTTATCACCGGCATCGTTTCGCTGGCGGTGGTCGCGGTCTATCCGTTCATGAAACGCATCACCTACTGGCCGCAGGTTTTCCTCGGGCTTGCCTTTTCATGGGGCGCGCTGATGGGCTGGCCGGCGATGTTTGGCCGCCTCGATGTGCCGGCGTTCGTCCTTTATGCCGGATCGATCGCCTGGTGATCGGCTACGACACGATCTACGCACATCAGGACCGCGAGGACGACCTGCTGATCGGCATCAAGTCGACCGCGCTTTTGTTCGGCGACAACACCCGGCCGATGCTGGCCTCCTTCTACGCCATCGCCGTGCTGCTGATCGGCGCCGCCGGGCTGATGGTCGGCGGCTCGCTCATTTACACGCTCGGCATGATCGCCTTTGCCGCGCACCTTGCCTGGCAGGTCGTGCGTCTCGACATCCACGACCCCGCCTACTGTCTCAAGCTGTTCAAATCGAACCGCGACGCGGGGCTGATCCTGTTTATCGCCATGCTGCTCGAGGCCGTATTCTAGGCGCGGGCCGTCTGGAACGATCGGCGCATCATTACGGACCGTCATGCGACGCATTCTTGTTTCCGGAGCCGGCATCGCCGGGCTCACGCTCGCCCTCGAGCTCAAGCGCCGCGGCTTTGCGCCGCTGGTGATCGAGCGCGAGCCGGGTTTGCGCGCCGAAGGCTACATGATGGATTTCTTCGGCAGCGGCTGGGACGTAGCCGACCGCATGGGTCTGATCCCGGCTTTGCGCGCGATCCGCTATCCGATCGACGAACTTGAATTCGTCGACGCCGCGGGAAAGCCATACGCGCGCTACCCGATCGGGCGCGTGCGCCGCGCCCTCGACGACAAATATGTTTACCTGCGCCGCCCAGATCTCGAGCGCATTCTCGCCGAGCGCGCGCGGACGATGGGCGTCGACATCCGCTACGGCACGTCGCTTGCCGCGCTCGAAGAGCGGGGCGATGCCGTTTACGCGCGCTTCGAGGATGGCAGCGAGGATGCCTTCGCGCTCGCCGTCGGCGCCGACGGCGTGCATTCGCGCGTGCGCGAATTGGCTTTCGGGCCCGAGGCGCAATTTGCCCGTTTCCTCGGCCTTTATGTCGCGGCCTTTCATGTGCCGAGCGAAGGCTTTCCCATCGGCCGCAAGGTCAAGCTCTACGAGGAGACCGACCATTTCGCGTTCCTGTATCCGTTGAGCGACACACAGCTCGATGCAACGCTGTGCTTCCGCCACGCCGAAATGGAAATTCCGCACGACGGCCGCATCGGTCTTCTGCGCGCGCAAATGCGCAACGCCGGCTGGATCGTGCAGGACGTGATCGACGCCTATACCGGCACGGAGCCCGTCTATTTCGACAGCGCCACGCAGATCGTCATGCCGCAATGGCACAAGGGCCGCATCGCGCTCGTCGGCGATGCCTGCGGCTGCCTGACGCTCCTCGCCGGGCAAGGCTCGACCATGGCGATGGCCGGCGCTTACGTGCTGGCGCAGGAATTGGCGCGAAACGAAAGTCACACCGCAGCTTTCGCCGCCTATCAGCGTTTCATGAAACCGGCGATCGACAAGCGGCAGAAAAGCGCCGCGCAATTCGTCAATCTCGTGGTGCCGTCGAAAAATTCGCGCGAATGGCTGCGCAAGCTCGTCATCCGGCTGTTCTTCAGCAAGCCGGTGCTCGCCGGCGGACTGCGTTTCTTCGGCGCCAAAAGCATCCTCGCCGGCCGGCGCGACTAGGCCGCCTGTTTGTGCCGCGCGATGAGCTGGTCGGCGACGTCGTTGAGATCGTTGCCGACGATGTGCGGCTGAGGGCCAACGCCGAGAACGTCGTTGCCGGACCGCTTGATCAGGGCCGCGTTCCAGCCCGCCGCGACGGCGCCAAGCGTATCCCAGGTATGGCAGGCAATGAGACAGAGCTGTCCGGCGCTTACACCCAGCTCCTTTTCGACGTAGCCGTAGGCTTGAGGCGATGGCTTGTGGTGCTTCACGCCGTCGGCGCTGAAGCGCCGCTCGAAGAGATCGGCAATGCCGCCATGCTCAAGCTGACGCGTTTGCACCTCGAGCAGATTGTCCGTGAGCGTGAACAGCCGGAAGCCCGCGCCGCGCAGCTTGCGCAGCGCCGCAGGCACTTCGGCGTGCGGCGGCATGGTGGAGAATTTTTCCGTCAGCTCCTTCTTGTCGCTGTCGCTGATTTTGATGCCGCGCGTATCCGCCAGCATCTTCATGACGGCGGCTCCGATGTCGGTGAACGGGACGTAACAGCCGGCGACGGTCAGCGCCGCCGAATACAGGATGAGATTGGCGAACCATAGGCGCATGGCGCTTGCTTCGCCAAATATGCGCTGGAAGGTGGGCTGCATCGTTTCCAGATCGAGCAGCGTCTCATTCACATCGAAGACGATCAATGGAAGGGAGGCCATGGCCTTAGGTTCCTGCTTTGCCTTTGCGAGCCCCCGCTCTGCGCAATAATAGACCACCGCGTCCGGCGGCTCATAGGGAGCCGCCGATCAAAAGCTTGCGACAATCGCAGGAGCAAAAGCCTCAGCCGCCCGAATAACCGCCGATGACCGGCAGGATTTCGCCGGTGATGTAGCTCGAGCACGAGGGCGCGGCGAGGAAGACGTAAGCCGGCGCGATCTCCTCCGGTTGCGCCGCGCGCTTCATCGGCGTCTCACCGCCGAATTTCGACACCTGCTTGGCGGTTCTGTCGGCCGGATTAAGCGGCGTCCAGACCGGGCCGGGCGCGACCGCGTTGACGCGGATGCCCTTGGGCACGAGATGGGTCGCCAGCGAGCGCGTGAAGGCATGGATGCCGCCTTTGGTCATCGAATAATCCAGCAGATGACTGTTGCCGAGCAGGCCGGTAACCGAGCCGGTCATGATGATGGCGCTGCCGTTCTTCATTTCCGGCACCGCAGCCTTCGCCATGTAGAAATAGCCGTACAGATTTGTCTTGATCGTGCGGTCGAAATGCTCGTCGGTCAGCTCCTCGAAATCGTTGACGTGCTCCTGGAACGCGGCGTTGTTGACCAGGATGTCGAGTTGCCCAAGTTCCTTCACCGTGCGCTTGACCGCCTCGCGGCAGAATTTCGCGTCGGCGACGTCGCCCGACAGCAAGATGCAAAGGCGGCCTTCCGCCTCGATGGCGCGCTTGGTCTCTTTGGCGTCCTCGTGCTCGTTGAGATAGGCGACCGCGACGTCGGCGCCCTCGCGCGCAAACAGCACGGCGACGGAGCGGCCGATGCCGGAATCGGCGCCGGTCACCAGCGCCACCTTGTCGAGAAGCTTCTCTGATCCCTTGTAATGCGGGTTGTCGTACATCGGCGCGAGCTTGAGGTCGGCCTCATGTCCGGGCTTGGCCTGGTGCTGCTTCGGAAACGGCGGCGCCGGATAGCGCCGCGCCCCTGCCTGCATCGGCTTGTCCGGCTTTTTCGGCGGATGGCGGTCGCTTGCCTCGATGCGGCGCTGGATGGCGCGCTCCTGACGCGCGGCGGCGTCGGCCTCGCGGGCAAACGCGCGCCGGGACGATGTCTTGGAACTTTTCGCGGCGGTTCTTGGCTTCGCGGCGGTTCTTGGCATGGGGCACCTCGGTGAACGACCAAGGCGCAACGCGGCGAAGCGGCCCGCCGTTCCCTACCGCATCAGCGCGGCGGCGCCCTTGTCGTCCGGCACCCAGCCGTCGGCGCCGGGCACGGCAACCGGGATCTTCTCCGCCTTTTCCGCAACCGGGGCGGGCTCGGGCCGCGCCGGCTCCGGCGTCGGGATCGATCCGGTATAGGCCGGCCCATGCTTGGCGGCGAACATCGAGCGCGCCTTGGCGGCGGCCACCTCGCCGGGGATCGCGTCCGGCCGGCATGGATGACGCCCGCTCTCGCGGCGCATCAGATCCACGTGGATATGGTCGTAGTGATAGACGTTGTAACCCGGCGCCAGCACCGTCGAAAACATCTCGCAGGCGGAAAGCTGCACGTCGTGCAGGAATCCCTGCTCCTCGGGCGAGCCGTGCCAGCCGTCCTTGACCGTGATGCTGTGGCCGTCGGCGAGCGTGAAGCCGGCGACGTCGAGGGCGTCGCCGAAGGCGTGTTCGGAAATATACGAGCCGCCGGCGCCGACCATGTCGCGGCACGAATACGAGCCGATCTGCTTGATGACGGCAACCGGCGAGCCGAACCATTTCATCGCCGCCGGCTGCACGCCCTGATTCACCCAGCGGTCGAGCGCCGAGACGATCGGGCAGGCAAGCGTTGCCGGCGGATTAAGCGCAGCCGGCGATGTCATCGCCGTTGTCGCGGCAGGTCCGCGCATTGGGCCAAGACTGGGGCCAAGCGGCGGCGGCGCCGTGCGTTGCTGCTGCGGCCGATACTGCGGCGCGTTGTAGGCCGGCTGCGTCATCGGCGCGCCGCGTCCTGCCGGCAGCACGGCATCGTCGGGAATATCGTCATCGGCTTGCGGCGCGACACCCGGTGCCAATCCCCCCGGACTGATCGACATTGGCCGCCCGGCGGGCTCGCCCGATTGCGGCTGCTGCACAATGCCCGGCGGGCCCGGCGTCCAGCGCAGCGTCTCGCCCGGCACGCGCTGGATTTGCGCCGGCTGGCTTTGCATCGGCGCCGTCTGCACCGGCTGCACTGGCGCGCTTTGCACCGCCGACGAATAGCCGCCGCCATTGCCCGGCCAGCGCGGCATGTCCGGCGAGCCGCCCGGAATTGCCGCCGGCGGGCGCATGTCGTCGCTGTAACTCATGGGCACGTCGGCCGCCTCGCCGAGCGCCGACACCTTGAGCGGAAAATCAGCCCCGCACATTCCCGGGCCTTCGATCGGCTCGATCTGCACCACGCCGGCGCCGAGCTTCACCTCGCCCGATTTCAGGCAGTTGACCTCGGCCTCGTGCCGCCAGGCGGCGCGCTCGCCCGATGGCCACAGGCCGCGGCCGCAGCCGGCGAGCGCCAGCAGCAGCGCCCCGCCCACAAGATAAAAACGCACGCGACCCGTCATACGCCCCTTAATGCGGGCGCTTTCTTTAACGGGTCTTTTATGACGCCGAGCAGGAATTCATTAAGGATAAGGAATTCTTGCCAAGGCCCCCGCCTCCGGTGCATCTACGCAGCGGGCCGCTTTCGTTGCGGATAGGAATGCCATGCACGGCAAGGCCAGGTTCATCTTTCCGGTGCTGATCAGCGCGATGATCGTGTTCGTGGTCAGCGGCGTCGTCACCTTCACCAATATCGGGCTGCGCGCGGATTACGTGCCGCGCTGGATGAAAGCCTTCATCACCGGCTGGCCGGTCGGCGCCGTGCTGACGTTCTTTGCCGGGCCTTACGTTCGGCGCGCGACCGATGCGATCGTGCGCCTGCTCGAAGGCACGGCTTAAATCGCCGTTACTGGGTCGCCGCCGGCTTGATGCCGAGCGTCTTGCCGATGTCCGCCACGACGTCGCGCTGCTCGTCGATCTCCTTGGCGAACTCGGCGCCGTCGCCGGGGCTGATCACCTGCCCGGTCGCTTCCAGCCGCTTGGCGACTTCCGGATCGGCGGCGATCTGCTTGACGTCGGCGGCGATGCGGTCGCGCCCCGCCTGTGGCACCTCCTTGGTGCCGATGATCCCGACCAGCCCGTCGAAGGCAAGCGAGGGGAAGCCCGCTTCCTCGGCGGTCGGGATATCGGGGAATTGCGGCGCGCGCTTGTGATTGGTCAGCGCCAGCACCCGCACCTTTCCGGCGGCGATGCGCGGGCGCACGATCGCATAGGCCGAGACGTACGATTGAATGCGTCCTTCGGCGAGATCGTTGGCGGCGTCGACCGGGTTCTTGTACGGCACCTTCGCCATCTGCAGGTTCTGCTTTTTCAGGAAGGCGTCGAACAGCAATTCGTTGGCGCCGGTCACGCTCGCCCAGTTCAGCTTGCCGGGCTCGTCGCGCGACATCTTCACCAGGTCGCCGAGCGTCTTGGCCGGAAGCTGGGAGTTCACCGCGACCGCGATCAGTGTGTTGGTCACGCGCGCGATCGGCACCATGTCCTTGGGGTTGTACGGCAGCTTGTCGTGCAGATAGGCGTGCGCGGTAAACGACGACGCCGGAATGAACAGCAGCATGTGATCGTCGTGGGCGTTCAACACCGAAGTGATGGCGATGAAGCTGTCGCCGCCCGGCTTGTTCTCGACGATCACCGACTGTCCCCATTTCTGCGACAGCCGGTCGGCAAACATGCGCGCGGTGATGTCGACGCCGGAGCCCGGTCCGAGCGGCACGATGAAACGCACCGTGCGGGTCGGCCAGGTTTGCGCCGCGGCGGGCGCGAGGGTCGCGATCGAGGCGCAGGCGCAGAGGAGGACGGCAAAAAGCGAACGGCGGTTGAGCATGATCTCTCCCGGTGACGCATGAATGTGGGGCAGGTCCGTCGTATCAAATTCAATTCGGCGCGCGCAAGGGCGTATGCAATTCTGCGGCCCGTGCCCATTGCGGCGGATGGAACGGCGGCCATTGCGTGCGATCCGCCGCCAAATCGCTCGCTAATATCCAGCGCCAGCCGGTATTGCGCTGCCGCGATTTCGCGCCACACAATTTATTGTGCCGCACGATCAAGCTCTTGCTGCCGGCATGCCCGCCACGCATGGCGATTTGCGCGATTTCTTTCGCACTGGCAAACAACCTGCTTCGGCAGGCGCGCGCCTTCTGCTAGCCTTTCGCCATCAACAAGGGAGGTATTGCTGTGGCCCTTACCTTGAAAATCGAAATGCTGGCTGTGTGCGCCGTGTTTGTTTTCGTCGGCGCGATTTTGCTGGGAGCGTTCTGAGCCGGCGACGAAGCAACCGGCGTCACGCCGGCCGAGAATTCGAGCACCGGAGAGCAACCCTCTCCGGTGTTTTGATTCTCACGCCGCCGCCGTCGCCTTCGCCGCGCGCGGATCGTAGTTGAGGATCGGCGCCAGCCAGCGCTCGCATTCGGCAAGGCTCCAGCCCTTGCGCGCGGCATAGTCTTCCACCTGATCGCGCTCGATTTTGCCGACGCCGAAATAGTGGCTTTGCGGGTGGCTGAAATAAAGCCCACTCACCGCGGCGCCCGGCCACATGGCAAAGCTCTCGGTCAGCTTGACGCCGACACGCTCGGCATCGAGCAGCTTGAACAGCGTGCCTTTCTCGGTGTGGTCCGGTTGCGCGGGGTAGCCCGGCGCCGGGCGGATGCCGCGATATTGCTCCGCGATGAGCGCTTCGGCCGACAGCGCCTCGTCCGGCGCGTAGCCCCAGAACTCCCGGCGCACGAGAGCGTGCAGCCGCTCGGCGAAGGCTTCGGCGAGGCGGTCGGCCAGCGCCTTGACCAGGATGGCGGAGTAGTCGTCGTTTGCCCGCTTGAAGCGGTCGGCGACTTCGTCCTCGCCGATGCCGGCGGTGACGGCGAAGGCGCCGACGTAATCGGCAAGCCCGCTCGCGCTTGGCGCGACGAAATCGCTGATGGAAGCGTTGGCGCGACCCTCGCGCTTGGACAGTTGCTGCCGCAGGCCGTGCAGCACGGCGATGGGCGCGCCGCGGCTTTCGTCGGCGTAAACCTCGATGTCGTCGCCGACGGCGTTCGCCGGCCAGAAGCCGAAGGCGGCGCTCGCCTTGAACCAGTTTTCCTTGACGATCTTCTCGAGCATCGCGCGCGCGTCGTCGTAGAGCGAACGCGCCGCCTCGCCGAATTTGGCGTCGTCGAGAATGGCCGGGAATTTTCCCGACAGTTCCCAGGTCATGAAGAACGGCGTCCAGTCGATGAAATCGATCAGCTCGGCGACCGAATAATCGTGAAGCGTGCGCGTGCCGATAAACGAGGGCTTGGGCGGCACGTAAGCCCCCGACCAGTCGAGCTTGAGCGCGTTGGCGCGCGCCGCGGAAAGCGGCAGGCGGAGCTTGTCTTCCTGCGCCCGCGCGTGCGCGGCGGCAATCCTTGCATATTCGCCGCGAATGTCGGTGACGTAACCGCCGCGCTGCTCGCGCGACATCAGCGCCTGCGCGACGCCGACGGCGCGGCTTGCATCGTTCACATAGACCGCCTGCCCGCGCTTGTAGTTCGGATGAATCTTCACCGCGGTATGCACGCGGCTGGTCGTTGCCCCGCCGATCAGCAACGGCAGGTCGAGCCCCTGCCGCTCCATCTCCGCGGCCACGTGGCACATCTCGTCGAGCGAGGGCGTGATCAGGCCGGAGAGCCCGATGATGTCGGCGCCTTCCGCCTTGGCGGTTTCCAGAATCTTCGCCGCCGGCACCATGACGCCGAGATCGATCACCTGGTAATTGTTGCACTGGAGCACGACGCCGACGATGTTCTTGCCGATGTCGTGCACGTCGCCCTTGACCGTCGCCATGACGATCTTGCCGTTCGTGCCGGCGTGGTCGCGCCCGTCCTTTTCCATGAACGGCATCAGATAGGCGACCGCCTGCTTCATCACGCGCGCCGATTTGACCACCTGCGGCAGGAACATCTTGCCGGAGCCGAACAGGTCGCCGACGATATTCATGCCGTCCATCAGCGGGCCTTCGATCACGTCGAGCGGCCGCTTGGCCTTCAGCCGCGCTTCCTCGGTGTCGGCCTCGATGAAATCGGTGATGCCCTGCACCAGGGCGTGGCTCAAGCGTTGCTCGACCGGCCTGTCGCGCCAGGCGAGGTCGACTTCCTTGGCCTCCTGGCCCTTGCCGCGGAATTTGTCGGCGAGCTTGAGCAACCGCTCGGCCGCGTCGGCGCGGCGGTTGAGCACCACGTCCTCGCAGGCTTCGCGCAATTCGACGTCGAGCGAGTCATAGACCGCGATCTGCCCGGCATTGACTATTCCTAAGTCCATGCCGGCCTTGATGGCGTGATAGAGGAACACCGAATGCATGGCCTCGCGCACGCGCTCGTTGCCGCGGAAGGCAAATGAGAGGTTCGACACGCCGCCGGACACATGCGCGTGCGGCAAATTCTTGCGGATCCAGTCCGCCGCGCCGATGAAATCGGCGCCGTAATTGTTGTGCTCCTCCATGCCGGTGGCGATGGCGAAGATATTCGGGTCGAAGATGATGTCCTCGGGCGGAAAGCCGACCTCGTTCACCAGGATGTCGTAGGCGCGTTTGCAGATCGCGGCCTTTCTTTCCAGCGTATCGGCCTGGCCCTTCTCGTCGAAGGCCATCACCACGACGGCGGCGCCGTAGCGGCGCACGGTCCGGGCGTGCTCGATGAAGGC
>Ga0134125_10010254_pt1 | contig 10529 bp, 8 predicted proteins | sample KB31751_FD_96464 | JGI IMG/M metagenome (GOLD analysis project Ga0134125, IMG submission 96464) | Terrestrial soil microbial communities with excess Nitrogen fertilizer from Kellogg Biological Station, Michigan, USA - KB3-175-1 | ecosystem: Environmental > Terrestrial > Soil > Unclassified ... | reverse complement strand
GCTGCATGTTCCGGCTCTCCCATTTCGGTAACTGATACCGTAAAAAGTTATTTTAATAATTACAATTTTTATCGTTGGGAAAAAAGCAGCGATGGCATTAACTGGATTCCTTTAACTACAGGAAACACAAAAACACCTGTGCTGCAAAACGGTTTATACCTTTATTATGTCGACACAGTTTTTAAACCAAATCAAATCGACAGCGGAACATTTTTACGATTAAAAGTAGCGACTTCTTTAGACAATCTGACCGATGGTAAATGTGCGGTAAATAACAGCCAGAAAGTTTTTTTAAAAGTATATAATGCGAAAACGTGTCCTATCCTGGAATCGAGAATTCTTAATTTTAATGGCACTATTATAAATGATCGTTCTCTGTTAAAATGGACTTCTCAAAATGAAGATAATATTAAAGAGTATGAGATAGAGAAAAGCATGGACGGAATTCATTTTTCGACGACAGGAAAAGTGCTCCCAATGAAGGGTAGAAACGAAGCAGGCTATACATTTATAGATCAGGAAAGAATTTCAAACGCCGTTTATTATCGCTTAAAACTAATAACTGCAGACAACGGCAGTAACAAGTATTCAAAAATAATTACCCTTTACAACAGAAATTCTGCTTTTAAAATAATTGCTGTGAATCCGTTTAAAAATCTTTTGAAACTTGAAGTGTTTCTGCCTGCGCAGGGAAGCATCGGGTTTAATTTGTGTGATATTTATGGTAACGTAGTCAACCGAAACGTGATGCAGCTGCAAAAAGGCAACTCTGAATTATCCTTCAACGTTTATAATTTGCCGGCGGGGATATATATTCTAAGGGCCATTTTTAATGGTAGCGTTTTACAGAATAAATTGATCAAAACAAATTGAGAAATGACGCTGTCTGATTTTTTTGGCAGGATATTTATAGTATACAAAGAAATAAATCAAATCCCTATTAAAATGCGATTTTCAATTAAAAACAGAGCCAACAATTTCTTTCACAATCTTGTGAAGAAATCTCTTTTTATTTTTTATTACGGCGAATAAGGAGTCGAATAAATTTAAAAAGTACAGTACAAAAGCTGGATATTCTTGGATGGTTCATTCGCAACGAACAAATAAATAAGTCAAATTCTTATTTTAAACAGCTTTTCTTAGTAAGAAAAAACCGGTAATCAGTTAATAGTTAATTTACCGTTCGTGATCTGAACCTGATTTCCGTTTGCATCTTGTGCTGTTCCGGAAAAGGTTATATTAACAACAGTAGCTTCGACTGAAAGTACGTTAACCACAAATTCTCCAACCAGTTTATTCGCAGAATATATTGCAGAACCAGTCGCATCCGTGTAAGAAAAAGTAGCTTTGAATTGAGAAGCGTAATAATTGCCGGTTGTTAATGTATCGCCGTATAGATACAAAAGGAAATTCTGTTTTCCATCCATTGTTTTGCCGGTAAAAGAATATTGATTAGGGTTTCCGCTATTTGTATGAAAATCAGCAATGTAACCAGAATAATTGGTACTGCCGCTTGTAAATTGCCAAAGACCTGTCGGAGGCGCCATTACTTCTGAACTGTATTCTTTAGCACAGGAATTAAAAAAAACAGCGATCAAAAAAGTATAAAAAACAATCCTGAGAGTTTTCATGTGGCCGTTTTGAAGGTTGAGGACTTGCATTTACTGAACGTGTATTCCATCATTTACAACTGCTTCTGTTTCTATCTTTTTTTCGAGAGCAGAAGCATGCGATTTGAAAAATCTTTTTTGAAAGATAAAGATAGCAATGATTCCGGTAGAAATAGAAGCGTCGGCTAAATTAAATATCGGGCTAAAAAAATCAAAATCCTGTCCGCCCCAGATCGGAAACCATGAAGGAAACCGTGTATGTATAATGGGAAAATAAAGCATGTCAACAACATTACCATGCAAAAAACCGGCGTACCCATGTGCAGGAAAAATGTGGGCAATGTTCATAGCATCCATGCTACTGTTTTCGAAAATGAGTCCATAAAACATGCTGTCGATTAAATTCCCCAAGGCCCCTGCAAAAATTAATGCAACACAAATAATAAACCCGGTATTGTATTTTTTTTCAACAATCCGTTTTATATAAAAAACACCAAAGATCACAGCCGCAAGCCTAAACAAAGTAAGTGCCATTTTTCCAAATTCACCTCCAAACTTCCATCCATAAGCCATTCCTTCATTTTCAATGAAATACAACTGGAACCAATGCCCAAGTACAGGATGAGATTCGCCGGCGTAGAAGTGGGTTTTTACATAGATTTTCAGAAGCTGATCAGCAATTACAATAAGGCAAATAATTAAAAAAACACTTCTCTTTTTCACTTAAAAAATTTACTGGCAAAGATAATAAAATTGAATAAGGCCTATTAGCCGATTCGTTAATTATTCGATAATGGAAATGGCCTGGTTTTCCGATAAAGTCTTATCCTCCAAATGAAAAAAACGCTTTCTAAAAAAAAGAATGATGATGACACCAATAGAAACAGAAGCGTCTGCGATGTTAAAAATATAGTTGAAAAATGAGAATGGCTTTCCACCAAAAAAGGGAATCCATCGGGGAAGCTGATCCACGTGAACCAATGGCAAATAAAGCATGTCCACCACATTTCCATGTAAAAATCCTGCATAACCTTTCTTCGGAAATAGGGTCGCAACCGCTGACGTATCAAAACTGTTGTTGTCAAAGATCAAACCATAAAACATGCTGTCGATCAAATTGCCTAATGCACCTGCAAACACGAGCGCAACGCAGATGATATATCCACGGTGATACTTTCTTTTAATAATTCTGTTGAGATAAAAAACTCCAAAAATGACCGCAGCAAGACGGAATAGCGTAAGCGTTATTTTACCCAAACCGCCGCCGAGTTTCCAGCCATATGCCATTCCTTCGTTTTCGATAAAATAAAGCCGGAACCAATGTCCCAGGACGGGGTGCGATTCTCCGGGATGATAATGAGTTTTTACATAAATTTTCAATACCTGGTCAGCAATGACGATCAGGAAAATAATCAGAAAGACGTTTCTCTTTTTCAAATAAAAAAATTGTGAGTGAAGGTAAGATAAACTGATTTTAATGCAATGAACCTCGCAAAGGTTGGCAACATTCAAGAGATCTTTTGATTTTGAAAAAATGTTTTTTAAAGACTACAGGCTTTATTTGCAGCAACAAACTTATACAGGAAATAAAAGCTGTTTAAAAAAATTTATTAATAAAGGTTTATTTTTACAGCTTGCTGTTTATTTTATTTCCAATTTTGTTATTTAATTGATTTTAGAAAAAATAATCCAAATTTTAATTTATTATGCAGGTAAACATTGACCTTTCTGATTCCCTTGAAAAAATTCCAGTTGAAATTTTTAAAACCCCTAAAGACGGTTCCCGTTATGTAGCTGAAGTGATCGCTGTATTGATTAGAGAAAAAAATGCGGAAGGCAAAAAAGCGGTGATCGGCCTTGCTACCGGATCTACGCCAAAATCATTGTATGCCGAACTGGTAAGAATGCACAATGAAGAAGGACTGAGTTTTAAAAATGTGATCACTTTTAATCTGGATCAATACTATCCCATGGAAGCCGATGCGCTGAATAGTTATCTTTATTTTATGCGCAAATATTTATTTGAACAAACAGATATTGATCCGCAGAATTATTTTTTACCCAATGGGATGATTCCAAAAGATAAGATTAAAGAACACTGTGCCAATTATGAAAGAAAAATTGAAGAAGCGGGTGGCATAGACTTGCAGATTTTAGGAATCGGAGTGAATGGCCATATTGGTTTTAATGAACCTGGTTCACCGATGTATTCAAAAACGCGTTTAATTTCTTTAGATAATTCCACGCGAATTGCCAATTCACAGGAATTTGGAAATATGTCTGAAGTACCCCGCATGGCCATTACGATGGGCATTAGCACAATCATGAAATCACGGCGCATTATACTAATGGCTTGGGGCAAAACAAAAGCGCCGGTAATTCAAAAAGCAGTAGAAGGCAAGCCGACTGAGGAAATCCCGGCTTCGCTTCTTCAGCATCATGATAATTGTTCTTTTGTACTGGATGAATTTGCCGCATCAGATCTCACGAGGTTCAAATCTCCATGGCTCACCGGCGAATGTGAATGGACACCAAGAATCATTAAAAGCGCCGTTGTCAATATGGCGCTGCAATTGGATAAACCTGTTCTCAGTCTAACAGATCATGATTATAACGAAAACGGCTTAAGCGATCTGCTGGTAGAAAAAGGTAATGCTTACGAAATAAACCTGGAAGTGTATTACATGCTTCGTGATTCTATTACCGGCTGGCCCGGTGGGAAACCAAATGCCATTATGCCAAATCATCCGGAAAGAAGCGAACCATATCCAAAAACAGTATTAATTTTTTCTCCGCATCCTGACGATGATATCATCAGCATGGGCGGCACTTTCATGCGCCTGCACGACCAGGGCCATAATGTAAATGTAGCTTATCAAACCAGCGGAAACATTGCTGTTACGGATGAATTTGTTACCCGCTTTTTAGATTTTGCAGTAGGTTTCGAAAAAATATTTCACATAGATGATACGATCAGCCGTAAAGTATTTGAAACTGCTTCTAAATTTTTACAAGATAAAAAAACAACCGAGCAGGACAGCCCGGAAATCAGGGAAATAAAAGGATTGATCCGCCGTTGTGAAGCACGCGCTACCTGCAAATACGTTGGACTCACAGATGATCAGATTCATTTCATGAATCTTCCTTTTTATGAAACAGGAACCATAGAAAAAAAGCCGATGGGCAAAGAAGATGTGGATATAACGGTAAAGCTTATGCGAAAATTAAAACCACAATCGATCTTTTGTGCAGGCGACCTGGCCGATCCGCATGGAACACATAAAGTTTGCCTGGATGTGGTTCTTGCCGCACTGAAGGTAATTAGAAATGAACCGGATGGCGAATGGTTAAACGATTGCTATGTGTGGCTTTACAAAGGAGCATGGGAAGAATGGGATATCAGCGAAATTGAAATGGCTGTACCGATGAGCCCTGAACAGGTTCGGAAGAAACGTTATGGAATTTTTATTCACCAGTCACAAAAAGATTCTGTTCCGTTCCAGGGAAGTGACGAACGTGAATTTTGGCAAAGAGCGGAAGAAAGAAATGCAAATACAGCCGATTTGTACGCAAAGCTTGGCCTTACTAAGTATGCCGCTATGGAAGCTTTTGTAAGATTGAAAGATGCGAAAAAAGAATTTGGTGGAGAAGAACTTTAGCAATTTCATTTAAGATTGAGCAACAGCGGCTGAAGATGAAAAAGAAGTTGTGAATATTTCTTTGTTTACTGTAAAATAAGTTTTAAAAATAGATCCGACCTGTTGAAACATTCTTTCCCTGATAAACAACCGTGAAATTATTATTAGCGAATCTTTAATAAGTTATTTCATACACAATAATATTCTTCTTCTATACCTTTGCACGCAAATGAGAAAGCTCCTTGCTTTTATCCTACTAATTTCTCACATGAATACGTCCATGTTTTTTCCGCAGGTACCGGAGCAGGATGTATATGACAGCAAAGGCAACCAACTGGACAACATTACGAGCATTGTGGAATGGGTAAGAGTAAAAACAGGATCGGATCACACTGCCGACAATGAAAATGGCGATAGAGCCCAAAACCTTCACCAGGTTAAAGATTTTCAATACACATTTGATCCCACATCATTTACAAAAAACATTCACTCCCATTATAAACTTGTGAATATTCATTATCCCGAATATCGCAGTTCAAAAATCACTTCTGTTTCTTACGACATCTTAGTGCCTCCACCAAAGGCATAAATCCGAAAGCTTTTCTGCTTCATAAAATCTCGCAAAAAATTTACTTCAAATCCTGATGGAACCGGTGTACCCATAACCGGCTTCCATTGTAATTATTGGTTATTAAACAAACTGAAATGAAGAAAGTAATTCTATTACTGGTTTTCACTCTGTGTATTTGTATTTCATATTCACAGGATACCACACCCTACCATCAAGATACATTGCGTTTGACATTGCCCCAGGCAGAAACTTTTTTCTTAAATAAAAATCTCGACCTGATTGCGCAGAAATATAGTATTGACTCTGCAAGAGCAGCGGTCATCACTGCCAAATTATATGACAACCCGGATTTTTCTTTTTCTAATGCACTTTATAATTCACAAACCCATCATTTTTTTGACCCGGAAGAATCTGTGCAGGTATCGCAGCTGATAAGGCTCGCGGGTAAAAGAAATAAAGCGATTGAATTAGCACAGGCAGGAATTAGTATCACACAATTTCAATTTTATGATCTTTTAAGAACGCTCCGTTTTACGTTACGAAACGATTTTTATAACATTTATTTCTTAGAGCAATCTTCGAAACTTTACCAGATAGAAATAAGTTCTCTTCAAAAATTAGTTCCAGCTTTTGATGATGAAGTAAAAAAAGGTTTCATGGCGCCGGTCGATGCTTTGAGAATTAAGTCTCAGTTGTATACGCTGCAGGCAGAGTATGATAATCTTAGGGTAAATATTGATAATATACAGAACGAAGTAAAAGTTTTGATCCGCGCAAACCCTTCTTCATTTATAGTGCCTGAAGCGCAGCTTTCTGGTTTTAATAATGATTTAGTGGCTCAAAGTAATTACCAGGCGCTTGTCGATTCTGCAATTGTAAACCGGCCTGATCTTAAAGCATTAAACGCAAATATTGAATTCAGCAATTACAATTTAAATCTTCAAAAAGCATTTGCAAAACCTGATATTACTATTGGCGTCAGCTACGACAGGCTCGGCAGTTACGTTCAGGATTACAATGCTATCGGTATATCACTTCCGCTCCCCCTTTTTAACAGAAACCAGGGAAATATCCGGAATGCAAAAATACAAACTGAAGTAAGCAGAGTTCAATACGAGAGCGGTTTGGAAAGAGTAAAAAATGACGTCACTACAAATTATATAACTGCTTTGCGCTCAGAAAAATTGCTGCTTGGTTTTGACCCAACCTTTGAAGATAACATGAAAAATCTGATCGACCAGGTAACAATTAATTTTCAAAAGAAGAATATAACACTACTGCAATTTTTAGATTTCTATGAATCGTACAAGCAAAACGTACTACAAATGAATCAGCTAAAGTTTAATAAAATGAGCGCGTTGGAGCAATTGAATTTTTCTATCGGTAAGATAATTTTTAACCAGTAAACAAACAAATAAAGCCAATCCTTCTTTTTCATTCTAATATCAACACAATGAACAAACTAAATATCTTCTCATTTATAATCGCTTTTGTTTTTATTATTTCCGGCTGCAAAACAGAAAAGAAAACTACCGACGACAGGCAAAAATTTGTAATCTCAGATTCGTTATTTAAAACCCTGAAAATAGATTCCGTTGTCAAATGCCCGTTGGTAAACGCATTAACCTTTACAGGACAGGTATCTTTCAATGAAGATAATGTAGCCCGCATTTTCCCCATGGTGAGCGGCAATATCACCAATATATCCGTGCAGTTAGGAGATCATGTGAATGCAGGCCAGCGGTTGGGCGTGATCAGAAGTAGTGAAATGGCAGGATATGGCAATGATCTCGTTACTTCAGAAACGAACCTGCTGATAGCGCAGAAGAATATGGACGCCGCTAATGACATGTATAAAAGCGGCCTAATGTCTCAGAAGGATTATATAACAGCTCAGCAAATGTATAAACAGGCGCAGTCACAACTAAACAGATCTAAGGAAGTATTGCAGATAAACGGCGGAAACACTGAGGGGCAATATGTTGTAAAATCACCGGTTAGCGGTTTTGTAGTTGAAAAGCAAGTGAACAACAATATGGCGATCCGCCCCGATAATACCAACGATTTATTCACGATTTCTGATTTAAAAAACGTATGGGTTTTGGCTAATGTTTATGAATCAAACATAAGTCAGGTACACCTGGGAGACAATGTAGATGTAACAACACTTTCATATCCGGGACGGGTGTTTCATGGAAAAGTAGATAAAGTTTTGAATGTGCTTGATCCAACTAACAAAGTAATGAAGCTGCGGGTGGTTTTGGCAAATCCTGATTATGCCTTGAAGCCCGGAATGTTTGCAAGCATTACGGTGATTAATAACACCAATGATGAAACACTTTGTGTTCCTGCAGGTTCCGTCATATTTGAAAACAGCCAGTATTATGTTTTGGTTTATAAAAGTAATTCTGATGTTAAAATTACTTCTGTCCAGGTAATAGGAACCAATGGAAATAAAACCTACATCTCTGGCGGGCTGCAAATGGGCGACAGAGTTATAGGCTCGGATGCTGTTATGATTTACAGCGCATTAAATTTTTAAAAAGAAAAAACGAATCAATGTTAAAGCTCCTAAGATCAATCATAGCATTTTCTTTAAAGCGCAAATATTTTATACTATTTGCCACTTTAGTTTTGTTAATAGGTGGTATTATTACTTTCAAAAATATGCCGATTGAGGCGTATCCGGATGTGACCAATACGGAGGTTTCCATTATCACCCAATGGCCGGGACGTAGCGCTGAAGAAGTAGAAAAGCTCATTACGATTCCAATAGAAATAGCGATGAACCCGGTACAGCGAAAGACAAGTTTGCGGTCAACCACTGTCTTTGGCCTCTCTTATGTAAAATTGATTTTTGAAGATAAGGTAACCGACGAGCAGGCGCGGATACAAGTAAATAATTTATTGGCTAATGCAGATCTCCCTGCAGGAATACAACCGGTTGTGCAACCGCCTACTGGCCCGACAGGTGAAATATACCGGTATTCTTTAAGAAGCACTTTTCGTGATCAAAGGGAATTAAAAACTTTGCAGGACTGGGTTGTGGATCGCCAGTTGAGGTCTGTCCCTGGCGTAGCTGATGTTGTAAGCTTTGGCGGCGAAACAAAAGCATATGAGATACAGGTGGATCCGGGAAAATTAAGCAACCTTGGAATTACGTCTTTAGACGTTTTCAATGCGGTTACCAGAACCAATATTAACATCGGTGGTGATATCATCAATAAAAACAACCAGGCTTATGTAGTGCGTGGCATTGGACTTCTAAATGATATCAACGAAATTAAAAACATTATCATCGAAAATGTAAATGGCGTTCCTGTTTTAGTAAAAGACGTGGCAGATGTAGAAATTTCCAATGTTCCCAGGCTCGGGCATGTGGGCAGAACGGATGCGATAGATTCTGCCGGAACCAGAATCTCAAGAGATGAACCGGATGTCGTGGAAGCGATAGTTTTAATGCGTAAAGGTGCAAATCCCACAGATGTCATCAATGCGTTGAAACAGAAAGTTGAAAAAATTAACAAGGAAATATTGCCAGCTGATACGAAAATGGTTCCCTACTATAACCGCGAAGACCTGATCAACTTCGCAACCGGAACCGTATTGCACAACCTGGTAGAAGGCATCTTGCTGGTTACTTTGATCGTTTCACTTTTTATGTTTAATTGGCGAACTACGTTAATCGTTTCCATCGTAATTCCGCTTTCTCTTTTATTTGCTTTTATTTGTTTACAATTAATGGGCATGTCCGCTAATCTGTTGTCCTTAGGCGCCATTGATTTCGGGATTATCATTGACGGATCGGTGGTGATGGTTGAGGGAATTTTTGTGATCCTTGATCAAAAGGGCAGGGCCGTAGGCATGGACAGGTTCAATAAACTGGCCAAACTGGGAATGATCAAAAACAGCGGCGCCGAACTCGGGAAAGCTATCTTTTTTGCCAAATTGATCATCATCGCCGCGCTGGTACCTATTTTTTCTTTTCAAAAAATTGAAGGAAAACTATTTTCTCCTTTGGCTTATACGTTGGGCTTTGCTTTGCTGGGCGGTTTAATTCTAACGCTCACTTTGGTGCCGGTTCTTATTAGTATGCTTTTGAGAAAGAACGTAAAAGAAAAGCACAATCCTATTGTGCATAAGCTTACTCACTGGATGTTAAAAGGATATGATTTTACTTTAAAGCATAAAAAAACCGCCATTATTTCTTCAGTAATTATTATTATCCTCGGTTTATATTCCTTCAAATTTTTAGGAACTGAATTTTTGCCCGAGTTGGATGAAGGTTCTATATGGCTTCGGGTTCAGTTGCCGTATAGTATTTCATTGGAAAAATCGGTAGAGGTAGCAAAGCAGGTAAGGGAAAAGATGATTGCTTTTCCGCAGGTGAAAAATATTGTGTCTCAAACCGGCCGGCCGGATGATGGAACAGACGTAACGGGATTTTATAATAATGAATTTGACGTGATTTTATATCCTGAAAAGAGTTGGAAGCCACGAATGACGAAGACTGAATTGATTGCTAAGATGAATCAATCGCTTTCCGGAATCCCCGGTGCGGATCTTAATTTTTCACAACCCATTTCTGATAATATAGAAGAAGCAGTTTCCGGCGTAAAAGGTTCGATTGTTGTCAAAATATTTGGAGATTCTTTAAACTACATGGAAGGAAAAGCATTCGAAGTACAAAACGTGTTAAAGGATATTAAT
>Ga0134125_10010250_pt1 | contig 10534 bp, 6 predicted proteins | sample KB31751_FD_96464 | JGI IMG/M metagenome (GOLD analysis project Ga0134125, IMG submission 96464) | Terrestrial soil microbial communities with excess Nitrogen fertilizer from Kellogg Biological Station, Michigan, USA - KB3-175-1 | ecosystem: Environmental > Terrestrial > Soil > Unclassified ... | reverse complement strand
GGCGAGAGGCGAGAGACGGCTTCGGGGTTCTTGTGGTACTGCGCCATTTCCTGGCTCCTTACCTGTGCCTAGCCTCGATATAAGCAGCCGCGCCCGCTCACGCCACCACACATATTCGTCATTATCGTTCTATTGGATAGCCCCAGCCGGATAGCCCGGCGACGAAGCCCGGGCTCTGCGCGGGTGTTAGGGCGTCCCAGAGGCGGTTGAAGGTGGCGAGCGCTCGCTTATCTTGCAGGGATGAGCCCTGCAGGACAGCCTGTTGTCCCAAACCGGTGCAACAGGTGGTCGCCACCTCGGTGGCGCGCGTCGCGTCCGTGCCGCCGCAGCAGCCGGCATTCCCGATGACGGCGAAGCGGCGATCCGCCCTGGCCGGTCAAGCTGATCTCTTCCCCGCCGCGCCGGCGCTGCCCGCCGGCTTCGCCTATCGCGAGGGCGTGATCTCGCCGGGCGAGGAGCAGGCGCTGGTCGCGCGCTTCGCGGCTTTGCCGTTCCAGCCCTTCGAGTTCCACGGCTATCTCGGCAAGCGCCGCGTGGTGTCGTTCGGCTGGCGCTACGATTATGCCGGCGGCCGGCTGCGACAGAGCGACGATCCGCCGCCCTTCCTGCTGCCGCTGCGCTGCGCGGCGGCCGCCTTCGCCGGCGTCCCGCCTGACAGCCTGCAGCAGATCCTGGTCACGGAATACGCGCCCGGCGCCGGCATCGGCTGGCACCGTGACCGGCCGATGTTCGAGGAAATCGTCGCCGTCTCTTTCCTGTCGCCCTGCACCTTGCGCTTTCGCCGCAAGCACGGCGCCGGCTGGGAGCGCGCGGCGCAGGAGGTCGGTGGCCGCTCCGCTTATCTGCTGCGTGGCGAGGCGCGACGCGGCTGGTATCACAGCATCCCGCCCGTGGATCGCTTGCGCTATTCGGTGACCTTCCGGAACTTCACGGCGAGCCGGACGCCGGCGCGCGGCAACGCCCTCACGGACGACTGAACTCGAAGGCATTCTCGATGCCGTTCGCCCGCGCGTCACGCTCGGCCAGCGGGCGCAGGCCGAACCGAGTCTCGATGAGCTTCAGGATCGAGGTCGTATCGTAGAAGGTGTGGTCGACGAAGCCGCGCTTGGCCCAGGGCGATATGACCACCGTCGGCACCCGCACGCCCGGCCCCCAGCGGTCGAGCTTGGGCGGCGCCACGTGGTCCCAGAAACCGCCATTCTCGTCGTAAGTGACGATGATCGCCGTGCTCGCCCAGAGCGGGCTGTGGCGGATGCGCTCGATGATGGCCGTGATCTTCTCGTCGCCGGCGGTGACGTTGGCGTAGCCGGGATGCTCGTTCTCCTCGCCGACCGGCTTGTAGAACACGACCGCCGGGAGCACGCCTTTGGAGATGTCGGCGACGAGATCCGCCTCGTCCTTCAGATGCTGGCGCTTGGCCGCGGTGCCGTCGCCGTAATGCTTGAAATAGGCGAAGGGCTGATGATGGAACTGGAAGGCATGGCCGAAATTGCCGGCCAGCGCCGCGTTCCAGCCACCCGAATACCACGCCCAGGAGATGCCCTTCTCGTCGAGGCGGTCGCCGATGGTAGGCAGGGTCTGCGGCGGCAGGAGCTTCGCCCTATTGGCCTTGGCCGGGTGCGGCGCATAGACCGAGAACAGCGTATTGACGGCGTAGCCGTCGGGCGTCACCTCGCCGTCCTTGATCATGCTGCCGTCCGCCGCTTCCTTGGCCACGATTTCGGCCGGCGCATTGCGGAACACCGGCGTGCAGGCGCAGATCGTCCAGAAGTGGTTGAGGAACGAGCCGCCGAACGCCGCGTGAAAGAAATTGTCGGCCAGCGTGAATTCCTTCGCGTATTGCCAGAGCCGGGTGTTGCTGCCGTCGTGGTAGCCCATCACCAGGCCGCCGGCATTCGAGACCGCCGCGAACTTGTCCATCCGCCCGCCATCGATCTGCGCCTGCTGCTGGTACCAGAGATGGGTGAGGTTCGGGTCCTTGTCCTCGAGGCCGATATATTGGTCGATGAGGAAAGGCCTGTTCGGCAGGTTGCGCGGGAAGCGCTCATCGGGCACCGGCGGGGTCTTCGCGGTGTCCATCACTGGCGGCAGCGTCCGATAGGGCTTGCCGTCGAGGTCGAGCTGCGTCGCCGTCGCGCCGGCATTCCGCAAGCCGTCGGCGCCGGGAAACTCGCCGAACAGATTGTCGAAGCTGCGATTCTCCAGATAGACCACGACGATGTGGTCGAGCTTGCCCAATCCCGGCGGCGCTGCGCCTTGCGGCGACGACGCGGCCGCGCACGCGGTGAAGGTCAGTCCAATGAGCGTCGGCAGCCATCGCATGAGGGAATGCTCCCAAAGGCAGACGACCATAAGCGGCGATCGGCAAAAGGGCAACGGAGCGCCACACGCCGTTAGGCCGTCGATCGAGCGCCGGCTCGGCCGTGTAACCCAGCGGCGAACGTGGCATAACGCTCGGCAAATCGCCGCCTCGTCCGTTCGCCACCCGTGGTGTGCGGCGGCTGCACGACTGCTCAATGAGGAGGACGGGTGCTGAGCATCCTGGATATCGACGCGCGTATCGTCTCGGTTGTCTATGTCGCGCTCGCCGCCGGCGTCACCATGCATGTGCTGCTGCACAAGCGCGACATCGGCGCCTCGATCGGCTGGATCGGCCTCGCCTGGCTGTCGCCGATCCTCGGCAGCGTCCTCTATGTCATCTTCGGCATCAATCGCGTGAAACGGCGCGCCACCCGGCTCTATGACGCGCCGGAGGCCACGCCGGGCGCAGAGACGGCCGTGGCGTCGGCCACGCGCGACGACCATCTCGCGCCGCTCGAGCACGCCGGCTGCCGTATAACCGAGCGCCCAGTCGAAAGCGGCAACGCCATCACGCTGCTCCGCAACGGCGACGAAGCCTATCCCAAGATGCTCGCAGCGATCGACGGGGCGCGGATCAGCGTTGCGCTGTCGAGCTATATCTTCCGCGCCGATGCCGCCGGCTCGCGTTTCATCGAGGCGCTGATCCGCGCGCACCAGCGCGGCGTCGCCGTGCGCGTCATCATCGACGGCATCGGCGGCGGCTATTTCCTTTCGCGAGCTTACCGGCGGCTCAGGCGCGCGGGCGTATCGGTCGCCCGCTTCCTCCATTCGCCGCTGCCGTGGCGCATGCCGGTGCTCAATCTGCGCTCGCACAAGAAGCTGCTCGTTGTCGACGGCCGCATCGCCTTTACCGGCGGGCTCAACATCGCCGACGAGAACGTGCTGCGCGACCGGCCGCGCCATCCGGTGCAAGACCTACACTTTTTCTTCGACGGGCCGGTGGTCGCGCAATTGAGCGAGGCGTTCGCCACCGATTGGCTGTTCGTCGCCGACGAGCGGCTGAGCGGCGATGCGTGGTTTCCGCGCCTCGAGGCGCACGGCGGCGGTGCCGTCCGCGCCGTCATCTCCGGCCCGGACCAGGATCTGGAGAAGATCGAGTTCATGATCCTCGAGGCGATCGCTTGCGCGCGGCAATCGATCAAGATCATGACACCGTACTTTCTCCCCGACGACGGGGTGATGACGGCGCTGGCGCTGGCGGCGATGCGCGGCATCGCCGTCGAGGTCATCACGCCGGAGCGCGGCAATCACCCCATCCTGGAATGGGCGGCGCGCGCCCATATCGCGCCCTTGATCGATGCCGGCTGCCGCCTGTGGCGCAACCCGCCGCCCTTCAACCACGCCAAGCTCATGACGGTCGACGGCAGCTGGTGCCTGATCGGCAGCGCCAATTGGGACATGCGCAGCTTCCGGCTCAACTTCGAGCTCAACATGGAGGTCTATCACTCCGACCTGGTTGGCCAGATCGACGCGCTGATGGCGGCGAAGCAACGCCGCCGCATCACTGCCGCCGAGCTCGACCGGCGTTCACTCCCGATCCGCTTGCGCGACAACGCCGCGCGCCTGATGCTGCCCTATCTCTAGGGAACGCTCGAGCGAGAAGGTACCGCCGAGATTGCGGCGCGCGCAACTCCGCGACCTTGTATCCGTGGCCTCACCGCACGAGATATACGTCAACGAATTTCGAGCCCCCGGGTTGCGCCATGACCAAACTGCGGAAACTGTTCTTCGCTGTTCTCTGCGCCTCGCTCGTGCTCGCGCCGGCGCTCGCCGAGGCGCGCGCCGGCGGCACGGCGCGGCCGGGCGGCAGCATGGGCTATTCGAGCCAGGGCAGCCTGGGCTCGCGCACCTTCAACAACAATGGCGGCCAGCCGGTGCAGCGCAGCATGACGCCGCGGAGCAATCCGAGCAACGAGCCGTTCGCGGCCCGGCCGGGCTTTGCGCAGAACCACCCCTTCCTCACCGGACTGGGCGGCGCGTTCCTGGGCTCGTGGCTGGGTAGCCTGCTCTTCCCGCATTGGGGCATGGGCTACGGCTTCGGCGGCATGATCGGCTCGCTTTTCACTTGGCTCATCATCATCTGGCTCGTCTCGATGCTGTTCCGCATGTTCCGCCGGCACAGCGGGCCGCTGACCTCCCCCTCCTTCGGCGGCATGGGCTATCAGCCGCCCAGTCCGGGCTATGGCGGAGCTTATAGCGGTTATAACGGCCTCGGCGGCGGCGCGCCGCGTGCCGTCAGCAATCTCGCCGTCAACGAAACCGACTACACGGCCTTCGAGGCGATCTTGAAGACCGTGCAAGGCGCCTGGAGCCAGGGCGATCTCGCCACCCTGCGCCACTACGTGACCCCGGAAATGCTGTCATATTTCGCCGAGCAGCTGGCGCAGAACACGAGCCGAGGCGTCGAGAACCACGTCGAGGATGTGGCGCTGGTGAAGGGTGACGTGCGCGAGGCGTGGGACGAGGGCAATCTGCAATATGCAACTGCGCTGCTGCACTGGCGTGCCCGCGACTACACCACGCGCGCCGGCGCCAAGCCCGGCGAGCCCGGCTACGTCGTCGACGGCGACCCCGAGCGCCCGAGCGAGGCGCAGGAGCTGTGGACCTTCGCCCGCAGCCCCGGCGGCCACTGGCTGCTCTCGGCGATCCAGCAGGTCTGAGGGCAGACAACTGACCCAGCTCAGCCGAGCTCGGGAAAATCCTCTTCCCAGAACTCGGCGGCGTTACGGCGGTCGGCCGCGCGCAGCGCCGCCTCGCTCTGCCGGAGCTCGACGCGGCGGATCTTGCCGGAAATGGTCTTGGGCAGCTCGGCAAACTCGATGCGGCGGATGCGCTTGAACGCAGCAAGGCTCGCGCGGATGTGTCGGAAGATGCCGAGCGCCGTGTCGCGATCCGCTGCATGGCCGGACGCCAGCGCGATAAACGCCTTGGGCACGGCAAGGCGCAGCGGATCGGGCGACGGCACGACCGCCGCCTCGGCCACGGCGGCGTGCTCGATGAGCGCGCTTTCCAGCTCGAAGGGGCTGATGCGGTAGTCCGACGCTTTGAACACGTCGTCGGCGCGGCCGACATAAGTGAGATAGCCGTCGTCGTCGCGCGCCGCCACATCGCCGGTGCGGTAGATCGCGCCGGCGAGCGCGGCGACGCTGCCGTCATCCGCCTGGTAGCCTTGCATGAGCCCGGTCGGGCGCGGATCGAGTTCCAAACAGATTTCGCCTTCCGCCTGCTCCTTGTCCTCGGCATCGATAAGGCGCACGCGATAGCCCGGCAATGGTCGGCCCATCGATCCCGGCTTGACGCGCTGGCCCGGCGGATTGCCGATCTGCGCCGTCGTCTCGGTCTGGCCGTAGCCGTCGCGGATAATAAGGCCCCAGGCCGCCTTGACGCGCTCGATCACTTCGGGATTGAGCGGCTCGCCGGCGCCGGTCAGCTCTTTGAGGCGCATCTTCCACGACGCGAGGTCCTCCTGGATCAACATGCGCCAGACGGTCGGCGGCGCGCAGAAGGTCGTGACACCGCAGCGCTGGATGGCATCGAGCAGGCCCTTGGCGTTGAAGCGCGGCTGGTTCAGCATGAACACCGTCGCACCGGCGTTCCACGGCGCAAAGAAGCAGCTCCAGGCATGCTTCGCCCAGCCCGGCGAGGAGATGTTGAAATGCACGTCGCCCGGTCGGATGCCGAGCCAGTACATGGTCGAGAGATGACCGACCGGATAGCTCTCATGGCTATGCATTACCAGCTTGGGCTTCGCGGTCGTCCCGGAGGTGAAATAGAGGAGCAGAGGATCGCTCGCTTTTGTCTCGCCGTCGGGTGAGAAACCGGCGGGCGCGTCATAAGCCTCCGCGTAGCGCTGCCAGCCCGGCGCAGCGCCGCCCACGGCGATGCGCGTCAAAGCGCCAGCGAGCCCGGCGAATTTCCCGGCGTTCTCGGCGCCGGTCACGACGTGGCGCACGCGGCCTCGCGCGAAGCGGTCGGCCAGGTCGCTCGGCGTGAGCAGCGTGGTCGCCGGCACGATGACGGCGCCCAGCTTCATCGCCGCCAGCATGCATTCCCAGAGCGGCGCGACATTGCCCAGCATGAGCAGCATGCGATCGCCGCGTTTGACGCCGAGGCGGCGCAGATGATTGGCGACCCGGTCGCTCCGCTCGGCGAGCTCGGCGAAGCTCAGCTTCACCTCGCCGCCGCCCTCGTTGACCAGCCACAGCGCCGGCTGCCGGTTGCCGCGCGCGATCGCGTCGAAATGGTCGAGCGCCCAATTGAAGCGCGCGAGTTTCGGCCACTGGAACTCGCGATAGGCGGTGTCATAATCCTCGCGGTGCCGCAGCAGGAAGTCGCGGGCGGCGCGGAAGGCAAAGGCATCGGCGGCGGTCATGGACGCTCCTCCCCGGGGCACGGGTCACGCCCCTGAAAGAAGCTACGCTGGCACGAGCCGGTCGCCGGCGCCAGTCCTCGAAGGCGACCCTGAGCATCCCGAAGACACCTCAGGAGCCGTGGACCTTCGCGCGCGGCCTCGACGGCTACCGGCTTCTTTTGCCGATCCAGCAGGGCGTAGCGCGCAGAATAGTGAGCGAGGCCCGCGCGAACCCACCGCGCAGAACATTCGCTCCGGAACCTTCTGCCTCCGGTCGGGTTCCCACGGTCGGTGCCGGTCCGGCGGCCGGCGGCCCGCTGCGACGCGGCGGGCGAGCGGGGAGCCGTGCGCGCAAAGCTTGGCAGAAACCCTTTCCTTTGCCGCCTGTCGCGCTCCGCCGGCGCCGCTCTGCTGCTCGGCCATGTCGGCACGGCGGCGGCTCAGCCGGCCACCGCCAACCCGCCGATCACCGTCACCGTGGCGCCCGTCCGGAGCCAGGACGTTTCGACGAGCGCCGAGTTCATCGCACGCGTCGTCGCCATCCAAAAGGTCGATGTCCAGGCCCGCGTCGCGGGTTATCTGCAGCAGGTGAATTTCAGCGAAGGGCAGGACGTCAAGCAAGGCGCGCTACTCTACGTCATCGAGCCCGGGCTCTACGAAGCGGCGCTCGCCTCCGCCCAGGCGCAGCTCAAGCAGGCGCAAGCCATGCTGCGCAATGCGCAGCTGAATTATGACCGCAACGCTGCGCTGCTCCGCCGCGGCAATGCCGCCCAGGCGACGGTTGACCAAGCGCAGGCACAACGCGACACAGCCAATGCCCAAGTCGCCGCCGCTCAGGCCGCCGTCGACACCGCCAAGATCAATCTCGGCTACACGCGCATCACCTCGGCGATCAACGGGCGCATCGGCGCCACCGCGGTGACCGTTGGCAATGTCGTCGGGCCGACCTCCGGCACGCTCGCCACCGTCGTCCAGCTCGATCCGATCCGCATCGTCTATTCGGTCAACCAGCGCGACCTCGTCGCCTTCAAGCAGAAGAACCCGAATGCCAGCCAGGAGCAGCTCAACAGCCGCTTCGTGCCCGGGCTGCGCCTGCCTGACGGGTCGATGTACGGCCAGACCGGGCGCATCGAATTCATCAGCAACACCGTCGATCCCGCTACCGGCACCATTGCCGTCTATGCCGATTTCCCCAATCCCTCTGCGCTGCTTCTGCCCGGCATGGTCGCCACCGCGGTGGTGCGGCCGGAGGAGGCCCACCATGCGCTGACCGTGCCGGTCGCGGCGGTGCAGCAGGACCAGCAGGGCCGCTATGTCCTCACCGTCGACCAGCACGGACATGCCGTTCAGCGACGCATCGAGGTTGGGCCCCAGGTCAAGCAGAGCTGGGTCGTGACGTCAGGACTGCAGCAGGGCGAGGAGGTCGTCGTCACTGGCGTGCAGAAGATCAGGCCGGGCGAAGTGGTGAAAGCCGTCCCGGCCGACCAGCCGGCAGCCGCTCAGTGAGCCGATGATCTCGGACTTCTTCATCGCGCGGCCGAAATTCGCCATGGTCGTCTCGATCGTGATCGTGCTTGCCGGGCTGATCGCGCTCGCCGTGATCCCGGTTGCGCAATTCCCCAACATCACCCCGCCGGTAATCCAGCTCAGCGCTGCATATCCCGGCGCCAACGCGCAGGTGGTGGCGGACAGCGTCGCCGCGCCGGTCGAGGAGCAGGTAAACGGCGCCAAGCAGATGCTCTACATGTCATCGTCGAGCAGCAGCGGCACCTATCAGCTGAACGTTACCTTCGCAATCGGCACCGATGCCGACATCGCCCAGGTCGACGTTCAGAACCGGTTGGCGCTGGCTACCGCCCGCCTGCCCGCGGCGGTGACGCAGCAAGGCATCACGGTGCGTCAGCAATCAACCGATTTCCTGATGGCGGTCATCCTCTACTCGCCGGGCGGCAGCTACGATCCGATCTTCGTCAACAACTACGCCAGCATCAATGTCGCGGACGCGCTGTCGCGCGTGCCCGGCGTCGGCGCCACCAATCTCCTGGGCGCTCTCACCTACAGCATGCGCATCTGGATGGACGCCGACCGCATGAACCAGCTGGGCATCACCGCGCAGGACGTGATCACCGCCATCCGGCAGCAGAATCTGCAGGCCGCCGCCGGGCAGATCGGCGCGCCGCCGGCGCCGCCGGGACAGCAGCGGCAGCTCACCATCCTCGCCAAGGGCAGGCTGGCGACGCCGCAGGAGTTTGCCAACATCATCCTGCGCACCAACGCCAACGGCGCCATCGTGCGCATTGCCGATATCGGGCGCGTGGAGCTCGGGGCGCAGACCTACACCGCGCGCTCGACACTGGACGGCAAGCCGGCGACCGCCATCGCCATCTACCTGGCGCCCGGCGCCAACGCACTCGCGGTGGCACGTGCGGTGCAAGCCGAGCTCGGCACGCTGTCGCAACGCTTCCCGCACGACATCGCCTACGACATCCCGTTCGACACCACCCTTTTCGTCACCACCGCCATGCACGAGATCGCCTTGACGCTGGGCATTACTTTCGCGGTCGTCGTGCTGGTGACCTATGTATTTCTCCAGGATTGGCGGGCGACGCTGATCCCGACCTTCAGCATTCCGGTGTCCTTGATCGGCGTCTTCGCCGTGCTTTACGCGATCGGCTATTCGGCCAATACCATCACGCTGTTCGCGCTCGTCCTCGCCATCGGCCTCGTGGTCGACGATGCCATCGTCGTGGTCGAGAACTGCCAGCGCCTGCTCGAGCAGGATCCGAACCGATCGCCGGTTGCGGCGGCGAGCCTCTCCATGCGGCAGGTCACCGGCCCGATCGTCGCGACCACGCTGGTACTGGCCGCCGTGTTCGTGCCGGTGACTTTCCTCGGCGGCATCACCGGCCAACTCTATCGCCAGTTCGGCGTCACCATCGCTGTGACCATGGCGCTCTCGGCAATCAACGCGCTGACCTTGAGTCCGGCGCTCGCCGGCCTCCTGCTGCGCCCGCCGCGCCCGGCGGCGCGGCCGCTGCGCTTGTTCAGCCGCGGGCTCGAGCGCACGCGCAACGCCTATGTTCGCGCCGTGGCGTGGCTCGGCCGCCGGCTCCTGGTTGTCGTCGTCTGCTTCGCCCTGGTGTTCCTCGGCGTTTACGGCATCTTCCGCATCATGCCGAGCGGCTTCCTGCCGACCGAGGACCTCGGATATTTCTTCGTCAATGTGCAATTGCCCGAGGCGGCCTCGCTCGACCGCACCGAGGCGGTGCTGGAAGAGGCGCGGCAGCGCCTGATGCAGGAGCCCGGGGTGGCCCATGTCGTCGGCGTCGCCGGCTTCAGCCTGCTCGGCGGCAGCACCTCCAATGCCGGCCTGCTCATCGCCACGCTCAAACCGTGGGGCGAACGCGGCTCGACGCAAACCGCCGCGGCGATCCTCGCCGATGTCGCCCGTCCTTTCGGCGCGATGCCCGCGGCCAACATCATCGCTTTCAGTCCGCCGGCGATCTCGGGCCTCGGCCGCACCGGGGGCTTTGATTTCGAATTGGAGGGGCTGGGCGGCCAATCCGAGCAAGAGCTCGCCGCCACCATGCGCGCGCTGCTCTACGCCGCCAACCAGAATCCGCAACTGAGCCAGGTCTTCTCCACCTTCACCACCCAGACGCCGCAGATCTTCGTCGATGTCGACCGCACCCAGTCGCTGCTCTACCACGTGCCGCCCAGCACGATCTTCGGCGCCATGCAGGCGCATCTTGGCGGCCAGTATGTCAGCGACTTCAACCTCTATAGCCGCGTGTTCCAGGTCCAGGTCCAGGACGAAGCGCG
>Ga0134125_10010249_pt1 | contig 10534 bp, 6 predicted proteins | sample KB31751_FD_96464 | JGI IMG/M metagenome (GOLD analysis project Ga0134125, IMG submission 96464) | Terrestrial soil microbial communities with excess Nitrogen fertilizer from Kellogg Biological Station, Michigan, USA - KB3-175-1 | ecosystem: Environmental > Terrestrial > Soil > Unclassified ... | reverse complement strand
GGCCGGCGGTGGCGGCGCGGCAGGCAGCCCGGCGCCCGGCGGTCTGGTGAACACGTACGATGGCGCCCGTTCGACCACCGTCAGCTTCGACACCGCCTGGAAGTTCCACCTGGGCGACGTGTCAGGCGCTCAGGCCACGACGTTCGACGACTCCTCGTGGACGGCGCTGGACGTCCCCCACGACTGGAGCATCTCCCTCCCCTTCACCCAGAACTCACCCGCCGGCGGCGGCGGCGGGTACCTCAACGGCGGCACGGGCTGGTATCGCAAGACGTTCACGTTGCCTTCGTCGAGCTCCGGGCAGAAGGTCTTCGTCCAGTTCGACGGCGTGTACATGGACAGCACCGTGTACCTCAACGGCACGCAGGTCGGCGCGCGGCCGTACGGGTTCTCGTCCTTCGAGTGCGACCTGACGGCCAACGCCAAGCTCGGCGCCTCGAACGTGCTCGCCGTCCGGGTCAACAACCAGCAGCCGAGCAGCCGCTGGTACTCGGGGAGCGGGATCTACCGGCACACCTGGCTCAAGACGGTGAACCCGGTGCGCGTGGCCTACACCGGCACGGCGGTGACGACGCCGACCGTCTCGAGCTCGAGCGCCACCGTGAACATCGCCATCACCGTCCAGAACGACAGCTCGAGCGCCCAGTCGGTCACCCTGGCGAGCACGGTGGGTGACGGCACGGGAACCGCGGTGGGCTCGGCGTCCTCGCCCGCGACCTCGGTGGCAGCGGGGAAGACCGCCACCGTCATGCAGACCGTGACCGTGTCCAATCCCAAGCTGTGGTCGGTCTCCTCGCCGAACATGTACTCGGTGATCACCACGGTGGCCGTCGGCGGAACGACCGTCGACACCTACACCACGCCGTTCGGGATCCGAACCTTCGCGTTCAGCAACACCAACGGGTTCACGCTGAACGGCGCCGCCGTGAAGCTCAACGGGACCTGCAACCACCACGACATGGGTCCGCTGGGCGCGGCCGTGAACAACCGCGGGATCCAGAAGCACCTGGAGATGCTCAAGAGCATGGGCGTGAACGCGCTCCGCACCTCGCACAACCCGCCCGCGCCGGAGCTGCTGGACATGGCCGATCGGATGGGCTTCCTGGTGATGGACGAGGCGTTCGACTGCTGGGACCAGGCCAAGAACACGTACGACTACGCCCGCTTCTTCAATCAGTGGTCGACGACGGACATCGGCGACATGGTGGCCCGCGACCGCAACCACCCGGGGATCATCATCTGGAGCATCGGCAACGAGATCCAGGACAACAACAACACGACCATCGCGTCCTCGCTCATCGCGGCCGTCAAGGCCAAGGACAGCACGCGGGCCATCGGCCAGGCCAACGCCAGCGCCGCCCCCGGGGCAGCCGTCGCGGCGCTGGAGGACGTCGTCGGGCTCAACTACGCGCCGTACTCCTACGACTCCACGCACTCGAGCAACCCGAGCTGGAAGCTGTTCGCCAGCGAGTCGTCGTCGGCCGTCCGGAGCCGGTGCGTCTACAAGACGCCCACGACGACGAACATCCTCTCCTCCAGCGACAACCAGTGCTCCTCGTACGACAACAGCGTCGTCTCCTGGGGCACCAGCGCCGAAGGATCGTGGTCCAGCGTCAACACCCGGGCCTTCATCGCCGGCGAATTCATCTGGACCGGCTGGGACTACATCGGCGAGCCGACCCCCTACGGTTGGCCGTCCAAGAGCTCGTACTTCGGCGCCATCGACACCGCGGGCTTCCCCAAGGACATCTTCTACTTCTATCAAAGCAAGTGGGGCGCCGCCGGACCGACGATGGTCCACATCGTCCCGATGGACTGGACGACCTGGACGGCCGGCTCGTCGGTAGCGGTGTGGGTCTACACCAACGCCGACAGCGTCGAGCTGTTCCTGAACGGCACCTCCCTCGGCTCCAAGACCATGAACTCGACGACGGCGCACCTGGCTTGGTCGGTCAACTTCGCGACCGGCACGCTACAAGCCAAGGCGACCAAGGGCGGCCAGGTCGTCGCCACCGATACCGTGAAGACCGCGGGCACGGCGGCCAAGCTGGCGCTCACCCCGGACCGCGCGACCATCACCGCGGATGGGCGCGACCTCTCCTACGTGGAGATCGACATCGAGGATTCGCAGGGCGTGGTCGTCCCCAGCGGCGGTAGCTCGATCTCGGTCGCGGTCAGCGGTCCTGGGACCCTCGTGGGCCTCGACGCCGGTGACTCGACCAACCACGACTCCTACAAGGGGACCTCGCACGCCGCCTTCCACGGCAAGCTGATGGCGATCATTCAGTCGACCGGGACGGCCGGGACGGTGACCGTGAACGCGACCTCCGGCTCTCTCACCGCCGGCTCGACCACCATCACGACCCAGACGCCGTGAGCGGAGGTTCGTCAGAACTGGTTGAAGAAAGCCCAGACCGGATCGGGTGCCTGGCTCCACGGCATGTGGCCGCCCGAGAACTCACCCCACTGCCCGAGCTTCTGCGCCGGTGGTGAGTCGCATCGTCGACGGCGGTGGACGAAGCGATGCCGACGTGCGCGTTGTCAGAAGAGCTCAGTTCCCGCAGGATGGTGAGGGTGCGCCTCGCGGCCAGGTACCAGTCGATCTGCCCGGCCTTGCTGGTGCTCGCGATCGTGGGCGCGCCGCGCCCGGCGCGGGCGCGGCCGGCGGTCGTGGCGACGCAGCTCGACTACGACGCCGCGCCGGGCTGTCCGGGGGCCGCCCGCTTTGCGGCGGTCGTCATCGGGCGACTGGGGTACGACGCGTTCAGCCCGGACGCTCCCGACCGGGTCGTGGTCCGCATCGAGGCCGCCGGCCGAACGCTCGAGGGCCGGCTCGAGTGGCACGACGCCGGCGGCGGCGTGATAGGAGAGCAGACCTTCCCGTCGCGCACCGGCAACTGCGACGAGCTCACCCGCGCGATGGGCTTCGCGTTGGCCCTGCAGATCCAGTTGATGGCGGCGACGGTGGGAGAGAGCCGACCGCCGCCGGCGCCAGCTCCTGGCACGCCGGCGCCGGCACCTGCTCCGCCGCCTATCACGCCGGCCCTGCCGGCGCAGATCGAAACGGCGGGGTCGCCGACGCCCAACGAGCGCTCGCCGGGCGTCTCGGTGCTGGTGGGCGCCGGCGCGTCCGCAGGGTTCGGCGTTGCGTCGGCGCCGGTCGCGCTCGGCCGGCTGTTCGGGACCGTCCAGTGGTCGCACCTGGCCGTCGAGCTGGCGGGCGAGGCCACCGCCCCGTCGACCACGCATCGCGCCGACGGCGCGGGCTTCTCTCAAGAGGAGTTCCTGGCGAGCGTCGCCGGCTGCGGCGTGCGCTCGCCCTTTAGCCTGTGCGCGATCGGCAAGGTGGGCGAGCTTCGCGTGGTCGGACAGGGCGTCGACGTGCCGCTGACGGCCTCGGGGTTGATGCTCCAGTCAGGCCTGCGGCTGACCGCCTGGCACACCTTTGGGTACCGCACCTACATCATGGCCCGCGCGGAGGGCCTCGTTCGCCTGACGGACGGAACCGTGACGCTCGACTCCATGCCGGTCTGGTCGACCCCGCGGTTTGCCGCGCTGCTCGGAATCGACGTCGCGATTCGATTTCGCTAAACAATCCGACCGCCGTCGACAGAAATAGGTATCGATGGGATATCTGCGCCAGGTCCGGTCTGCTCCTCGCCAGGTCGAGCTCGAGGACAGTTGCGTGGCGGTCTACGAGAGGGAGCTCGACTACCTCTTCGAAACGCTGCAGCGGCTGGGCGCGAACCCACGCGAGATCGAGGATCTCGCGCACGAGGTCTTTCTGGTCCTGCTTCGCAACTGGCCCCAGCTGGACCTCAGCCGCCCGTTCCGGCCGTACCTGTTCGCCGTCGCGTTCCGGGTGGTCTGCGCCTATCGTCGGCGCAGGCGTCGCGAGGTTCCCTACGCCTATCTCGACGCCGAGGACCAGGCCGTCGGCCCGGAGGAATCGCTTCAGGCCAAGCAATCGACGGGACTCTTGCTGGCCGCGCTCGACACCGTCCCCCTTCCCCGCCGAGCCGTCGTCGTCATGCACGATCTCGACGGGGTCTCGATCGTCGAGGTCGCGGCCCGGTTGTCCATCACACGGTTCGGTGCCTACGCGCGGCTGCGCAAGGCGCGCAAGGAGTTGGCGTCAGCATTGCGGCGTATGTTGAGGGAAGGGGTCAGGCCATGAAGCTCGCGGGTCGGTTGCTGAACCAGGAAGTCGAAGCCGTCATCGAACGAGGGCGGCAGGTTCAGCAGGTGCCCGACGTCGTTCGCGCGCGGCTGATGGCCCGCGCGCGCGCGGCCTTCGCCGCTTCGAAGGCGTCGCCGACGCCCCTCCCCGCGCTCTCGAGCCCGTCCCTGTGGCGCGGCCGGCGCATCGCCATCGCGGCGAGCGTGCTTCTGGTTTTCGCGACGGCCGGCGCCGCAGCCGCACTTCACGCGCGCCTCGCGCCCGCGCCCGAGATCGCCCCGCCAGCGCCTCGGGTTCCAGAGATGCCCTCGGTTCGCGCTCGGGCGCCCGGTCTTCCGGTCATTCAGTCTCCAGAACTGGCTCCGAGCGGGAGGACCCACCGGCCCCACCGGTCGATCACGCCCCAGGAATCGTACGCCGCCGAGCTCGAGCTGCTCCAGCGGGCGCAATCCGAGTACGCCAGCCGAGACTTCGCCGACGCGCTGGTGTTAGTGGCGGAGCACGGGCGCCGGTTCCCGAACGGGCGTCTGGCCGAGGAGCGCGAGGCGCTGCGCGTTCGCTCGCTCGCTCGCGCCGGCCGCGCCGACGAAGCACGGCGCGCGCTCTCCTCCTTCGCCAAGCGCTTTCCGCACAGTGTGCTCCTGCCTCGGCTGCAGGAAGCGGCCCGGTCCACGGAGGAGTAAGGGAGCGGGTCTTGGCCCGCCGTCGTCCTCCGGGCCGAAGGGGATCTTGGGCGGCAGCGGTCGGGGCGGTCCTGCTGGCTGCCTGCACCGAGACGCTCGACGCCGGTTACAACCGTCCCCCGGGATTGCTCCCCGTCGACGCGGCCAACCCGGTGATCCTCTACGAGGACGACTGGTCGGGGGACTGGCTCGGTGAGTATGCGGTGCTGCTCGCCAACAGCGGCGGCCCGCCGCTGGTCGGCATCGTCGTCAACGCCAGCAAGATCTGGGGGGACCTCAGCATCAATGCGTCGGGGTGGAACGATCTCGTCACCGCCGCGCAGTCGAGCGGCCTGCCGAACATCCCCAGCGTGACGGCGAGCGCGGGCGCGGCCCTCACCATACCTTCGGACGGGCAGATCGATTCGACCACCCCGAACGACTCGGCAGGCGCGCAACTCATCCGAGATGTGTCCCGCGACGTCAGCCAGCCCAATCTCCCCGTCGTCGTCGTCTCCGGCACCTCGCTCACCGACTTGGCTGACGCCTACCTCGTCGATCACACGGTGGTCGACCGCGTCGTCGTCGTGGCGTCGCTCGGGGGCTACACGGCGCCGAACGCGTCGATGGGCGCACCCAACGGCGACATGGATCCCTGGGCCGACTGGATCGTCTCGCAGCGATTTCGGTACGTCCAGGTCAGCGCCTACTACGACCAGACCACCGACGTCACCGCGGCCGACGTTCCCGACCTGCCCCCGAACGCGCTCGGCGCCCGGATCGCCAACAAGCTCCCCAACATCATCGCGGTGCCGCAGGCCGCGGACCAGGTCGCGCTTCTCGCGATGGGCTTGCCGGGCTTCACGGTGTCCGTGCAGCGTGTCTCGCCCGACACGTCGGGCGGGTTCGATTCGACCGAGGGCCCGCCACTGGTGCCCGACCCCAACGGCAACGGCTGGGTCGTCACCCAGATCGCAGCACCCTTGGCGCAGTCCCGCCTCTGGCAGATGCTCCTCGATCCGCGGACGTTCAGTCCCTGATCCCTATCGCGTCCCCCGGTCGCCGCTTTCGGCGTGTTCGCGTCCAGATCGACGCCAGGAGGAGCGACAGGACTCCGAACGCACCGTCGCCTCGACGGGCAGCGATCTCGCAGCTGCAGCCACTCGCCGCGTTCTCCTGCCCGCTGGCGCCACCCGCCAGGCCCCCGCCCGCTCCCGAGGTTCCCGATCCGCCGCCGCCAGTTGCGCCTCCGGCGGCGACCGCGCCTCCGCTTCCCTTGGCGCCCCCGCTGGCGGTCACGCCACCGGTCCCCGTCGTTCCCCCCGTCGCGACGGCTCCGCCGCTCCCGGGGTTTCCGCCACCCGCGCCGGTGGAACCGCCGGTTCCGGCCACCGCCGTGCCGCCGTTCCCTCCGGCCCCCACGTGACCGCCGGCGCCGGCCCCGCCGGTCGCGGACGCTCCGCCGGCGGCGCCAGTTCCGCCGGAGCCCTTCACGCCACCGGTGCCGCTGGTTCCGCCCGTCCCCGCCCCGCCGGTGCCGCCGGCGTCCACCGTGGTGGCGCCCGGTCCGTCGAACCTCCACCAGTTGAAGTTGAAGAGGTTGCCGCCGCCGGAGCCCGTGAACTTCAGGAACAGATCGTGGACTCCCGTGGTGCTGGTGATGGAGCACGACTTCGTGGTCCAGGTCTGCGCGCCGCCCGTTCCCGAGACGGCGCAGGTCCCGATCTGCGTGCCGCTGAGGCTGTCGAGGTGCAGCTCGATGTTCCCGCCGCTCCCGTTCGAAGCGACCCGCGCGTCGAAGGAAGTCGCGCCGGTCCCGAAGTCGACGCTCCTGACCTTGATGTAATCCCCGTTGTCGATGGCGGTGACGTCCATTCCGCCGCCTGTATCGCTGGTCGCCTCAGTCTGGACGCCGGACTCCCAGGCGATGGTCTCCGCTTCGGTCTGCACGAAGGGGTTCAGGTTGGCGATGGCCTGCGGGCCGGTGGTCGTCGGTGGAATCGTCGGGAATGACCCGTCGGAGTTGTACTTGAACTCCTCGAGACAGACCGAGCGGTGATAGCCGTCGCCGTTCGAGGGGACCGAGCCGCCTTTTTGCAAGGCACCGTCGTGATAAAAAAAATACGAGTGCCCGTTGAAGTCGATGATGCCGGTGTGATTCGTGAAGCTCGCGCCCATCGCCTTCATGATGGTCCCTCCGTAGGTGAAGGGCCCCGTCGGCGCGGTGGCTTTGGAATAGGAGATGTCCTCCGGAATGCCGTTGGCCGCGTAGGCGAGGTAGTACGTCGTGCCGTGCTTCATGATCCACGGCCCCTCCTCGTACTGAGAGGGAAAGCCGCCGGCGGACGGAGCAGGCCCGAAGCTCTGCGTGTTGACCGTGGGGCAGTTGACGCTCCCCGAATACGAGGTCATGTCCGAGTTCAGCTTCACGTACCCGGGGACGCTTCTTCCAAAGTAGAGATACGCCTGCCCGTCGTCGTCGATGAAGACCGTGGGATCGATGTCGCCCGTCCCTCCCGAGCAACCGGCGGTGACGAGCGGCTTGCCGATGGCGTCCGTGTACGGTCCAGTGGGGCTGTTCGAGACGCCGACGCCGATCTGGGTCGCGCCCGACGAGTTGTTCACGGGAACGTAGAGGTAGAACTTGCCGTTGCGGGGGATGGCCTGGGGAGCCCACGCGGCGGTGGCCGCCCAGCTGAACGACATCCAGGTCGCCACCGTGCCGTGGTCGGTCCAGTTCACCATGTCCGCCGACGAGTACGCGAACCACTTGCAGAGGGTGTAGCCGGCCACGGTGCTGCAGGGCTGTCCCGCCGCGTTCTCGTCGTGCGTCGTGATGAGGTAGACCCTGCCGCCAGAGACCATCGGCGCGGGATCGGACGTGAAGTTCGTCTGCACGATCGGATTGTCGGCGCGCGCCCCGCCCGTCGGCAGGATCACCGCGCCGAGCGCGACCGCCGCGGCGGCGAGCCGCCTCGGCGACAGGCGCCGCGCGCCGCGCTCAGAAGCTGGGGACTGGAATCGTGGTGGTCTTGATGTCTGCATAAGATGCCTCTATCCCGGCCATGGAAGTGACGGACGACGCGTTGCTGGCGGGATTGTCGGTGATGGTGTTCGTGCCCGTGTTGTTCTGCGCCACGTTGGTCGGGGCGTTGACCATCGCGTTGTGAGCGACCGTGTAGCCGCTGGTCTGCTCGTCGAGGTAGATGCCCTGATCGCCGTAGTCGGCCCACTGGCTGGTTCCGTAGTCGTGCAGGTAGTTGTATTCCATCTGCGACGTGGGCTGCTGGTTCGACAGCGTGTAGAGCGCGCCGCCGTCGGCCAGGATCTGAGCGACGTGGTGGATGTTGTTGTAGTTGATGACGTTGTTGCTCATCGCGTTCACGGAGCTGGTCCACCCAAACCCGACGGAGATGCCGGTGTAGTTCGTGTAAGCGATCTCGTTGTGCTCGATGTCGACCTGCCGGGGATAGCCGCCCGCGATCCCGGTCGCGCCCTGGAACTCGGTCGTCACGTTGTGGATGTAGTTGTCCTTGATGGTGTCGCTGGTGCAGATCTCGTTCTTGTCGCTCGGGTTGTAGGGGGTGTGGTACTCGGTGGTGTCGCTGGCGGTGAACTTCCCGATCGAGATGCCGTTGCCGGCGATGTCGGTGACCACGTTGCCGATGATCGTGTCGTTGTTGGTCCCGGAGATGAAGTCCAGCCCGGTGCCGCCCATCTGCGTGAAGATGTTCCGCTCGAAGTGGACGTGATTGGCGTTCATCACGCTGACGCCGGCCGCCGGGCGTCCGACGGTCTGCTTGTTGTCGGTGGTCGCCGTGATGTTGTACTGGCCAGCCTGCCCGTCGAGGAAGCCCGACTGGCTGGGGCGCATGTACGTCGAGTGGGCGAAGGTGATCCCCTGGAACCAGAGATAGCCGGCCTGGCTGGTGGTGCTGGTCCCCGCGATGCTCACCACCGTCTCGACCATCGGCGCCACCACCACCGCCTTGGTCATGTCCTCGCCCGAGCGCGGTTTGTAGGAGAGGACGCCCTTGCCCTCGTCGAGGTACCACTCGCCCGGCTGGTCGAGGAGCTCGAGCGCGTTCTCGAAGTAGTAACAGTGCTTGGTGAACCCGCCGAACTGGCCGCCCAGGTGCGGGAACGGCCGCGGGAACACGACGGTGCTCTCGGGGCTCTGGACCTTGATGTAGGCGGTGCTGCCCGTCGTCGTGTACGAGGCGAGGCGAAGGGTGCTGTCACCCCAGCCGATCATGATGTGCATCTCGACCTTGGTGAGGTTGTTCCAGTTCGAGATCTCGGAGCTCGCGATCTGAATGTTCTGGTTGGTGTCGTCGGCGCCGGTGAGCCGGTTGAACGCGAAGGCGCCGTTGCTTCCGAGGTTCGGCGTTCGCGCGCGGATCGCCTTGACGCCGTTGACGTAGAGCTGCCGGAAGGGCGTGGTGATCCCGCTGGCCGTGTAGACGCCGTTGCTCCCGGCCGTCCAGCCGGTGATGGGCGCGCCGCCTGTGACGATGGGCTGCTCGCCGGTGTAGGCGAGGTACTTGACGTAGTGACCGTTCTGCCCGGAGTCCGCGTTGGTGAAGGCCAGCGTGCTGGTCTGCTGGTACGTGCCGCCGCGCAGGTAGACCGTGATGTCGGCGGTCATGCCGGCGGTCATCCCGCGCACGAGATCGCGCGCCTTGCTCACCGTCCGCAGCGGCTGCGCCATCGTGCCCGGGTTCGAGTCGTTGCCGCTCGGCGAGACATAGAGGGTCCCGCTGGCGACGCCACCGCCGGCGCCCCCGGTCCCGGTCGCGCCGCCGCTCCCGACGGAACCGCCGGTCGCAGTAGAGCCCCCGCTGCCGGGTGCGCCCGCGGCGCCGCCGGCGCCCCCGTGTGCCCCCGCGCCAGCCGTCCCCCCCGACCCGCCGGTCCCGGAGCCGCCCCCCGAAGCTGAGCCGCCGCTGCCCGAGATGCCGCCCGAGGCGGACCCACCGCTGCCCGAGATGCCGCCCGACCCCGAGCCACCCTTGCCCGACGCGCCGCCCGAGCCCGCGCCGCCGCTGCTCGACGACCCGCCCGAGCCGATGCCGCCGAGGCCTGGCGTCCCGCCAGTACCGCCGTCGCTGGCGCCCGAACAGGAAGCGAGCAGGAGCCCGGCGGCGCCGAAGCATGCGCAAACGGCGACCGCCCTGGACCGGGACACCGATGTCGCAGGACGGCGCGATGCGCGAGAGACCGGGTCGCGTGATGGTGCCATGCCTGGAACCTGTTCCTGGGCCGGCTCTTGTTGACCGAAAACCGCGGGTGCCGTCCGGCTGAGGCGCTACGTCCCGGCGCTCGCCCAGCCGATGTCATTTTTCGTTACACAATCCGGTGCCCTCCGGGCAGGAAGTAGGGGGTTGTTTTCGAACCGATGGCGCTGCAGCAGCTACAAGGACGGGAGGAGAGGTCGTTTCGCCGTATACTTGGACGCCTGAGCGGCATGCGGCACTCGTTGCTGGTTGTTTTGGCGTTCGTCTCCTCCGGCTGCACGCAGACACTCGACGCCGGCTACGACCGCCCGAACGGCCTCCTCCCCGTCGATCAGCGCAATCCGCTCATCCTCCTGAACGACGGCGCCTACGACAACTGGTCGGGGGAGTACGCCGTCCTGCTGGCGAACGGCGGGGGCTCGCCGCTGGCGGGAATCGTGGTGGATGAGACCTCC
>Ga0134125_10010247_pt1 | contig 10535 bp, 1 predicted proteins | sample KB31751_FD_96464 | JGI IMG/M metagenome (GOLD analysis project Ga0134125, IMG submission 96464) | Terrestrial soil microbial communities with excess Nitrogen fertilizer from Kellogg Biological Station, Michigan, USA - KB3-175-1 | ecosystem: Environmental > Terrestrial > Soil > Unclassified ... | reverse complement strand
TAACTAACCTGACTGGCCCTTGGGGCGATGGTTCGTCGCGCAACTTTGGTAGCGGCAGCTCGTAGTGAAACGGCACTCGATATATTGTCCCGCAGGAGTATACAGCCACTGTGGGATAGTCCGCATGCTTCACTTGACGGTTTGTCCGCTACACGTTGAATGACGACGGCGCGCCGTACGTCTTGCCAAACCCCGTGTAGTCGCGTTGGGCTTACCTCGTGATTAACCGCAATGCAACACCGCACCCCCAAGCTACACTTACATTCATGCGTCAAGCCCCGAAGCTCGCAATCGCGCTCTTCTTAAGCCTGACCGCGCACCTTTCCGCGCAAACAACTCAGGGTCTCATCGCCGGCCGCATCCTCAATTCCGTCAACGGACGCCCCGTCGCCGGCGCCACCATCTCCTGGAGCAGTTCCACCCTCGCCGCCTCCGGCGTCCGGAAAAGTGACGCCCTCGGCTACTACTTCCTCCCCCTCCTCTCCGCCGGCACTTACAGCGTAAAAACTGAAGCCGGCTCCTACCAGCCGCAGGAACTCCAGGAGCTCGATCTCCCCGTCGCCGGCATCGTCAATCTTGAATTCCGCCTGCGCCCGCTGAACGACGTCTGGGAAGCCGGCCAGTATCGCAGCGTCTTCCTCCCCGGCGCCAAAACCGTGGTCACCTTCTTCGGACCCGACCTCGACACGAGCCGCTCCGGCTCCTTCAGCTCACAGAACGGCGATCGCTCCGCGCTCGATACCTCACAGTCTTACGTCATCACGCCCACCCAGATCGAAGACCTGCCCCTCCAGGGACGCGACGTCTACACGATGCTCATCAGCCTCCCGAATGTCACGTCTGACACCAGCACCGGCCGCGGCATCGGCGTCTCCGTCGCAGGAGCGCGCCCCTCTTCGTCCAGCTTCCTTCTCGATGGCGTCTCGAACGATAACTACCTCATCACCGGCCCGCTCAACCCCGTCGCACCCGAAGCCATTCAGGAATACCGCATCTCCACCAACAACTATTCCCCTGAATATGGCCACACCAACGGCTTCGTCGCCAACGCCGTCACCCGCGCGGGCGGCAACACATATCACCTCAACGCCTACTGGTACATCAAAAACGAAGCCCTCAACGCCGCCGACTTTGCCGATAACGCCATCGGCGCCGGCCGCACCAAAGATAAGGAACATCGCTTCGGCTATCAGGGCGGCGGACCCATCATCCGCAACCGTCTCTTCTTCTCGAGCTCACTCGAACAATTCAACAGCCACGCCACTCTCTCGCCTCAGACTTTCTTTCTCCCCACCACCAGTTTTCTGCCCGACCTCGACTCTCTCCACAAAGGCATCGCGTCCCAGCTCCTCACGAAGTATCCCGGCCCGCTGCTCCAGGCCCGGACACTGATTGCCCCGCTCGATATCGAAGCGCCCGTCGTCGTCAACCGTCTGCTCGCTCTCGAGCGCGGCGACTACTCCACGAAATCCGGCAAAGACCGGTTCATGGCGCGCCTCGTGCTCGACCGTTTCAAAGAGCCCGACTTCTCCTGGACGCCCTACCCGGACTTCATCACGCCGCTCTATCAGAACACCACCGGAATCGCCGGTAACTGGACACGCTCCTGGACCCCCGGCCTCACCCACGAGCTCAAGCTCAATTACAGCGATGATAATCTCTGGTGGGATCGCGCGCATCCCGACATCCCCACGCTTGTTTCCGACGATGGCGCCACTCTTCCAGGCAGCCCGCTCTTCTACTCCTACCGCAATCGGAATCGCTCGTTCGAAGCCCTCTACTCCGCTGTCTGGACACGCCGGCGTCATGTCATCACCGCGGGCGGCGGCATGCTTCTGCGCTTCAACAGCGGTCACCTCACCGCCGGTCAGGACGGTGAATATGCCTTCGCCAATGTCGGCGATTTCGCCGCCGGCGCCCCCACCGCGCTCTACGTCGCCGAAGATCGATTCACCGGCGCCATCCCCAACTATGAGCGCGCCTGGCGTTATGCCCAGAGCGATTTCTTCGTCGAGGATAGCTTCCGCGTCACACCACACCTCACCCTGAACTTCGGCCTCCGCTACGAACGCTTCGGCGCGCCCCGGAACACCGGAATCCAGAAGGACACTCTGCTCGAGCTAGGCGCTGGAGCGGATTTCAACGCGCGTCTCGCTTCCGCGCAGCTCATTCGCCCCGCCAGCGGCTCCGGCGCTCAGACCGTCTACAGCGCGGACAACTTCGATTTCGCCCCCCGCTTCGGCTTCTCCTGGGATCCGTTCCGCCATGCGAAGACAGTCATCCGCGGCGGTTACGGGCTCTTCTACGACGCGCCCTTCGATAACCTCTGGCAGAACGTGCGCAACAACAATCTTCTTCTGCCCGAGCGCGATTTCGATACCGGCACGATCGCCAATTTTAACTATCTCCAGCCGGTCTCGAATGTTCTTCCCCAGGGCCCGCTCGCGCCCTCGAATTTCCCCGCACTCACTCTCATGGACCCGAATCTGCGCAACGGCTACTCGCAGGATTTCTTCCTCGGCGTCCAGCATCCGTTGAGCGAGAATCTTTCATTCGAAGTCAATGGCACAGCGAATCTGGGCCGGCGCCTCATCACTACCGATATCGTTAACCGCGCGTTCACGCTCCCCGTCGATTTCGGCAGCGGCCGCGCTAATGAAGATCTCCCCGATGTCTCCTGGCGCTCCAGCCAGGGCATTTCCGATTACTACGCCCTTAGTTCGCTCGTTCGCTATCGCTATCGGTCCATGGATCTCCAGGCCGCCTGGACCTTCAGCCACGCCATCGATAATCAGAGCGACCCCCTCATCGGCGATTTCTTCAGCCTCGACTTCACCGCCATCACCGGCCCGCAGGATACGAAGACCAACTCCACCTTTGCCCGCATGTTCGATTCGAGCGGAGACCGCGCCAATGCCGATTCCGACCAGCGCCACAATCTCTTCCTCATGTGGGACTGGCGCTCGCCCTCACGGTCCCCCATCCTCGGCGGCTGGAAATTCGCCGGACTGGCGGCATTCCGCTCCGGCTTCCCCTACTCCGTCCTTTCACCCGCCACGAATATTCCGCTCATCTACGATGGCCAGACACTGGACCAGCGCGCCGACCTGATTCTGCCGGGCAACGGAATCCTCAGCCAGCGCACCCCGGTCGCCGGCGGCGTCCAGATTCTCAACCCAGCCGCCTTCGCCGAGCCCGCGGACATCGGTATCGTCGGCAACACCGGCCGCAACGCGTATCGTGGCCCCGGTCTTTATAACTCTGATATTTCCGTCTCCAGAGCGTTCTCGATTGCACGTTTCCGCGAGGGTACTCGCCTTACCTTACGGGCGGATGCCTTCAATGTCCTCAACCATGCCAATCTCAACAACCCCGTCAATCTTATAAGTAATCCGGACTTTGGCATCGCCACCTATGGCCGTCAGGGAACCTCGTCCGGATTCCCCGCCGCCGCTCCATTGAACGAAATCGCACGTCAGATTCAACTTTTGGTACGATTGGAATTCTAATCTTTCGACGGCGGTAGTTGAGCCCTAATACTTTCTTCGGATAGAACCCTTGTGCCTCCTTTCGTCAACGTGCCACTGCTGCGCCTCCCGCGTAACCTGATTTTTACCGTACAACTCCTCGCGGCGCTTGCGTGGGGTGGAAGTCCGCAGACCATCGCATTCCCCGCCATACCGACTCAATTCCTCGGAGTCTCTCCGTTCCCGATCGCTGCTCACGCCAGTTCCGGTCTTCCCGTGAGCTTCACCTCAACCACCCCGGCTGTCTGTAAGAGCGCAGGAGCGTGGGTTCTTCCCCTGGCGCCCGGTTCCTGTTCCATCCAGGCCACACAGGGCGGCGATTCCACCTGGCAGGCCGCCTCTCCCGTTGTCAACACGTTCGCGATCCAGACGCCACTCCCCTCTGGAACCATGCAGTTCGGTATTCCAACTTCCGCACCCGCGCAGCCGAATAGTGTAGCGGTGGCGGACTTCGATCACGACGGCTTCACCGATGCCGCAATCACCACGGGAAATTCCAACCTGACTATCCTGTTTGGCGGTGCCTCCGGAACCGCCTCTACGTCCCTCGTTGGACTGAGTAGCGACACTGCCTGGGGCGTCGCCGTTGGCGACTTCAATCAGGACGGGAAGCCGGATGCTGTCGTCGCAACTACCGATCTCACAGGCGGCGCTCGTCTCATCCTGGTGACAGGGCAGGACAGCCGCGTTTTCACGCCCCAGACTCCCGTCGAGCTCGGCATTGCAACCCCCACCGCTATCACCGTCGGCGACTTCAATGGCGACGGCAATCAGGATGTCGCGGTCGCCGATCAAAATGGAGAAGTTGCCATACTCCTGGGCGATGGTTCCGGCAGGCTGACACTTCTCTCTTCCACCGCAATCTTCGCCCCCACTAAAATCACGAGCATCTTCAGCGCGGATTTCAACCATGACGGCTACATGGATCTCATTCTCGCCTGTCCGGACTCCGACTTCGTCGGCATTTACACTTCCGACTCGACGGGCGCCTTTTCACCCCTCGATACCCAGCCTCTCGTCGGAGGTCCCACCGGCCCGAACGCGCTCGCGGTAGGCGATTTCGACAGGGACGGAAACCTGGATTTTGCAGTCACCCTCGGCGTCACCCACCAGGTCGCCGTCTTCCGCGGCGATGCTTCCCTCGGTTTTCAGGAACACGGCCCGCGCTACACCGTCGGCACGGGTCCAATGAGCATTGCAACCGGGGATTTCGATGGAAATGGGAACCAGGATCTCGCCGTCGGGGATAGGGGCACTTCGAGCGACGGCGTGTATTTTCTTCTCGGAGATGGCAACGGAGGCTTCAGCAACGCCGGCACGCAGCCGGAGTACGCGGCCAGTTCCAGCGGCAGCATTTATATCGCGGTGGGGGATTTCAATAATGACCAGCGGGAAGACGTATTGGCGCTAAACGGTCCCGCGGCTACGCTCGTCGTTTTCACCGGCGCTCCGGCAACTACCACCACCACCCTCAGCTCCACAGTCACCTCCCCCATCGCCCAGGGAGTGCCCGTACCGCTGACCGCCACAGTGGCCTTCGCCGGACAGAGCTTTGGCGCTGTTAACGGCTCCGTAACCTTCTATGACAACGAGAACCCGCTCGCTACGGTCTCCGGCGGATCTCCTTACCACTACACGGCGCAGTCTTTGACTATCAACTCCCATAACCTGACGGCTACTTATTCCGGTGGCGGCGGAGGTATGGCCTCGGGCAGCAATACGCTCTCGATCACAGTGCTGCAGAATCAGACCATCTCCTTTCCCGCGCTGAACGCGCAGAACTATGGAGACCCGGCTCAGGATCTCCTCGCTTCCTCCGACTCCGGCCTTTCCGTCACTTACTCCACCTCCACTCCATCTGTCTGTACGCCGGTCGCGCTGCCGTCCCCGCACGTCAACGTGCTCTCCGTCGGTTCCTGCTCCATCACCGCGAGCCAGCCCGGCAGCGCTACCTATGCGCCGGCCCCGGACATTACCCGCACATTCACGGTCGGCAAAAGCAACCAGACCATCACGTTCAGTTGGCCGAACGGTATCCACTTTGCTGGCACGCAGCCGTTCCTCGCGCCGGCTTCGAGTGATTCCGGTCTTCCCGTCACCATCGTTTCGGACACGCCCGCCATCTGCAAAGCGTCCGGCAGCCTGATCCAGCCCATCTCTGCGGGACTCTGCCAGTTGACTGCCACCCAGGCCGGCAACGCGTTTTTCAATGCCGCTGTTTCGGCGGATGCCTACACCGGAATCGGCGTTGCCGCTCCCTCCGGCAAGTTTTCACAAACCAGTTTGCCGCTCTCCACCGGCGACCTTCCGGCGTCCGCTGTCACGGCCGATTTCGATGGCGATGGACATATGGATCTCGCGGTCGTCAACAACAACGACCACACTGTCTCTGTATTTCTTCAGCACAATCCCGGTGTCTTCGGTTCCGGCACCGCATACCCGATGAATTCTGCCGGCGACACCATCGTCGCGGGCGATTTCAACGGCGATGGATTTCCGGACCTCGCCATCAGTAGCTCTTCAGCGAAAAACGTCACCGTCATGCTCAACAGCGGTGGTGCTTTCCCGGAAACGCAGGGACCCGTCAGCCTCGCCGCCGCACCCGGCGGCATCGCGCTCGGCGACTTCAATGGTGACGGAATCACCGATCTGATCGTGACCGAACCCAGCCTGGGGAAAATCGTCATTTTCGCCGGCGACGGGCACGGAAGCTTCGCCGCTTACGGCAACCCCGTCTCCGCCGGAGTCAGCCCGGCCGCGATCGCGGTCGCCGACTTCGATGGCGACGGCAAACAGGATGTCGTTTTCATCGACACAACGTTATCTCAGGCAATCGTGTTGCGCGGCGACGGCTCCGGCGGATTCACGCCAGTAACCGTGGGCGCTCCCTTCGCAATGAGTGCCTCGCTCTTTGGGATCGGCGTCGCCGATTTTAACAACGACGGCCGTCCGGATTTCGCAATCTCCAATGCGTCAGGCCTCAGTGTCGGTGTCTGGCTCTGGAACGGCGTTGACGGCTTCAATCCCGTACCGAACAATCCGATCGCGACCCCCGCGTTCGCGGGACCGCTGGCACTCGCGGATTTCGACGGCGATCAGCATATCGACATTGCAGTGGCGGACCCGGCAGGTCCGGTTCGGCTCCTGCTCGGCGATGGAAGTGGCCACTTCACGCCCGCGCTCAACACCTTCGCCGGCGGGAGCGGCATCAACTTTCTCGTTGCCGGCGATATCGATGGCGACGGGACGATTGGACTTGCGGCGATCGACATCTCTACCAATAAAGTGACCCTGTTGCGTGGCGGTCAGGCCCCTGTGACCGGCGCCCTGACCTCGGCCTCCGCGGCATCGGTGCCCTACGGGACCCCGATCGATCTCACCCTCGCCCTCAATCCGGATGCGAGCGCCTTCCGCGTCCCTGCTGGGATTGCATTCTTCTTTGACCCGGACGCCGGCCAGTTCGCTTTGTCGCCGGACTCTTCCACTCCGTTTCACGCGACCGTTACCACCCTGGCGCCCGGCTCGTATTCGATGACCGGTGAATATTTCAGCACTGGTGGGACCCAATCATTCACTTCAGAACCTGTAGCCCGGACGATCACTCAGCTTTCGCAAACGATTACCTTCTCCCCTCTGAGCGACAGACCCTTTGGCAGTCCGCAATTTTTGCTCGACTCGAGCGCTTCAGTCACTTCCAGTCTGTCCCTCTTCTTCAGCACCAATACGCCGTCTGTCTGCACGGTCGAGGGAACTGTCGTCACTATCCTCGCCGTCGGCGGTTGCTCCATTACCGCCAGCCAGCCGGGTGACTTTATTCACCAGGCGGCCGAGCCTCAGACTCAGACCTTCAGCGTCACTCCCGCTTCGCAGACCATCACGTTCGATGCGATTCCCGCCAGAATTCTCGGCAGCGCGCCCTTTATCGCCGCCGCGCAATCCAATTCGCATCTTCCGGTCACGCTCGCGTCCACCACGTCCTCGGTTTGCACGGTATCGAGCACCCTTGTTACGCTGCTCGCAACCGGAACCTGTACCATCCACGCCACGCAGCCAGGTGATGCAAACTACGGCGCCGCGCCGGTTGCCAGTCAAAGTTTCTCCGTGATCCGCTCGTCTGCCGCGGGAACCATGTCCTCCGCCAGCGCCCCGATTTCGGTGGGCCGTGGGCCCTATGCCATTGCCGTCGGCGATTTCAACAACGACGGCCTTCCCGACTTCGCGACCGCCAACGATCAGGCCAACACCGTGACCGTCGCCCTCGCCCATGCGTCTTCCAGCTATGCCGCGGATGTCAGCGCCCCAATCCCCGTTGGCAACTCCCCCATATCCATCGCCGCGGGCGACTTCAATGGCGATGGCTGCATCGATCTGGTCACCGCCGATCAGGCCGATGGCAAACTCACCGTTCTTCTCGGCGATTGCTTCGGCGGTTTCAACCCGTTGTCCCAAAGGCCGGCCGTAGGCAATGCACCTTCTTATGTCGCTGTTGTGGATCTGAACGGCGATGCCATTCCGGATCTCGCCGTCGCCAATTCTCTCGATAACACGGTCAGCCTGCTGAAGGGCGACGGGACGGGATCTTTCACCGCGTTCGGCAGCCCCGTTTCTGTCGGCAGGAATCCCGGGGCCATCGCCGTCGGCGATTTCGACAAAGACGGCAGCCAGGACCTCGCCGTCACCAATTCGGATGCGGACACCATAACCATCCTGCGAGGAGACGGCAATGGAGGTATGACCCGCGCCGAAACGGGTCTGACCACCGGCGCCCATCCCCTCGGCATCTCCGTCCTCGATTACGACAACGATGGCAATCCCGATCTGGCCGTCGCCAATACCAACGCCGCAACCGTTTCGCTCTTTCACGGCAATGGGACGGGAGCCTTCACAGGCGCGGCAACTCTTTCCGTAGGTTCCATCCCCGCCATCATCGTGGCCGGCGACTTCAACGGCGATGGCAATCCCGACCTTGCAACCGCGAATGTTGCGGGCAACAACGTCTCCGTCCTGCTGGGCGATAGCCATGGCGCGTTCGCCGTGAAGAGCCTCGGCGCCGGCTCGCAGCCCTACGCTCTCGCCGAATTCGATTTCAATGGCGATGGATTTGACGACCTGGCCGTAACCAACATCGCCAGCAACAATGTCTCAATTCTGCTTGGTGGCCTCGCCGGCAGTGAATCCGTACTTAGCACCGCGTCGCCCTCCGACATCCCCGCCAACTCCACCGTCTCGCTGACCGTGAACGTCACCAACCCGAACGGTGCTTTTGCGCCGCCCACAGGCACAGTGACTTTCCGGGATGGTGATTTCCTGCTCGGTACGTCTCCCGATTCTGCCAGCCCTTTTACGTTCACAACTCCTCCGCTCGGCCACGGGCCGCACGCAATTACGGCTTACTATAGCGGCGGTGCAGGGAGCGATCTCTCGAGCAGCAACACCCTCCAGTTCTCGGCCCGGTCCACCCAGACCATCACCTTCAACGCGCTCAGCGATCGCCCCATGGATCCGCTGCCGATTCCGCTCACGGCCGTCGCCGATTCCGGCCTCGGCGTTTCGTACGTGTCCAACACCGTCTCCGTCTGCAAGGTCACCAGCAATCTGCTCACGCTGATCGGGATTGGCCAGTGCTCCATCACCGCCAGCCAGCCGGGCAACAGCGATTACCAGGCCGCCGCGCCCGTCACGCAGAGCTTTAACATTTCTGTTGCCGTGCAGACGATCCACTTCACTGATGTCCTGAATCCGTCGCTCGGTCTTCCGCCGTTTGAAATTCCGGTGCAGGCGAGTTCGCTGCTGCCGGTCTCGGTGACCTCCATCACGCCATCCATCTGCCGCGCCGCGAGCAATTTAGTCACGCTGCTCGCCGCCGGTTCCTGTACCCTCCAGGCGTCGCAGGCAGGCAATGCCAATTACAATCCGTCGCCCCTGGTTCAAACCACTTTCGAAGTGAAGCGCGCCGCGCCTTCCGGACGGTTCGCTCCGCAACCCACTATTTCTGTCTCGCCCGCCGAGCCCTACACAATAGCTGCCGGCGATTTCGACCACGATGGATTTACCGACCTGGTGTTCGCGTCAACCAGTACTAATTCCGTCAGCGTTTTGCTCAACGATCACGCCGGCGGATTCCACCCCGTGGCCGGCAATTTCCCGGCAGGCACCGCGCCCACCGCCATCGCAGCCGGTGATTTCAATGCCGATGGATACGCGGACGTCGCTGTCTCCAGCAGCTCCGATGGCTCTCTGTCGATCCTGCTCGGCGGCCCAGGCGGTGCGCTCTCCACGGCCTCCGGTAGCCCCTTCGCTGCCGGTACCAATGCTTATGCGATTGTGGTCGGCGATTTCAACGGCGACGGAATCGAAGACCTCGCCACCACCAATGGCGCCGGGGGCAAGGTGATCGTGTTTGCCGGCGACGGCCAGGGTGGTTTCAGCCAGCTCTCGCAAATCCCCGTGGGTGGAACCCTTCAGGCGATAACCGTCGCGGACCTCGACAACAATGGCACGCAGGACCTCGCCGCTGTTGACGTGGCGAACAGCAAAGTTTTCGTTCTCCTGGGCAACGGCCACGGCGGATTTTCCGTGAGTGCCGGCCTCGCCGCCGGTACCGCCCCTGTCGCGGTTTCCGCGGGCGATTTCAATGCGGATGGTATCTCCGACCTCGCTGTGGTGAACGAAGGTGGCAACAATATAACGCTGTTAGTCGGCGATACGGCGGGCGGCTTTACTCCGGCCACGATTCCTGATACGGGTTCGTTCCCCGACACCCTGGCTGTCGGAGATTTCAATGGCGATGGCCTCCCCGATCTCGGGGTTGGCTTCGTCAACAATGGATCCGGATTTACCGTCCTTGCGAACAATGGCTCTCTGCACTTCACGCGGGCGGCGGGAAGCCCGTTCCCCATGCCCCTGCCCTATGCGGCCGTCACCGGCGACTTCAATAACGATGGCCGCCTCGATCTCGCATCCATCAACGCGGGCCTTACGGTCAGTGTCCTGCTCGGCAGCGCAACG
>Ga0134125_10010246_pt1 | contig 10535 bp, 16 predicted proteins | sample KB31751_FD_96464 | JGI IMG/M metagenome (GOLD analysis project Ga0134125, IMG submission 96464) | Terrestrial soil microbial communities with excess Nitrogen fertilizer from Kellogg Biological Station, Michigan, USA - KB3-175-1 | ecosystem: Environmental > Terrestrial > Soil > Unclassified ... | reverse complement strand
CTGTATCTGTTTCTCATCTTCCTTATGCGAATCCGAATCTTCTTGAAGATGATCAAAGGTTTCTGGACTTCCGCCCACCGGATCGCGGTCGCTGGTTGATCTGCGGTCACGCGCATAACGCATGGACACTTCGTTGCAAGATGGTCAACGTCGGCGTTGATCGCCACAATTATGCACCGATCTCCGACGAAACCGTCGTTCGCATCATCAAGTCAGCCAAGTTCTAAGTCCCACTTGATTCTCAGCCCGTTAATAGATTTAATTGTTCCCTGAAGGTTCTTAAACCAAACAAGGAGAAATGTATGCGTATGCTCTCATTTGTACTCATCGCAAGTGCAATTGCACTCGGTGGATGTACCCAAACAAAAACTGTCGGTTGTTCTGTTGAACAAGCTGTCGAATCTGGAATTGCTTCGGCGATTGGCGCAAGCCTCTCGTGCAGCAATCTTCCCGCTATCGTCGGCGACATTCAAACCGTAATCGGCAAAGCAAACCTTTGCGCCGCTGCGGCTCCGGCCCCCGCGTCTGAGCAAGCCAAAGATATCGCCAAACCCAAAGGGGTTCTTGGCAATGTCGTTTGTCCTCTCGCTACCGACGCAGTTCTCGGACTCGCAGTTAGCAAGATCCCACCGGCATGGGGATGTACTGGCGGCGCTAGCGCTGATCAGTTGAAAGCTTTGATCGTAGCAGCTTGCGAAAAAGCTGTGCCGCTGTAAGGCTATTTCCATTTGGAAATTTGAAAGGCTCCGGGAGACCGGGGCCTTTTTTATTCCAATTGATTGGACAAATTTTGATCAGTTAATTACTACGGAAGTAATTAACCGCACGATTTTAGACTGCGAATAAGTCGGCGAACTCCCAGCGAATACACCTCGTAGTCCGGCTGTGGAAGTATCGGCCCCCACCAAACAAAAATCTCACCCGTCAGATGCTTCAGCCGGTTCATTGCGCCAACGTCGTACTCCGGCGTGTCCGGGAACTCTCGTGGAAATCTTTGTTGAATGTCGATGGTGATGTCGAGAATGTCATGGCACTCGACCAACTTCTTGATTGGCCCGATCTCCGGACATCCGCGAATGATCGTCACGGTTTTCGACCTGAGATCAAACAGAAGTTGTTTCTCGTCCCAAAGCCTGACTAGGTTTCCCATTGTCAATCCTCTAAGAATCCGCCGCGAAGGAAGCCGTGGTAAGCGCCGCAAAGAATCGAACCGGCTCCTGCGTTGCAAGTGTCACCATTCTTATCCACCGTAACATTGGCGGTGCGCGGATCTCCGTGCCTCACCCAACACTTATGAACCTTGTCGTCTGGCCGCGTGCAATTGCTCGCTCGCATGTCCACTCCCCAATCTCCACCTGGAGTCTTGACCATCAAGCTGTGTCCATCCGGACCTTTCCAATCGTTCGGCATCCAATCGGCAAACCACATCGCACCGGCTGGCGCGGATCGTAGAGTCATGATCGTGCCGTCCGCCGCGCGATACAGGCTCTCTGGAAAGACTTGCCACTGATCCGCAGGAGTGAAGACGTAATCGCAGTGTGCGCACTTCGTAGGCCAGCGTGGATCGTTTCTATCCGGCTTGGCTGGTTCGTCGCCGTCGCACAGATGCACGCTCGCATCGTGATAGCCATGACCACCAGCGCAAGTGCATTGAGATCCGCTCACGTATCGCCGGAGCGAGTAGCGAGTCTGTTCGATTCTCTCAAGGAAGAAACATTTGATTTGCCTCATGCACCAATCATAACTCAGTGCATGAAAACTTTTGGTCCAGTTTTAAAAAGGTAGAGGGAGGTGGTTTCGAGGCCACGACTTTGCAAAGTCTCTATCCGTAACGCGGCGGAAGTTCTAGAGTCGGGCCGCTACGCCGCCACATCTAAGACTCATCTTGCGCCTGGCGCTTCAATGCATCTCCACGCTGTTACCTAAGACACCCTCATAAATGGTGGAGGCGCGGGGAATCGAACCCCGGTCCACAAATTCTTGCTGATCACCGTCTACACGCTTGTCTGGTTTAAAGATCCAGCAATCACTGTCATTCGGTTTTCTGGGTTCGTCCCCTGCGTCCGACAACGCCCGAGTGTTTATCCTTCACCTCTGGCCACAAGTTGTTTGCTCTTCTTCTGTTGCCAGGCTTAAGCGGCCCCGCAAACGCAACGGCTTATTAAGCCGCGTTTTGCATGGAGAAATCTTGCGATTTGCCCAATAAATTTTGGAACAGTTTTTTAAAGAGGTTCCACTCCATCCCCTGCGTGCAAGCAACCCATCCAAATCCGTGTCGAAGCCTGGTCGCCCCCAATAATATTAAATAATATTCTACGCTTTTTTAATCTGAACTGCACTATCAGTCAGCGACTTGGCTCTCTTCGCCGACTCAATCAACTGTCCAGCCAACTCTTCCGTGCGATCATAGAACTGATCCGCCACATCCTGCGCAACAATTAACTGCGACAGACGGCGAACAACTCCCGATACCGCAGTGTCGTTTCTATCCAGGAGCAATGCTCTCTGAAGAAGAGCGCCAACGTCTTGCCGGTTTTGCTCGCTCATGATGCCACTTAAAGCTGCATTGGCTTGTTCGGTTTCGGTAGCGCCGAGCAGTTGATCAAGGATACGTGCCTTCACTTCAACTTGATGAACGTAGTCGGGAAGCCATTCACCAATGGCGCGAGTGTCGTTGAGACTGGGTTCATCGACCAATCGCTCAACTTCCTTTTCAAACTCGGTGACACTCTCCGTATTTTGCGTATCCACACTGGACTCCTTTGTAAATCTAGACCTCAAGCAAACTATCAATTCGCTAGAATTTATACAGAGGGGCTGTGCAATTGCAAGTGCTCAGTTGTCTGGCCGCGAAGCAACGGGCCAGACGCCCTCGCCTTAAGCCTTTTCGATTTCGATGAACACCTTGTCAACAATGTCCTTGATCGCCTTCACTTTAAGATCGCTAGCCATCTCAGGAATTTCTTTAATCTTTGTCAGAGCGACAACCGCAACACCGAATTTATTTGCCATGTGTTCAGAGTCCAGCGACTTCGTTCTCCAGGTGGTCAGTTCGTCTTCGAGTGCCTGAACGTATACCAAAAGTAATTTGGCCTGATCGGAGTCCATCGGCTTGAGGAACACCGTTTCGCTTTCGCTTGAGCGAGTCATCACGCGGATCTCGGTGCCAAGATCCCTAACAGCCTTTTTACCAGCCGCAACCATTCCTTGATTCAAATTGCCCATACGATCCCCCTTGTGTAATACATTGTATCAATATTCTAACCAGGACAGATTGTGAATGAAATTTTCAATAGACGCAATTGCTCCCGACAACAAACATGATTTTCTTAAACTGATCGAGAAACTTGAAGAGGACGCGAAGCTGGCTCGCATTCGTAAGGCTCGCCTATGGTTCACACTTTGTTATCTGATCGTGGCCGTTACTCTTGGATTCACTCCGTGGATCAGTGGCATCCCATCCGATCAATACAAAGTCTTCCACGCGCTTTACAGTTTGATGTCCGCCTACTGCGCCTACGAAGCTGCAAAACATTTCTCACACTGGATCGACAAGAAGTATTTATCCCCAGAACTTCAAAGCATTCTCGATGAGACCAACCGCCACAAGATTGAAACCATCAAGTTTATCGGTGATGGTTCCAAGCCTGAAGGGGTAATTTTCTAGACGGGAATGTCCGCTATCGAAATTCCTTTTGAGATCAGTGACTGCATAATCGGAACAGCACCACACTGAGCATCAACAAGTTTCGGATTGTAGTGACCATCCGATCCGTATTTTCCATGCACATACAAATTCGAGAACGAGAACAGATACGGATTCATAACGCCAAGGTTGGCGTAACCCATTCCGTTGTACGCTTCGATGTTCTCCAGCGCGTTCGCCACATCCCAATGGTAGTGCGCGTAGCCGCCGTGCTCGTAGTGGAGAGCGCCGATAGCGCCTTCTTCCCAAGTCCGGAACGGGCCAAGACCGGCTGGCACATGCGTGGTCTTCAGCAAGTTCCCGTGCCTGTCGAACAGCGGATCGCCATTTGCCAGATGCGTATTCCAATCGAACGAAGACTCTCTGTAGTGAAAGATCCCGACAACCCAGAAAGGACATCCGGTTGCACTGCTCACGGTCGCGTACCGCGACTCATGATTGATGATGAACCTCGCGATGGCGCTTACGTCATTCGCGTGGCTCGGCGAGATCGACGCCTTCTTCCACTCGGAGTAGAGGTACTGACGCCTCTGCACTCCCATCATACTTAGTGTTCCGACCTGCCCTGCTTCCCCCCGCATGGCCTACCTCAACTGCTCTAGGTAATAATTCTCAATGCTCTTGCCGATCATGCGAGCGGCAACGCCCTTCGGAATTCCGTAATGCTTCACAAGTTTACGAAGAGACTTGATCGACACAGCCGCTTTACCATTCTCCACATTCGAAATGTACTGCGCCTGACCGAGACCGATCTTCGCGGCGACTTGTTTCTGCTCCATCTTGTTTTTCAAGCGAGCCTTGCGTAAAAACGCGCCGATGTTCTGATGCACTTTCTTATCGTTGATTCTCATATGAACTCCCTTTTTCCAATCAATTGGATGACTCGTCCTTATCCATAGGTCTCTCGCCAAGACCTTCTTGCTGAACTTGGTTTAAAACTTCTGCCATGACCTGATTTCGATAGCTATAAAAAAGATCCTCTTCAAACTGTTTTTGAAAAAACAAATCCATCGCGTGCCTCATGTACCCGACGAAATTCTCGTACTGATTTAGTTTCTCGCGCTGGACAACAGGAGTGACGGCCAGGGCAACGCGGTTCGCCCACAGTCGGTCGTGAGCCTTTACTGCTTCCGGTAACTGGTCATACGGAACCCAGTACGACTTCCATCGGACGCGGCGCTGCTCAGAAACTTCTGGAGCCACATCTTGGCTCCACTTAATCCATTGTTTGTGCTCAACGTCAGACAACACTTCCAATAGTCCGGCGTCCTGTAACTGAGCGCCGAAGCCTTGCTTGCGAATTTCCATTGCCATTTGCTTGAGTAGTTCCTGGGAGTCAGGATCTTCGTTCATGTTGGCCGCGACTCTCAAGAGATGAACCGCCGAACCCATACACGCTATGTCCATCAAAGATTCGAGAACGTGCCGGAGCCCTTTGGGATCTTCGGCATCCAGATCCTCGTCACTGAATATGTGAAGAATTGCTTCATAAGCATTGTCCACAATGCTCTTAGGTTTCTCGGACTTCACTCAGAGCCTCTTATTCTAACTCAACAACCCTATTAACTTCACCCGGACATTCCGGTTGATCCGATTGCTTCAGGATAGTTAATACTCGAAAGCGTTGTGGAACGCAATATATCCATACTGTTTCGCCTTCACTGAGATCAAGGTTGGCAAACTCCCTCTGGGATTGAGTGTCGATCCTGTACATCAAATGATCCGCTCCAAGGATTACAATTTGATCGTGCGCAACCATGACCACAGTTCCACCGCGAACCTGCAAGTCGAATTTGGTTTTCGCTGAATTTGAATACGAAGAATTGTTTCCGCGCTCTCGACGATTTGATTGCATTCAATCCCTTTAGTTGAGTCGAAACAAATGAGTTTTCTCAGCGATGCTCAGCTTCGTGTAGTTCATCTCGCACTCAATAAATTCTACCCCTTCGATCTTCGATCCCCGCAAATCTGCCTTATCAAGAATAGCACAATCTATTTTGCATCCCCTAAGATCCGCATTGGAAAAATTCGCACCAGTGAAGTCGCTATCCATGAGATAAGATCCTCTCATGTCACACCCAGAAAAGTTTGCGTTGATGCATTTCGTTTCGTTCAGGTATGCTCCGCGAAAGTCTGAGTTACTGAAATCGGTGTCGCTCAAATCCCCGCCATGGAAAATTGATCTACAGAACTTGCTGTGCCGGAAGTCGCTCGCGAACATCCGAGCCATCGGCGCATGTAGATAAGTAAAGTTTGAATGGGTTGAGTTCATCTCGGACAAATCAACATAGGATAGGTCGGCTCCCATGCTTGACGCCCACGCCAGGAGTTGGCGCACGGTCACAGTATCTTCGGCCACTACAAGGGGTTCGCCCTTAAGATCAACCAAAGACTTCCGCCGCGTATCAGAACTCCGTGGTCTTGACATACCGTAAGTCTAACGCGAGAAGAAAATTTGCCAATCTAAAAGGAAGAGTGAATACTATTACTAAGACGTTCGTCGCGGGTAAGGTCCACGGATCGGACCAAGCCCTTTTCTTCTAATGATTAACTTCAGCAACAGTTTCTTCAGCAATGGGCTCCGTTTGGTTCCGGGCCTGGTAAGTGCGTAGCGGATTCAAGATGCTGGTAAACAGAACATCATTGATGTCGTCCCCGTAAGCCTGGACGTATCTCACCAGTTCAGTCACCGCCGCGAAGAGATCCGGTTTACATTTCACCAACACATGCTGCTTGCCGTTCGCCTGAAAGACAAAGCAGTTCGACTCCATGCCCTTCGCCTCTTGAGCAAAAATCTTCGACAAGGATTTGCCGAGTTGAGATGGATCTTTGGCCTTGGCCGCCGCTTCCTCAACCTTCTTCGCCATATCAGGCGGCAAGTTCTTTTGAATGTTCTTTGCCATCTTGCGGACAAGTTTGCGGAAGACATCGTTGTGTGTGATCCCGATAATCTTCTGGGCCGCCTCAGCGCCGTGCTTCGCGACCACGCGCTCGTACAAGGGCGCTAGCTTCACCGCAGAGGTCACGCCGCGAATCTCATTCAGCCTGACGCTGACCAAATCAAAGATGTCTGGATCGTTCCACTTCTCATCGCTCAAGATCACCGATGGGACGAACTTGTATCCGACCGCGCTTGCGGCCTTCCACTTCTTATCCCCGCCCAATAGCCTGAAGCGCTTATCCGGCTTCGCAACCAAAATCAAGGGCACGATCATTCCGTTCTCGCGGATCTCATCGCAGAGACGCGCGAACGTCTCCTCATCCATCTCGTTCGTGTTGTTCGGATCTGGATCAATGCTGTCGATATGGATATCGGCAACATAGAGACTCGATTCTTTAATTGCTGGGTTTTGTTCCATTGCTGCCACCGCCATCAGGAAAGTTGTTGCGGACATCGTTCTCCGCATCGTTTGCGTCTTTCGAGTCCTGCTGGTTCTCTTGGTCGGCTTGGTTCTGATCATTCTGCGAACGCTGCTCGTTTGCCTCGTTGGACAATTGAGCGAGCCATGTGTTCACCAATTTCTTGATGTACCAAACCAGCAGTGCCAGGAGACCTGAGCCAACCAAAATGCTCAACAACTTACTCGCCATGCCGGAAAGAAAACTCGATAAGAGACCAGTTAAAAAAGCCATTCAAACTTTCCTTTCTTAGGGTTCCAGTCGGCGATCTGCGATCTTGCGCCAGCCGTCAACAATCTCAATGTGAAGGGCCGCGTGAAGTCAATCCCGCTGAAGGTAGCTTGCGCACCTAAAATATAAACGCTATCGACGGCGATCACGCCAGTGCTCTCTTCATCGACCACGGTCAACACATCTCCGTTGATGGTGATCTTAGGGATGGCAAGATCCACGAACCTAGCGTCGTATGTTCCCATCAGCCAAGAGATCCATGTGGTGCTCGGCGTAGTGCCGATCCCACCGAACATGCTGCACACTCTCAGCGGCAATGGATTTAAAAACTCCGAAGTGTTCGCGGTCACGACTCCCCCGGCAGGAGTTACGGTCTTGTCCAGCTTCGCGCTACAACCTTCGATCAACATATGATAGGGACCGGCTCCGGCCACTGGGATTTTAATCCCAGCATTAAAACCATTCTTCATCTTGTTGACGTAGGTGATGATCTTCTCGCCAGGCTTGGAACGCATGTTGACCTTCAGCACGCCCTTGAACGGCGATACCGTTACCACCTTGCCCGTCTGTCCTGGAAACTGCGGCGTGATCAAGAAAGTAATCTCACAGCTTTGGCTGATCTTACCCGTCAATCCGAGATCAACCAATTCACTATTGGTGTACTCAAATGTTTGATCGAGTCCGCAGTCAGCCGCGTAAACGTGCATCGTGCCTTGGTAGTATCCCTGAATGTAAAATTTCAAATGAGAAAGACTCTCTCCTGGATCTAGAACACAAACCCCGAGTCCGCGTAGATGCTGACCGCACGCATAGAACTCTGCGCTTGGGAAGTGAGCATCGTCGGCATGAAGACCAGCATCAGGTCTGATGGACTGGTCTTGGCAAGCGACCACGCTAAGCAGCGTGGCCACCGCAAACACTTTAAGTAAAAGCTTCGACCTCTTCGAGAGACGGTCCTTCAGGCTCATCGGTTTCCCCTTTGGTTTCTTCGGCGGCATCTGCTGCACCGCTGATCAGACCAAGGTTTTCGAGTCCATGCAAGATCACTTTTTCTTCCGGATCAATGATAACCAATTTCAATGGAGAGTGGTTCTCGTACTTCTGCATCATCGAAACGAAGAGCGCCTTGGGATTGTTTAGGTCTTCAGGCGGAACAGAACTCATGAAGTCACGAGCAATCAAGGCGATGGCATTACTGATTGAGATACCCGGCTCAATCTTCTGCATGGACTCCACCGCCTGGCAAATTGCCAAGTAGTCATCGTGATGCAGTTGAAGGTTCATGGTTTTCATCGCGAGTTCTGTATTGGTTCCTTCTACCTCTCCCGCGCCCTCTAGCGCCTCAGAAGGATCGTCGGAAATCTTTTGGGCCAAGTACGTCTTCACTTCCTTGCGCAATTGTTCGCAAGACATGTGTCCGCCTTTATCAACCCACTCTTCAACATTCTCAGCGTTCACTACGTGCTGAAGGATCGTAGCCTTCGTCCATCCGAGAGCGATGACCTTATTGAAAACGGTCTTGTCGCCTTGGCGCTCGTGGAGACATTCCCAAATCTGCACGAGGTGACGAGCCTTGCTCTTCTCGAACATCAACTCGCTCGCGACGTAATCGTCGAACGTGCTAAAGCCCCAGTTGGTATATAAAGTTTTTCTGTGGATGTAGAACAGCAGTCTGCACATTTCTACATAGTGATCTTTCATTTCATCTTTGAGTTCCATCGCTCGCTTACGAGCCTGGTCACTCGGCATACTGAAGCTGTCGTCCGACTCTGCGACCATCGGTTGAGTGTCGGGAGTGAAATCTCCTTCTGCTACCGCCACTTCTTTTGTCTCTTCAGCTTGCGCATCCTGTTCGGTCACAAGTTTTGGTTTTGCTTTCTTAGAACTCTTCGCTGACTTACCCGCTGTTTTCGCCATAAGACTATTCATCTCCCCCGGTATTAGACTGACATCCATGCTGAAATTCCCCCAGAATCTATCTGGAGATCACCATGAACTCCAGCACTTATTTTATATTAAAACACTGTTCCCGAACTGCGCATCCCATTGCGCGAGCACAACCAATTTTCTCACACATCGTTCGAGGTGGAGCTATCCCAAGTTGAATCCCGTTCTTGACTGTTTTTATTTTTTCAAGCAAGCGGTCAACTCTGGCCTTGTCGTACTTCACATGAAACTGCATCCAATCACTTGTGTCTTTGTTAAAGTACACGACGATTGCGCGGTAGATGCCAAGTAAAAACATATACAGATTCACTTGATCGAGATGCGCGTCAATTGGGCGACGAAGCACATCGCGAATATACTGAAAGTATTTTGCGTTAGAGGACTTGAGTTCAAGCGCGTAGCGATGTTGTTGCAGGACTAAGATCCCGTCCGGATGCCCGGTAAGGAAATGCTTCAGACTTTGGAGCGATAACTCAATATAGTGAAATGATTCTGCGTTTCCGCATTTACGGCAGTTCGACGGCCTCAATTGCTTTAGATGTTTTTCGCCGCAGGACATACAAAGCCAGTCCCCTTCAAGCCATCCCCACAAACCGAACCAGTTGTTTTGAACCACGGAGTGAAAGCCGTTTCCGAAATCAAACGTGCGCTGAAGCTTAGCATCAACTTTCTTGGTTGCCTGGACCTTGAGCAGATGACGCAACACTTCTTCACGCTCGCACATACGTGACATGTTCGATACACGATAAACCGTATCCATATTCGGGATCGGATCTGGTTCAACCTTCGTGAGTCTTTGTTCGGACTCACCCAACAAATCGAATGGTATGAACACTTCTTCGGCGACGCCGTGGCCTTTGCGAATTGCCTCGAACAACATATTTACCCCAACAACTTTATGCGCACCATGTCCGGCAAGTACCCGTCACGATCAACCTTATATCTGGCAACCATGTCCGCGTAATACCCGATGCGCTTTCCGAGCCTGTCATCTGAGCGGATCATCTCTCCGCCCATTTCCTTCCAAAGCAAACTGCAAATGTCTTTCATCCCGGCAGCTTGAAGTTTCTTAAACACTATTAGTATCTTCTCGTCCATCTTGTTGCAGTAATTGATCAACAGATCCAATTGACTGTCGGGAAACTTTGTCAGCATCACGCGCCCAAAAGTTTCGTAGATGAGCAAAACAAAATCCAAATCCTTCTGCGGCAAAAACTGGAGCACGAGCATGTCTCCGATATCCACCAATGGG
>Ga0134125_10010245_pt1 | contig 10535 bp, 3 predicted proteins | sample KB31751_FD_96464 | JGI IMG/M metagenome (GOLD analysis project Ga0134125, IMG submission 96464) | Terrestrial soil microbial communities with excess Nitrogen fertilizer from Kellogg Biological Station, Michigan, USA - KB3-175-1 | ecosystem: Environmental > Terrestrial > Soil > Unclassified ... | reverse complement strand
CATGCCGATAAGTGGGTAGACTCCAACACTCAACTAATACAGGCGATACAACTTTCATCAAAGATGTCGCCGATCATCCGCCTTGAACTCCGTCGCCTGTTCGGCAGCTCTCTAGAGTTTCGTGGTGATTTGGCTGGTGCGATTGAACAGTACTCTGCCATGCGGCAAGAAGCGCAGCAGCTTGAACCTGATGGGATGGCGGTCGCAACAAGTTCGTTGATGCTTGCTTCCGTTGAGCAGCAACAGGATGATCTCGAAGGGGCGGCGGCACATCTCGATTACGCACTGAGCATCAGCAAACCGGTCGCTCCCCATAGCTTTCAAACAGCAACTATTCTTGAGCACCTCGGAATCCTAGCTGAGTCCCGAAATGATCTTGAGAATGCGGAACGGAATTACGGTGAAGCATTGCAGATCGAGGAGCGCTATTTTCCTGACAGCCGACAGCTTGCCAGTACGTTGACTAACTTGGGAACGCTTGCGCACTGGAGAGGGGATTTTGAGCGAGCCGAAGTATACCACCGGAGGGCCCTGCTCATAGCGAACAAGGTGGAACATAATGGCCCTCAAATCGCCGAAATCCTTAACAATCTCGGCGATTCCATGTTGGAACAAGGCCATCTAGAGAGAGCGGAGATATATCAGAAACGTGCACTGGCTATCCAACAGCGGGAAACGCCTGGAACGCTCGTCGTTGCCTTGACGCTCGCAAGCTTGGGTGACATTGCTAGGGTCCGTCGCGATTTCGAAAAAGCGGAGGAGTACTACAGTGGATCGATTGCAGCGGGAGAACAGGCGAAGGCCCCTGAACCGGAAAGAGCTCAGTTTATCTGGGGCCAAGCAAATGTTTTTCGAGACAAAGGAGAATACCCCAACGCGGAGGAGCTCTATCGGCGTGCTCTTGCCATCGTAGTGCAATCGAGCCCTGGGAGCATGGATTATGCTGAGATACTGTCGGAATTGGCGGGCGCGGTTGCTCATCAAGGGCGGTCACAAGATGCCGCAGAGCTCTTTCGCCAGTCATTGAACATGATCGAAGCCCGTAGTTTCCATCTTGGTGGTTTGGACGAAGATCGTTCTCGATATCGAGCATCAAACATTCGCTACTTCCGGGAATACGCTGACGTGCTTCTAAAGCAAGGGCGACAGTCTGACGCTTTCGAGGTCATTGAGGGTTCGAGAGCGCGTACTCTCCTGGAGCTGCTTTCACGCGGGCACGTCAACGCGGAAAAAACTGCCGATCCGAGCCTTCTCAAGCGACTACATGAGCTACAAAAGGCATTGCAGGACAAAACAGAGATCCGGATACGCTTGGCTGCGAGCGCCCATACACACGAGCAGTTAGAACGCATTGACTCGAGCATCGATGCTTTGGTGGTTGAAAGGGACGATGCCAAAGCGCAGATTCGGTTGAGCACCCCTGAGTATTCGGAGCTGACCCAACCTCAGCAGCTAAATCTTAACGACATCCAGAAACTGCTTGATGACGACACATTGCTGCTCGAGTATTCGCTTGGCGAAGATCGGAGCCACGTCTGGGCAGTCACAAAAACCGGGTTGGTTGTCCGAGATCTCTTGCCGAAAGCCCAGATTGAGAGTGCCGCCCGTGATTTCTATCGTCTTGTCGCATCCACGCCGAGCCTACCGCCGCTTTCGGCAAAAGCCATCTTGCACAAACGAAACTATCAGGCGGCAGCATGGAAAGTCAGCATCTTGGTGTTGGGGCCAGTTGCTAAGCTCCTTGGGAAGAAACGCCTAATAATAGTAGCGGACGGAGCCCTTCAGTATCTCCCGTTCTGCGCGTTGCCCCAGCCCGGCCAAACACACGGGTTGCCTTTGCTCGCCCAGCACGAGATCGTTAATCTGCCATCAGCTTCCATCGTTGCGGAGATTAGAAGCCGGCAACATCCCTCTTCCAGTTCTGAAGGAACTATAGCGATACTGGCAGATCCAGTATTTGATCCGAAAGACGAACGCGTCAGAAATCGGCTGTTCGGGGCGACTATTGACTCCTTATCAGCGGAGCGCAACGACCTCACTCGCTCTGCAGCGGATCTCGGGTTAGCAAGGAATGGAGAAGTGTATCTCAGCCGGCTGCTCTATACCCGTAAAGAGGCAGATGCGGTTGCCAGTGTATTTCCTCGCCAGAATACGCTCCTGGCACTGGATTTTGACGCAAACCGAAGCACCGTGTTGAGTGGAGCTCTTGGAGGATATCGAATTATTCACTTTGCCACACACGGATTCCTAAATAGCAGGCGCCCTGAGCTTTCTGGTCTGGTGTTGTCTTTAGTGAATGACAAGGGGAAACCACAGGAGGGATTTCTGAACCTCCAAGACATTTATGACTTGAAATTGGATTCGGATCTTGTCGTTCTGAGCGGCTGTGAAACCGCTCTGGGGAAGCAGATTGATGGCGAGGGACTGGTTGGACTGACAAGGGGATTCATTTATGCTGGCGCAAACAGAGTCATCGCGAGTCTATGGAGAGTGAGCGACTTGGGAACAGCGGATTTGATGGCCGACTTTTACAAGTATCTCCGCGCCGGGATGCGTCCGCCGTCTGCATTGCGCGCAGCACAGCTTCAGTTGTGGAGGCACACCCAATGGAATTCGCCCTATTATTGGGCTGCCTTCCAAATTCAAGGAGATTGGCGATAGAGCGCTGCTTACGGATCAGCTTGCGATGATGTGCCTTGGAGTATTTGATGAAGTCAAACCGTTTTTTTGTCGGATCGATGCTATTCGGACTACTAATATTCGTTAGCGTCCGTGGGGAGGATCTTTCTGGACTCAAACAGAATCAGAGCGTTGCGGGATTCGCGGTTTCTAATCTGTACTCCGATGGAACAGGAAAAATCGTCGGCGTGAAATTCATCCACATAAGCAGTTCCGCGCCGGTCTACGTGATTCAGATTGAAACCGCGCCACAAGCCTTCATGTGGATCGATGCTCCACCGAATTCGAACAGAGGCCTGGCTCACTCCCTGGAACACCTGTTGGCTAAGAAGGGGACAAAGGGACGGTACCTTAATCTCTTACGTGTAATGCGCCTTAGTCAGTACGGTGCGGCAAGCTTTGAAGACTACAACCTCTACGTATTGGCATCCGGAACCGGCATGACTGGGTTTGAGGAACAGCTCGATGCCTTTTTCGATGCGCTATTCAAGCCTGATTTCTCCGATGTTGAAGCTGAGCGGGAGTTTTACCACGTCGGACTTGCATCGGATACATCCGGCGGGAAGCATCTTGTGGAACAAGGCACAGTTTATAACGAAGAACAAGCCGGAGATGGCACTCTAACGTATTATTTCGAATTGAACAAAAGGCAGTTTGGGGAAAAAAATCCGTTTGGCTTCAATATCGGCGGCGTACCCGATGACATGCGCTCCGTCACCCCAGAGCAAATCCGGGACTTTCATTCAGAGCATTATAGGCTTGGCCCCGGCACCGGATTCATATTTGTGCTTCCACAGAAAGAAGATCTGCCACAGTTTCTGGAGAAAATATCTGCTGATTTTTCCCGGCTTCCTGTGATGCCACACTCGGCACTAAGGAATTCTGCCCAGCCCAAGTACGCAGTTGCGCCGTCGGCGGATAGGCAAACCAGAATATTCTCCTTTCCAAGCAGCAACGAGTCTGATCGAGGCCAGATTCGCCTTGGGTGGGCTCCAGTAGAAGCAAACTCCCAAGTGGATATCCGACTTCTCCAATTGTTTGTCCGTGCATTGGCGGGTGGAGAACGCTCCCTCCTCTTCAAGTCTCTCATCGACACGAAAAGCAGGATCCTTAACTCTGAAGCGACTAGCATCGATTCGGAAGTTTTCCTTGGCAATTCGCCATTGCTTCCGGCTGTGTCGTTATTGTTGAGCGGCATCCCTGGTAATCAGCTCACTGCAGAACGGATACAGAAACTTCGCGATCATATTCTGTCCCGCATTTCTCAGATTGCGAACTACGAGGACAATTCTGAACAACTACTAAGATTCAATCAGCTAGTCATTTCAATGGCCGATGCTTGGGAACGTGATCAGCGCGTCTGGGTCAAAAGCGCCCCATTATTCGCTGCGGAATACAAGACAGATTGGAAAGAGCACCTAAACTATCTGGAGGCGAATCCCTCGTTCATCCGGTCACTTACCGATGAATCTGTTTGGCAGGAAGTAGGGACCCGCTTAAAGGGAGGCCGTAATCTTTGGCGAGATGTGATCCGTGAGTTTCAGCTGTCCTCTGCGCCCTACGTGACCGCGTCAGCACCCTCCCCGCAGCTTCTTGCCAAGAAGGAGGAGGCACGCCAACGCCGACTGCAAGCAGAAGCAGAGCAGCTCAAGCAAAGGTTCCATGCAGCTACTACGGCGAAGGCTTTAAAGGAATATGAACAGATTGAGTCGCGCAAAACTCGTGATATCAATGAAATCGACGCACGAATTACGACCCCGCGATTCACTGACCATCCCCCGCTGACTCCGGATGACGATGCCCAATATCGACAGTTCCAACTAGCCAGAACTCCGGTGCTTGCCGTGTGTTTTCACGATGCACCGACTATCGATTTAGGTTTGTCATTTGATTTAAAGGATTTGCCGCAGAAATATTACAAGTACTTGCCGATCTTGCCTCGTTCATTTGATTCGGTGGGCTTGAGATCTGCCCGCGGCGTCACTTTGTACTCGGATTTGTTGAGTCAGGAACAACAGCTTTTTAGGCAGTTCTCGCTGGAGTACGAGTCCAACGCTGTCTCGAGACGAGCTGATTTGGCGGTCCGTTTTTCCGTAACGTCGCCACAGGAACTTGATACCGCCCTGCGTTTGATAGGCGAAATGCTGAAATCCAGTGATCTAGAAATAACAAATGCTGACAGGCTAAGGGATTTAGTCAACCAGCGCATTGCCGACGACGATGACTTCACGGTAAACGACTCCCTGTGGCTTTGGAAAACTGCCGACGCGTTCCGCCATCAGAAAGATCCCTTATACACAGCCCTCAACTCGCAATTCAGGATTGCTCACTGGGACTGGCGTTTGAAGTGGCTCCTACATGAGTCCGTCAGTCCGGCACAGCTGCAAGCGTTAAATCAATTCTCAGAGAAATTCCTTTCGTCTTTGGAAGGAGTTTCCCCTAACCAATTTCCGAAACGGCTTGCTCAGCTTCAGGCAGAAGGTATTCAAAGGGAGTTGGTGCAATATTGGCTGAGCAACCTTTCGCTACTTCCCGATGCCGAACAGTTGGCCGGCTTGCGTCGATTGACGGCAGAGGTTCTGAAGGATCTCGCAACGGGACCGCAACAAACGCTCAAAGAGCTCAAACAAGTGCAGGAATTGGTAATCAACCGTAACGCACTTAAAATCGACATCACCCTTGATCCGGCTCTGCTCACAGAAATCAATCCGTCGCTAAACACGTTCTCAGAAGCTCTTCCAGAACATCCGATAACCCGGCATAACGTAGAACCGGACCCGACTCGTGCAGCCGTCATGGCCAATGTCGAGCGGCGGGCCGGGGTCACGGGCGACGACTTTCCTTGGGTAGTAGGTTTCGAAGATTCTCGCGATTCCAACGGCGGTGTGGTATTTTCCTCGGATTTCCTTAGTTATCAGCAGCTTGATCGGTCGGCACTGATCAAGGCGCTGGCCAGCAAACTTGGTAGTGGTACCGGTCCGCACACATTTTTCATGAAGACCTTTGAGAGTGGACTCGCGTACTCAACAGCGATGGCCAGCGATCCTGGAAATGAGACTTTGATGTACTACGCTGATCGGGTTCCGGACATTGCTGCACTCGTGCAACGAGTCAACTCCTTTGCAGCTGAGCTTTCTACCCTGGGGAGCAAGCTCTCGCTCGATTACACCCTGCAGAAGGCATTCCCGTTTCAAAGATCGATGCTAAGCTTCACGGAAAGAGGCAAGAGCTTGGCTCGCGATATCTATGATGGGAAGACTCCCGCGACGATCCGGCGCTATTCGGGTGCAATCTTGAATCTAAGAAGCGATCCCAATTTGATGAATGAGCTCGCTGGTTCAGCAATTCCATCAATTGCTCCTGTCTTGCTGGAATCACGATTCAGAGCGTCACAACGCGCTAACAGGTCGATTTTCTTTTTCAGCGGCCCAGAAAGAATGTTGCAAGATACTGAAAAAAGGATGGCAATCCCGAAACTTTTGCGTATATATCCTGCAGATTTCTGGGCTGAGTAAAATGGGCCACCGTTAGCCCAAGTTCATCCTGAAGAATTGGGCCAGGAGTTTAGGCCCAACGTCCCGACTTGTGCGCAAAGCTAAAGATGGTTCAATCCAAGTACCCAAAGCGACACCAACGGTGTACCGGATTATCCTTTGCCAACACAGAATATACAAAACTTTTCAGACCGTACGCTACAGAGATGCAAGGCGTTCCACATGCTCCGCATGATCACTGGGAACGTCGATAGGAACCTCCAGCCACGCGTCAGCATCTTCAACAGCTCGACCCAGATGTGGCTGATATAGCTCTAGGATTTTCGCGTCCCCACCATGCTCTTTGAGATAATAGCGTGCACTATATTCAAGAGTGCTCGCTAAAGTCAATCACATTAAGAAATTCTTTCTTTTTCGCTACCCGAACTGCACATCAGCGCAAACTAGGTTGGAAACAAAATAGATAAATTGCGTAAGCGCTGAAGACGAACGTCAAATGTGATCATCAAAAGGAACCGCTTTTGATGCAGAGATTGAAAAATCTAACTCGCCGATTCAGGATCGGGCACCCCATCGTTACTGTTGGTGCAACGCATCAATTCGGCAAGAAACAGCGGATCAATCCCAATGCGTATGTGTGCTCTCTAGTTGATCGCTCTTCCTCGACACAACTCCACTTGATGCAAGTCGCCCGTCATCTCTGTCCACGCAACCAGAACGCGTCCAGCGCTGGCGGAAAGAACAAATGGATACGCTGCTGAACGATGAGTTGTCGTCAACGGTTGCGGCAAGGACACATCGCCCGATTCCTCCACCGCTGCCACAAAGGCCTGTACCGGATTCCATTGTTCCTGGTCTTTGCTTGCCGAGCGGCCTTGAAACACCAGAACCACCCGGCCATCTTCAGAAACAGAAAGTTGCGGGTGGTTCGCATCGACGATCCCCTGCGAAGCGATCTCTGCCTTTGAAAAGCTGCGCCCGCCATCTTTGGAAGCGACCACACGGATTCCTGGTTTGTTGTTTCCTTCTGAAAACCAGGCGGCGTACAGTCTGCCACCTGCGTTCACCAGCGACGGCCCCGAATCCGGGCAGGCATGAAGCAGCCAGTTGTCATCAGCCATCTTGATTGGAGTAGAGAAGGTCTTTCCGCCGTCTGTGGATGTCGCCAAAACCATGTCTCGTATATCACCCGGGAAAACCTTGCGCCAGGCAACATATACTTCGCCCTTGTCGCCGAAAACTATTGTTGGACGGCAGCAAGGGCAGGCGCTCAGGCTGACACGTACATTGGGAGAAAACGTGAGCCCTTTATCGCTCGACTTCGCAAGATAGACGGCAAATGTCCCTTTGGGCTCGGCCTGATCGCGGCCATCCAGCCACACCACGTAGATGTCGCCGTTTGGAGCCACCTTCATTGTCGAGAAGCCGCTGAAGGAAGGTTTTGCTTTGTCTGTAACCAGGATTGGTTTTTCAAAGCTGCGGCCCATGTTGGTGGAACGTGCGAAGACGATGTCAGCGGGCGAGCCGCCTTTTTGCTGCTGCCAGACGGCATACGTCGCCACGGCAGTTTGCGCCAGGCTGGGGCTGTTCTCTCCGTGCGCTTTCACAATCGCCCCCGGTTCGCTGACGTAGACTGGCGCGCTGAAGCTGTCTCCGCCATCATGAGACATGGCCAGCACCAGACGCTGCTCATCTTCCGTGCCTTCCACAGCGAGCATTGAAATCATGCCAGAAGTGGTGATGGCAAGCTGTGCCTTTTGCGAACTGTCGACCTTCAGTTCATGTAAAACATCTCGCGGCTTGCCTTCAAATGTGAACGCCGGCTGCCGTTGGCTCCGGCGGGCCAACCAGCCCGCCAGAACCAGCACAGCCAGGAGCACAGCAACAACTTTCTTCCATGCAAATTTCATCTCTGTCTCGTCCTAGAAGTTCAGCCGCAAGGCCAGCTGCGCTTCCCTCGGATCGGCGACCGCGGTCGGCTTGCCGAAGGTTGCTGAGGGAACCAGGGGATATATACCTGTGCCAAACGACGTATTGGGCACGGCGTAATTGGGGTGATTGAGAATGTTGAACATTTCCGCCATTGCTTCCAGACGAACGCGCTCTCCCAATGAGAAGGTGCGACTCAGACGTGTGTTGAGATTGAAGGCATCAAAGCCGGTTCCTGTATTGCGCCCGATCATCAGCCCAAGGTTGCTGGTGCAAGCGGCAGCATTACCCGCCAGCCCCGGACACGGACGGCCAGTAGTGGTTTGGATGGTGTTCGCACCGGTCACAATGTTGAATGGGAACGCCGAGTAGTACGAGAGTATTCCGCTCAGTTGGAAACCGTGGCTCACCTGCTCCCAGAAACCATGCGCAGACGCAAACGAAGAATGGATGGTCGAATCGAAAACGACACGATGACGCTGGTCGTCATCAGATCGTGCCCAGTCCTGATGGACATCGAAATTGTTTAGTGGCGAACTGAAGAAGAACTCGCTCACGTCATCCAGAGCTTTTGAGTAGGTGTACGAGACGCGGAAGCTGCCCCATTTCACTGGCCGTTGCACATAAGAAAGTGAAAGGCCGTCATACTCGGAATCGGCGGCAGGGGTGTACTGCTTGTTGTTCTGGAAAGCTGGATTGGCACGACAGAGATTCACAGGGTCAACTGCCGCGGTACAGGTTGGAGTATTCAAATTTTCGGAGACGATGAGATGAGCGCCGCGCAGATGCTGATAGCTGACTGAAAATGTACTCTTCGTACTGATCTGCTGCTCGATCTCCAGCCCTGCCTGCTCCGCATACGCGTTCTGGATGTTCGGATCCATGGTGGTGAAACTTACCGGCAGGCCGCTAGGCGCAATCGGAAGCAGATTCGGGAAAATTGGTGCTCCGGTCTGCCCAAAGTTGAGCGTGGTCGTTAGCAGTTGAGCCTGACTGACGTTGGTTGTGTTTCCCCCTGACAGTAAAGCGTTCGCAAGAGGACGCAATGCTACGCGGTCATAAAAGATCCCGGCGCCACCTCTGATAAGGGTGTGACTCCCGGCAAAAGGCGACCAGGCAAACCCGACTCTTGGTGAAAAATTGTTCGCGTCCGTTGTAATGGTCTTGAGGAATTCCAGGTCGTATCGCACGCCAGCGTTCAGCGTCACATGTGAATTTACTCGCCATTCGTCCTGCCCATAGATTCCAAAGCTGGGGTTCGATTGCTGTACCACCGGATTCCCAAAGGCCTGCGTATACGTGGTGTAATTCCCGGCCAGGAAATTGGCCAGGTTCGCAAAGGAGTAGCTCCCGCGAAGCGACTGCGGGAACGTGATGGTGAGATCGTTGTAGAGGAAGTCCACGCCTGTCCGCAGCGCGTGTGGGCCCCTCTGATGTGAAAGATTGTCAACAACTTCAAACAGGTGGTCGAGACGTCCGGTTGGCGAAGCGGAGAGCCTTCCAAAGGACGCAACACCGGCGATGCTGACGGCAGGACCGACTGCATCGTTTGGAGGTGCGAGCAGGTTGCTGTTGGTAAATTGCGCCCTTGTCTCGTTGACTGTGCTCGGGGAAATGGAATAAACGTTGCTGATGGCGATTGTTTGATCTAAATCGCTCAAGCCGGCAGCCGCGCTTACCGCACTAAGGCCACCGACGCCACGCGAGTTTGTGGCATTCACGTTGTAAAGGCTGTAACGGGCGCTGAATTGATCTTTCTCACTGACGCGGTGATCCACCTTGCCGAGAAAGTTGATGTTGTGGACCGGGTTCGAATATTCCCCCGTTGAGATCAATGGCCCCTGGTAGCCTACAGTCGCGAGCCTTGAGTTGATCGCCGCCAAATTTGAAGGCGTTATGGTGATAACCGGACTACCCGCCTGATTAAGCAGGCGCTGCTCAAAGTTGGCGAAATAAAATGTCCGGTCCTTGACGATCGGGCCGCCCAGGCTTGCCCCGTACTGACTCTGGGTAATCGGTAGGGTGACGTGCGTCAATGCGTTTGCGGCATTCCAACGTTGATTGCGGAAAAAACCGTAGACGCTGCCATGCAGGTCGTCAGTCCCGCTCTTGGTTACCATGTTGACGTATCCACCCAGAGCACGTCCAAACTCAGCTTGTCCGCCGGAAGTCACTACCTGAAATTCCTGAACCACGTCCAACGGGTAAAAAGTGAGCACCAGACCGGCGGCATCGTCATTTGCGGACAGTCCGTCCGTAATGAAGCTGTTGGAGAAGTTTCGCTGACTAGCAACGGAAACGCCTTGTCCTGGGACTGCCGAGGTTTCAGCAAAAAGCTGAGTGCTGGCAGTATTGGTGGGAGAAACGCCGGGAATCAGAAGAGTGAGATCGAGGAAACTCCGGCCATTGAGCGGCAAAGTGCTTACTTCATTT
>Ga0134125_10010243_pt1 | contig 10537 bp, 7 predicted proteins | sample KB31751_FD_96464 | JGI IMG/M metagenome (GOLD analysis project Ga0134125, IMG submission 96464) | Terrestrial soil microbial communities with excess Nitrogen fertilizer from Kellogg Biological Station, Michigan, USA - KB3-175-1 | ecosystem: Environmental > Terrestrial > Soil > Unclassified ... | reverse complement strand
CGTCCCGGCGGCTTGCGCCACCCCGCCGACGATCGGGGCCAGCATGCAAAGTGCCGCCACCGCCAACCAGAACTTATGCATCCAGCCGCTCCAAGCTACTAAATGTTGATGCTAGGCGTTGCCGCCGTGCAATGCAAGCCGCGCCAAGCGACAGGGGATCACCGCTCGCCGCTGCCGATGACCGCTTCGCCGAGTCGCCGGAGCGCGTCGCGCAGCGCGTGATCCTCGATATCGGCGAGGCTCCGGTCAAGCACTTGCCGCTCGGGCGCGGCGAGCGGCCGGGGCCGGGGCGGCGGCGCCTCGGCCGGGCGCGACGGCGGTCCCTGCTTCAGCGCCAGGCGCGACACCGCGTGGTAGCCGAAGAAGGCGTTGATGCGCTCGACCAATACCGGCTCGCGATGCTGGACCTCGGGCGCGAGGCCGGGTGCGACGCGCAGGTGGAGCGTGCCGTCGCGCCGCTCGCCGCGGGCGAAGCGCAGTTTCTCCGGGCTGACGCCGCGCGCCAGCTCCTCGCCGATGATGGCCGGCCACTGCGCCACCAGCTGCGCCTCGGCGAAGCCGCGCTTGCCCAGCACCGGGCCGGCGATGCGCGGGACCTCTGCGGCGATAGCGCGCAGGCGGCCGCGCCGCTCCTCTGCCACTCTCTCATCCCTCCTGGTGCGGATGCGGGTGCCGTGCCATGCTAGTAATGTCCATCCCTGCCGTCGATGCCCCGTTCCTTGCGTCCCTCTGCCGCCGCCATCCTCCCGCCTGAGCCGGCGCCGGAGATGCGCGACCTGCCGAGGCTGCTGCTCGACTGGTACGACCGCCACCGCCGCGACCTGCCGTGGCGCGCCAGGGCGGGCGAGGCGGCCGATCCCTACCGCGTCTGGCTCAGCGAGATCATGCTGCAGCAGACCACCGTGGCGACCGTAGGCGGCTATTTTGGCCGTTTCGTGGCACGCTGGCCCGATCTGCCGGCGCTGGCGGCGGCCTCGCTCGACGAGGTGCTGCACGCCTGGCAAGGGCTAGGCTATTACGCCCGCGCGCGACACCTGCATGCCTGCGCCCGGACAGTCGTCGAGCGGTACGGGGGGCGCTTTCCCGAGACCGAAGAGGAGCTACTGACGCTGCCGGGCATCGGCGGCTACACCGCGGCGGCCATTGCGGCGATCGCCTTCGCTCAGCCGGCGACGCCGGTCGACGGCAATATCGAGCGGGTGGTGGCAAGGCTCTTCGCCCACACCGAGCCCTTGCCCGAGGCCAAGCCGGCGCTGCGGCGCTTGGCCGCAACGCTGACGCCCCTCAAGCGCGCCGGCGACTACGCCCAGGCGGCGATGGATCTGGGCGCCACCATCTGCACGCCGGTAAAGCCCAAATGCATTCTCTGCCCATGGCGCGCGGCCTGCCGTGGGCGCGCGCTCGGTATTGCCGAGACTCTGCCGGCGCGGCGGGCCAAGGCGGAGCGGCCGATACGCCGCGGTGTTGCGTTCTGGGCAGTGCGGCCGGACGGCGCCGTGCTGCTGCGCCGGCGGCCGGAGAAGGGCCTGCTCGGCGGCATGATGGAGGTGCCGTCGACCTGTTGGCGCGAGGCGCCATGGGACGAGGCCGAGGCCCGCGCGTCGGCGCCGGTCGCGGCCAAGTGGCGCGCGCTTACCGGCGTCGTGCGCCACACCTTCACCCATTTCCACCTGGAGCTTGCCGTGCTCGCCGGCGAAGTACGCGACGGCTTCAGCAAGGGCGGCGGGCAGTGGGTGCATCTCGACGATCTCAGCGAGCATGCGCTGCCCACGGTGATGAAGAAAGTGGTGGCGCACGCCCGCTTCGGCCCGAAGCGCTGAGCGCGTTCGCGTTTGTTGTCGTCATTGCGAGCGGAGCGAAGCAATCCAGCAGCAAGCGACGTGCCGTTGTTCTGGATTGCTTCGTCGGCGATGCCTCCTCGCAATGACGCCATCGGACGAATCTGTCCCTCCCTCCTCCCGAGCGGGGAAGGGTAGGGGCTTCAGTGGCCGCCGATGAGCCGCGACGCCGCGCTCGCCACCGCCTGCAGTGACGCCGTCATGATGTTCTCGTCGAGGCCGACGCCGAACAGCGTGCCGCCATCGCTGCGCACCTGCACATAGGCCGCGGCTTGCGATGACGAGCCTGATGTCACCGCGTGCTCGCGATAGTCGGTCACCGCGACATCGATGTCGCATTGCCCGCGCAGCGCGTCGATGAAGGCATCGATCGGGCCGTTGCCGCGGCCCTCGATGACCTGCTCCTTGCCGTGGCGCCGGATGGTCGCGCGCAGGTGGCGGCCGACTTTGGCGTCGGGCATCATCTGGTAATCGACGAGCACGATCGGCGCCGCCGGGTCGAGATAGGTCTTCTCGAACATCTGCCAGATGTCCTTGCCGGTTGCCTCCTTGCCGGTGCGGTCGGTCATTTCCTGCACGACGTTGCTGAACTCGGCCTGCAGCAGGCGCGGCAGGTCGAGGCCGTAATCGGTCTTGAGCAGATAGGCCACGCCGCCTTTGCCCGATTGGCTGTTGATGCGGATGATCGCCTCGTAGCTGCGCCCGAAGTCCTGCGGATCGATCGGCAGATAGGGGATTTCCCACAGCTCGTCGTTACGCCTGGCCTGCGCGTCGAAGCCCTTCTTGATGGCGTCCTGGTGCGAGCCCGAGAATGCCGTGAAGACGAGCTCGCCGGCATAGGGATGGCGCGGATGGACCGGCAGCTGGTTGCAATACTCGACCGTCCGCATGATCTCGTTGATGTCGGCGATCTCGATCCCGGGATCGACGCCCTGGCTGAACAGATTGAGCGCCAGAGTCATCACATCGACATTGCCGGTGCGCTCGCCATTGCCGAACAGCGTGCCTTCGACGCGGTCGGCGCCGGCCATCACCGCCAGCTCGGTGGCGGCGACGGCCGTGCCGCGGTCGTTGTGCGGATGGACGCTGAGCACGATGCTGTCGCGGTTCTTGATGTGCCGGCCGAACCACTCGATCTGGTCGGCGTAGACGTTGGGCGTCGACATCTCCACCGTGGCCGGCAGATTGAGGATGACCCTGCGCGAAGAGGTCGGCTGCCACACATCGAGCACGGCCTCGCAGATCTCGACGGCGAAATCGAGCTCGGTGCCGGTGAAGCTTTCCGGCGAGTACTGATAGACGACGTCGGTCTCCGGCATCGTTGCTGCGAGCTCGCGGATGAGCTTGGCGCCGGTGACGGCGATATCAATGATGCCAGCGCGGTCGAGGCCGAAGACGACGCGGCGCTGCAATGTCGACGTCGAGTTGTAGAGATGGACGATGGCGCGGCGCGCGCCCCGGATCGCGGCAAAGGTGCGCTCGATCAGCTCGGGCCGAGACTGCGTCAGCACCTGGATGGTGACGTCGTCGGGAATGAGCTTCTCGTCGATGAGCTGGCGGACGAAGTCGAAATCGGTCTGCGACGAGGCGGGAAAGGCGACTTCGATCTCCTTGAAGCCCATTTTCACCAGGAGGTCGAACATGCGGCGCTTGCGGTCGGGTCCCATCGGCTCGACGAGCGCCTGATTGCCGTCGCGCAGATCGACGCTGCACCAAATCGGCGCGCGCCCGATAACGGCGGATGGCCATGACCGATCGGGCAAATGGATCGGCGCGAAGGGGCGGTACTTGTGGATAGGCATGCTGGTCATGATCGGGACTCCGTTGCTGCGTCGGCCGCCGCTCGCGCGGTCGGCCGGAAAAGGACGATCGTCTGACGGGCGCCGAGCCTTCAGGCTCGACGACCGCCGATAAGTCGATCGCTCAGCAGCAGACGCGCCAAGAGCGGCGCGGCCGGACGGCAACGGACGGAGATTTCACGGGACATGATGCAGAACTCACGCGGAAGGAAGACAACGGCAGACCTGCCGACGCTCGTCAGAGCGCCGGGGCAGTAAGTCGCAGGCCGTTGATCCGCGTAGTGTGCATAGCAGGACTATAGGCGATCGTTGGCGCCGCCGTCAAATCGGACGGACGGCGGGCTCAGTTCCCGCTATGTCGCGTAGGGACTCAATTCGGAAGGCTTGGGCGGTGCCGCCGGCACCCGCCGCTGCTTCATCATGGCGGCGACGGTCTCGTATCGCCCGGCGCGCTCGTTGAACTCGAAGCGCAGCCGCAGCGCCAGCGCTCGCTTCGCCTGTCGCGATAAGTGCCGGCCATGTCCAATAGCTCTTGCTCGTGCAACATCGCCGCCCCCTCCCATTGTTTTGGCACAGGCTGACCAGGCGCGGGCGAACTGCAAGGGGCGTGGCGAGCCGGCAGTTTTCGCACGGCAAAATCTGCCGTCCACTGCCGCCCTCGATGCCGGGCACCGCGGAATCCGGCCCGATCACATGGCACGGCGGTTGCTTCTGAGCAGAGTGGCGGGACTGTTCGTCCTGCAAACAATGGGAGCGCGGGACATCATGCAGGTCGCCGGCGCATGAGCATCGTTGCGCTCGAGCCGAGCGATTCGGCGGGCATCGCCGCCGCTCGCCCGACCGGCGTCGCCAAGCTGTCGAAGATGATGTTCGACGGTGTCGATCTGCGTCCGCTGTGGAGCGAGCTGGTCGGCCGCTACGTCTATCGTCAGGACGACGCCGCGGCGCTGCTCGATCTTGCCATCCTCGAGCAGCTGTTCGGCAACCTCGATGCCGGATTGGCGCGCCAGGCCGAAGCGCTGCTTCTGTGCCGGATCTATCGCTCACCCTTCACCGGCGGCGCTCCGGCGCTGCGGCTCCTCGCCTTCGCCGCGCCGGGCGATCTCGGCGCCAACACGCCGCTCGAGTTCCTGCTCGATGGCTCGGCCGTGGAACTCCACACGCTCTATGTGGTGCCCGGCACGCCGCTGCCCACGGATATTCCCGAGCACGACCTCGCCTTCGTCGCCGTCGGTGAATCCGACGTCAATCGCGCCGTGCTCGGCGAGATCGCGCGGCTCACCGCGTGCTGGCCGCGCCCGGTGCTCAATCCGCCCGAGCGCATCGCGCTGCTGTCGCGCGAGCGCCTCTGCCGCCTGCTGCAGGATATTCCGGGTCTGCATTTGCCGCCGACGGCGCGCATCGAGCGCGCCCGCCTCGCGGCGCTCGGCGCCGGTGCAAGCCCCGCGGATATCCTGCCGGGCGCGGATTTTCCCATCATCGCGCGTCCGGTCGATTCGCATGCCGGTCGTGGCTTGGAGAAACTGGCCGACGCGGCGGCGCTCGGCGAGTACATCGCGGCGCGCAGCGAGGCCGAGTTCTTCGTCTCGCCCTTCGTCGACTACCGCGATCCAGACGGGCTCTTCCGCAAATACCGCATCGTCTTCATCGCCGGGCGCCCCTTCGCCTGCCACATGGCGGTGGCCGAGCAGTGGATGATCTACTACCTCAACGCCAACATGAAGGAGAGCGCCGCCAAGCGCGCCGAGGAGGCGCGCTTCATGACGCGCTTCGACGAGGATTTCGCGCGGCGCCACGGTACGGCGCTCAAGGCCATCGCCGAGCACGTCGGGCTCGATTATTTCGGCATCGATTGCGCGGAGGACGCCGACGGCAAGCTGCTGCTGTTCGAGGCCGACATCGCGATGATCGTCCACGCCATGGATGACCCGGCGATCTTTCCGTACAAGGTGCCGCAGATGCGCAAGGTGTTCGACGCGTTCCGCGCCATGCTGCAGCAGCGCAGCGAGACCGCGCGGTGAGCGAACCGGCGCCCGCCCGCGTCGAGCCCTCGCTCGATCCGACCGACTGGGACGGTGTGCGCGCGACGTTCCGCGCCGCGGTCGACCTCGCCCTCGACCATGTGCAGCACATCCGCGACAAGCCGGTGTGGACGCCGACGCCGGTGCCGGTCAAAGTGGCCTTGCACGAGGCGGCGCCGCGGCAGTCGCAGGCGCTGGGCGGTCTGCTGACGCGCTTCGTGCGCGATATCCTGCCGCACGCCACCGGCAATCTTCATCCGCGCTTCTTCGGCTGGGTGCATGGCGGCGGCAACATCGCGGGCGCGCTTGGCGAGATGCTCGCCGCCTTCATCAACTGCAATCTCGGCGGGCGCGACCACGTCGGCGTCTATGTCGAGCGTCAGGTGCTCGACTGGTGCAAAGAGATCTTCGGTTTTCCGGCGACGAGCAGCGGGCTCCTCACCAGCGGCACCTCGATGGCGAGCGTCATCGCGCTGGCGGCGGCGCGCAGCGCCCAGGCCGGCGCCGATGTGCGCCGGCTCGGAATGGCCGGCTTGCCGAAGCGCCTCGTCGGCTATGCCTCGTGCGAGGCGCATGTCTCCGTCGCCAAGGCGTTCGAGCTCTTGGGCTTCGGCCGCGACGCGCTGCGCAGCGTGGCGGTCGACCAGTATTTCCGCCTGTCGCTCGGCGACCTCGCGCGTCAGGTCGCGCAGGATCGCGCCGAGGGGCTGGCGCCGAGCATCGTCGTTGCCTCCGCCGGCACGGTGAATACCGGCGCCATCGATGACCTTGCCGCCATCGCCGCTTTCTGCCGCGAGCAGCGGCTGTGGCTCCATATCGACGCCGCCTTCGGCGGCTTCGCCGCGCTGCTGCCGGCGTTTCGCATCCCACTCGCCGCCATGGCCGAGGCCGATTCCATCGCGTTCGATTTCCACAAATGGCTGCAGGTGCCCTACGACGCCGGCGGCGTGCTGGTGAAGGACGAGGCGGCGCATCGCGGCGCGTTCTCGACTAGGCGTGACTATCTGGCGCCGGCGCAGCGCGGCCTCGCCGGCGGCGAGCCGTGGTTCTGCGAGTACGGGCCCGAGCTGTCGCGGGGATTCCGCGCGCTCAAGGTGTGGTTCACCGTGAAGGCGCACGGGCTCGACCGGCTCGCCCAGGTGATCCAGCGCAACTGCGAGCAGGCGCAGCGGCTGGGGCGCCTGGTTAGGGCGCGCCGTGATCTCGAGCTGCTGGCGCCGGTCGGCCTCAACATCGTGTGCTTTCGCGTCGTGGCGCCCGGCCTTGCCGATGCCGCGCTCGATCGCCTCAACCAGGACATCGTCGCCGAGCTGCAATTGCGCGGCATCGCCGTGCCGTCGACGACCAGGCTCGGCGGCAAGACGGCCATCCGCGTCGCGCTCACGAACCACCGCACCACCGCCGCCGATATCGACATCCTGGTCGACGCCGTCCACGGCACCGCCAAGGAGCTGCTGGCGGCACGCGAGGACGGTGCTGCGCCGCGTGTCGCCGCCATGAGGCGATGATGGCGATCGCCTTCGCGCAGCTCCGTGAGATCTTCGCGCCGCTCGACGAGCTCCTGGCATCGGGCGGCGACACGCGCCTGCGCCTCGATCCGGCGACGCGGCTCAATGGCTACGGCTGCCGGCCCTACCCGCGACCGGAAGCGATCACCTTCGCATCCTCCACGGCGACGTCGATCTCGGAGCGCGCCTGGCGGCGCGCCGAAGTGGAGCGGCGTTTGCTGGTGCGCGCCAGCCTGGCGCAGGGCTTCGAGGCGGCGGTCGCGGATCGCCTCGAGCGGCTGCGCGATGAGCTGAGGGATGTGCTGGAGCTCGGCGCGGACACCGACATCGTCTGGTCGCCGTCCGGCACCGATGCGACGCTCCATGCCGTCTATGTCGCGCGCGCTGCGCTCGGCACGCCGATGGTCAGCATCGTCGTGGCGGCGGACGAGACCGGCAGCGGCGTCGCCTACGCGTCCTGCGGCAAGCATTTCAACGCCACGACGGCGCACGGCGCCGCGGTCGAGAAGGGCAACCCCATTCGCGGCCTCGCCGACGGCATGGCAAGCGTCGCCGTGCCGCGGCGCGGCGCCGATGGCAAGGTGCGCTCGCCGGCGCAAATCGACGAGGCGGTAACGGCCGCGGTAGCGCGCGCGGTGAGCGTCGGCAGCCGCGTGCTGCTGCACGCCATGGATCATTCGAAGCTCGGCAGCCGCTGCCCGAGCCTCGATTGCCTGAGCCGCATCCGGCAGCGCTGGGGCGCCGCGGTGCAGATCGTCATCGATGCCTGCCAGATGCGTCTCGGCCGCCGCCGCCTCGCCTGGCATCTCGACCAAGGCCATCTGGTGCTGATCACCGGCTCCAAATTCTTCACCGGTCCGCCCTTCTGCGGCGCGCTGCTGGTGCCCGCGACGCTGTCGGCGGCGATGGCCGCGCGGGCGGCAGTGCCGGCGGAACTCCGCGACTACACCAGCCGCGGCGACTGGCCGGCCACCTGGCATGGTGTCCGGGCGACACTGCGCGCGCAGGGAAATCTCGGCCAATTGCTGCGCTGGACCGCGGCGCTCGAAGAGATGCGCGCGTATTTCGCCGTGCCGGAAGCCTTCCGCACGCTCGCTCTCGCCAGTTTCGCCGCGATCGTACCGGAGTTCATCGCCGGCCATGCCGATCTCGCCTTGCTGCCGGATGGCGAACGGTCGCTGTCGGGATCGCCGGATGAGCTCGACGGCGAGATGGCGGCGCGCACTATCTTTCCGTTCACTTTGCGCTGCGGCGACCGCCTGCTGTCGCCGGCCGAGGCACGGCGCGTCTACCGCGCCCTCAACGAGGATATCGCGGCCGTTTTGCCGCCGGGCGCCTCCTTTGCCGAGCGCCAGCTCGCGGCCCGCCTCTGCCATATCGGCCAGCCGGTCGAGATCGCTGGAACGGGCGGCGAAAGCACGGCCGCGCTACGTCTCAGCGCCGGCGCCCGCGTCGTCTCCGAGAACTGGAGCGATGCCGGCGAGGACGCCGCCATCGGCAACCTGCATCGCGAATTCGCCCAGATCCGCACGATCCTGGACAAGATCGACCTGCTGCTGCGCAATCTCGCCGCGCTCGAGCACGCCGGGGCGGCGCCCGACGCCGCGACGCCCATTCGGGCCACCGGCTGACCCATCTCCCGCCGGCGCACTCCCCGCTGGCGATATTCCGCCGCTCGATTTAAAATTGATGGCGTTGCGGCAGAAGTAAGGGGCTGCCGGTAAGCATATTGGGGGAAATGTCATGTCTCGCGACAGAACAGGTTTCGCGGCGGGCTGCCGCGCGATAGGGCTTTCGCTTGCGCTCGGCCTGGCGCTGGCGGCCTGCGCCGCCGGCCGATCGGTCGTCGATGTGCAAGCGCCGGCGAGCCACGCCGCCAACGGCGCGGGTTTCGCGCGGATCGGCGAGATCCGCGATATGCGGCAGTTCGATCCGGCGCCGCGCGACCCGTCGACGCCCTCGCTCAGCGACGCCGGTGAGATCAGCAACCCCAGCATCACCGCCCGGGCCATCGCGCGCAAGCGCAACGGCTATGGACGGGCAATGGGCGACGTCGTGCTGCCGGAGGGGAATACCGTCGCCGGCCTGGTGCGAGCCGCCGCGACCAAGGCGCTGCAGGACGCTGGCTACACCGTCGTCGACGATAAGTCGCCGAACTATGCCGTGGCGCTGCCGCTCGCCATCGACATAGAGCAGTTCTGGGCCTGGTTCACGCCGGGCGCCTTCCTGGTGACAATCGAGTTCAACGGCCGCATCGTGATGAAAGGCGACGCCCTCGTCGGCCGCGATCTGGGGCCAGTACGCGCCAGCGCCACCTATGACAGCGGCGCGATCTTCGAAAGCGACTGGACCAAGATCGTCGAGCAGGGGCTCGACGATCTGTCCGGCCGGATGAAGGAGCGCATCAAGGCGCCGGGAACGGCGGCCATCGCGCCGGGCCCGGCTCCGATCGCGACTCCGCCGGTTGCCGCCGCCAGTCCCGACGTCCGCCCAGCGGCACCGGCCGAGGCCAAGCCGGCGGCGGCGGCGCTGACGGAGACGCCGCGCACCGGCGTGCTCGCCAATGACATGCAAGGACGCTGGATCATCTACAGCGACTACACGCTCCAGAAATCGCCGACGGCGGAGCAGCAGCAGGCGCTGCTGGGCCGGTGCAGCAAGACCTATGCGACGTTCACCGTGAAGGGCTCCAAGCTGGTCATCGACATCCATCAGGACGCGGCTTCGCAGCGCAGCGAGCATTCCATCAACAACCAGCGCCCCGCCTCCCTGGTCTACTCGGAGGACAGCGTGCGCGGCGCCCGGTATACCACCGTCTCTTTCGGAAAAGATCAGGAGCCGACGAAATTCGGCCTCTCACCGGATGTCCTGGTATTCGAGCCGCGCACGCAGGCAGTCATGACGACCTCGGCCTATGGCGGGCCACGCAAATACGCGCGCTGCCCGATGCGGGAGGCGGCGGAGTAGCGACGCGAAAGCGGGAGACAGGGCGATTACGCAGTGTCGCGGCGGATGGCACGCAAACCTGTGCCGTTCGCTGCGGAAACCTCGAAGCCGATCTCCGCGAGCGCCGATCGGATCGCCGGTGTCGCGGCCACGCCATAGATTTCGAGCTCCGCATACGGCGGGTCGGCAGAGTAGGGACCGTGATGCAGGTCGATCATGGAGAGCGCGTCGATCAGACTCGCTTCTGGCGTCGAGCCGCCGCGGAAAGTGGTAATACCGTCGAGGTGCGACGCCGTCGGACGCTCTTTCCGAAGCCGCCGAGCGACCGGGTGGTTGATCGCAGTATCGACGACCCAAACCGGCACCGCGGAGGAAGGCGGGACAGGCGCTCGCCGAAACCTGGATCGGTGACGACGATAACCTTG
>Ga0134125_10010242_pt1 | contig 10537 bp, 10 predicted proteins | sample KB31751_FD_96464 | JGI IMG/M metagenome (GOLD analysis project Ga0134125, IMG submission 96464) | Terrestrial soil microbial communities with excess Nitrogen fertilizer from Kellogg Biological Station, Michigan, USA - KB3-175-1 | ecosystem: Environmental > Terrestrial > Soil > Unclassified ... | reverse complement strand
AGGTGTCCCGGGACCGGAATGGCGCGCCGGAGCCGGGGGCGACAACCGACTGACCGGCGGCGACGGACACGGCGCCGATCAGCATGAGGGATCCAATAACGCTCGCGGCGGTGAGAATCTCATCGCGACCTCCTGTGTCTTTGTGTCAGGCGCCCGCGGCTCGGCCCGTCTTGGCAGCGCCCGTCAGCCGCCCGCAGGGACGAGCTGATCCGCCGGTTCTGCCGCTTTCACGCCTGCAAGCACATCGAGGCGCGAGGGCGCAGCCGTCCCGAGGATCGCCTTGGCGCGAGCCATTTCCTCGGCCGGGCCATGTGCCATGACCAGAAATCCGTCGGCCTTCACCGCGGTCTCGTACTGGAGTGCAGTGTCCTTTGGAATGCCGATGCTGTAGAGCGCCGCGCCCAGCGCGCTCAGACCGCCTACGGCGACCGCGCTCTCAATGCCGGAGATAATCATGGCCGCCAGGTATCCGAGCACCACGATATGGCCCACGACGGGGATGGTCATGAAAAGGCCGCCGAAGAACAGGCCCCAGAGGCCGCCCCAGAAGGCGCCTCGCTTGCCCCAGAACTTGATCCGGTCACCGGCGTTATAGAAGCCGACGACTTTCTCTTCGCTGTGGTATCCCTGACCAACAATGCTGAGATGCTTCATGTCAAAGCCGGCGTCGGACAGCGTCTTCACCGCTGCTTCGGCCTTCTGGTGATCGGGAAAAACCGCGATCACCGTGTCGAGTTGCGCCATCTTGAACTCCCTTGAGGATTGAGTGGCTTGGGCGGATCCGGCCGACGCCACATACCCCGAGACCGCATGCTTTCGCCTCGGTCGGGAGCAACCGCTGACTTTCCGGCCGGATTTTTTGAGCCAACCACGCAGACTGTCGGGTCGGAATGTATCGGGTGGCGGGCCGGCCGGGGTAGACTCGGAAACTACTCAGTTCTCGTCCGGCGCCGCTTGTGGAGACCTTTTCTCGGATGAGAGTTTCGGTGGAATTTGCAAAGATCGGTGGTCGGTTAGGGCTGCTGGATGGTGGCTTGGGCTGGCGGCGAGGGTTTTGAGGGTATCGAGGGGGGGGCCTCACCCCGTGCACACGCTCCATCGCCGCAGATCGTTGCATTTGCGGAGGGCTTCTCGTCGGCCGCCTCCCGGCCAGAACTGGGGCCGAATGGGTCTTGAGATTAGTATAATTTAGGTTATACTAATCAGGATTATCCTAACAGAGAACCCATGGCACCCCACGGATTCATTGGTAGAGAGCTGGAGCTCTCCGCGCTTCGGCGGGAACTGAACCGTAAGCGACCGTCTCTACTCGTCGTTCTCGGCCGACGCCGGGTCGGAAAGTCTCGCCTCCTGCTGGAGGCCGTCGCGGAGCAGCCGGCGATCTACTATCAGGCAACAAAGATCGCAAGCTCCATGAGCCTTACGCTTTTCAAGTCGGAGGCCGCCAAGCTTTTGGGGGTCGATCCCGTGCTCGATGGCATTTCCGACTGGCATGCTGCGCTCGTCCACATCTACCGCGCGGCCGAGACACGGCACGGTCTGACTGTCATCCTCGACGAGTTCCCGTATCTCTGCGAAGTCGATAATTCATTGCCCTCAGTCATCCAGAAATTTTGGGACGAGGTGCGTGCGAAAAGTCACCCGTTCAACCTGGTCTTGTGCGGGTCGAAGATATCGTTCATGGAGAATCTCCTGGCGGAGAAAAACCCGCTGCACGGCCGCCAGAACCTGAAGCTGGACGTAGGGCCGCTGCCCTATCGGGATGCCGCGCGGTTTTTTCCGCGTTGGTCCGCGGAAGACAGGCTTCGTGCCTGGGCCGTGTTCGGCGGAATCCCATTCTACCTCAGCCTATGCGACGCAAAGGCGTCTCTTAACGAGAACGTGCACGACCTCGTGCTGGCGAAAGGCGCGCCGCTCGCGGATGAGCCGGAGCATCTGCTGCAGGCCGAGTTGCGCGACGTATCGCGTTACGCGACCATCTTGCGCGCTATCGCCGAAGGATGCACGAAGTCGGGCGAGATTGTCGGCCGGGTGAAAGAATTCACGAGCGGAGCGGCGTTGACGCCGTATCTTGAAAAGCTTTCTGAGCTGCGACTGATACGGACCGTGCGCTCCCTAGACGCGACGGAGCGTGAGCGCGATCGGCGCTACTTCCTGGACGATCCATTCTTGGCCTTCTGGTTCCGCTTCTGCTTGCCGAACATCTCTGCACTCGCCTCTGGTCACGCGGAGCAAGTGCTGCGTCATGCAGTCATCCCGAAACTGGACGAGTACATGGGCGACCTGTTCGAATGGATTTGTCGCGACCATGCTCGCCTCTATTTGCAGGAGATCCTGCCCGCCGCGGCCAAGACGGTCGGACAAATCTGGGCAGCTGACTTCGACATTGATGTCGCGGGGGCTTTGCTGGACGGAACGGCGATCTATGGTGAATGCAAGTGGTGGAAGGATGCGGTCGGCGAAAACGTGCTCGACCATCTCATTGAATGTTCCACGGCAACATCATATGGCCGTGATGCCAAACGTTTTTATCTCGTTTATTCGCGCAGCGGATTCACGCGCGATCTCTCTCGTCGAGCAGCATCCGATCCGTCCATTCGCCTGCTCACCTCCGCGCAGCTTCTGAAATGAATGAGGCAATACTGGCCGGAGGCGCCATTCTGGGACGAGCAGCCGCCGGCTGCCGAGCCGCTGCCCACGATCTCGGCGACCTCATCCGCTTCGCGGTCGAGCGCTGCGGCACTCAGACGATGTGGAACATGGACCGGCGGCGGGCAGTCTCCGCCCCGCAAGAGAGCTGGAAGCGCGTTGTCGACGCGCTGCGGAAGTACGGCGGCCCGATCCCCAGCCATTCTGGCTCGCAGACGCGATCGAGGCAGCGGCAACGGCGTAATGGCTGCCGGAGATTTCTCCGACAGCCAAAGCACCGATTTGACACCGAGAACCTGGCGGTCCTCGCAGCAGTGCCCCGATTTTCAACACCTTTGCCTACAGGCTAGGATCGAGAGGGTTTGTAGCTTTCGAGCGTTTGCTCGGCCCCACGGTACTCATGGTGCGACAGCATTCCGAAGATACGAAGAGATCTGACAAATATTGCGAAGACTCTGAGCGCCTCAATGTCCGCAGGTACGTTCTCTTGCGCCGCGGATCGGCTGAGGCCTGCTAACAAGCAAAGCTCTGGAAATGTCAATGGCGGTGTGGCGCCAGCGGCACTCAGGAGATCTGCCAAATCGATGTGCCAGTTCATGTCGCAGCGATCAAAGACATTCAGTCGGCCATTCAACCAGGTGTGCAGCCCGCTGAGCGGTATTTCCTTTGCGAACGCACGATACCGCACGAAGGGAAGTCCATCGCCCTGCCGCCGACTGTAACTATCAACGGCTTCTCTAACCGGCCGATCTAATCTGCAAAGCCGTGGAGGAGCACGGCTTCCTGTTCCTCAGCTTTCGATACGGCGGCGGGGCAGGGCGATCTGTCAATCGGCATTGAAAAGGGACCCCGGATCGGCGCCGAAAAGGGACCCCGGTGTAGGGCTTGTCCAGGTAGTCCACAGAGGGGACCCGCGCGCGACGCGGAGTGCCATCACGAGCGACGGAGCGGCGCGCGTGGGGAGTAGCTGTGGACCCACCTGGTCAAGCCCGGGGGTGGGGTTCGGGGAGGAGGTGTTTTAGGCGCGGTTTTTGAAGCGCCAGCTTTCGTTGCCGGTCTCGACGATGTCGCAGTGATGGGTGAGGCGGTCGAGGAGCGCAGCGGTCATCTTGGCGTCGCCGAAGACGGACGGCCATTCGCCGAAGGCGAGATTGGTTGTGACGATCACCGAGGTCTGCTCGTAGAGGCGGCTGACGAGATGGAACAGGAGCTGGCCGCCGGAATGAGCGAAGGGGAGATAGCCGAGCTCGTCGAGGACGACGAAGTCCATGCGAGTGAGGTAATCGGCGATGCGGCCGGGGCGACCGGCGCGGTTTTCGGCCTCGAGCTTATTGACGAGATCGACGACATTGAAGAAGCGGCCGCGCGTGCCGCTACGGATGCAGGCACGGGCGATCGCAATGGCGAGATGCGTCTTGCCGGTGCCGGTTCCGCCGATCAGCACGACGTTGCGCTGGTGGGCGAGGAACTCGCCGCCGGCGAGATCGCGCACCAGCGTCTCGTTGATGGGTGCGTCGTCGAAGATGAAGTCATCGATGTCCTTGGCGAGGGGCAGCTTGGCGATGGTGATCTGGTACTTGATCGAGCGTGCCTGCTTATCGACGATCTCGGCGGTAAGCAGGTCACCGATGATGTGCTGCGGCTCGTGCTGTCGCTTGACGGCGGTGGCGATGATCTCGTCGAACGCCGCCTTCATGCCGTAGAGCTTGAGTTCGCCCATGGCGGCGAGAATCTCCGAACGCTCCATTACAAGGTTCTCCTCAGGCTGTCATAGCGGGCACAATCGGCTTCCGGCTCGTGTCTCAGGCGCAACGCATCCGGCGCCATGATGGTGAGCGGGGCGGCGGGCTCTCGGAGGCGGGCAAGGATGTTGAGTATGACGCCGGCGGAATGGACGCCGTCGCGCAGCGCCTCGCTGCAGGCCGCCTCGACGGCCGGCAGCCCGTCGCTCAGCACGGTGGCGAGGATATCGACCATCTGCCGGTCGCCGTCTTCGGCACCGGCGAGCTTGCGCCGGACACGCTCCAGGCTCGCCGGCAGGACCCAGTCCTTGAAGGGAGCACCGTTCCGCAGCGCGCCAGGCTTGCGCGCCAGCACCGGAACGTAATGCCACGGGTCGAAGACCGTCTGATCGCGCCCGAAGCAGCGGCGATGCTCGCCGACAAGTCGCCCGTCCTGGCGCAGCTCGATGCGATCGGCATAGGCTCGGATCTCGACCGGCCGCCCAACGGCGCTCGCCTGGACCGAGTACTTGTTGTTGTCGAAACGCACGAGGCAGGTCTTCGAGACCGCGGCCGGGACCGCATGGAACCCGTCGAAACGGCCGGCGTAGCGGACGAGGCTCGGCCGCGCCGCTTCGAACGCTTCCCAGATCGTCTGCTCGCGCAGCTCCGGATGCCGTTGCGCCTGGGCATAGGCGATGCACTGGTCGACAAGCCAGGCGTTCAACTCGTCATAGCTCTTCACCCGCAGCCGCGGCGTGAAGAAGCGCTCACGCACCAGCCCGACCTGGTTCTCGACCTGACCCTTCTCCCAGCCCGACGCCGGGGTACAGGCGACTGGCTCGACCAGGTAATCGCCACACATCTGGAGGAAGCGACGGTTGTAGGCGCGCTCCTTGCCGACGAATATGGTCTCCACCGCAGTCTTCATGTTGTCGTAGATGCCGCGCGTACAGGCGCCCTTGAAGAAGCCAAACGCCCGGTCATGGGCGTCAAACACCATCTCCTGCGTCTCGCGCGGATAGGCGCGCACGAACAGCATGCGGCTGTGGCAGAGCCGGACGTGCGCCACCTTCACGGTGACCGTCGTGCCGTTGATCAGCACGACCTCATGGCTCCAGTCGAACTGGTAGGCCTCGCCGGGCGCGAAGCTCAGCGGCACATAGGCGGCCGCCATCGCGGCGCCTCGCGCCTTGTGCCAGACCCTGGCGTAGCGCCGAACCGCGTCGTAGCTGCCGTCATACCCGGCGCCCTGCATGGCCTCGAACACGCGAATCAGCGTCAGTCGCTCGCGTTGCGTCTTGGCTTCATTGGCGAGCAGGAGCGCGTCGAGCGTCTCCCGCCAGGGACCGATCTTCGGCAAAGGCTGGGTACGGCGCGAATAGCGGAACTCGGTCGCCCCCGACCGGAGCACCTTCCTCACGACCTTCCGCGACAGCCCAAGCTCCCGGCAGATCGCCTTAATCGACTTCTTTTGGACGAAATACGCCCGGCGAATCTTCGCAATCGTCTCCACCACCAGCATCCCGAACCAGGCCCCCATGTGCTTCCTTCACGAGGGCCAATCTGGACCATCCGTCCCCGGGGTCCCGATTGGATGCCGATCACCCCGAAAACGGGGTCCTTATTCCATGCCTAATCACAACCAGGCACGGTACTCGCCGTACGCAGCAACGCCCGGCGCGCGCGGCGCGCCGCCCCAGATACGCTCCGCACGGCATTGGCGCGCAGGATTCGCCCGGTGTTGTCGGCCACGAACACCCCCACCGGCAATGCCTCGAGCAACGCGCCCATGGACAGGCGGTCGAACTCGGCGAGCGCATTGTCCTGCGATAGCGCCTCGATCGAGCGGGCGTGACGGCCGATGACACGGCGACGTGCTGCCGCGACGACGGCGAGTGCCAGCACTGCGGTTGATGCGAATGCCAGGGCGGCCAGGCCGGTGATCAAGGTCGTTCGCGCGTTCCGCTGGTATTCGGTCGCTAGCTCGCGGCGAATATGGCCTTTCAGTGCCGTGGCTTCCATCCGGATCGCGTCCATCGCGCGCTTGCCCTCGCCCGTCCGGACGTTATCGAGCGCTCTGCATTCAGCCCTGACCCGCGGCGAAGCTCGATGCCACGGCGCAGGTGCGCGAGCCTGTCCTGTACCAAAGTTTCGATCCGGGCGACTGTCCCAGCGCGGACCGGGTCGGAGTCCGCAAATGCGGCTGCCGCTGCCATCTCGCCAGGCAGGACGGAAAGGGCGCGCTCGTAGGGTTCGAGATAGGCGTCTTCGCCCGTCAGGAGGAACCCGCGCTCCCCCGTCTCCGCATCCTTCAGCGTGGATACCAGAATCTCGATCTGCGAGAGCGCGTTGCTGGCCTCCTCGGCCTTGTGGCGATACACGCTCATGGCTGAGAAGTTGAAGTACAGCGCCGTTGCCGCGCCGAGCAGCAACGCCGGAATGGACCACGTCAGAAAGGACGGTGGGACCCGATGCAGCATAGCGGCGAGCATCGGTCGAGCTAAACGGTGCCTTAAACCATGATTGGGAAAGTCAGCCATTGGCCGAACCGGCTACGAACCCGCGTTCTCTTCAGAAATGAAGGAACCAAGAATTCACCTTGGGCGCATTCATCACAATGATGTGGATCATTGCCGGCCTGATCTCGCTCCTGTCCGAGCCCCCGGCATTGCCGTACTGCCACGATATTCTGCCGTTTATCGCCCTGTTTCTGCTTCGGGCGTTTCGGGTCAAAGGCCGTCCTGATCTCTGTCAGAGCAGAAGGTCTGAAGACGGCATTTCCGGACTAGACTCAGCACGAACGAAGGACGCAATCATTATAGGAGACGCGGAGCCCGGTGCGGTCGGAGGGGGCCAGGGAGCGCTTGCTCCGCCTTGTGTTCGAGTTCAGCTTCGTGGTGGCGAACCACGAAGCCGGCGAACACCAGTACCGCGATAGCGAATGCGCCGATGCCGATGCCGATAGGTGCTGCGAGTCCACTGATCGCCTTGCCAATATAATAGGCGCCGATGCCATAGGCAGCCGCCCAGAGACACCCACCGGCCGCGTTGAAGAAGAGGAAGCGTCGCCATCCCATGCGATTGGCTCCGGCAAGAAACGCGGCAAGCGCCCTGAGCACGGCGACGAAGCGGCCGAAGAAAACGACGGCACCGCCATGGCGCAGGAAGAGATACTGCCCGAGCTTGATCCGGGGCTCGGTCAGATGGACATGGCGCCCGAAGCGCAACAGGAGCCAATACCCGACCTCCCGGCCGATCCAGAAGCCGATATTATCGCCGAAGATCGCGCCCGCTGCCGCCGCCGCGATGACCAATATGATGTTCAGTTCGTGGCTCGTGCCGGCGACGATGGCGGCCGCGACGAGCGTCGTCTCGCCGGGCAGAGGCAAGCCCATGCTCTCGAGCGCGACGACCCCGCCGACGGCCCAATAGCCGTATGCATGGAGGAGATGCGGCACGTCGCCGTGCGAGAGAAAAGAAATCATGATAACCGCTGATTCCTACCAACGTCGGCCCACCCGCAACTATTCCGCCAATCTACCGCTGAGGTCGCGATGACGATTTCGTAATCCGAGCGTCATCGCAGCTTCAGGCGCGCCCTATGCTCATCCCGTCGAGCGACATAAGCCGAGATGTGAATAGCACGATGACGCGCGCTTCCGCTTGGCGGGCCAGCTTTACGGGTCCGTTTCGCGGCATCGTGCCATCATCTTTATCCGCGTCGATCCAGTCTTTCAGGCATTCCGGAAAAAGTGCCCGATCCACCCCTTCAACAAAGCGCTTCATCCGGTGATCCCCCGCATATCTCACGGGAATCACATTGCAAGAGTCAGATTAAGAGCGTTTTTACACAGCCAGGGTCAAACTGCGAAGTGAAGACAGCGCGGTAACGTCCGCATTTCTCCCAATCGCAGACAAAGGTACGAGTGCGCACATGAGCGTTGTACTGCTTTGGCGGTCTGCGTCGGTAGTCTTGGCAATCGGAGGAGATGCCGGCTGGCAGGATCGCGCGGGCAAGCCGAGTTGCGTCGTAGATTCGAGGATTTTAGTGCCTTTTTCTGTTCGGTGCCGCGGAGCCGTCCAGACGCGGCGCGCACAGAAAATATGGTTCGAATCCTGGACGAGATATCTTCTCATCGTTGTCGATTGGTCCTAGACAGGAATTATCTACCCGAAACCGCTCGCTCGAGTGAGCGGCCAACATCTCGGCACCGCCCCCAATGCGAACAAACGCTTGTCGCGACGTCAATCCGGACCGGCCACAAACACTGCCGCGATAGCCGCTTTCGCCGCTTGCTGGATCTCGCGCAAATGATCGTCGCTCAGGAAGCTCTCGGCATAGATCTTATAGACATCCTCGGTGCCTGATGGCCGCGCCGCGAACCATCCGCTTTTGGCGATCACCTTGATGCCGCCAAATGGCGTGCCGTTACCCGGGGCCGTCGTAAGCTTCGCCGCGATCGGCTCGCCCGCAAGGTCCGATATGTGGAGATCATCAGGCATGAGTTTAGCCAGCCGCTTTTTCTGGTCGGTCGTCGCGGGCGCATCGATCCTCGCGTAAAACGGCCGCCCTAATTCGGCGGTCAGGCGATCATAAGATTCGCCGGGATCGCGGCCGGTTTGGGCGATCATTTCGGCGGCTAGCAGCCCCAGGATGATGCCATCCTTGTCCGTGGTCCAAGGCATCCCGTCGCGACGGAGAAAGGTCGCGCCGGCGCTCTCCTCGCCAGCAAAGCCGAGCAAGCTGTGCAATAACCCGTCGACGAACCATTTGAATCCGACCGGCACTTCAACCAGCTTGCGTCCCTGCCTCGCCGCAACGCGGTCGATGATGCTGCTGCTCACCATGGTCTTGCCGATGGCAGCATCGCCGCGCCACCCGGGACGATGGCCGTAGAGATGGGAGATTGCCGCCGCGAGATAGTGGTTGGGATTCATCAGCCCGCTCGAGCGCGTGACGATGCCATGCCGGTCGGCATCGGTGTCGTTGGCGAAAGCGACATCGAAACGGTCGCGCATGTCGATCAGCCGCGTCATGGCATAGGGCGAGGAACAATCCATGCGTATCTTGCCATCCCAATCGGCGGTCATGAAGCGAAAGGTCGAGTCGATCGCATCGTTCACGAGCGTCGCCGCGATGCCGTAGTGCTCGATGATCGGTCGCCAAAAATGAACGCTCGCACCGCCCAGCGGGTCGATCCCGATCTTCACGCCGGAAGAGCGGATCGCCTCCATGTCGACGACCTGCGCGAGATCGTCGACGTAGGGACCGATATAATCATAGCGGTGGATCGAGGTAGATTGCCGGGCGCGCTCGTACGGAATGCGGCGCAGGCCGGCGAGATCCTGCTCGAGCAGCGCGTTGGCGGCATCTTGAATCGAATTCGTCACGTCGGTATCGGCCGGGCCGCCATTCGGCGGATTGTATTTGTAGCCGCCATCCTGAGGCGGATTGTGCGATGGAGTGATGACAACCCCATCGGCGAGGCCGCTGGTACGATTTTTATTGTAGGTCAGGATAGCGTGCGAGATGACCGGCGTCGGCGTGTATCCATCCTGTCCGTCGATCCGTAGGTCGACACCATTAGCCGCAAATACCTCCATTGCACTGGTCAGAGCGGGCTCGGACAGCGCGTGAGTATCGATACCGATGAACAACGGTCCGGTGATGCCGCGCCGGCTGCGGTGGTGACAGATCGCTTGGCTGATCGCGAGGATATGCGCCTCGTTGAAGGCGTTGTCGAACGCCGAGCCGCGATGGCCTGAGGTGCCGAATGCCACACGTTGCGACGGTATTTTCGGGTCCGGCTTACCGGCGAAATACGCCGTCACCAGTCGGGCGACATTGACCAGCATCGACGGCTCGACCGGCTTGCCCGCCAAAGGACTCACATCATCCGACATGACGCTCCTTGTTTAATGACGCGACACGATTCATCCGAGCAACACGCGGACACGATGGGTTGCGCAATCATCCGTCAAAGGAATAAGCGTTTCGTTTCCCGGCAGCGCAACCCCGTCGAGCTCGGCGCGGACGACGCCGCGGCTGACACCGTCGGGATTCGAGACGGCGATATCGTAGCGGCTGGAGCGATATCGGAAACTCAAGCCGAAGGCCGGCCATGTCTTCGGTATGCACGGATCCATCAGTAACGACGCTCCTT
>Ga0134125_10010241_pt1 | contig 10538 bp, 8 predicted proteins | sample KB31751_FD_96464 | JGI IMG/M metagenome (GOLD analysis project Ga0134125, IMG submission 96464) | Terrestrial soil microbial communities with excess Nitrogen fertilizer from Kellogg Biological Station, Michigan, USA - KB3-175-1 | ecosystem: Environmental > Terrestrial > Soil > Unclassified ... | reverse complement strand
TTGCCTTCGAATTTTTGAAGCAATTCATCCCATCCATCCCCACTATTTTCAGGCTCATTTATTTGTACTGCCGCATCATCCTTTTTGTAAAAATAGGTCTCTACCAATTGCTCGTCAACCGAATGGACAAAAGATTCAAACCCCTGTTTTTTTAACAAAGAAATTAACGGAGTCGGTTCAAAACTATTGATGATTTTGAGTGCGCCACCTTTCGGAATCTTTTTCACTCTATCTACTATTGTTGAAAGCGGATCTTCACCGGCATCAATCAACGGGCGCACATCAAAATCAGCAATTTGTCCTGGATTGAGGGTATTAAAAAAAGCAGGTAGTTTTGGTTCTTCCACCGGTGTTTCTGGTTTAGTTTGCTTGTCTACCTCAAAGCCCAACGGTTGTAGTTTTTCAAAAAAATTTCTTACATCAAATCCGGCAATTTTTGCTGCCATTCCAATACTGGTGCGTGAAGCCATCAGTTTCCTTAATACCGGGTTTCGCAGTTTTTCAAACTTTTCGTCAAGGCTGATAATCGCTTCCAGCGCATCTGAATTTTCTTTTAAAATTTTTGCAATTTTTGTATTCGCGTTTATGATCATGCTCATTCAAAATAAGTCTTATAGCTATCAATTCTTTTATCTAAAGATCTAAAAACTATCCTTCCTGAAGCTGTATCCTTGACGTTTTTCAATTCTTTAGTATCGTTCAGAATCGGCTCCAGCCAGTGATGCAGCACTTCATGATCCGGCCCGGTCATTTTGCATTGCTGTATCATCGTATTCAATCCGTTTGATAAATCCACACTTAAAAGCTGATATTCACCAATTGTCGGGAATGCTTTTATTCTGAAATTATCTGCAATCGTTTTCAGGTTCACTACATTATGATTTGTTATCGAATCTGCTTTCCATTTCGCACCGTTATTTAATGTGAGCGTTGTGTCTACAACCTGTTCATTCGCTTCGAGCTGTTGCAAATCTTTGGCTTGGGAACCGTGATTGCAGGCAATCAGCAAGGCGCTGCTCAATAAGGTGAAGATAATTTTATTCATAAAAAACTGTTAAGCAAATGTTCTTTTAAAAATTAAATCAAAAAGCAGAAACAACGGGCATGTTTTCAAAAAAGATTCGCTGATGCCCGTTGCGTTTGGTAATGTAAGTGGTTTCAGTAAACCTCTTTAATTTTTGTCTAAATCAAGTGCCTTAGGAAATAAAATATTGTTTTCCAGATGAACATGTATATGCAAGTCATTTTCAAATTCATCCAGCGTTTTAAATAAGAAAGAATAGCTGGCGCAGGCATCTTCAGGCAAGGCGTAATTATTGCTTATTTTTCTGATTTCATCCATGTTATTTCCAACCACCTCATGCTCCATTTCCATCATGTTTATAGGTGTTTCGACAGATTCCAGATTGCCGAATTTCGCATGCGCGTTTCCGCTGTTTTTGGCAGCAACCAGTTGTTTTACATAAGGAAACAAAACGGTTTCTTCTTTCACCATGTGAGAAGACATTTCATCACAAACTTCCTGTGCCAGTTTATTTATTTGTAACAATTCAGGATGATGCGCCCCATGAACTTTTGCAACTTTTTCTGCATAATTTTTTAAATCAGGAATGGTCTTTTTCACATAACTGTGGTGGGTGTTAACAATATAATCTGCGAGAAAATCCAGATTCCAATCGTTATAGGGCAACGGCCTTGCAGTAAAAGAACTTTTATCGCTATTTTGTAATTCCTGTTCTACTTTGGTTACATCGATTCCTTTTTCAGCACACGCTTCTTTTACGGTTTTCTTTCCTCCGCAACAGAAATCCAACCCATACTTTTTAAACACTTCTGCTTTTCTGAGATCTTTTGCGGCAATTTCACCGAGTGTTTCATCAGCAGCTCCGGCAGGTCTTTTTGATATTTTTACACGCCACAACTTTGGCCCTTGTTCCATGTATTCCCAGGTAAAAATATTTCCCCTTTCTCCAAGCATCTGATAGTATAAAGGCTTTGGATCATGGTCGTTGTGAATGGTTAAACTTTCACCTGCTTTTAGCTCATCAAATTTTACAAAAATCGTTGGATGTTTTAGTTTAGGTTCAATGGCGGTGACGTTCAAAATATTTTCTGTTCCATTTTCTTTCTTTTCTTCTGGTTGCACCAAATTATTTTTTGTGATTTTTATTTTGAATATCTCCGGACCTTGTTCCAGGTACTCCCATTGGAAAGTATTTCCATGAATATTTTCCAATTGAAAACGAAGCGGGCGTGGATCATGATCATTCTGCAAAATGAAATGTTCACCCGGTTTCAATGTATCGAAGCGATTAAAAATGGTAGCATGTTTTATTGCTGGATGCAATAAAGTGGCATCCAAAACATTTTCGTCTTCTTTAGTTGCCTCTTTCTTTTTAGTGATTTTTACTTTCCACAATTCCGGCCCTTGCTCCAGGTATTCCCAAATAAAAATATCACCTCTTTCTGCTGATAATTCATAATATAGGGGTTTCGGGTCGTGGTCATTATGAAGAATGAGGCTCTCCCCCGAAATCAATTCATCAAACCTTACAAAAATGGTTGGATGTTTAAGTTTTGGTTCTAATAAAGTGACATTGAGAATATTTTCATCTTCAAGAGCTGTTTCCATGTTTTTTAATTTTTTAATAAATAAAGTGAATGCAAAGGTAAAGGTATTTTTAATAAAAGTATTAAAGTACTTTTATTATCTTATTTTTTTTGCTATGATTATAATCATCTTTCATTATGCCTCCGCTCATTTTTCACCATCCATTATTTGCAGAATTTTGTTGCATCTCTTCAAAAAATCTGAAAAGTAAAAGTATGATGGCGACTATGAAAGATATTGATACTGATTATCATCAATGGGCTAAAAAGCTGCAGCTTTTCAGACAGGAAAGTGCATTGCTAAAATATCGTTTGAGCGACATGGTAGATAGTGATGAGGAAAATATCTTTTTGCAAAAAGCTGAGTATTTTCAAAACGAGTTATTGCTGAAAGATGAGATGCTTAAAAAGTTAATGGAAGAAGTTGAGACTTATAAAAAGGTAATCGAAAATAAAATCCATTTTTCAAAAAAGATATATACACTTCATGATAAATTACAAGATCGGATTTTGAATTTTGAAAATGAATTTGCCATTCTTTCAACGCAATTTCATGAACAAATGTTACACAATTCTTAATACTTAGTTTAGCATCTGTAGCAACTTCTTTTCATTCAAAACCTTTACGTAACCGGCCTCGGCTTCAATTAGTTTTTCACTTTTAAAATCGCTCAAAGTTCTTATTAAAGATTCAGTCGTTGTGCCGGCAATGTGTGCCAGGTCTTCTCTTGAAATGTGTATGATAAAATCGGTATTTCCTTCTTGCTTATATTTTTTTGACAAAGTAACAATCGCATCTGCTACGCGTTTGCGAAGTGAGTTATAAGCAAGACTAATAAGCTGCTCTTCTTTTTCAGAAACATTATGTGCAAGAAGTTTAATAAATTTTTGCGCTACTTTTTTATTGTTGTTAATGAGTATTTCAAAGTCATGTCTTTCTATTGTACCGATTTCACTCTCTTCCAAAGTTTCGGCATTTTCTTTATAAACTGAATTTTCGAGAAGTGCATTATACCCAAAAAAATCACCGGCGCTATATAAGCTTATCGTGAGCTCTTTGCCGGTTTCATTCATTTTATACGTTCTTATTTTTCCCGAATTCAGATAGTATAAACTATGTGGATGATTTCCCTCCGAATAAATGCGTTGTTTCTTTTTATATTGATTGATGATTTTTGAATTGGTTAATTTTTCCAACGCATCTTCATTTTTTATTTCATCAAAAAAATCATTAAGATTTTTTGTTGCATTTGCATGTTCTTTTTGATATTGAATTTTTTGCAAACGGCTTTCAATTGCATTGAGCAGCTCAAGGTCTGTGAACGGTTTAGTGATATAATCGTCAGCGCCCATTTCCATTCCTTTTCTAAAGTCGCCACGCTCTGTTTTAGCAGTCAAAAAAATGAATGGGGTGCTTTTTAGATTTTCATTTTTTGTTACTAAATGCAACAGTCCATATCCATCCAACACAGGCATCATGATATCACAAACGATGAGGTCCGGAACTTCTTTCACAGCCATTTCATAACCTTCTTTTCCATTGGTTGCAAGCGCCACTTTATAACCAGCCAACTCCAGAATTTCGCCGGTGTTCTCCCTGATTTCATTGTTGTCTTCTACTAATAAAATTTTTATCATTGTACAAAGATTAAATTTATTTCGGTTCCTTTATCCAAATCGCTTTTTATATTTATTTGCCCATGCATCATCTCTACATATTTCGCCACAATGTGAAGCCCGAGGCCGGTTCCCGCAATATTTACAGCGTTCGTCGCCCGGTAGAATATTTCAAATAGATGTTCCTGGTCCTTTTTGGAAATACCAATTCCTTCATCTTTGATACAAAATTTTACAAGATGTTTTTCGACAGATGTGGATATGAAAACAGGTTTATTTTCCTCCGAAAATTTCACTGCATTGGAAAGAAGATTAATGAGGATGTTTTTAAATAAAACTTCATCCAAAACAACATCTGTATCTCCGGAATGTTGATAATTTACATATTGACCCGGCTTTAATATTTCAGCCATTTCATTTACCTGTTGGGTAATCAATTCTTTAATGTTAAAAACTGAAATATGAGCGGTCAATTTTCCATCTTCAATTTTTCCAAGAGAAAGAAATTCATTCAAAATATTATTCAGGTTCATCACAGAAGACTTAATGCGTTGCACGTGCTTGTCACGCTTTGGTTGTTCTTCCGTTAAGACATATTTGGCCAACAGAGATGCCGATGAAAGTATGGTGCTTAAAGGTGTTCTGAATTCATGAGAAGCCATCGAAACAAACGCGCTTTTTAAATCGCCCAAATCTTTCTCTTTGCTTAACGCTTTCGAAAGGTCATCTTTAGAAGCTTCTAATTTCTCCATCGTTTCCTGGAGTTTCGATGTACGCGCAGCCACTTTTTTTTCCAGTTCTTCATTCAGTGCTTCCATTTTTTTATTCATGGCAGCAAGCGCTAATCTTTGTTCGCGCAATTTATTTTGTACTTCGATTCGTGTACTAATGTCGCTGATAAAAGCAATCGAAAACACCTCGTCATCGCTGGAGTAGCTACTAAGACTGATTTCGAGTGGCATTTCAGTTCCGTCTTGCTTTACGCCAAAAAGGTCGCGGCCCATTCCCATTGGCCTTGTCTGCGGGTGTTGCATGTAAATATTCCGGTCTGTCACATGCTGATGATGGTATCTTTTCGGAATCAGGATTTCAACTTTTTTTCCAACCAATTCATTTGCATCAGAATACCCGAATTGTTGCAGTAAAAAATTATTTGCAAGCGTAATTTCTCCGGTTTGGTTAATTACAAGGATACCTAATGAAGCGTTTTGAAATATTGCTTTAAATTTTTCCTGTTCACGCCGTAATTGTTTGTCCATCCGGTTTTTTTTTAAAGAAAAAGAAAGTTTTATAAAAAAGAATGAAACAGTATGTTCTAAAAAGCTGCTATCAAAAAGAATGAATATGGAATGAATTCACGAAACGGGAAAGATCATACATTCTTACACCTCCACATAACTCTCCAAAGGTTCACAAGTACAAATTAAATTTCTATCACCATATGTATTGTTTACCCGGCTGACAGATGCCCAAAATTTATTTTCTCTTAAATAATCCAACGGGAATGCGGCTTTGCTGCGGGAATAGGCATGATTCCATTCATCGGCGGTGATTATAGCTAACGTATGTGGCGAATTTTTCAACACATTATCTTTTTTATCGGCTTCGCCATTTTCAACACTTTTTATTTCTTCATAAATTGAAATCAGCGCGTCACAAAATTTATCCAGTTCCTGTTTATTCTCGCTTTCTGTTGGTTCGATCATGATGGTTCCTGCAACAGGAAAACTTAATGTAGGCGCATGAAAACCATAATCCATCAGTCTTTTGGCAACATCTTCCGCTTCAATACCGGCGCTGTTTTTAAACGGGCGAAGATCAACAATAAATTCATGGGCACACGTTCCGCCTTTGCCGGTAAACAAAATTTTAAAATACTTTTTCAAACGGGCTTTCATGTAATTGGCATTGAGAATCGCATATTCTGTTGCTTTTTTCATTCCACTTTCACCGAGCATTTTTATGTAAGCATAACTAATCAATAAAATACTTGCAGAGCCATATTGTGCAGCGCTAACGGTTCCTTCATTGTTCTTTCCAGGTAAGAAAGGAGCCAGCTTTTCATTCACACAAATCGGTCCCATTCCAGGTCCGCCACCACCGTGCGGAATGGCAAAAGTTTTATGCAAATTCAAATGACAAACATCAGCTCCAATAAATCCTGGTGCCGTTAATCCAACCTGTGCATTCATGTTGGCTCCATCCATATAAACCAAGCCGCCGTTTTCATGAACGATGTCGCAAATCTCTTTGATCCCTTCTTCAAAAACTCCATGTGTTGACGGATAAGTAACCATGAGCCCGGCAAGCGAATCTTTATTTTTTTCTGCCTGTAATTTTAAATCTTGGATATCAATATTTCCGAGTTCATCACATTTCGTTACCACTACTTTAAACCCGGCCATTACTGCACTTGCAGGATTGGTTCCGTGTGCAGAAATAGGAATGAGAATTACATTTCTATGTGTATCATTTTTGCTTTGATGATATCTTCTTATTGCCATCAATCCTGCAAATTCGCCTTGTGCCCCACTATTTGGCTGAAGACTGCAAGCGGCAAAACCAGTAATGATTGACAACAATTTTTCCAGGTCTTTCACGATAAGATTATAACCTTCTGTTTGTGATGAAGGAGCAAACGGATGAATGCGGCTGAAATGGGCCCAACTTACAGGAATCAGTTCCGTAGCGGCATTCAGCTTCATCGTACATGAACCCAAAGCAATCATTGATTGAGTAAGTGAAAGATCTTTATTCTCCAATGTTTTTAAATAGCGCATCATTTCTGTTTCACTATGATACTTTTTAAATACCGGATATTGTAAAAAATCAGTTGTTCTTTGAAGTGAACCAGGAATATTTTCCAGATCTGCTTCATTATCAAAAGTGATGGCGGAGGTATCAATATCGCGGGCGGTATCAAAGACACTTAAAATATCAAGCACATCATTTTTTGTAGTCGTTTCATCCAAAGAAATCGTAACCAGATCATCAGAAGAAAAATGAAAATTCATTTCATGTGCCTTCGAGATTTCTTCTAATTTTTTGCGGTTATTTATTTTTAAAGTGAGCGTGTCAAAATAATTGTTGTTCACCAATTCATAACCGCTTTCCTCCAAATGTTCCGCGAGGGCTTGGGTCAATAACGTAATCCTTTCAGCAATTTCTTTTAATCCTTCCGGCCCATGATATACTGCGTACATTGCCGCCATATTTGCCAGCAAAGCCTGTGCTGTACAAATGTTTGAAGTGGCTTTTTCGCGTCGGATATGCTGCTCTCTTGTTTGCAGTGCCATACGAAGCGCACGATTATTTTGAGCATCGATACTTACACCAATAATTCTTCCGGGAATGTTTCTTTTAAATTCATCTTTGGTAGAAAAAAATGCTGCATGAGGTCCGCCAAATCCCATTGGCACTCCAAAGCGTTGGGAAGAACCAACGGCAATGTCGGCCCCTAATTCGCCGGGAGGAGTTAATAAAGTAAGCGCGAGCAAATCGGTCGCCATCACTACAAACGCATTTATCGAATGCACTTTTTCGATGAAGCTTCTGTAATCTTCAACGCTTCCTTCGCTGTTAGGGTATTGAACAATTGTGCCAAAAAACTGTTCATCCAAGGAAGCAGTCTTATAATTACCAAAAACCAGTTCGATACCAACAGGTTTCGCTCTTGTTACTAAAATTTCTTTTGTTTGTTCAAAGATTTTTTCATCTACAAAAAACTTTCCGGCAGTAATGTGATCGTGATCTTTATTTTTATGATTGAAAAGCATCGCCATTGCTTCAGCGGCGGCCGTGCCTTCATCCAGCAGACTTGCATTGGCAATTGGCAAAGCGGTTAAATCGCTTACCATGGTTTGAAAATTCAATAAGCTTTCCAGCCGCCCCTGTGCGATTTCAGCCTGGTAAGGGGTGTATTGCGTGTACCATCCGGGATTTTCAAAAAGATTTCTTAAAATAACGGTTGGAGTTATTGTGTCATAATACCCCTGGCCGATGTACGATTTGAAAACCTTGTTTTTGTTGGCGATTTTTTTTAATTCGCCCAGATATTCAAATTCGCTTATTGGTTGAGCGATATCTAATTTTTTATTTAGCCGGATTCCCGTAGGAACGGTTTTATCGATCAATTCATCGAGTGAACCAACGCCAATAGTGGCAAGCATTTCGTTAGTTTCGGTTTCGTCAGGGCCTATGTGCCTGGAGAGAAATTCTGAAGATTGTTTTTCAAAAAGATTCATATAAAAAAGTGCTTTTATTTTCACAGTAAACAAAGAAAAAAGGAGGATTTTTATTTTGTAGTGAAAAAGACCGCGCGAAGTTACAATTAGAAATGTAATTCTGTTTTCCATTAAATTTGATAATGTCGAAAATTTATCAATATCTTAATTCATGGTATTTTTATTTATACCAATGATCACTTCTCGTTGATGTTGATATAGTGTACAAGAACGACAGGTGAAAGCGGAAGTAATTTGGGTACAAATAGATATTCAGTTTCACTGAATAGATATATATTATAACTCATTATTAAACCCGTTGCATGATGAATTGACAGACGATCTGATTGTTATTTAATTTTAATACAAAATTTTATTGCGCACAGTTTAAGCATTTTCGAAGATTTATCTTTGCCGGATGAATGAAGACATTCTGAAAAACTGGGAAAAGAAATCCGGGGAAAATCAGAAAAAATATAAAGCTTTTTTAAAACGCGCTGATAAAAACAAAGTGCTGAAACAGCTACCAGATCTGCATCAAGAAGCTTTTGAAAAAATTGATTGCCTTTCATGTGCCAACTGCTGCCGCAATTATTCTCCAAGATTTAAAACGCCTGATATCAAAAGAATTTCGAAGCATTTAAAAATGAAAGAAGGCGCTTTTATTGAAACGTATTTGCGGGTGGATGAAGATGGAGATTATGTTACCAAAACTTCTCCTTGTCCTTTTTTAGGAGAAGACAATTTCTGCGCGATTTATGAACATCGTCCTTCCGATTGCCATCGGTTTCCCTATACGGATGAAGATGTGATTTTCAAACGTCCTGCCATTACTTTAAAGAATTCTACCTTTTGCCCCGCGGTTTATTTTGTGTTGGAAAAGTTGACTGATACAACAAAGTGAATCTTCCAGTAAACAAAGAAATAGTAAGTTTTTTTATTTACGGAACATGAATGTATTTATGCATTTGCAAGGAAAATTGCCATTGTGGATGCGCCAGAATGTATTCAATTATTAAGGGGGTTACTTGTTCCGATCTGCTCCATTCGGGTTGAAGATACATTTTGCAATTTGCCGAAACTTCTGCAGCATATTTTTCTGCCCATTGAAAGTCAGATTTATTAAAAATAATAATCTTCAGTTCATTTGCTTTTTTAAGGATTGCCGGAAGCGGTGGCTTGAATTTTTTTGGCGAAAGGCATATCCAGTCCCATGTTCCGGTCAAAGGCGATGAGCCGGACGTTTCAATATTTGTTTGAAATCCTTCTTTTTGTAAAGCCGATGTCAGCATTTCCAGATTATACAATGTAGGTTCACCACCTGTTATTACTGCAAGCCTTGCCGGATTTTCTATTGCTTTCGAAACGATGTCTTCTATTGTTTGTAAAGGATATAAATCTTCGTTCCAGCTTTCCTTTACATCGCACCAAACGCAGCCAACATCGCAACCGGCAAGACGAATGAAATAGGCAGCTTTTCCCTGATGAAAACCTTCGCCCTGAAGCGTGTAAAAAGCTTCCATAATGGGAAGCGTGGTGGTGTTATTTATAGTATTTATAAGGTTCAAAGTCTTCAAGATGTTCAAATTTCAAAATTACATGTTGAATGTTCAATTTAAATCGTCAAAAATTAAATAATATTAATCATTAAACTCAGCTGCCTTGTAAGTATTCATCAGCAAAGCCGCAATGGTCATTAATCCTACGCCGCCGGGAACAGGAGTAATGTAGCTGCATTTTGGCGCTACATTTTCAAAATCCACATCGCCTTTCAGAGCAAATCCGCTCTTTTTTGTTTCATCTTTTACCCGGTTTATTCCTACATCTATTACCACCGCGTTTTCTTTTACCATATCTGCTGTTACAAATTTTGGTTTGCCGATAGCCGCAATTAAAATATCTGCTTTTTGTGCAATTGATTGAATGTCTTTTGTGCGCGAGTGGCAAAGGGTCACCGTTGCATTTCCGTATTCATTATTATTCCTGCTGAGTAAAATGCTGAGCGGTGTTCCGACGTTGTTGCTTCTTCCTATAATCACAACATTTTTTCCGGAAGTTTCTATTTTATAATGCTGAAGCAACAGCAGA
>Ga0134125_10010240_pt1 | contig 10538 bp, 8 predicted proteins | sample KB31751_FD_96464 | JGI IMG/M metagenome (GOLD analysis project Ga0134125, IMG submission 96464) | Terrestrial soil microbial communities with excess Nitrogen fertilizer from Kellogg Biological Station, Michigan, USA - KB3-175-1 | ecosystem: Environmental > Terrestrial > Soil > Unclassified ... | reverse complement strand
TTATGGTAGCTTGCGGAGGCTGGTGAGATGGGCTATTCAGGCATTTGCGAATCGAGAGCGTCGCTGAGCGCGGCGAGCGAGATGCCGGTGCCGTCATCGAATCCATACTCTTTGAGCTTGCGATAGAGGGTAGTGCGGCCAATGCCCAGAAGCGCCGCGGCCACGGTTCGATCGCCTTTCGTGTATTCGATGGCGCGCAGGATCTCGCGTTTTTCGACTTCGGCAAGGGGAAGCACGGGACAGCCGCCTTGCGAGAAGGCGCCCGCAATCGGGCTGGGGCTTTGCAGCAAATGGTCGATCCGCTTTTCGATACCGCGGTTCGTAACCGTGGTAGGTAACTCCACCGGCGTGAGCCAAGGACCGGAATTCATCGCCACCATGTGTTGGATCGCGTGTTCGAGTTCGCGAACATTGCCGGGCCAATTATGCTGCATCAGCGATTGCATTGTTTCCTCGGTCACTTGATGGCCATTGCCATACTTGCTGAGGAAATGAGTGACCAGTCCGGGAATATCGTCGCGGCGATCGCGAAGCGGCGTCAGGCGGACGCGCATCACGTTCAGCCGGTAATAGAGATCTTGACGGAAGCGCTTCGCTTCTACTTCGGCGGCGAGATCACGATTCGTGGCGGCGATGACGCGGAAACTGGAACTACGCTGCGAGAGCGCCCCGACGGCGCGAAACTCTTTTTCCTGCAGGACACGCAGCAGCTTCATTTGGAGTTCGAGCGGAAGTTCACCGATTTCATCGAAGAAGGCGGTGCCTCCGTTGGCGGCGTCGAGCAAACCCAGTTTAGAGACATGAGCGCCGGTGAAAGCTCCTTTGGCGTAGCCGAACAACTCGCTTTCCATCAGCGGTCCAACAAGCGAGGAGCAATCGACAACCACAAAGGGACCATGCCCTTCCATGTTGTGAACCGCGCGGGCGACGACCTCTTTACCGGTCCCGGTTTCACCGAGTATCAGTACGGGGTACCGGGACTTACTCATCCGTTTGATGAGCTGGTGCACTTGCCGCATCGCCGGCGAATTGCCAACCAGCGTCGCGAGTGGGGATACGTCAAGAGCAACTTGCGGATGCATGCACTACCGGGCTCAAAGGAAAGAGATAGCTTCACTACGGAAGTGGTTCCGGGACGCGGAAACTCTCGTGAAGGAGCAGCGTGGCAGGCGTTATACGGACTTTTCTTACGGTCGTCACGTCTGATTCCTGTGATCGGAGACTCTCGAATCGGAGCAGCGAGCGTCAGCGAGCCTCTTTCGCGAAGCGACCAGGCGTGCCCGGAGTTGGTCCCTCACGTTCAAAGTCATTTACTTAAGCTCATCGGACTTCCTTTTCCATACTGGGGTCGCTTACGCTTCCGGCTCCGTTTCAAGATCTTGCGCAAAGGGAACTCGTCTCCGGTTCACGGGAGTTCCGTGCCATCCAGCCGGACCACAAAATCCTGATGAACTTCGGAGCGGAGGGTGTCCGCAAGTTGCTCGGCTGCGCCGGAGGAAGTCATCTTACCGACGAGGACACGGTAGAGCGGAACACGGCCTTGCTTGATGGCGATCTGCGCATATCCATATCGCGAGGCATAGCGAGCGCGTAATTTTTCCGCATTCGCTTGGTTGGCGAAAGCGCCGACCTGCACGGCATAGAAATCGTCACTGGGAATATCGGCAGGCGCGGAGATTACCTCGATGCGCACACGCGCCACGCCGGGACCGAGCATTTGAATTTGCCGTGCGGCGGCTTTCGAGAGATCGATGATGCGACCTTTCACGAAAGGACCGCGGTCGATGACTCGAACATTTACGCTGCGGCCATTGTTTAGATTTGTCACTTTCAACCATGTGTTGAAGGGCAGCGTGCGATGGGCGGCGACCAGGGTTTCCATATCGTAGATCTCGCCATCGGCGGCAGGCCGGCCGTGATAAGGAACTCCATACCAACTCGCGAGACCCTGCTCTGTTGTTCCGACGGGCACGGAGATGGGATGCCGCGGGAGCGGCTGGCGCGCGGTTTTCACGCGATGGTGCTTGCGCCCGCAGGAGATGGAGAGGAGACCAGCGCTGAGCAGCGCGAGCGACAAACCGGTTCGCCAGATTCTCATTTCTTTAGTTGTAGTGGATCGAAACCGGCAAAATGCATTTTTTTCTTGACTTCTGTTGCTGCGCACCTTATATATGAATCACACTGCGATCTGTTGAGGATTGCAAATTTTACGTTTAGGGAGAACCGATTCAATGAAGAACGCAACCAAGAAGGCTGCTAAGAAGGCCGCAAAAAAGGCCCCAGCCAAAAAGAAAAAGTAGATTCCTCCGTAGCGAGTGAATTGAAACTCTGGCGCCCCTGAGAAATCAGGGGCGTTTTTTATTGGCTGAACCGCATCACGGTAAATGTCTCGCCCAATCCGAATAGAAGCTGCTTCCACTGTAGTTGCCAGCGCGGATCCGCCTGACTCCATCTCCTCCCCAGTTCTTCTTCATCCCAAATGGACAAGAGCCAAGCTGCAAGCGTGTAGGAACTATGGAAGTGAAAGCCGGCGCGCTCGGCGCACGTGCGGAGCCAATCGAAGTTCACGTGAGCAGTAATGTCGCGCTCTCCGGGGTTGGAGAGGACGGACGCGGAGGCGCGATGATGCGAATAGCCGAGGACAGTGCCCTGCGGAAAACGAAGCAATTCACGCGGTTGGTAGCCGTAGTCGATTATCAGCAAGTTCCCTTCAGACAAGGTCATCGAGAGGCGACGGCACCAATCGTCTACCCCAAGGCAGGCTTCGAGCAGACCGCCTTCAGGGATGTTCGCGCCGTACGCTTCAGCGTAGGATGCCAACTCCGCGTTGGACAATTCTCCTTCTGAAAAGCGAAGCGCGCCGGAATCGCAGCTCACATACAGCTCCTTCCAACCGTCTCGCTTCGCGAGTAAATGTACAGGCAGCGCGTCGAAAAATTCATTAGCAAAAATTAAGCCACGGCATTCTGACGGAAGCGGCGAGAGATTCCAATCGACCGCGCAGTAGCGCCATCGAGCAAGCGCATTGGCCATCTCCGCGCGGCCCGCGCCAAGCTCTAAGATGCCGAACGTTTCATCCCACTGTTGTTCTTTTGTTAACTTCTCCACAAAGTGAGCGACGGCTTCTCCGAATACAGGTTGCAGTTGCTCCGCGGTGTAGAAGTCGCCGCGTACTCCAAAACGATCGGCAGCGCGATAGTAGCCGAACTGCGGATGATAGAGCGCGAGTTCCATGAAGCGCGCGAAGGTGATAGGCCCGGAACTTTGAATCTCGCGACAAATAATGGGGAGTAGCTGAGACGTAATACCCAAGCCGCCATTATGGCGGAATCGTTTCGCGGGTAAGATGGCTGCATGGTCATCCGCCTCGGGTACGATACCTACTCCCTTCGCGCACTACGATGGAACGCCATGCAGCATCTGGAATTCGCCGCTCAGCAGGGATTAGATGCCATTCAGTTTTCGAGCATTCACGATTTTGGCGATACCTCGCCGGAAGCTCTGCGAATGGTGAAAGCTCGCGCGGAGCGATTGGGAATACGGATTGACGGCGGGGTGGGATGCGTTTGCGAACTTTCAAAAAGCTGGAACGCGAAGGAGGGGTCGCCAACGGAAGTGCTGCTACAGGGCATGGATATCGCGAACCAAGTAGGAGCCAAGGTAGTCCGTTGCGTGATGGGAGGTCCAGCGGACCGATATGGCGACCGGCCGCTGCAGCAATTGATGGGCGCATTGGTGCGCAACCTGAAAACGGTACGGACGAAGGCGCATGAGCTGGGCATAAAGCTTGCTGTTGAGAACCATGGGGACTTGCAAGCCTGGCAAATGAAACAGTTGATAGAAGAAGCGGGAAAGGACTTCGTGGGCTCAAACCTCGATTTAGGGAATCCCACTTACGTGATGGAGAATCCGATGACGACGCTCGAAGTCTTGGGGCCGTACGCGGTGACAACGCATATACGGGATACGGCGGTCTACGAGCATCCACGCGGCGCAGCGGTGCAGTGGACTGCGCTCGGTGACGGGAGCGTCGATATGAAGGCGATTGTCGCGCGCTACAAAGACCTGTGCCCGGACGCCTCATTTCAGTTGGAGATCATCACCGGCAGGCCGCCGGCAGTGATTCCGTATCTGGAGGCCGATCTTTGGAAAGCCTACAAGGATATGCCCGCTTCGCAATTTGCAAGCTTCGTGGCATTAGCAAAATCGGGGCATCCCTTCAGCGGCCGCATGGTGATTGAAGATGCACCAGGCCAAGCGCCGGCGCCGGAATTTCAGGACGCACTGGCCTATCAGCAGCGGTACGACTTAGAGCGCAGCTTTCACTTCGCGAAAAATGTTTTGGGAGTGGGGCGGCAGGTGATGAATGCGTAATCAGACGAAATCGGGTTGGAGAAAACGGCGAGGATTGCCGAGGCGGTGTGTCACACATTCCGCGGCAAGGTAGCCGCTGCGGACGGCACCCTCCATGGTGGCCGGCCAACCGGATCGCGTCCAGTCACCGGCGAGAAACAAATTGGAAACCGATGTCGAGTTAGGCGGGCGCTTCTCTTCAAGGCCGGGAGCGGCGGAGAATGTAGCGCGAACCTCTTTTACGACATGAGCGCGTTCCAGTTTCGCGGAGGCAACCCGTGGGAAAAATTCGGCGAGCTCGCGAAGAGCAAGGTCGATCACATCCTGACGAGGCGTATTGAGAAGACCGCGCGAAGCGCTGACTACGAGCTGGATGTGCCTGCCACCTTCCTTGTTGAACATCCATTGAATGGTTCGGTCGAGCAATGTGGCATATGGGAGATCGGTAATAGAACGATCGAACCAGAGATGAATGCCAGTAATGGGTGAATGGGTGAATGCCGAGACGTCAAGGTTCAGCCTGGGCGCAACGACAGAAATACGTTCGAACGGAATAGCCAGGACATACACGTCGGCATGGAGCGGGCCGGAACGGGTTTGGAGATATGCGACGCTTCCCTGCTCTATCATCACATGCTCCACCGGCTGGCGCTCGCAAATCTGTACGGACGAAAAATTCCGCCAGGCATCTTCCGAATAAAGCCGTCCAAGCGGGACGTTGGGGACGCCCATTTCGTAGGCGTCTTTTCGAGATAAAAAACCTAGTGCAAAAACTTGTAGCCCGTGCGCGGCGGCCATACGATCCAGTTCTTCGTTCACTGCGCTGACCAGAACCTGATTCCAGAAACGCTCGATTGCCTGCCGGGGCTGCTTCTTTTCCTTAAGCCAATCGAGCATCGTCATCCGATCGAGCCCCGCACGGTTTTTATATTCCGAACGGATGGCGAGCATGGCGCGCCCCACCGCAAGTTTCGATAACGGTGAAAGAAAGCGAAGTTTCGCAAACGACTCGGTGAAGTGAAGCGGCGGCGGAAACATGCCGGCCTTCATGGTGGAAAGGCGCCCGCCCGGCTCAATCCAGTAGAACTCGCGAAAGAATCGAATGTCGTTTTCGACGCCAAGGCGGTGATAGAAGTCGATGAGATTGGTACAGCAGCGAAGCAGGATGTGCTGGCAGTTGTCGATGGTGGGGCCGTCATCCTCTCCTGTATTTACCGGGTAGGACGTGGCGCGCCCTCCGAGGAACGGACGCGACTCAAAAACAGTGACGCGACATCCGGCCGAGCCCAATGCGGCTGCGGCGGCAAGACCCGCGAGTCCGCCGCCGATGACCGCGATGTGCGGCTGACCCGCGGAATCCTCCATGACGTTAGGAACCGGAGGCCGCCGGGGCCTTGGCGTACAGCTCGATCATGTTCTCAATGAGCCGCAGCCCGTTATCCATTTCGAGCGTGAGAATGGATTCCGGATGAAATTGAACCGCCTCAATGGGGAGATCGCGATGGCGGACGCCCATGATGATGCCGTCTTCCGATTCCGCGGTTACTTCCAAGTTGGCTGGGAATGTTTCGCGATTCGCATAGAGCGAATGATAGCGGCCAACCCGGAACGGCGACGGAAGATTGCGGAATACGCCGCAGTTTTTATGAGTAACTTCCGAGCCCTTGCCGTGCATGGGATAGCTGAGCACATCGAGCTTGCCGCCGAACGCTTCCACAATGCCTTGCAAACCGAGACATACGCCGAAGGTGGGCGTGCCACGGTCAGCCAGTTTACGAACCAGCGCCGGAACACCGAAATTTTCAGGACGACCCGGACCAGGGGAGATTAGGACAATATCGGGATTGACCTGGTCGAGAACATCGGCTGCCATGCCCGCGCGAAACGTGAACACAGTCGCTCCCGTTTGACGCGCGTAGTTGGCAAGCGTGTGGATGAAACAGTCCTCGTTGTCGACGAGAAGAAGCTTAAGACCTTCACCCACGCGTCGCGCTCCACTTTCCGCAGTAGGTTTAGGAGCGGGCGGCCTCATCATGCGGAAGAAGTTTGTCGCTTTCAGCCGCGTTTCCTGTTCTTCCTGCACCGGAACGGAATCGTAGAGCAACGTGGCGCCTGCGGAGTAGCGGGCCACGCCCGACTTCAGATGAACAGTGCGAATCAGAATACCGGTATTGATGTCGCCATTCAAGCCAAGCAATCCGACCGCGCCGCCGTACCAGCCGCGCGCATCTTTTTCCAGATCTTCAATCGCCTGGGCCGCGGCTTTCTTCGGCGCGCCGATGATGGTGACGGCCCACATGTGCGTGAGGAACGCATCGAGCGAATCGAAGCCCTCGGCTAACGTTCCTACGACGTGGTCCACCGTGTGAAAGAGCCCCGCATACGCTTCAATCAAACGGCGGCCGAGGACGCGAACGGACCCGGGCAAACACACGCGCGACTTGTCGTTGCGATCCACGTCAGTGCACATCGTCAGCTCCGACTCCTCTTTGGTCGAAGCCAGTAAGTCGCGAATGCTATCGGCATCGCGAAGCGGATCGCCGGAGCGACGCGCGGTACCTGCGATGGGACAGGTCTCCACGCGACGGCCATCCACGCGAACAAACATTTCAGGCGATGCACCAACAAGCTGTTCGTCGCCCATTTGAAGCAGGAATTCGTAAGGGCTGGGACTGGTCTTTTGAACGCGGCGAAGTAGATCGGAACTACTGCCTTCGAAAGGAACGCTGAAGGTCTGGCGCAGGACGACTTCATAGTAGTTGCCGAGGCGCATTCCTTCGCGCACGGCTTCCACCTTCGCCGGATACTCGCCGGGTTCGTGGTTGGAGACGATTTCCGCCGGGCCGCCCGTTGCCTTGTGCTTGCGAATCTTCGGCGTTTCACGTGGCAAACCTTCCGTGGAAAGCTCGCCGGCGGAAAAATCGTAGCGAAACCGCTCAATGGTCTCCTTTTTGCGATCCATGAAATAGATTTCATCGCAAAGGAGCAGATGGAGGGTCTTCTGCTCACCACGCGGAAGACGCTCTTGAATGGGATCGAACTGCAGCAGCAGATCGTAGCCGAAAGCTCCCGCGAAAACGAGACGAGAATCCTGCGGGTTATGAAACTCCTGAATAAACGCGCGCAGAATGGAGAATGGCGACGGCTGCTTGCTGCGCTCCTCTTCGGAGAAAATGCCCGCTAGCGGTTTCAATTCGCCTTTCAGCGATTCTTCCGTCTCTTCGAATGAAGCCCAGTGAGGGTGATCCGCGAGACACCGGGACAGCAGCTTAATAAGGACGCGGCCGCGCCGGTTGAGCGCCCGGATTTCCAGAGAGCGATGCCGGCCAACAATCTCGACCGGCGGAGCAACGCTCGCTACATCCCAGCGAGAGTAGCGCTCCGGATATTCGTAACCCGAAGAGAGGTAAATGCCTCGCTTGGAATCTAGTTGGGTGAGTACCGTATCGAGCCCGCGCGAAAAAGGAATCTTCGACGCGGTTCTCGTCACGGTAATCCCGTGCGGAGTAGTGTAACGAAGCTGCGGCATGAGCTTACGAAAGTTTGGAGGGCTACACCACTAGAATATCGCGCTCTCCCGATAAAAATCCAGGAAAACACCAACGGTGGGTGGTGGTTCCAAAGAAATGGCGAGCTGAAGCTCACCACAGCACGCTGAAGCGTGCGCCACTATTCTGAGCCGGTGAAGAGGGCGTCGAAGGAGGCGTCATCCATGCCGCTGAGATGGGCGTTCTTCTTTAAAGACCAGTGCTCTACGTGCGTGACTGACTTATCGTGCGCGAGATCGACCAGCGGCCCGAGCGTTTCCATTTCCAGGAATTCGTTATCGGTATAGGTTTCGAACGAGCAGCCGAAATCGGGATAATCCTCCGGTTTGCCGGGCGCATCCGCGCGCTTAATGAAGAGCGTGTCGCCGAGCAAGTAACCGGCAACCGTCTTCGCGTTGTATAGGCCGGTTTTTTGTGAACTGGCGATATTGGGGTCATTCTTCAGAACGATGTATTTCTTCGCGAAGGCCCAACGCTTATCGGAGAAGTCAGTGTAAGCCCACATCGTCAGAGGATTAGTGGGCAAAAGAATTTCGTCGTGTGTTCCGCGAGGTGGGAACGCGGCTATCGCTATGCCGCCCTGGGCCATTTGCGTCAATGCCCAAACCGAGAGGCGCCTCGACTTATCGCGCGTGTTCTCGATGCGATGCGTCACCTTTACGGCGGTGCCAGTGGGCGCCAACTCCACCGTCATCTCTTTTTGCAGGCCGGTTTCCTTCTCTACCGGTTCAAGCAGACTGATGCTATCGCCATGGATGGTGGCTTTGACCGGAGAATTATCAAGCGCGTAGGAATCGGGGATCGCTTCCGGCGCGACCCACATGCGGTGGCCGCCGCGCGCCATCCATTTCGATTCTCCGGAATGTCCAAGCTGTTCCTTGTATTCCTTGAACATATTCCGGCCGCCGATGAAGCCATAGTGCATCACGCGGGGCCCTACGTCACTGGTGACAATCAGTTCCACTTCACCATTGCTAATTCGGTAGCAGTTCGGCCAACCGCCGTATTCGGTTTTTTCAATCTTCACAGCAGCACTCATAGTAAATGTTGACATTGCCAGCAAACAGACCAGAGAAAGTAAACGCATTGCCGCCCATTATGCCGCAAATGCGATAGTTACGGTTTACGCGCGAGCACCGCGTCGAGGAAAGTCCCCGTACGGCGGCATTCCACGGACCGGAACCCCACTGACTCCAAAAGCAGTTTATACTCCGAGCAACTTCGCTCTTTGCCCTCTGTGCAAATAAGCATATTCAAATGCTGCATTAACGCGGGAAGCGGGCCGGAGTGGTCCTCGTCAAGCAGAGATTCCGCAATCAGCAAACCACCGCCGGAGGGAAGAGCGGCAAAAATTCGTCTCAGCAGCAGAGCGATTTTTTCCTCGCTCCAATCGTGCACAATCCGAGCCAGAAAGTAGAGGTCGGCCGGGGGAAGATCATCTTTGAAAAAATCGCCCGAGAGAAATTGAATGCGGCCAGCGGCGGGGGATGCCGCGATATGTTCTTCAGCAAACGGTTTCACGGCAGGCAGATCGAAGACAACGCCCGTTAGATGGGGATAGGCTTCGCAGGCGGCAATCAGGAGGTGGCCAGTGGCCCCGCCAAGGTCGGCAACACGCCGGAAGAAACCCAGGTCAAAGGCGCGAACCACGGAAGGCGAGGAGAGGCAACCAAATCCGTGCATTCCATTCAGGAAGCTGCGGCGGGACTCCTCATTGCGAAAGAAGTGGTCGAACAAGCCTTTGCCACTGCCGAAAGTTTGCTCCCAGCGGTTCGTGCCTTCGCGCACCGCGTCTTCGAGATTCGCCCACAGCGGATAGAGCGATAGATCGGAGTGCATCACATATCCGGCAAGAGTATTGGGGCTATTCGACACCAGATAAGCACTGCTGATTTCGGTATTGGTGTATTTACCATCGGAGCGCGACAGGAACCCGAGCGCTATGCAGGAATCGAGCAGACGTTCGAGCGCATCCGGGTTGCACTGCAGAGACGTGGCAAGTTCCGCGGCGTTTGCGGGATTGCTTTGGAGCTTGTCAAAAATTCCGAGCGATACCGCGGTGAACATGACTTTGGAGCGCCGGAATGCCTGGATTAAATCGAGAATCGAAGATGGGTCTGGTGAGGTCATCGGAAATGATCGAATCCCAGTGGTTCGAGATTGCTTCCTTTGTAAGTGATAATTTCGGGCCGATCAGTGACGCGGCCGATCTTCGTCACCGGCACGCCCGCGATTTGCGCGGGAATGTTCGCGTCCGGGGGAGCCGTGAAAAGCAGCTCGTAATCCTCTCCGCCGTGAAGAGCATGTTCGATGGTGGCGCCGCCCGCAATGGGAATCGAATCGACTTCAGCGCCCACTTTGGATGCCTGGCATAGACGGCGAAGATCGAGCGAGAGACCGTCGCTTAGATCCATTGCGGCGATGGCTAAGCCGCGTAGTTGAAGTCCAACGGCGAGCCGTGGAACGGGGCGCTTATGCCGCAGCCAGGCTTCGCCGCGCTGCGATGCCAGCCCTAAGGAAGAAATTCCGAGGTTGCCGGTCACATAAAGATCATCGCCTGGGCGCGCGCCGCTTCGAACAAGCGCCAAACCGGAAGGCACGTTGCCGCAGCACATCACATCGACAACGATCTTGTCC
>Ga0134125_10010239_pt1 | contig 10538 bp, 7 predicted proteins | sample KB31751_FD_96464 | JGI IMG/M metagenome (GOLD analysis project Ga0134125, IMG submission 96464) | Terrestrial soil microbial communities with excess Nitrogen fertilizer from Kellogg Biological Station, Michigan, USA - KB3-175-1 | ecosystem: Environmental > Terrestrial > Soil > Unclassified ... | reverse complement strand
GAGGACCATCCGCTCGCCTTCATCGAGGCGGCCGACGTCGGCGACGCCGGCCACGTCGAGGCCGAAGAGGTCGACCTCGACGCCATCCGCCCCGATCTGCAGCTGATCCTCGACCGCCACGCCAGAACGCTGGACGCCGCCCGCCCGGACGCCGTCGCGCGCCGCCGGAAGACCGGCCAGCGCACCACCCGCGAGAACATCGACGACCTGCTCGATCCCGGCTCGTTCGTCGAGTACGGCTCGCTGGTGGTGGCCGCGCGCCGGCGCCGCAACACGCTGGAGGAGCTGATCGACCAGACCCCGGCCGACGGGCTGGTGATGGGTCTCGGCCGCGTCAACTCGGCCCTGGTGGGCGAGGACGCCGCCCGCTGCGCGGTGATGGGCTACGACTACACGGTGCTGGCGGGCACCCAGGGCGCCTACAACCATCACAAGATGGACCGGCTGATCGAGCTCTCGATCCACCACCGGTTGCCGACCGTCTTCTTCTGCGAAGGCGGCGGCGGGCGGCCGGGCGACACCGAGGGCGGCGGCAGCTTCGTGCGCGGCTTCGAGCTTTGGGGCCAGATGTCCGGCGTCGCCCCAATGGTTGGGATCACCTCCGGCCGCTGCTTTGCCGGCAACGCTTCGGTGCTTGGCTGCTGCGACGTGATCATCGCGACCAAGGGCTCGAACATCGGCATGGGCGGCCCGGCGATGGTCGAGGGCGGCGGGCTCGGCGTGTTCCGCCCCGAGGAGATCGGCCCGGCCAGCGTGCAGGAGCCGAACGGCGTCATCGACATCCTGGCCGAGGACGAGGCCGGGGCGGTGGCGCTGGCCAGGCAGTATCTGTCCTACTTCCAGGGCCCCACGAGCGGCTGGACCTGCGCCGACCAGCGGCTGCTGCGCCGGGTGATCCCCGAGAACCGGCTGCGCGTCTACGACATCCGCGAGCTGATCCGCATCCTCGCCGACGACGGCTCGGTGCTGGAGATCCGCCCGAAGTTCGGCCGGACGATGATCACCGCCTTCGTGCGCGTCGAAGGCCGGCCGATGGGCCTCATCGCCAACAATCCGAAGTTCCTCGGCGGCGCGATCGACAGCGACGGCTCCGACAAGGCCGCGCGCTTCATGCAGATCTGCGAGGCGTTCGACCTGCCGATCCTGTCGCTCTCCGACACGCCCGGCATGATGGTCGGGCCGGAGATCGAGAAGACCGCGCTGGTGCGCCACTGCTCGCGGCTCTTCATCATCGGCGCGAACCTGACCGTGCCGATCCTCAGCGTGTTCGTCCGCAAGAGCTATGGCCTGGGCGCGCTCGCGATGACCGGCGGCTCCTACGCGAAGTCGGCGTTCGCGGTGGCCTGGCCGACCGGCGAGTTCGGCGGCATGGGGCTGGAGGGCTCGGTGAAGCTCGGCTACCGCAACGAGCTGGCGGCGATCGCCGACCCGGCCGAGCGCCGGGCCCGCTTCGACGAGATGGTCGCCCGCGCCTACGAGGCCGGCAAGGCGATCAACCAGGCCACCACCTATCGGATCGACGAGGTGATCGACCCGGCCGACACCCGCCGCTGGATCATGGCCGCGCTGAGGAGCCTGCCGCCGCCGGTCCCGCGCGCCGAGAAGAAGCTGCGCTGGATCGACGCCTGGTAGCCGTCAGGCGAGGCGGCGATTGCGTTTGCCGTTCGCGCGGGGGAAGACTTCGCCTCGAGGGACATTTGCGCGGGGGCGCGGGCAAGCGATGGCAGCTGTCACGGCCGAGGCGGCAGGCCCCGCGCACCCCCGGCTTCGAACCGGCTTCGCAGGCGCCGCGGTGCTGGTGGTGGTCGGCATCGTCTCGACGACGCTCGGGCAGGAGCAACTGTTGGGCCGCATCCCGCTCACCAACCTCTTGAAGAACGCCCTGCACGAGAGCCGCACCGACACATCGGCCTTCTTCTTCCTCGCGGGGCTCGCCTGGTACTTCAAGCCGCTGGCCGGCGTCCTCACCGACGCCTTCCCGATCTTCGGCAGCCGGCGGAAGGTCTACCTGGCGGCGAGCGCGTCGGCCGGCGCGCTGGTCTGGGTCTCGGTCTGCTTCCTGCCCTCCACGTTCACGGCGCTGCTCGCCGCGATGGTGCTGCTCGGCGTCTTCATGATGCTGGCGAGCACGGTGGTGGGCGCGGTGCTCGTGGAGACGGCGCAGGCGAACGCCGCGTCCGGCCGGCTCACCGCCCTGCGGTTCGCGGTGCAGTACGCCTGCATCATCGTCGGCGCGCTGGCCGGCGGCTGGCTGGCGACGTTGTGGTTCGGCTGGACCGCGCTCGCCTGCGCGGCCGTGCTCTTCCTCATCGCGCCCACGGCGCTGATCTTCCTGAAGGAAGAGCCGGTGCGGGCCGACGCGCCGGCGATCATCGCCGAGGCCGGGCGGCAGCTGAAGCGCATCTTCACGGCCGGGCCGATGTGGGCCGCAGGCGGTCTGATCGCGCTCTTCTACATCGCCCCAGGCTTCACGACGGCGCTGTTCTACCGCCAGCAGAACGAACTGCACATGCTGCCGCCGGCGCAGGGCCTGCTCTCCACCGCCGCCGCGCTCGGCGGCGTCGCCGGGGCCGTCACCTACGCCTTCGCCTGCCGCAGGCTGAAGCTGCGCGCGCTGATGATGATCGCGCTGGCGCTGGCGACCGTCACGACGCTCGGCTACGTCTTCTACGATACCGTGCCTCGGGCCTACGCCATCGCGGTTGTGAACACCTTCTGCGAGGCGATGGCGACCACCGCCCTCGTCGACCTCTCGGTGCGGGCGACGCCGCGCGGCAGCGAGGGGCTCGGCTACGCGCTGATGATCAGCATCAACAACCTGGCCCGGATCGGCACCGACTTCCTGGGCTCGCTGATGCTCGACAAGCTGCACCTGCCGTTCAGCACGCTGGTGCTGACCAACGCCGCCACCACGGCGATCGCCGTGCCGCTGGTGCTGCTGCTGCCGGCCGCGCTGGTGATGCGGCGCGAGGACGAGGCCGGCCTCCAGAGCGTCGAGCGGCTGGTCGGCGGCGAGCAGCCGGGCGCGTTCGACACCCCGACCTGAAGCGGCGCCAAAAACTTCGCGGCTTTGACCTGGGTCAAGGAAGGCGCCGTCGGCGGCCGCTAGAACGCCGCTCGTGAGCGATCCCCATCCGCTCGCGACGGCGCCGCCCCCAACACCCCCGCAACTGGCGACGCCCACCCCGCGCCCCGCGGCGTTCCCCCAAGAGCGCCCGGGGCGCGTTTTTCTTTGCCGGTCGAGCTCAGAGCCGGCCGACCCGCGGGCCGCGTCGCAGGGTTTCACCGGGCCGGCCCCGCCGAGCTGCAAGGCGGGCAAGATCAAGCTCTGCGGCGCCGTCTGCATCCCGGTCGGCAAGACCTGCCACAAGCAGACGGTGTCGCCTGGCGCCGCTCGGCTCTGCGCTGCGGCTCTCAGCCGGCGTCTGCCTCGATCACCATGAGCGTGGCGCCCGCGTCGCCGCCGCTGATGCTGCCGTCGGTCGCCAGCAGTGTCGCGCCCGGCGTCAGCACGCCGCGCACCAGGCTGAGGTACGCCGGCGAGACGTCCATCTCGCCGGCGCGCGGCAACTCGAAAGCGTCCCGCTTCCTGGCCTCCTGGCCCGGGACGTCGAGATAGACCCACTGGGTGCGCCCCGCGGCGTCGAGCCCGGTGAACTCGAGCGCGTGCGTGCCGACGAGAGCGCCGGGCGCGATCCGGATCCGCCCCTGGCCGATCACCTTGCCGTTGCGCATGACGACGAGGCGCTGGTCGCGCGAGCTGACGAGCAGCGTCACCGGACCGGACGGCGCCGCCTGCGGGGTCCAACGATACGCGCCCTCGGCCGGTCGCGGGCCGTGCGCCGCCGCCCTGCCGGCCGCGGTGACCGGCGCCAGCAGGTCGCCGCCGTCCAGCCGCGTCGGACTGGGCGAGCCCTCGGCGATCACCACTGTCATGCCCATCGACGTCGCCGCGAACAGCTGGCGAGCGAAGGCGAGCGGCAGGCGGACGCAGCCGTGCGAGGCCGGATAGCCAGGCAAGTGGCCGGCGTGCAGCGCGATCCCGTCCCACGTCAGGCGCTGCATGAATGGCATCGGCGCGTAGTTGTAGCGGTTCGAGAAGTGCTTCTCGTGCTTCTGCAGGATCGTGAAAACGCCCGTCGGCGTCGCGTGGCCGGGCGTGCCGGTGGAGACGGTGCTGGCGCCGATGCGCACGCCGTTGCGGTAGACGTAGGCGCGCTGCGCGGCGAGGCTGATCACCATCACCATCGGACCGCTCGGCGCGATCCTGGGCGCCCAGATGAACTGTCCGGGCCTGAGCTTGGCGATGTCGGTCGCCGCGACCGAGCTCGTCTTGGCGCCTTGCGCCCACGCGGCGGGCGAGACGAGCAGCGCGCTGGCCAGGAGGCAGGCGATCCGAGGACGCGCGGCGTTCGACATGGAAAGGACGCCCCAGCGGCCGAGATCGTTCACTTCAACCGCCAGCCATGGCGGCTATATGGCGGGCGCCGTGGCCGCGCTCTGTCGCCGGGCGCCGTGAGCCGCCGCCCGCGCGTCGCATGCGTTGGAAAGGTGGCGGTGACGGAGGGATTCGAACCCTCGATACGGCTTTACACCGTATAACGGTTTAGCAAACCGCCGCCTTCAGCCTCTCGGCCACGTCACCTCAACGAAGGCCCGCGTCGATAGCCTTTCCGCCCGGCCGGCGCAATCGGACAGCCTGACGCTCGCGAGCTACGGCGGCGAGGCTTCCGCCTTCCTGGCCCGGTGCGCCAGCACCACCTTGATCTCGTACGAGCGGCGGTTGGCGTCCAACTTGTCGGACAGCAGCGCGCAAGCCTGCGGCGAAAGCTCGGACGCCGCGCACTGCTCGGCCTTCGAGGCGTCCCACTGCGGCTGGCAGGAGGTGGCGAGCGCTTCGGCGACGGTCGCCGCGTCGGAGCGGCCATCGTCCAGGCGCGCGGCCGCGTCGGTCGAGCAGTCGTACCAGGCGACCAGAGCCGGCGCGTCGGCCTGGTCCTGCGCAGTCGCCGTCGGCGGAGCAAGCAGGCTCGCGCCGACGCACAGCCCGCAAGCGAGCGCTGCTCTCAGCGGAGGTCGTCCACGCGCGCGCATCGGCCCCGGCCTCGCAGTTCGCCCTGACCGATGAGAAGCGTCGCAGGCGCCGACGGGTTCCGTGCTGTCGGTGCGGGTCTTGCTTCTGCACCCGCAGCCATGTCGTTCTCTGTGAGCCGCGCGGGGAAAATGTATCAGGCCGACACGCCTGAGCCGTTCGGTGCGCGCAAAACGATCCACCCGCAGGTCGAGGCCGCGCCCCAGGTTGGGCCGCCCGCGCCGTTGCCGCCGGCCGAGACGGCCCGCAGCGACCGGCGCGGGCCGATGCGCCCGCTGGCGCTGACGCCGAACCGCACGCGCCTCTCCGGCTGGATGCTGGGCGCGGTGTTCCGTCTCGCCGACGCCGGCGCGCTGGCGCTGACCGCGCTGGCCGCCGCCTGGGTCGCGGCAGGCGCCATCGCCGCCGCCTCGCTCGCGCCGTTCGTGGTCGGCGCGCTCGTCCTGGTCTGGAGCCTGTCGGCCATGAAGGCCTATGCGTTCGCGCGGGCCGAGGGACTGGGCCGCCATCTGGTGCGGGTCGCGGCCGGGTTCGGGCTCGCCGTGCTCGGACTGGAGCTTCTGCTCGCCGGCTTCAGGCCGGCGGCGATCGCGCCGCGGCCGTTCGGGCTGTGGTTCCTGGCGAGCTTCCTGGCCATCTACGCGCTGCACGGCCTCTGGTGGGCGATGGTGCGCCACTGGCGCGTGAACGGGCGCCTGACGCCGAACATCGTCGTGGTCGGCGCCACCGCCAATGCCGAGCAACTGATCGCGCTCGCCCTGAAGAGCCGCGAGGCGGCCGTGCTCGGCGTCTTCGACGACCGCGCCCGCCGCATCCCGCCGAGCGTCGCCGGCGTGCCGGTGCTGGGCGACACCGAGGCGCTGCTGAACCACCGGATCATGCCCTACGTCGACCGCATCGTGATCGCCGTGCCGCAGAACGCCCAGGCGCGGGTCCGCCAGCTGATCGAGCGCCTGGCGGTGCTGCCCAACGAGGTGATGCTGTTCATCGATCAGGGGCCCGCCGGCCGCGCCGCCGCGCTGTCGCGGATCGCCGAGGCGCCGCTGGCCCCGGTTTCCGGCGCGCCGAGCGACGAGCGCCGCGCGCTGATGAAGCGCGCCCAGGACCTCGTCGTCGGCTCGCTGGCGCTCGCGGTCGCGCTGCCCCTGATGGCCGCCATCGCGCTGGCGATCAAGCTCGACAGCCCGGGTCCGATCTTCTTCCGCCAGCGCCGGCACGGCTTCCACAACGAGGAGATCCTGGTCTGGAAGTTCCGCTCGATGCGGCACGGGTCCGACCGCTCCGGCGGCGCGCAGCAGGTGCGCTACGACGACGAGCGGGTGACCCGGGTCGGGCGGATCATCCGCCGCACCAGCCTCGACGAGCTGCCGCAGCTGTTCAACGTGCTGAAGGGCGAGATGTCGCTGGTGGGGCCGAGGCCGCACGCGGTCGGCATGAAGACCGGCAAGGCCGAGAGCGCCAAGCTGGTCGCCGAGTACGCGCATCGCCACCGGATGAAGCCCGGCATGACCGGCTGGGCCGCCATCCACGGCTCGCGCGGGCCCGTCGACACGCCCGAGCTGGTGCGCCGCCGCGTGGCGCTCGACATCGAGTACATCGAACGTCAATCCCTGATGCTCGATCTTGCGATCATGGCGATGACCATTCCCTGCCTGCTGGGCGACACCAAAACGGTGCGCTGATGTCGGTCGCACGCTGATGTTCTGGCGGGGGGTCGTCGGCTACCTGCCGATGAACATCGTGCAGGGGCTCGTCGGGCTCTTCTCGATCGTGGTCTTCACGCGCTGGCTGTCGCCGGCCGACTACGGCGTCTATGCGCTCGCCTTCTCGGCCATGAGCCTCGCCCACACGCTGATGTTCAGCTGGATGGAGGCGGCGATGGCGCGGTTCTATGCGCCGGAGGCCGAAGGCGAGCATCCGGCCGACCTGTTCGCCACCCTCTACCGCTGCTGGCTGGCGGCGGCCGCGGCCTTCGTGCTGATCGGCGGCGGCGCGCTCGCAGCCTGGCCGGGCGGCGGGCCGGTGAAGGTGGCGGTGGCCGCCGGCTTCGCGGCGATCCTGGCGCGCAGCCTGGCCAAGCTGAACCAGGAGCGCCGGCGCGCGGCGGGCGACGTCCGCGGCGCGGCGCTGATGGACATCGCCCAGACGCTGGGCGCCTTCGCGCTCGGCGTCGCGCTGATCGCGGCCGGGCTGCGCGGCGCGGCGCCGGTGGCGGGCCTGGGCGCGGCGGCCGCCGTGGTGCTGGTCTTCCTGCTGCCGGGCGAGCTGCGGCGCGGCGCCGGGGGCGCCTTCGTGGCCGCGAAGGCGCGCGCCTATGCGAGCTACGGGCTGCCGGTGGCGCTGTCGCTGATCCTGGCGCTGGCGCTCGCCACCACCGACCGGTTCCTGATCGCCGGCTTCCTCGGCGAGACCGCGGTGGGCGTCTATCACGCCGGCTACAGCCTCGCGAACCGCACCCTCGACGTGATGTTCATCTGGCTGGGCGCGGCCGGCGGCCCGGCGCTGATCGTGGCGCTGGAGCGCGGCGGCCACGCAGCGCTGCGCAAGGCGGCGCGCGAGCAGGCTGGCTTCATGCTGGCGCTGGCGCTGCCAGCCTCGGTCGGGCTGGCGCTGGTCGCCACGCCGCTCGCCGACGTGATGGTGGGCCCGGCGCTTCGTGACGGCGCAGCGGGCGTGACCCCCTGGATCGCCGCCAGCGCCCTCTTTGCGGGGCTGACCACCTACTACACCCACCAGGCGTTCACGCTCGGCCGGCGCACCGGCCTGCTGCTGCTGGCCATGAGCATCCCCGCCGCCGCCAACCTCGCCCTGAACCTCATGCTCATCCCGCGGCTTGGCCTGACCGGCGCGATGATCGCGACCACGGCGAGCTACGGACTGGGCCTTGCCGCCTCGATCGGGCTCGGCCAGTTCGCCCGCCCGCTGCCGCTGCCGCTGGGCGAGGCGCTGCGGGCTGGCGCCGCGAGCCTCGTCATGGCGGCCGTGGTGCTGCGGCTGCCGGCGCTCGGCGGCGCGGCCGAACTTGCCCTGAAGGCTGCGGGCGGCGCGCTGGTCTATGCGCTGGCCGCCTACGTGCTCGACGTCGGGGACTTGCGGAGCCGCTCGCGCCAGGCGGTCGGGCTGCTTCGCGCGAGGATGGCGACATGACGGGCGCAGTGACCAGGAACCGGGCGTGGGCGGAGGCGCGGCCGCGGCTTTCAGTGCTGATCCCCTTCCATCGGGACGACCCGTCGCGGCTGCTGGCGGCGATCGATCGGCCCGACCTTCCCGCCGAGGTGGTGGTGCTGGACGACGGCTCGGGCGACGCGGCGCTGGCCGAACGGGTCGCCCGAGCCGTCGAGGCGCTCGCGCTGCCCGCCTGCTTCGTGCAGCTCGCCGCCAACGAGGGGCGCGCCGCCGGGCGCAATCGCCTCGCCGCCGAGGCGCGCGGCCGGCATCTGCTGTTCCTCGACGCCGACATGCTGCCCGACGCGGCCGACTTCCTGGCCCGCTGGCTCGCCCTGATCGACGCGGGCGATCCGCCGGTGGCGTTCGGCGGCTTCTCGCTCGACCAGGCGCCGCGCACCCGTGCCAGCGCCGTGCACCGGGCGCTGTCGCTGAAGAGCGATTGCATGCCGGTCGAGGCGCGCCGTCGCGCGCCGGAGAAGTACGTCTTCACCTCCAACCTCCTGATCCGGCGCGACATCTTCGAGGCCGAGCCGTTCGATCCGGGCTTCGTCGGCTGGGGCTGGGAGGACGTGGAGTGGGGGATGCGGGTGTCGCGCCGCCATCTGATCGCCCACGTCGACAACCCCGCCACCCACCTCGGCCTCGCGCCGGCGGCGGCGATGGCCGCGAAGTTCGAGCAGTCGGCCGCCAACTTCGCCCGCGTGGTGGCGACGCACGGCGACATCGTGCGCGCCTATCCGAGCTATCGGGTCGCCAGGGCCCTGAAGCGCGCGCCGCTGCGCGGGCTGTGGCGGCCGCTCCTGAAGGCGTTCGCGCTGGTCGACGCCCTGCCGGCGGCGCCGCGCGCCTTCGCGTTGCGACTCTACCGCGCGGCGCTCTATGCGGAGGCTGTCTGATGGCGGACGCCCACCCTGTCGAGGCGTATCGCGCCGACGCCTCCTGGCGCGGCAAGCTGCGCCGGCGCACCGTGCGGCTGGCCGCGCGCCGACCGGCCAGCGCGCCGCGGGGGCCGATGATCTCGTTTGCGTTCGACGACGTCCCGGCCTCGGCCGCCGAGACCGGCGCGGCGATCCTGGAGCGGCGCGGCCTCAAGGGGACCTACTATGTCGCCGCCGCGCTCGCCGGAACCGATGCGGTGACCGGTCCGATGGCGACGCCCGACCAGGTGCGCCGCCTGGCGGGGGCCGGGCATGAGATCGGCTGCCACACCTACACCCACCTCGACTGCGGCCAGGCCGCCGCCTACGATGCGGTGGAGGACGTCGCCCGCAACGCCGAGACGCTGGCCGCCTGGGGCGTCGGCCGCCCGGCCACCTTCGCCTATCCGTTCGGCGACGTGGCGCCGGCGACGAAGCGGGCGCTCGCCCCACGCTTCGCCTTCATGCGCGCCCTGCATCGCGGCCTCGTGAGCGCCGGCAGCGACCTCAACCAGGCGCCGGCGGTGGGCGTCGAGGGCGAAGACGGCGAGGCGCTGGCGATGCACTGGATCAGCCGTGCCGCCCACCGCAAGGCATGGCTGATCCTCTGCCTGCACGACGTCGCCGAGGCGCCGTCGCCGTTCGGCTGCACACCCGGCGCGCTGGAGCGGCTCGTCGAGGCGTCGCTAGCGAACGGGCTGGAGGCGGTGACGGTGGCCGAGGGCGCCGCTCGTCTGGGCTGAGGCGCGCGGCGCCGGCGCCGGCCGCTTCGCGGGCGGGTCGGGCAAGGCGAGCTTCACCGCCAGCGTCACGAAGATCATCCAGCGCATGTCGTTGTACTGGACGGCGATGCTCTCGGTGAGGCTGGTCAGCGCGAACACCACGAAGAACGGCAGAGCCAGATACGCGCCCTTCTCGCGGTAGACGGCGACGACGTTGGCCACCAGCGTCTGCAGGAACAGCGCCGCCCAGGCGGCCAGCCCAGGCACGCCCATCGCCAGCCACTGCTCGAGCCAGGCGTTGTGGGCGTGGCGCGGCTTGAAGCCGGCGTCGTGGACGATCCAGGCGAGCGGCCCCCAGGCGCCGGTCTCGTCCCAGATCGACGCGTAGCCGAAGCCCAGCCACGGCCGCTGGTCGATCTGGCGCATCACCGCCGCCCAGATGTCGGTGCGGCCGGTGAGCGTCTCGTCCTTGCCGAGCAGTCCGAACACCGCGTCGGCGGCGAAGAAGACCACGGCGCCGATCAGCGCCATCCCCGCCACGGCCGCCCAGGTGGCCGCAACGCCGGCCGCGGGCCCGCGCCGCACCATCCAGACCAGCCCCAGCGCGGCGCCCGCCAGCAGCACCGAGATCAGCGAAGT
>Ga0134125_10010236_pt1 | contig 10539 bp, 6 predicted proteins | sample KB31751_FD_96464 | JGI IMG/M metagenome (GOLD analysis project Ga0134125, IMG submission 96464) | Terrestrial soil microbial communities with excess Nitrogen fertilizer from Kellogg Biological Station, Michigan, USA - KB3-175-1 | ecosystem: Environmental > Terrestrial > Soil > Unclassified ... | reverse complement strand
CCCGGGGCGTTTCCATCGTGGCCGTAAAAATCATAACTGCCACTTATTTTTTTTGAAAGAATTACACCATAACCAAGCCTATCACCATCTTCGTCAGGGTTAGGAGATATAGACTGTAACATAGTATTGAGAACTTTCTTCCCTGTCACCCTGCCACTAAAAAGATCGGAACTCCAATCCGCTACATCTTTTACATCTGATATAATTGCACCTCCGGTAAAGCCAAGAGAAGAAATGGCCGTGTAAGGAAACCTGGAAATATTAGTATAAGCATCAGGAAATGTGGGCTGGCCCGTTTGCATGAAAACAGGATTGAAAGCGCTGATATTATCGTGTGGCGCTGCTAAAATCCGGTTGGTGGGATTTTGTTCCCTTATATCAAAATACATTGACTTAAGGCCAAGTGGATTGAAAAAGCGATGCCTGTAAAAATCCTCTACCGGCTTACCTGTTACTGTTTCAATAATGGCTCCAAGTAGTACGTAGTTGGTACTTGAGTATTTGCGTACAGAACCTGGCGGGTTAATTTGATGAACAAACGAGAGCATTTCATAAGGTGTCCAAACATGTGTTGGTTGAGCCGCTACAGCAATCTGTAAATTAATCTCGTCAGTAAAATCGCTATAGCCGCTTTCATGTGCCAGTAATTGCCTTATGGTAACATTGCTGTTGATATCCGGGTTTATCGCATTGACAGGAATATATTTACTAATAAGGTCATCAAGGCTAAAAGCACCCTCATTGGCGAGTTCCAGAACCAAAGGTGAAGTGAATGTTTTGGTGATGCTGTAAATACGAGAGAGTGTATTTACTTTGAAAGGAGTACCGCCCGGAGTAACATTATTGTTTTCATCTACATTCCGGGCGGCATAGCCCGTAGCGCCTTCCCATTCTGCCAGCCCATCTACCTTTATCGCTGCCGACATGCCGCCGACAAAAGGATTGGAAGGATTATTTTGAAAACTGTCTATCACAGATTGAAGCCTTTTTTGAATAGTTGCTGAAAATCCCTGGCCATTTGTAAAGAGTGTAAACCCTGAACAAAAAATGGATAGAAGCACTGCTGGGTAGATTATCTTTTTCATGATGATAAATTTTATAAATAAATATTGTAGCGATTGTTCGAAAGAAAATAATTAATGATTTCTTACTGCAAAACCACCAGTAAACAAACCTTTTTTTATAAATTAAATTTTATACTGATTGACGGGACATATCTATTTCCCATAATGTTTTTTACCAGAGCAGATGTTGGCTGATTCGTAAATGAAAGGCTCATTCCTTTGCGCTTGTTTTTTCCTGAAGCTATAAACAAAGGAATGCTTCCTAACATAGCAGCGCCTCCGGCTATTATTAATATACCTCCTGCTCCGAGGTTGTTACCGGCTTTATCAAATTGACCAGATAAAAGATCAACAGTACCATGAAGACCAACTACAACACCAGCAATACCAAGGCCCCAGCCTCCACCCAGCATAATCCATGCTGCCGTTTTTTGATGTTTATTTTTTGTTAGATAGTCTTCCTTTGTTTGCGCCGGTGAAACATGTGATGTTAAGAGAATCATTAACAGCATTACCACAGGAATTGATTTCATATTGATTGATTTTGGTTAAAAGTAATTTTGAATTATTTTAAAGTGAGGGCAACAAGTTCATCAACGAAACTTCTGAACACATCTTTAAGCCCACTCTCCGCATCGGTTCCATAATTGACAAAGAAAATATGCGTTACTCCCTTTTGAGGGAAGTAAAATAAATTGGCTGAGTACCCCAGATCACGGCCCTTATGGCCAATTCCATAATCGCCATTTGGCTGGATGTATGATTTTTGAAGCCCATAGCCGTAATAATTGGTGTCGTCTTTTTTGCCATACGTTTGCATAATGGCAAGGGACTTTTGGCTCAGCAATGTTTGTTGAATGAACAATGCGTTTTCAAATGTTTGCAGGTCAAATACATTACTGTAAATACCGCCATAACCATTACCGCTGCCTGTAACCAGGTTGGATACATTTACTATTGTATTGTTATTATATAAATCAAAATAGCCTTGGGCAACTGTATTGGGCAATACATCATGCGGCTGGTAATAGGTATTGGTAAGATGCAATGGATTTAAAATATACTGTTTCAAAAGATCGCTATGGTTTTTGTGCGTTGCTGCTTCTATTGCCATAATTATCAAAACGGTATTGGTGTTAGAATAGATAGCAGTATCACGGGGATTAAAAACGGGCGGCTTATTGTAAATAAATTCAAGCAGTTCTTCCGGCCTCCATATTTTATTGGGATTGTTTAAAACAGCAAGGTAAAAAGGGTCCTGTTCTATTACATCAGGGACACCCGTTTCATGTTTCATGCAATCGCCAAGGGTAATTCTATTTCCATTGTGTACCTTATTAGTAATAGAAGATGGCAGCCAGGTATTTATTTTTGTATAGAGTGCGTTATAGCCAAGCCCAGTATTTGCAGAATCTTCTATCAGTTTAAAAACTAATGCGCCGATAAAAAGTTTGGTAATGCTGGCAACTTTAGAAACCTGGCCAACAGAAAAAGGTATATTTTTTTCTATATCTGCCTTGCCAATTGCGCCTACCCATGTGCCGTTAGCATCCTTCACCAAAAGTGATATTCCCGGTAAACCTTTGTCGTGATACTTTTTTAGCAATGCTGAAAAGGCTGCGCTCTTTGGATGCAGCGTACTTGAATCCTTCCATGGAACGTCTATGTTTGATAAATGAGTTGGTTGTACCTGCGCTTTTTTGCAGGAGACAGAGATAAGAGCCACGTAAATAAAAAGTATATAATTTTTCATGATCTTATTTTTTGGCTAATTGTAAAGGGATACTGACGCCAATGAGCAGACTGTTGTATGGAAGTATGGGAACGTAAGCTTTTACAAATGGTGTTTGTAATAATTGCTGGTAAGTGATAAATATTTTCAAGGGCCTTGCACTCAATGGATTTATGATATATCCTGCACTAAAATTTAAAACGGCCATTGCCTGCGCCCTTCCGATTCCTTTATCATTTTTATATTCTCCGTTATTGTCGAGTTTCAGTTTTGCTGTTGCAGGTATCGAATGCAGGTAACCGGCTCCTATGGCTGTTTGAGCTACCCAATGTTTAGAAAATTTATAACGGTACCCAACGTCAGTGTATAATGAAAGTGCATTTTGCACGTATCTGTGATAAAGCCATCCGAATTTAATTTCCTGGTACCAGTCGTACCCATGCTTTGTTTTCCAGTTAAAACTGTAGCCTAATTCAATACCCGGATGTTCAATGCCGCTGGCCAGTTTACCAAACTGCGAGAAAGGATAAGCGCTTGCAGTGTTTACAAAGGCAACACTAATTTCTTTGTCCTTTTGCGCAAAAGCAAAAGATGAAGTTAATAAAGTCAATAAAAAAATTATACTTCTCATAAAACTCTTTTTAAGATGTAAATTTCAGAAGGTGTGGCAGCGATTCCTAATTGATCTGAACTAAGATTGCAAGTATGTTTTGCAAAATGGACAAAAGGATTTCAGGTTATTTCAGGGATTTGCATTTATTGCGAAAGTGGCATCCAGAATGAATATTCGGTTGTTCAAATAAATACTTATTATAAAAAACGTGATGCCGGCCAGGTTTCTATATTGTTACCATAAGCCGAACGCCAGATTAAAAATCAAAAAATCCGCATTAATATTTATCTCTAAAAAAAGCTGATGATATTTATTGAATCTTTTGCCTTAGCCGAAGCACCATAATATTTTCATTTCAGAACCTGCTGATTATTCTAATCCTGTTATTATTGTCATCACAGATATATAAATTTCCATCTGCATCAAAAGACAGGCTGTTAGGGTGAGATAAGATTGCCTTTATGGCCGGCCCGCCATCACCGGAAAATCCATTCGTCCCATTTCCACTAATGATTCTTATGCGGCCAGTTCTTTTGTCAACGGCGTACACCTGTGAAAGAACCTCATCTGAAATAAAAAGATTTCCACCCCTCCCTATTGCAATACCTACGGGCCCCGTAAATGAGGCATTGATAGCTAATCCGCCATTGCCGCTGTTTCCTAAAATACCATTGCCTGCAACGGTAGTGATGATACCTGAAGAAGGATTAATTTTTCTTATCCTATAGTTGGATTCATCATTTACATAAATATCTCCACATTCATTATCAATAGTTACATTCCATATAAAATTAAACATGGCATTTGTAGCCCGGCCGCCGTCGCCTGCATATCCACGGTTACCATTGCCCGCAATGGTGGATATTCTTTTAGTTCTCATATTTAGTTTTCTTAAGCGAAGTCCTGTTCCGTCTGAAAAAATCAGATCGCCGTTCTTATCGAACGCAAGGCCAAATGGTTGATATAGATTCGTCTCCAACGCTGTATGGCCATCGCCATTAAATTCTGATAAGCCTGTTCCTGCAATTGTATTGATGATACCAGTATTCCTGTCAACCCTGCGAATCCTGTTATTAGCTAAATCAGAAATATACAGGTTGCCAAAATCATCGGTTGTGGTATGAAATGCAGCGTTTAAACTCGCCTGTGCACCGGGGCCGCCATCACCCGAAAATCCATAATTGCCGTTTCCTGCGACAGTAGTAATAATGCCCGATCTTCCATCTACCTTCCTGATCCTGCTATTGCCTAAATCAGAAATATAAACATCACCTCTTTTATCAACATATACGTTCTGTGGGCTATTCAATAATGCATTTGCAACGAGGCCTCCATCTCCTGTATAACCGTATGTGTCGCCGCCCGCAAAAGTGTTGATGAGCACATTGTTAAAAATTGATTTTGCGTTACCAGCATCCAAGTCCAGGGTCTGTAATTTTCCATCGGGATTTGTCAGTTCATTTTTTGTACAATTTGTGAATAAACACAAAAGCAAAGATGACCCAATAAGTGCCTTTTTTGTTTTCAATATCTGTTTCATAATTTTTAATTTAAGTTGAATAAAATATTCTTAGTTCGTAATTCTATAAATAATAAATCGGCGGACTCAACTGTTGTTTTTCACTTAAACACATTGAACGTGATACACGGAAATCAAATGATCCTTTGTTCTTTGCTTTACCTGCAGTTGCGTAGGATACAAAATTTCCAGCAAGGATATTGTACTGCTAAAATATCAAAGACCAAAACAGCAATCATGATACATTTGGCAGTTGCTGTTTTTCGATTGGCAGAATAGCGTTCTAAGGAAGTAATATTTTTTGAATGCCCTCGCAGCCGACAGACCAGAGTTCAGATCAGGGAGCATCATCAACTGATCTATCCGCTGGCTAAACATCTTTCGCACGGATTTACTGTTAGTGATTCGCCTCTATGAGTCTTCTAATGGATTCAGTAAAATAAATTCTCAAATCCGGTTATTAGGCAGCTAATGTAAACTACCAAACCGGGGAAGCTTGTTATAAAACGATGCTTGTAATGCGAGAAAGATCATTTAGATTTAGAAGATGAAAACCCGCTCGAATAAATATCTCGTCAATGGTTTTTTTAGAAAATTACTTTCTGTAACGTTCATTGGTATCTTTATTTCTCTCAACGCCCAACAAACAAAAAACGATAGTTTAAAAAACATAATAGCAAGCACTGAAAAAGGTACATTTAAAATAGAGTTATTATAAAAATTATAATGGAATTATCCTGCATGAAATATTATAGAAAATACAATCATTCGATATTTTAAAATTATCATATGCAAAAGCATTTTTTTAGTTTTATATTTCTTTTACTATTACTGTCTGCTTATTCAGCATTTTCTCAAAACGATTCATTGATTTTTTATCCTGTTAATAATTCTCTGTTGCAACAATATGATATACGCCGCATTTCAGCTGCGGCAGATGGCAAACTATGGTTAGCAACAGGCAATGGATTGTTATCTTATGATGGAAATGACATACAGATTTTTTTACCTAAAGAAGGGGACAGCACTTCTCTAAGCGGTCATAGTTTATCAAGAATCTTTATAGATAAATATGGAAACTTATTTGCCGCAATAATAGCAGATGGCCAAATTGATTACTTTAATACAAAGACCGGAAAGGTTGAACGCTTTAAATTGAAAATTGAAAAAGAGGACTCTTCACAATACAGTTTAAGTGATCCCTTTATAGATATTCTTATTGATACTGATAATAAAATATGGTGCGGCAGAATGGATATGGGATTTATATATTATAATAGCATCACAAAAAAAATTCAAAATTATTCCCTTTTATCCTTGTCAAATAAAAACAGCAATTCTGTAAACGCCATTCGCAAAGATCCTGATAACAAAAATATACTATGGCTTGGAACACAGGATGGCATTTATTCATTTAATAAGAAAACAAATCAGTTAAATAGAAATTTTAAATGTAGCAATCTCATGGATTCAATGGCAGGAGATATAAATTTAAGTTGCATGGATATAAAGCGCCATGATACTATTTGGTTTACCGGTCGTGAAGGAAGAGGGCTTGGATGCTATGATGTAAAAACGGGGAGATATACCATATTCCCATTTTATTCGAAGAAGGCTGAAGAAAACCCGCTTGAAATATTTTCTATGCAATATTTAGATTCTAACGAATATTTGTTTGCTTTTGCAGATCGGTTTCCTATTATATTTAATACAAAGACTAAAGAATATCATCTTATTTCGAGAAGTGGTGGAGATAATCCTCCTCAGCAAAATATTAACCAGGTTTTAAAAGATAGTTTAGGAAATGTATGGTGCCTTTTATACGGAAAACTCTATTTAGCAAAATCAAGAAAAAACAATCTTCAAACAATTCCAATTCATGATCTATACTATAAAGACCGGTTTACAAACGCATTTAAAAAAGTTATTTGGGATGAAAAAAGAAATGTCTATTATGCAGCTTTTCACATGAGTGATGGAATTTTTATTTTCGACAAGAATGTAAATTTGATAAAGTCAATTTCCGGTCCTTCATACAAGTCTTCTACTTTTGGTTATATAGAAGCTGTAGTGGTTGATATAGGATTAGATAAATATGGAAGGTTGTGGATGACTGGTGACAGATTAAGCTTGTATGATAGTTTGAAACAAAAAATGATTCCAATCATAGACTACCATCCTGATTTAAAATCATTAAACCAAAGGCTGAGAAATCTGATTTTTAGGAATAACTACATGTATACGCTTTCGACTAACTGGTCGTCTCAATATTTATATCGTTTAAATCTTGACAACTTTGCCTTCGATTCAATTTTTCTTGCACATATACCAGTTGCTGAAAATCAACCAGCAAACCAATTAGGCCCTCTGGAGATGGATAATAAAGGTGAACTGGCATATATAAGTAACAAGAATATTGTATTTCAGTATAATTTAAAAACCGGAAAAACACGAAAAATAATCGAACTAATTGATATAGATAAGCCCTACGCCCATTTTTCTAATTTTCATTGGTATAATGTTGATGACAATAATAATTTATGGGTATCTTCTCTTACAAAAACCTGGGTATTTGAACCTCTGAATTTAAAAATCATCGATTCGTTTGAACGTGAAAAACATACATATTTCGTTCAATCAAGTAATCTGAGTGGAAAAGGGATAATGTTTTTTACAAATTCTACAAGTCATGATTTATATGATTACAGAAATCAAAAGCATTATAAACTAAGCATAAAAGATGGAATAGTTACTTACGATAATTATGGTGCATCCTGTGCTAATAATACGCTTTTCATAGGGTACGATAACTTTATGCAATACGTCCCTATTGCATCAATAATTAATAAAGTTAAAAATCGAAAATGCTACTTATCAGCTATACAAATCTTCAATAACCCATTATTAGATGATACACTTGCAGAATATCTTCATATTTTAAAACTTGCGCATAATCAAAATTATATCAGCTTTACTTTTTCAACTACCGAGTTTAATCAACCCGAAAGATTAGAATACCGTTACAAATTAGATGGAATAGATAAAGACTGGATTTATGTCAACTATTTAAATCGTAGTGCTTCTTATACTAATCTAATTCCTGGTAATTATACTTTTCATGCATCTGTAAAGAATGACGATGGGAGTTGGAGCAACAATGATGTAAACTTACCCATTAATATTATTCCTGCCTGGTGGCAAACAAACTGGTTTAAAATTACTTGCATCATTGCAGCCTGTGCTTTAGCATTTATTTTTATACTATGGCGTATCAACGCAGTGCGTAAACAGGAACAACAAAAAGCTAAAACAGAAAAAGAATTATTGGAGCTTGAAGCAAAAGCGCTTCGTGCCCAGATGAACCCACATTTTATTTTTAATTGCCTCAATTCAATCAAGGCGCTTATGCAGGAAGGGGAAACAGAGAAAGGGGTGAAATATCTCACCACATTTTCCAAACTCATACGAACCCTGTTTAATAATGCAGATAAAAAAGAAATAAGTTTGTATGATGAAATTGAAACTTGTAAATTTTATCTACAATTAGAAGCAATGAGGTTTGATGCTGCTTTTAACTATACCATAAACACAGATCCCGAAATAGACTTAAAATCGGTAAATATTCCGGCACTTATTATTCAGCCATTTATTGAAAACGCTATCTGGCATGGGATTGTACCCGGAGGCACCGGAGGAAATATTAGGCTGGATGTTGGAAGAAATAATGGCTATGTAGATATCATCGTCGAAGATGATGGCATTGGAAGAGAGGTGTCACGCCAGAATAAATCGGCCACAAGGGCTACGCATGATTCCAAGGGAGTAAGCCTTACTCAATCACGGCTTGAATTAGACAACCTTCTCAAACAGAGAAATGCAAAATTTGAAATAATTGATAAAAAAGATGAAATGGGTAATGCACTGGGAACAAAAGTTATTATTAAAATTCAGGAGGAGACAGAATGATACGGTCAATAATTATTGATGACGAACAACATTGTATAAAGTCTTTATCAAAAGACATTGAACTGCATTGTCCTTCGATAGAAATTATTGATACCTGCAATTCAGCCAAAGAAGGGCTCATGGCGATAAAAAAAAACTCGCCTGAACTTGTGTTCCTTGATGTGGAAATGCCCTGGATGAATGGATTTGAAATGTTGCAAATACTAGGCGACATAAATTTTTCGATCATTTTTACGACTGCACACGATGAATTTGCAGCAAAAGCATTTCGCATCAGCGCTGTTGATTATTTACTAAAGCCGATTGACGCGCAGGACCTAAAAATGGCGGTGCAAAAGGTGGAAAAAAAATTAGAGCAAGGAAGCAATTTCCCGCATATCAATAACCTGATTCAAAATATCCACCAACCATTAGATGAGCAAAAAATTGCTTTACCGGTAAGGGAAGGGTATGAATTTGTTGAAGTGTCTTCCATTATATATTGCCATGCCGAAGGAGCATATACTAAAGTTTTTATTCAAGGGAAAAGGCCCATGCTTATTTCAAGAACGCTGGGAGATGTGGCAGAATTATTACCCCCGGAAATATTTCAGCGGATACATCATTCCACTCTCGTAAATGTCACTTACATTTCTCAATTTCTTCGAACCGACGGCGGGTATATTGTTTTGAAAGACGGGGAGAGACTTGCAGTAAGTAAAGCAAGAAAGGAAATGCTTATGGCAAGGCTAGGATTAAAATAATTTTCGGATCAACTAATTTTTTTCTAAAATAAAAAATCCCTGGCTGTTATCGAAACAAAACAACAAGCATTTTATTGATTATCAAAAACAAGTAAAGAATTTTAAAAAAAATGACCTATGGCAAAATTCATAAAAATCCCGAAATTATTTATTGCAGTTTTTTTATTTTTCTACTTTGCATCCGGTTTAAATGCACAAAGCATTCCTTCAAACTTTAAAGTGATTGCTTTCTTCACGGGCAAGAATGATTTGGCGCACATCAGTTTTGTTCATGAAGCTAATAAGTGGTTTCCCGAAATGGCAAAGAAATATCACTTTACTTACGATTCAACCAACAACTGGAATAATCTCAATGCCGAATTCCTTTCGCATTACCAGGTAGTTATTTTTTTAGATACAAGGCCTGATGATTCGTTACAAAGACTGGCCTTTGAAAAATACATGAAAAATGGAGGCGCATGGATGGGTTTTCATTTTTCAGCATTTGCGCTCACACCTTCTGATTTTCCGATGAACTGGGATTGGTACCACAATCAATTCCTGGGTTCGGGTTCTTACGTAAGCAATATCTGGCGGCCATCATCGGCTATTTTGCGGGTAGAAGATACCAATTCGCCTGTAACAAAAAATTTACCAAAGACATTTAAATCAGCACCCAATGAATGGTACAGATGGCAAAATGATCTGAGAAAAAACCCTGATATCAAAATCCTTGTATCGATCGATTCTACCAGTTTTCCATTGGGTACCGGGCCAAAGCAAAGTGAAATATGGCATTTCGGTTATTATCCTGTGGTATGGACCAACAAAAATTATAAGATGATCTATTTCAACATGGGACACAACGATATGGATTATGAACATAAGTTCGATACAACCAACCGCACATTGTCGTACACGTT
>Ga0134125_10010234_pt1 | contig 10540 bp, 7 predicted proteins | sample KB31751_FD_96464 | JGI IMG/M metagenome (GOLD analysis project Ga0134125, IMG submission 96464) | Terrestrial soil microbial communities with excess Nitrogen fertilizer from Kellogg Biological Station, Michigan, USA - KB3-175-1 | ecosystem: Environmental > Terrestrial > Soil > Unclassified ... | reverse complement strand
TGCTCGACCTGTTGACGCTCCGTCAGTAGGCGGCGGATAGGCGTGCCGCTCGCCCTTGAAGTCCTCGACCTCTAACCCGTCGACGCACGATCCCGTGTAGCCCGGCCCGATCGGCGCCTTGCCGTATCCGCCCGGAATGTCGAGCACGTATTCCGGCTGGCACAATCCCGAAACCCGCCCGCGCAGGCTGCGCATCAGGCGCTGGCCCGTGGCAATGTCCGTGCGAAGATGCGCCGTGCCCGGTGCAAGATCGCCGTGATGCAGGTAGTAGGGCTTCACCCGCGCCTCGACCAGCGCCCGCATGAGCGCCTCCAGCGTCTCGGGCGTGTCGTTGACGCCTTTGAGCAGCACCGACTGTCCGAGCAGCGGCAACCCGGCATCGGCCATGCGCGCGAGGGCGGCGCGCGCCGCTGCCGTCAATTCGCGCGGATGGTTGACGTGCACGGCAACGTAAGTCGGCTTGCGCTTTGCCTTGAGCGCGCGGACCAGTTCGGCCGTGATCGTCTCCGGCGCGGCGACCGGCACCCGCGTATGCACGCGCAGCACCCTCACGTGCTCGGTCGCATCGAGCGCGCGCATGACCTCGCGCAGCCGGCGCGGCGAGAGCACGAGCGGATCACCGCCTGTGAGGATCACCTCCCAAATGTCCGGATGCGCAGCGATGTAGGCGAGCGCCGCGGCGCGCTCTTCCACTGTGAGCATGCCCGGCTTGCCGGGCCCGACCATCTCGCGGCGGAAACAGAAGCGGCAATAGACGGCGCAGACCGGCGTGAGCTTGAGCAGCACGCGGTCGGGATAGCGGTGCACGATGCCGGGCACAGGGCTGTGCGCATGATCGCCGATCGGATCGGCACGCTCCTGCGGCTCGACCTCGAACTCTGCCGCGTCGGGCACGAATTGCCGCGCGATAGGATCGTGCGGATCGAAACGATCGATCAGCGCGGCAAGCGCCGGCGGCACGGCGATGGCATAGCGTGCGGCGACCTGTTCGAGCGCGGCGACGCGGTCCGCCGCGACCAGGCCGGCTTTGCGCAGGTCTTCAATGCTGCGCAGCGTCTCCCGCGTATTCATTCGCTCTCCACCACCGGAGTCCAGATCACGTCGTCGACACGCTCCGCGCCGCTCGCCAGCATCACCAGCCGGTCGAAGCCGAGCGCGATCCCGCTCGCCTGCGGCATCTGAGCGAGCGCAGCGAGGAAATCCTCATCGATTGGATAACGCTCGCCGTGAATGCGCGCCTTCTCGTCCATCGCCTGCGTGAACCGCTGGCCCTGCTCGTCCACGTCAGTCAACTCGCCGAACGCATTCGCGAGTTCGACCCCGCAGGCATAGAGCTCGAAGCGCTCCGCGACCTTGTCGCTGCCGGGCTTCGCGCGCGCCAGCGCTGCCTGTGGCAGCGGATATTCACAAAGGATCGTCGCGCGTCCGTTGCCGAGTTGCGGCTCGACCTTCTCGACGATGACACGGCTGAAGATATCGCCCCAGCTGTCGTCCTCCGCAATGGCGATGCCGGCGGCGACCGACTGCGAGGCGAGCGCGTCGCGCTTCCCCTCGCCTGCTTCGATGGTGGCGAGCAGATCGATGCCGGCGTAACGCGTAAAAGCCTCGGCCACGGTCAACCGTTCCGGCGCCACGAACGGATCGACGCGGCGTCCGCGGAAGCGGAATTCGCGCATACCCGCTGCTTCGGCCGCGACGCGTAACAGCGCGCCGCAATCCTCCATCAGCATCTCGTACGGCGCATTCGCGCGATACCATTCGAGCAGCGTGAATTCGGGGTGATGCAGAGGCCCGCGCTCCCGGTTCCTGAACACCTTGGCCATGTCGAAAATGCGCGTTTCGCCCGCCGCGAGCAGCTTCTTGGCCGCGAACTCCGGCGACGTCCGCAGGTAGAGTTCGCGCCGCTCGTTGCCGGGCCCGATCAGCGCCGTCGTGAAGGCGTGCAGATGCGTTTCATTGCCGGGCGAGACCTGCAGCGCAGCGGTATCGACCTCAAGGAAATCCTGCGCCGCGAACCAGGCCCGCACGGCCGCCGCAATCCGGGTCCGTGCCAGGAGGTAAGGCCTGCGGCGGGCATGCACGCCCGGCAGCCAGAAAGGCGGATTTTTCGCCATTCAGGACGCCCGGAACCGGCTCGGTAAGGGCTGGCAACCCGCGCCAGGATCGTTATGTTGCGCCCCGAATCCGGAGGGGCCTACCCGTTCCGGGCCCCTTTTCCAGCCAAGGAACAAAGACGTGAAGGTCATCGCCAGCCAGCTCCGCAAGGGCAACATCGTCGACATCGACGGCAAGCTCTATGTCGTCCTCACCGCGGAGAATTTTCATCCCGGCAAGGGCACGCCCACGACGCAGGTCGATATGCGCCGGATTTCCGACGGCGTGAAGACCTCGCAGCGCTACAAGACGACCGACCAGGTCGAGCGCGCGCATGTCGAGGACCACGAGTTCTCCTACCTGTATCAGGATGGCGACGGCTTCCATTTCATGAACCAGGAGAACTACGAGCAGATCCAGATGCCGGCAGACGTCGTCGGCGACTACGCGAAGTATCTGCAGGAAGGCATGGTCGTGTCGGTCGCCCTCCACGAGGGCACGCCGGTGTCCATGGAAATTCCGCAGAAGGTGACGCTAGAAATCACCGACACCGAGCCAGTGGTGAAGGGGCAGACCGCGTCGGGCTCGTTCAAGCCGGCCATGCTGTCGAACGGCGTGCGCACAATGGTGCCGACGCACATCACCACCGGCACGCGCGTGGTGGTGAACACGGCGGACGGGTCCTACGTCGAGCGCGCGAAGGATTGAGTTGGGCTGCGTCCCCGCGTTCGCGGGGACGCAAGTGCCTCACACCTTCGACTCCGCCCGCACCTCCGGTGGAAACAAATCGTCCACCGTCATCCGCTGCGCGGTGAGGCCCTGCGCATGCGCGAAGCGGCAGAAGGCTTCGAGCGTCGTACGGTTCCGCTCCAGGCCATAGGGGAATGGATCGTCGCCGAACGCCTCGCCGCAGTCGGCCAGCACCGATGACGACCACGGCACGGGGATGCGTGGCGCGGTGAGATCGCGCAGACGCTCGAGGCTGCGCTGCTTCGCCTCTTCGAAGGCCTTCACCAGATTGCGCGCGACCCACGGATAGCGCTCGAACACGGCGCGACGAATCGCGATGACGTGCATGATCGGGAAGATGCCGGTCTCGGCGTAATAGCGCGCCTCCTCGCGGCGGAAGTCGGGAAAGAGCCGCACGATCTTGCCCTGCCCGAGCCGCACTGCGTCAGGCTCGTGCGCGGCGATCGCTGCGTCGATTTCACCGGAGAGCAGCATCGCCGTGATGCTGCTGTCGCGGCGCTGCTCGTATTTGACGCCGGGCGGCAGCGTGAAGGCGACCTTCTCGTCGCGTCCGGGTTCGTTGGTGCCGGCCTGCACCCAGGCGATCTTCGCAAGATCGATGCCCGCGGCCTCCGTGAGATAGCCGCGTGCAAAAATGCCGGCGGTCTGCCCCCATTCCGGAATGCCGACGCGCTTTCCTTCCAGATCCTTCGGACTTTTGATGCCCCGGTCAGCGCGCACGTAGAACGCGGATTGACGGAACACGCGCGAGGGAAACACGGGAAGGCCGATAAAGGGCGAATTGCCCTGCGAGGCGTAGCCGATGAATTTGCCGAAGGACATCTCGGAGACGTCCCACTCGCGATTCTTGATGAAGCGGAAGAAGATCTCCTCGACGCCAAGCGTGAGGCCGGTCAGCGCGATGCCGTCCGCCCGCACCACGCCGTTGGTGAGATCGCGTACGTGGTCGTAATCCGTCGTGGCCATCGTCAGATGAAGCAGCGCGCGGCCGCCGCTATCGATCACGTTTACCGCACGCTCAGTGCCGTTGGTCATCCCGCTTCCTCGTTTATGGTACCCTTGTAAGCCTGGAACCGATGCCGTTAACTCGTACCAGAGAACAAGGGATTCTAGGGTGATATGGGCCGCACTTGTAAGCCTCGCGCTCTGTCTCGCCAATGCCGCCGCCGCACAGGAGATGACGGCGCCGCGCATCGACGCGCCGGCGGTCGATTGGACCGCCGTTGCGGCCGAGGCGGAGCCACAGGGGCTTCCCGCGCTCAATGCGGCGAGCGAGCATCGCTTTGCCGGAATTGCGCAGAGCGCGGTGCCCGTCCTCGTGCCGTTTGACGCCGCCGCGAAGGAGCCCGGCCTTCGCGCAGGCTTCACGGCGACGCCGTTCTTTCAGGCGGGACCCGCCGGCTACGACGCGGCGTTCGAGATCAAGCCGTCCGACGTGCAAGAACTGTCCGACATTGCCTATGCCGAGCCGGTCTATGTGCTGCTCTCCGGCTTCCGGATCACGTATGTGCTGGACGGACCGCCGCTGCCTGCAACGAGGCCGGTGAAGGATCTCGAGGCGGCATTTCCCGGTATCCGCCGCGTCTGGCACGAATTCTATTTGCGCACGATCTTCAACCGTTATGGCGCGACCTACGTTGCCTCCATCTTCTGCCGCGACGTGTCGCCGACCCGGAAGGTTCTCTCCTGCGCGCAGGCGGCGCGCATCGCCGATCGAATCGTGCAGAATTTGAAGCTCGCGGGCGGCTCGCCGGATGCCGAGCCTCCGGTATCGGCAGTCTCGATCGCGCGCCCGGATCACGTCTCGCCGGACTTCACCTACTATCCACCGGGTTCGCTCATCCCCGGCTCAGGGCGACGCCCCGATGTCGACGGCCGCTCCGACCGCACGGTCTATGCCGATCTGCGTTTCCCGACTCGCGAGGCGCCCGCTTTCGCCAATTCGCAGAGCTTCAACAATTGGGGCGATTGCGATTTCACCGGCCGCAGCCCGCGCCGCGTGCGCGCGAAGGGCGCACCTTACGTGTGCAAGGTGAACGGCCGCGCGCTGGTCTTCGACGAAGGCAGCGGCGCGAACTATCGCTATCCCTGGCGCGATAATTTCTGCGAGCACCGCCGCTTCAAGGTTGGGCAGTGCCCGGCCGGAGAAGGCCATCAGGGACAGGACATCCGGCCGAGTTCCTGCAGCAAGGCGAACGACGGCGCCGACCGTTGTCAGTCCGACAAGCAAGACGCGGTCGCCGCCGCCGACGGCATGATCCTGCGCAGACCCAAGCAGGAAGCGCTGCTCCTCTTCGTCAATTCGGCGAGCGCGCATCTACGGCTTCGCTACATGCACATGCGCCCGCAGGCGATGGATGCGAATGGCCTGTTGAGCGGCAAGCGCGTGCGCGAGAGCGAGGTGCTCGCAGCCGTCGGCAATTACGATGAATACGAGCACGGCACGACCTATCACCTGCATTTCGACATGCAGGCGCCGACCGCGATCGGCTACGTGTTCGTCAACCCGTACATGACCTTGGTGGCAAGCTACGAGCGCCTGATCGGCGCGCGCGGGACGGAACTTGTACCGGAGCCGCGTCCCGCGCCTGAGACTGTTGCACAGCAGATCTTGCCAGTCCCGCTGCCGCCGGAGCGCGTTGCTCCGCCCCAAGCGAAACATCGCATCCTCGCGGTAGAACCTCCTGCGCCTCTGAAGCATCGCATCATCGCGGAGGAGCCTCGGCCTCGAGCCAAGCACCAGGCGCATCGCAATGCGCCGCGCAAGCACGGACGCCGGTACATCGCCAAGCGCTAGCCGCTTCACGAAAGCGTTGCCGCGGTTGTCTGCGCCGAACGAGCGCTTAGGATGCCCCGCATGATTTTTGATCCTTCTCCGAGCCGGCGCGGTTTTCTCGCCGGCGCGCTCGCGCTGACTTTCGCGCCCGCCGCGCATGCTCGCAGCGGCTTCGAAAGCTGGGTCGAGTCTTTCCGCCCGATAGCTCTGAGACGCGTGTCGGCTGAAACGTACGACCGCGTGATGCGCGGCTTGAAGCCGGACACGAGCGTGTTCCAGGCGGTGCATGCACAGCCCGAGTTCACCGAGCAGCTCTGGCAGTACATCAACCGCCGCTGCTCCGACTGGCGCGTCATCACCGGCAAGGAGCGCGCGAAGGAATATGCGAACGTGCTGGCGCGCGTCGAATCCGCATACGGCGTCGACCGGCACATCCTGCTCGGCCTCTGGGGCATGGAATCGTCGTACGGCGACGTGATCGATAACCCGAAATACATGCGTCCCATCCTTCCCGCGCTCGCGGCGCTCGCCTGGGGCGAGCCGCGCCGCCGCCGCTATTGGGAGGCCGAGCTCATCAACGCGATGGTCATCGTCGAGCGCGGTTGGGCGAAGCCGTCCGAGATGATCGGCTCCTGGGCCGGCGCGATGGGGCACACGCAGTGGATGCCCGAGGTATGGCTGCACTCAGGCGTCGACTTCGACCATGACGGGCGCATCTCTCCGTTCGGCAAGCCGGACGACGCGCTCGCCGGCACGGCGCGCTATCTCGTCGCGCGCGGCGGCTATCGGCGCGGCGAAGCCTGGGGCTGCGAGGTGAGCGTCCCGTCCGGGACACACAGCGACAATCACTGGCGTACCTACGCGGAATGGCACGCGCACGGCATTCGGCGCGCGGACGGCGCGCCGTTCGCGCGGCCGGGCGATCGCGTGAGGCTCTGGATCCCGGTCGCCGGCGGACCCGCGTTTCTGATCGGGCAGAACTTTCGCGCGGTGCATTCCTACAATCCGTCGCAGAGCTACACCCTCGCACTCTGCCACCTCGGCGACCTGATCCGCGGCGACCCGCCCTTCCACAAGCAGTTCCCCGGCGGCGAACGCGTGCCGACGCTCGCCGAGGTGAAGGAGATCCAGCGCCGGCTTAACGAGCGCGGCTTCAAGACGGACGGGATCGACGGCCGCACCGGCAGTGACACGTTGCGCGCGATCATCGCGTTCCAGAAGAAGGTCGGCATGCAACCCGCCGACGGCTATGCGGGGCTCAAGGTACTCGCGCGCCTGCGGCAAAGCGGCTGACGCGCGAGCGATCTCGAACGGCGCCGAACGATCAGGGCTTCCGCGCCGGCACCCTGCTCTCATAAGCGGCAGGTTTGTAACCCTGAACGAAAGTGCAAGTTTCGTTATAGGTCTTGCTCAGCGGCGCGCAGGACGCGGCAATCGTCTCTGCCGTGGGTTTTTTGTTGTGCTCGATCCACGCCAGCAGTCCATTCAGCGCCGCCGGATAGTCCGGCGTGTGAAATTTGCTGTGCACCGCCTCATCGACAAAGACCTGCACGAGTTTGTCGCCATTGCCCGCCGCGTCGACGATTTTGCGATAGGCGCTCTCGTTCTCGACGAAGGCGGTCGGGTCGTTGATCGCATGTACCGTCACGACGGGAAGATCGAATTTTCCGGTCACCTGGCTGTCCGCTTTCAAATCGGCCACCGCCTTAGGATCCGAGGCGAACCGTGCGACGCCCGCGTTGAGCGCGGCGTCGTCACTCGAACCGGAATAGGTCACGCCGATATTCGAAAACGGATTGCGCCCGCCGAGGCGCTCCTGCACGAGATCCTGGAACAGGAATGTCGACCAGGCCATGTGGCCGAAGATGCTCGACGGTCGGATTTTGACGACACCAGCAATGTTTGCGAGCGCCTTGGCTTGCTCCGGCGAGCGCTCGGCGGCCGGCTTACCCGCGCCCGTGCATGACTCGATCCGCTGGCGGAGCTCCTTGCGCGACATCTTCGCGCCTTTCGGCAAGCCGGTCGCGACGACGTATTGCGGTTCGTCCGGACGCGGATGGTTGTGACAGTAATATTCGTACACGGCGCGCAAGTCGGCGCGGAACCAATAACCGCGCGCGCCGCCCGGCAGCACAGCGCTAGTCAGAAGCGCGCCGTTGTACGCCCTCTCCTGCTTCGGGCGCGCGGCATCCATCTCGATCAGCTTCGCGGCGACATTGCCGCCCCATGACTGTCCGTGCGCAATGACGAGCTTCGGCTTTCCCACCAGAGGAGCGATCTTGTCGAGGAAGTAGCGGCGCGCGTTCTCCGTATCCTCGACCGCCATCGCCGCACTGTAACCGGGACGGCGGTAGCTCGAATTCACCCAGGCATGCCCTTCCCGGACGAACACGGAAAACCGCGTGAGGTCCTTGTCGTTCGCGTCCGGCTTGATCGGCGTCATCCGCGGGCCGCCGTGCGAATGCACGATCAGGATGCCGGACCAATTTTTCGGCACCGCCGCCAGAACGACCGCACCATTTGCATCGCGGTCGGAAAAGCACCGCGCATCATTCGGGACTTCGGGCGGACAGGGCCGCGCGGTCTGCGCCGAAGCGCACTGAACGCCGGCAAATACCGAGACGCAAACCAGGAGAGACAACGTGATGCGCATGAGCTTCCTCCCAACCGTGCTTTTTTATCCTGGGTAGCAGCCAAACCGCTGCCGATCCAGGACCTTCGGCAGACCGTGCACCATGGCATTGCATCGTCAGGTGCCTGTGCGGGATGCGCCGCCGGAAACGGCTTTTTGATCTCGGACCGAACCCCTATAGTGCGCGCCACTTGAAGAACGGCGCGGGCGTTCCGCCACGCGCGCAAATAAAGGGAGAGGCCCGGGCGAAAGCGGCTGCACGAGCGGCGGCCGAGTTGCGTGGGCAAAGTGTACCGCATGCCCGACAGCCCCAAGAGCAAGCCCGCCGATGCCGACATCGCGGGCCTCGATCGTCCGCAGCCTGCCGGCGTGAATGCGCCCGGTTTCGGCAGCGACGTGGTCGCCGATGCGCTGCGCGCGACCGGCATCCCCTACATCGCGCTCAATCCCGGGGCGAGCTATCGCGGCCTGCACGACAGCCTGGTCAACTATCTCGGCAATTCGCAGCCGCAGATGCTGCTCTGCCTGCACGAGGAAAGCGCGCTCGCCATTGCGCACGGCTACGCCAAGGTCACCGGCAAGGCGATGGCGTCCGCGGTGCATTCCAATGTCGGGCTGATGCACGCGACCATGGCCTTCTTCAATGCGTGGTGCGACCGCATGCCAATGGTCGTGCTCGGCGCCACGGGTCCGGTCGATGCAACCAAGCGGCGGCCGTGGATCGACTGGATCCACACATCGCGCGACCAGGGCGCGCTGGTGCGCGGCTACACCAAATGGGACGACCAGCCCGCCTCCCCCGGCGCGGCGCGCGAAGCCATCCTGCGCGCCCATTGGATCGCGAACACCGCACCGCGTGGACCGACCTACATCAATCTCGACGCCGGCATGCAGGAGGAGAAGCTTTCCGAGCCGATCACGCCGATCGAGACCGCGCGCTACATGCCACCGGTGATGGTCGCGCCGGCATCGGAGCGCGTCCAGGCGGCGGCCGATCTGCTGCGCAATGCGACGTCACCCGTGATCCTGTGCGGCCGCGTCTCGCGGTCCGAACAAGCCTGGGCCGAGCGCGTGAAACTCGCTGAACGACTCGGCGCGAGCGTTATCACCGATTTGAAAATCGCGGCGTCCTTTCCGACCGATCATCCTCTGCATGCCGGCGCTCCCGGCGGCACGGTGCTCGCGCCGGAAGCGGCTGAGGCGATCGGCAATGCCGACGTCATCCTCAGCCTCGATTGGCTCGACCCCGCCGGCACATTCAAGAAGGCCGGCAAGTTCGGCGCGAAGGTGATCCAGGTCTCGGTCGATCACCAGCTGCACAACGGCTGGAGCATGGATTATCAGGGCCTCCCGCCGGTCGACGTGTTCATCGCCTGCGAGCCCGACGCCGCCGTTCCAGCGCTGCTCGAAGCGCTCAGCAACGTCACGCCGCGTCAACCGGAGCCGTATCGGCATCCGCTGCCGCAGCCTTCGGACGACAAGCTCACGGTCGACCACATGGCCGACGCGCTACGGCGTGCGGTCGGCAAGAAGCCGGTAAGCCTGACGCACGTGTCGCTCTCCTGGAACGGAGCGAGCTGGCCCCTCCGCCATCCCCTCGATTACCTCGGCTCGGACGGCGGCGGCGGCGTCGGCGGCGGACCGGGCATTTCGGTCGGCGCGGCGCTGGCGTTGAAAGGCTCCGGCCGGCTGCCGATCGCCGTCTGCGGCGACGGCGATCTCCTGATGGGCGTCACCGCGCTCTGGACCGCGGCGCACTACCGCATTCCACTCCTGGTCGTGGTCGCCAACAATCGCTCCTTCTTCAACGACGAACTGCACCAGGAGCGCGTCGCACGCATGCGCAACCGTCCGGTCGAGAACCGCTGGGTCGGGCAGCGCATTTCCGAGCCCGACATCGACATCGCCGCGATGGCGCGTGCGCAGGGCGCGCAAGCCTTCGGCCCGGTCACGGCCATCGGTGAACTCGACAAGGTGTTCGCGGAGGCGATTGCCGCCGTCGAAGCAGGCGCGCTCGCCGTCGTCGATGTGCGGGTTGAGCCCGGCTACACCGCCGCGACAACCGCGGCGATGACGCGCAAGAGCGACTAGGATGCAGGAGACGATGACCCGCCCCGCTGCTGCGCAGACGCGTGACGCGATCCTCACCGCTGAGGATGTCGCCGTGCGCTTCGAGACCGCGGAAGGCCCGGTCACCGCCGTCGACAATGTCTCCTTCAGCGTGCGGCAGGGCGAATTCCTGTCCATCATCGGCCCGTCCGGCTGTGGCAAGTCCACCTTGTTCAACG
>Ga0134125_10010231_pt1 | contig 10542 bp, 8 predicted proteins | sample KB31751_FD_96464 | JGI IMG/M metagenome (GOLD analysis project Ga0134125, IMG submission 96464) | Terrestrial soil microbial communities with excess Nitrogen fertilizer from Kellogg Biological Station, Michigan, USA - KB3-175-1 | ecosystem: Environmental > Terrestrial > Soil > Unclassified ... | reverse complement strand
GGCCATCGGAGCAGGCTCGGAACTGGTCGCGTTCGGCGACATGGTCATCGCCACTTCGAGCGCGAAATTTGCTCAGCCGGAAGTAAAGCTCGGAGTTTTCCCGCCGTTCGCCGCAGTCATGTTGCCCCAGCTCATCGGCCCAAAGAAAACCTACGAACTGATCCTGACCGGTGAAGCCCTCAGCGCAGAAGAGGCGCTACGACTGGGATTCGTAAATAAAGTAGTTCCCGAATCAGAACTCGACAGCGCAGTAAAAGCCATCCTCGCCAAAATCGCCGAATTCAGCGGCCCGGTACTCGAGGTCACAAAGAAGGTGATCGGCAGCTCCATTGGCCTCCCGCTCGATGAGGCCATGAAGAAATCCCAGAACATCTACCTGAATGAGCTAATGAACCTGCAAGACGTTCAGGAAGGTCTGCGCGCAGTGCTCGAGAAGAGAAAGCCCGTCTGGAAAAACAAATAAGGACAGACTGGCACCACAAAGCGCCTACTCATTCGTCTGCTACGTTGGGACCTAGAATTTTGCTGCCCTCGGCCTTCTCGAAGGCAAGCCGCGCCTCCTGTTCCAACGGCGTCGCCCGAGACAGCGTCTGCTCGAATTCTGATGTTTCCCGCAGAGCTTGCAGCCAGGGATCGCTTTTTAGTACGAAAGAGCTGAAATAGCCTCGAGCGACAGATTCAGACAAGAGTTCGTTCGCGAGATCCAGCTCGTCGAACGCTGCTGCGTGTCGGGCCATATAGAACGTGATTTCCGGATCCTGAGGTTCCTTCATGGCCTGGCGCAATGCCGCGATTCCCGTAGCGGAATCTCCGTTCAGATGAGCGTGGAGTGGAATCATCAGTGCGGGCTGCATGCTGAAACGGTCGCGACGCGTCCACACCAATGCCGACGCCTCGCTGCGGCGCCCTGAACAGGCGAGCGCCAATGCATCCAGATACAGGCCGGCTCCAGTGCCGTACCAGTAGAGCGTCTTCTCATATTCGCTGAGCGAAAAATACGTGTGAGCGACGCTGGTAGCGGCATTGCGATCGAGGCGACGTGCGCGTTCATGCGCTGCGAGCGAGGCTTCGAGCTGTCCGCAGTAACGGCAGGCATGCACGAGTCCGGCAAACAGCTCAGGATTGTTTGGGTTCAATTCAACTTCACGCAGCAGCCGGACCATCGCATCGATGGCATCGCCCTTGTCACATTCGACGGCCGTGTAAGCGCAATGCGCAATCGCCAGGTGCGGATTAAGCCGAAAGGCTCGCTGAAAAGCAGCCTCCGCACTTTGCTCGGCATGGGCTCCCTGCTCGACGTGGAATTTCTGCAGAAACCGGTAGCACCTGCCCAAGGATGACCATGCGGGAGCGAATTCGGGATCCTTCTGCGTGCATGCGAGATATAAATCTCGCGCCAACGCGACGTTCTCCGGCATCCGTGTGCGCATCAGGTGGTTGGCGCGAAGATAGAGTTCGTAAGCGCCGGGATCAGACGGAGCATGTTTCGGTAGAAAACTCTGAGTGGCGGCCTCGGTCCTTTGGAGCAAAGTCCGGACCAAGAGCTGAACAATCCCGTTATGAAACTGCAGCAGATCGTCCGAGGCAATGTCCCAAACCTTCGACCACGAGACCTCGGCCTCCGCAGCGTCGATCAGTTGTGTCGTAATCTGCAGACGGTCCTGTGAACGCGCGAGAGTGCCGGTCAAGATCGCGTCTACATCTAAATCGGCAGCGACGGCTTTGAGATCCCAGCGCACCGGATCGAATCGCGACGCAAGCTGACACGGCCGAACCGTGAATGCATTTAGTTCCGCCAATGATGAAGAGATCGCTTCCGGCAGAGAGTGGCCGAGGAACGCCAAGTCCGGCTCGGAATCCTGGCTGCGAAAAGGAAAAGCAATGATGCGAATCGCGCCAGTGCCGGCGACCGCTACTCGGTTCCTGACATCCTTACGTTCGGAGTCGCTCACCGCCGCGATAAATCGGTAACCACGCTTCGAAACCGTCTGGATGTACTGCGGCATTCTCGTGGTGTCCCCGAGAGCTTTCCTCAGCGCGCCGATCAAGTTCGAAATATTTGCCTCTTCGACAAAGGTGTTCGGCCAGAGCGTTTCAATGATCGTCTCTTTCTCCAGCAACCGCCCCGCACTCCCTGCTAACAGCAAAAGGAGATCGAAGCACTTTGGCGGAAGCGGCACTGCGCCTCCATCTCGCGTGAGCAGACGCTCGGAAGAGTCCAGGTGAAAGGGACCGAACATGCACCGGGTCTCCCGATGAGCAGGAGCGGTCTGTGCGCGTGCGACACTGCCTGATGCCTGAAAAAAAAGTAGATTTTCCTTAAGACTTCTCGCCGCCATTGGAACTACCGTTTCCGCAGCAGAACAGGTACTAGCACCGGAGTCCATCGCTTCTTGCGCTCTCGAGGGAGGAGCAAAAAGGGCTGGACCCGGTTTGTCCCGAAAACTTCAACTGCAAATTCTTGGGGGAAGATTATGCGCTCGGCGTTGCTGTCGTTTTTCTTGCTTGTTCCGTCACTGTTCGCGCAGGGCGGAGCCAATTGCCACCACGTTGGCGGCTCCATTCTAACCAACTTTCTCGACCAGACCCACACGTTGGGCTCTGCGACGGGAGACCTGAGGGGAGGACTGGGTGTGAACATCCTCGCTCCGCCAAGCGCCGGACCAAATGGAAGCATCGTCTTCCATAACCACCATCAATGGGTGACCGAATCGGGGGATACCATCCTGTTCGCCGACGCCGACGCAACCGCATTTCCTGCGCCGGCTCCGGGCCTGCTAGCGGTCAACTATCTGAACGACGTGATGATCACCGGAGGAACAGGCCGATATGACGGAGCGTCAGGAAAGATAGCTGTCTTTGGCGCTGCCGATCTCAGCAAAGGACAGTTGATCTTGCGCTACGAAGGCCAAGTCTGCACCCGGCCAGTACAGCCGGAGGAATAAGCGCTTTTCGGATAACAGGGAAGAGGATTGGGAGTTTCCCCGCTCTCACATTAATGCGAGCCGGGCCGCTCCCACCAATCCCGCGTCGCTCCCCAGCAACGCACGAGTGATGAGCGTGTGCTTGCGCGCGGGCAGGCGCGGGTCGGGTTCCGTGGCGGCATACACATAAGAACGCTTGCGCAGATCGGCAAACATTGTTGGGGCGAAGGCTTCCCAGCCGCTTGCTAGCCCTCCGCCTAAGACATACATGGGTAGATTCAGCGCGTTGACCATTGCGCCTAGAACCATTCCCATGGTTCGACCGACTACCTCGAAGATCTGTTTCGCAGCCTCGTCACCCTGCATGGCGTGTTGGAATACCACTTTGGAACTGAACTCGGGGTTCTCGCTCATGGCGCGCGCCAGTTTTGGAGCTCTGCCGGTTGCAATCGCTTCGATGGCCATGCGCTTTACGGCGGTGGCGGAGGCGTATTGCTCGACGCATCCCCGGTTGCCGCAGCCGCACTGTACGCCGTCGGGAACGACGGTGATATGGCCGCACTCGCCGGCCATGCCCATCATGCCGTGCCAGATCTTGCCTTCCAGCACGATGCCGGCGCCTACTCCAGTGCCGAGCGTGAACATGCACATGGAGTCGACATCACGCCCCGCGCCCATCCACTTCTCGCCGAGCGCGGCGACGTTGGCGTCGTTTTCCAGCGTGACACTGCCTTCCACGCGACGTTGGATTTCCTCGCGCACCGGATAATTCGTCCAGTCGGGCAGGTTGGGCGATTGCATCACCGTGCCCGTTTCCATATCGATAATTCCAGGCACGCCAATGCCAGTGCCCGCGAACTGGATCTGCCCGTCGAACTTCTTACGCAACGCGCGGATCGCATCGCAGATGTCTCGGACGACGAGATCGCGTCCGCGCTTCACTTCGGTGCTGGTAGTGATGAGTTCGAGCTGCTTGCCATTGCCATCGAGCGCGGCAATCCGCATGTTGGTTCCGCCCAGATCGACTCCGATGGCGAAACGCTTTGGGTTTTCGGTCATTTTGGCCTTAGGGACGAACTGCAATTGTAAGGGAAACCGGTTTTTCACCACGGAGCCACGGAGTACACGGAGAAACAGACAAAGCTTTCGCGAGTCTTCTTTTTAAGCCCTCCGTGTACTCCGTGGCTCCGTGGTGAAAACGCGGTTTACCGCTGGCACTTGGGACAGTAGTGCGTGCCGCGCCCTCCGAGGACAATGCGCTTTATGGGCGTGCGGCAGACGAGACACGGCTGGCCGGTGCGCATGTACACGCGGTGCTGAAGCTGGAAGAAGCCTTCTTCTCCCTCTGCATTTACGTAATCGGAAACAGATGATCCGCCGAGCTTGATCGCCTCTTTCAATACTTCTTTCACCGCTTTTTGAAGGTGGACTAACTCATCGCGCGTCAGCCTTCCCGCTTGTCGACGCGGGCGAATGCCGGCGCGAAAGAGCGACTCATCGGCATAGATGTTTCCTACCCCGTGCAGCAGCTTCTGGTTGAGCAAGGCAGCTTTGATGGGAGTCTTGCGTCGGCGGAATAGTTTTGCGAATTCTTCTACTCCGATGGTGAGAGGCTCGGTTCCCGATCCTGTAAATGCCGATTCGGAAACAACGCTGAGACGCCCAAAGCGCCGGGGATCGACGAAGCGCAGCTCGCGTCCGGAGGCGAGCGACGCGACGGCGTGCATGTGCTTTGGCGTTTCTTCTTCAGGAGAGGCAACCAGCATTCGTCCAGTCATGCCGAGGTGGACAATCCATTGCTTCTTTGCATTCCCATTATGGGATTGTACAGTTTCGAGATCGAAGACGATGTGCTTGCCCACGCGGCGCACCTGAGCAATGCGGGAACGAGTTAGCGCGGAAGCGATTTCCTGCGCCGTCGACTTCAATGGCTCGGGATGAGTGCCCAACCAAACCGATTCGATCACATCCCCGCGAACGCGTTTATCGAGTCCGCGCGCGATAGTTTCGACTTCGGGAAGTTCCGGCATCAAGTCAGTTTACTGCGCGCTGAAACGCGAGGCTCCCTGTTCGCCAGTCGTATAATTTCATTCCTCCTAAATATCGGAGGTCAGCATGAAAGCTGTTCTTGTGCTTGCTTCGCTGCTCATTCTGAGCACCATCGCTTCTACCCAACAAAAGCATGATTTCGGACTTCCTGAGCTGAACGTGATCAAGACCGTGGACTTGTCGCCGAGCTATGGTTGCCGGTCGGAGGCCGCTTTTCGCCAGGGATATGCAGGAACGGCGCTTTTCCTCTCCTGGTACTCCCGCGAAAGAAACTCTCCCGACTTGCTATTCAACGGCGCCTGTAGATCCGAAGACTATTTCGAAGGCTCTACTGCAGGCGATGACATGTCCCTCGTTGCAGATCTGGGAGATGTTCCGATGGACGAGGTCAGCAGCTCACGAGCATTTAACTTTAAGCGGGTCCATTCCTTTGAGCTCTATTCAAAGTTTGCGCAAACTGCACGCGTGCAACCGCACCACACTTACGCAGTACTGATTGACAAACGCGACCTCCGTGGATTGTTTGTCTTCAGAGTCGAGGAGTATCAGCCAAACAGCAGAGTCGCTCTCAGCTTCGCGGTGAGGGAATACCAAGTGCTCGACGTTAAAGCAGAGTCCAAGGGCTTCGACTGGTCTGCAGAGAATCGAGTCGCGGCTGTGCCTTGGGTGTTCTAAAGCTTATGGCGTATATCTCAATGATATACTCCCCGTGTGAATGCCACTACCTTGCAAGAAGAGCTTCGCCGCGTGTTGTGGGAGAGAATTCGGGCGAAGAAGCTCACGGGGCTGGGGCTCGCAAAACAGACTAGCTTCGAGCAGGCTTACATCTCGAACTTCCTGAATCGCAAACGGTCGCTCAGTCTGGAAGGAATGGATCGAATACTTGCCGCCCAGAATCTCTCCGTATTCGATCTTCTGAATCGCGATGAACTGAATCGCCGCGCGAGCAGCATTCCTGCGGGTGAGGGCAATTTTGAGAACGTTGTGCTCGCCGATGCGGCAGTCGCGGCAACGCAACGGACAATTCAGCGTGACTCAATCCGCGACATTCTCAAGTTCAAAAAATCATTTCTGAAGCGTTTACGCCCTGCTCCGTCCAAAGGACGTGAAAGCTGGCAACGCTTTGTACTGACGAAGATCGATGCGCATGAAGCCAGCAGCATGTATCCGCGCCTGCTGCCCGGAGCGACGGTGCTCATCGATCGCCATTACAACCTGCTGCAGCCGTACCGCCGCAATGAGGCAAACATTTACGCGGTGCGCAAAAGTCGAGGCTGCACGATCAAATATGTGGAACGTGATGGTGACCACCTCGTGCTGCGGCCTCATAACCAGCTACATCCTGTGAGCGTTCTTCCGCTCGAAGGACACGATCCCGCAGAAATGATCGTTGGACGCGTGTGCCATGTTGCCATCGAGACGTAGCGAGATATTTGCGTGCGGTGGAAGCCGACGACTTCAGCCGGGGCTGGACCTTACCTGGATTATTCACCACGCATAACAAAGAATTCGTTGGTTTTTGGTCTTGACCGTTTTGAAAGGGGAGTTGGAGAACAAATGCAGGCCCAACGGGCCGGAAGAAGTGCAGCCCAGTGCGTAAGCCCTGGGGAGGCGTGCAACAGCCGAAACGAGCCCTGAAGAGGCGACACCTGACGGTGCCATTGTGCCATGGCTTGGACGAAAGTGCCGCCCTTTCAGGGCTCCGGAGAATAGCCTTTCGTCATCCCAGGGCTCACGCCGCTGGGCTGCACTTCTTTCGGCCCTTCGGGCCTGCCTCGGTGCCATCAGCGTCTCAGAATCCCGGCGGCTTCTCTCCTGCTACACCAAAGCTGCGCTCAAGCGCCAGACCGGCCCTCACCATCGTGCCCTCATCAAACAAACGCCCGATGAGCGTCACGCCATGGGGAACGCGTCGCGGAGGCGAAAACCTGGGCAGCGGGTGCGCCGGATCGGGAGCCCAATCACTGCGGGCCTCCGAGACCTCGACGAATCCCGCGCGGAACGTAAGCGAAGGATGTCCGGTGAAGTTTGTAATCGTGAGCATTTCATCGCGGAGCGATGGCACAAGGAGCAGATCGACTTGCTCCATCACCCGCTCCATCTCGCGTGCGACCTTGCGGCGGAAGCGGTCGGTTTGAACGAAATCGACTGCAGACAAGAATCGTGACTGGCGGAACAGGTTCGGCCACGCATCGGGAACCTGCATTTTGAGTTCGTCGACTTTGTGGCTCAAGGTGAGATCTTCGAACGAGGCGGCAGCTTCGGCGAACAATACGAGATCGAGTGAATCATAAGGCCAGTCGGGAATCGAGACTTCTACAGGTACCATCCCGACTTTCTTTATCGTCTGCAGGGCCGCGCGGTCTACATCAGTAGCAGGCGTCTCGGTCATCCATTTTGGGAAATAACCGACGCGCAAACCTTTTACTGGCGCACTGGCCTCGAAATCGAGTTTGCTGGGAACGCTCGAGAGGTCTCCCGGGTCTGGACCTGAGATCGCGTGCAGCACCAGCATCGTGTCTTCCACGTATCGGGCCATGGGACCGAGTTTGTCGAGCGACCAGCAGAGGGTCATCGCTCCTGTGCGCGGTACTCGGCCATAGGTGGGGCGCAGTCCGGTGATACCGCAGCGCATGCTCGGAGAAACGATGCTCCCTCCGGTCTCGCTGCCAATGGCAAATGCCACCAGTCCTGCAGCATTGGCAGCTCCAGGACCAGCGCTCGATCCGGAAGAGCCTTCTTCAAGCAGCCACGGATTCATGGTTTGTCCGCCGAACCAGATGTCGTTTAGAGCAAGTGCGCCGAGGCTCAGTTTTGCAACCAGTACCGCTCCCGCATCATTGAGTCGCTTCACTACGGCGGCGTTACTTTGCGGAACACGGTCCCGAAATGTTTCTGCGCCGTAAGTAGTACGTATGCCCGCGGTGTCGACAAGGTCCTTAGCCCCCCACGGAATTCCGTGCAGCGGGCCGCGATACTTGCCGGCAGAAATTTCAGCGTCGGCTTTGCGTGCCTGCTCAAGCGCCAATTCGGGAGTGAGTGTGATTACGCAGCGCAGCTTCGGATCGAACTTCCGCAGGCGATCGAGATAGATCTGGGTTAGCCGCTCCGACGTGAGGCGACGCGTCTCGATCCAGCGCGCCAGGTGCGTAACCGGCGAGAAGGCAATGTCTTGATCGTTGGTCGGAAGCGGGCCCGGATCAGGACGACTCCAGACAAATTTGTTTTCTTGCGGTCCGTCGTGCTCTCCCGGCAGCACTGGATTCCAATTCGAATACGGAGGGAGCGTTGGCTCAAGTTCGACCTTGCGCGGCCCGATCCGACGCTCGTAGATCGGAGCCATCGCGCTGCGCCAATTGCCCGCGGCTTCGGCGCGCTCGGCGGGAGTCAACTGCACCTGAACCAGTTTTTCCGCTTCTGCAAAGGTGTTGGGCGTGACCTCTGGTCCCACCGCTGGCGCGGTTCCGAATGCCGGCGGTGCGCCGGGCGGCTGGTCGGGTGTCTGTTGCGATTGCGCCTGGGCTCCCACCGCCGTAGCCAAAATGCTGAGAGACGTTCGCGATATAAATCTCCTTCGGTCCACGCGTGCTCCTTTTCTAGAACGCACGTTTGTAGCACATCGGGACGAATGTGGCAGCAGAGGTCCTTCTAATCCGTTTCTCACCACGGAGACACGGAGACACGAAGAAATCTTGCGGATGGCCGAATTGGCAAGTCCACCTGGCAAATACTGACCGTCGTTGTTGCGCAATAGAACAACCGGCTAACCCCGCGAAAACAGCAACGCTGAGTGATCGCAGACCGCCATCCCTGATTGTCTTTCTCCGTGCTCTCTGTGGCTCCGTGGTGAGAATTCTGGCTAGACATAGGGCGACTGGCGTTCAGAGAGATTCGTCGAGGCTGTAGGGAACATTCGGAGCTGCCGTTACCGTGAGATAATCACCTGCGCATGACAGCTATGCTCGATCCGTTCAGCCCCGGAAATATCCTGATTGTGACGCTGAATATGCCGCGGGAAAAGTTCTGGGGAAGTATCCTCGCCCTGACTCCGGCGGGTGCGAGCCTCCGCGGCATCGATCTGAACTCACTCGATGATTTCGCCCGCCAAATTCGTGAAGGCGACGAAGTTCACGCCAACCTCGTGTTTTTCCCCATGCACCGTATCGAACGTATCGAAAGCGATGCGAGAAACGGCGAAATTCCCTCCCTGCAGGAGCGCTTCGAGAGCAAAGCGGGTCGGTCTCTGGCTTCGCTGCATCGTCTCGACTGAGCAGGTGTTAATCACTCGCGCGGTTTCCTAAATTACTGACGCCAATCCTAACGTCAATACGAGCGCGACCACGGAAATGATGGTTTCGCATATGGACCAGCTCTTGATCGTCTGTGCGACGCTCATGTTGAAGTACTCTTTCACCAGCCAGAATCCGCCGTCATTTACGTGAGAGAAGATCAGTGAACCTGCTCCGGTTGCGATGGTGAGTAGTTCGGGGCGCACTCCGGTGTGGACGGCGAGGGGCGCGATGATCGCGGCGGCCAGCGACATCGCCACGGGTGCCGATCCGGTTGCGAGCCGTACCAGCGCAGCCACCAGCCATGCGGAGAAGAGTATGGAGATGTGCGCGTGCAGAGCGAGGTCAATGATCGCCTGCGACGTTCCGCTGTCCTGAAGTATGCGTCCCAGACCTCCGCCCGCGCCGACCAGAAGCGTGATCGTGGCAGTGGGAGCGAGACACTGATCGGTAAATTTCAAAATCGCTTGGCGCGAGAAGCCTCGCATCGTTCCCAACGTGACGAAGCTCACGATGGTCGCAATGAGCAGAGCCATGTCGGCTCCGCCGAGCATGTGCAGAACCTCATTGAATTTTGTGTGCGGGGTGGACAAGATGTCCGCCCAACTCCCGATCAGCATCAGCACGATGGGAAGCAAAATCGTGCTCACGGTAATTCCGAAACTGGGAAGATCGGTTCTGGGATTCTCCTCCAGGAACTGCTCGGCTATCGGGTTGTACGCGTCGAGCCGAATGCGCGGAGCGATCACCTTTGCGTACAGAGGACCGGCGATGATTGCTGTTGGAATTCCGATCAACATCGCGTAGAAGATTGTGCGCCCGATGTCCGCGTTGTAGATGGTTACAGCGAGCATCGCGGCCGGATGCGGCGGCACGAGGCCGTGCACCACGGATAATCCAGTGACCATGGGCAGGCCGATCATGATGAGCGAAGTTCCGGTCCGACGAGCCACGTTGAAAGCGATCGGAACCAGCAGCACGAATCCGACTTCAAAAAAAACGGGCAAGCCGACGATCAATCCAATGATGACCATCGCCCATGGCACGTGTTTCTCACCAAAAACTCTGATCATGGTTTGCGCGATGCAGTCCGCACCGCCGGACTCGGCCATCATCTTCCCGATCATCGTTCCCAGAGCGACGATGATGGCAATGTGTCCGAGAATCCCGCCGACCCCGTTCTCAAACGACTTCACTATCGTCTGCAGCGGCATTCCGCTGGCGCCCGCGAGCACGAGCGAAATCGTCATCAGCGCGATGAAAGGATTAATTTTGAAGCG
>Ga0134125_10010230_pt1 | contig 10542 bp, 6 predicted proteins | sample KB31751_FD_96464 | JGI IMG/M metagenome (GOLD analysis project Ga0134125, IMG submission 96464) | Terrestrial soil microbial communities with excess Nitrogen fertilizer from Kellogg Biological Station, Michigan, USA - KB3-175-1 | ecosystem: Environmental > Terrestrial > Soil > Unclassified ... | reverse complement strand
CAGCGTGCTGATCACTGGCGAGACCGGCACCGGCAAGGAGCTGATCGCGCGCGCCCTCCATGATCGCAGCACCCGGACGGACAAGGCGTTTGTGGTGGTGAACTGCGGCGCCATCCCGGAGAACCTGATCGAGAGCGAGCTGTTCGGGCACGCGCGGGGGGCCTTCAGCGGCGCCGTCGAGGCCCACGCCGGAAAGTTCGTTCAGGCGGACGGCGGGACGTTGTTCCTGGACGAGGTCGGCGAGCTTCCGCTGGGCTTGCAGGTCAAGCTGCTGCGCGCGCTGCAGGATCGCGAGATCACGCCGGTGGGCGGGAGCCACAGTCGCACGGTCGACGTCCGCATCGTGGCCGCCACCAACCGCGACCTCGAGGCGATGGTGAACGAGGAGCGTTTCCGGCGGGACCTGTTTTACCGGCTGGAGGTGGTCCCGCTCCGGCTGCCCGCGCTGCGGGACCGCCGCGAGGACATCCCGGTGCTGCTCCACCACTTCCTGGACCAGATGAACCTGCGGTTCCAGCGGGAGGTCACGCTGGCCGACGACGCGCTGACCTTGATGACCCTCTATGCGTGGCCGGGGAACGTGCGCGAGATGGAGAACCTCATCGAGCGGTTGGTGCTGCTCGACGCGAGCGGCGTGATCCGGGCGGCCGATCTGCCCGAGCGGCTCAAGGCCTCGCCCGGCGCCCCGGCGCTGGCGGCGGTGGCGGCCAACCTCGAGCGCGGCACCATCGATCTGGCGGCCGTCATGACCAGCATCGAGACGTCGTTGATCGAGCAGGCTCTGCGGCAGGCGGCCGGGAACAAGACCCGCGCGGCCGAGCTGCTCGGCCTCAGTCGAACCACCTTGCTCGACAAGCTCAAGCGCCAGAGCTGACCGCCGCTGCGCGAGCTGGTCAGGATGTCGCCAGCACCAACCCGGGGGGAGGTGGGTTGGTGCTGGCGTTTGATTTTGATTTTATGTTGAGCAAGCCGCGGGCCAGCCGTCGCGCCCGCCGTTGCGGCCTTTCGGCGCGCGCCCGACGGTTTTCCGACGGTGAACCGTCGACGGGGGTGTCGCCGCGCCGACGGTGGCGCGGTTCAGCTCGCCCAGGTGGCGCGCAGGCGGGCGGCGATGTCGACCCGTGGCGTTGCCGGGCCTGACCGCCCGTCGGTCGGGGCCGCGCCCGGTGAGACGCGCTCGAACTTGTCCAGGATCGCATCGGGGACGAAGCGGGTGCGCGGCGTGAATACATGCCGATCGCCGAACCGGTGCTGCTGCCGGACGTAAAACCGCAGCGGGTGGATCAGCGCCAGCGTGGTCTTGGCGCGGGTCATCGCGACGTACAGCAGGCGGCGCTCTTCTTCGATCTCGGCGGGGCGGCCGGTCGCCAGGTCCGACGGGATGCAGCCGTCGGCCGCGTTGAGGACGAACACCGTGTCCCACTCTTGCCCCTTGGCGGAGTGGATGGTGGACAAGATCAGGTAGTCCTCGTCCAGGTGCGGATCGCCCGCCTCGGCGCCGGTCGCGGCCGGCGGATCCAGCGTCAGGTCGGACAGGAACCGCTCGCGGCAGGGAGCGGCGGCCGCCAGCTGTTCGAGCTGTTCCAGATCGCCCAGGCGGACGCGCGCGTCGTCGTACAACCGGGTCAGGTGGGGTTCGTACCAGCGGCGGACCAGGCCCATCTGCGCCGCCCAGGCGGAGGCGGGATCGCACAGGCGACCGTAAAGCTCGACGAAGGCCGGCCAGTCGGCCCGCGCGGCGGCCGGCGGCTCGAAGGCGGTCATGGCCGGCGCCAGCGGCAGCGCCGACGTGCTCACGTGCCGGAACAGCGCGTCGGCCAGACGCGGACCCATGCCGGGCAAGAGCTGCGCGACCCGGAACGCGGCCAGACTGTCCCGGGCGTTCTCGGCCCAGCGCAGGCAGGCCAGCGTGTCCTTGACGTGTGCCGCCTCCAAGAAACGCAGCCCGCCGAACTTCACGAACGGAATGTTCCGGCGCCCGAGCTCGACCTCCAGCGCGTCGCTGTGATGGCTGCTGCGGAACAGGACCGCTTGCTGGCGCAGCGGGACGCCCGCTTCGCGCCGTTCGAGGATCCGCTCGACGACGTAATCGACCTGGGCGGCCTCGTCGGGGACGGTCGCCATGACCGGCCGGCCGGCGCCTGCGCGTACCGCCCACAGGCGCTTGTCGAAGCGACACCGGGTCGCCGTATCGGAGCCCTCCGCCAGCGCCATCACGGCGTTGGCCGCGTCCAGGATCGGCTGCGTCGACCGGTAGTTTTGCTCGAGCAGGATGACCGTGGCGGGCGGATCGTACTGGCGGGGGAAGCCCAGGATGTTGTCGACCGAGGCCGCCCGGAAGCTGTAGATGGCCTGCGCGTCGTCGCCGACGACGGTCACACCCCGCCCATCCGGCCGGAGCCGCCGCAGGATCTCGGCCTGCAGCGTGTTGGTGTCCTGGTACTCGTCGACCAGCACGTGATCGAACAGGCCGCCGATCCGCCGCGCCAGCGCGTCGTCGGACATCAAGTGAAACCAGTAGAGCAGCAGGTCGTCGTAGTCCAGGACCGCCCGCTGCGCCTTGGCGTCGACGTAAGCGGCGAACAGACCCCGCAGCTCGGACTCCCACTCGAGGCACCAGGGGAAGCGCGCTTCCAGCGCCGCCCGCAACGGCTCCTGCGTGTTGACCACGCTCGAGTAGATGGCCAGACAGGTCCCCTTGCGCGGGAACCGGCGGTCGGTGCGCGAGAGCTCGCGCTCGTGCCGCAGGCGATCGATCAGGTCGGCGGCGTCCTCGCGATCGAGCAGCGTGAAGGCCGGGTCGAGGCCGATCTCGGGCGCGTGCCGCCGCAGCAGCCGATTTGCCACGGCGTGGAAGGTTCCGGCCCAGGGGAGGGCGTCGCTGCCGCCGCGGGCGCCGGCCAGGCGCGCTGCCCGGCGCGTCATCTCCTGCGCGGCGCGCCGCGAGAACGTGAGCAGCAGGATCCGGCGCGGATCGGTCCCGCGCGACACCAGCACGCCCAGCCGGTGCGCCAGCGTCTGGGTCTTGCCGGTGCCCGCGCCGGCCACGATCAACAGGGGGCGATCGTCGGCCGCGGCGGCGGAGCGCTGCGCCGGGTTGAGGGGGTCCAGGATCGCGTCCACCGCGACTGACTATACGTCTGTTCAGTCTGGCCGTGAAATTTCTTCCTCGGCGATTCGTGATCATGTTTTCCGAGGAGGCACGTACGGGTGAGCAGCAGGTGGGGAGGGCTGTTGTTGACGGTGTTACTGGCCGCGGCTTGCGGCCCCAGCGGCGCGCGCGCGCCCGGTTCCGACGGCGGAGCGTCCCAGGTGTCCGGGCGCGACCCCGGGGGCCAGGTCTCCGACGGCGGCGGCGCGCGGCGAGGGCCGCACATTTTCGTGATCCCGATGGAGAACGAGAGCGTCGGCGCCATCTACGGCAGCGACAAGGCTCCCTACATCAACGGCACCTTGCTGGCCCAGTACGCCAGCGCCTCGAACTTCGTCGACGAGATCCAGGGACTGCCGAGCGAGCCCCATTACGTCTGGATGGAAGCCGGGACCAACGCCTTCGCCGATCACACGTTCGAGACCGACTCGTCGCCCTCGGCGTCCAACAGCACCGCCAGCACCGACCACCTGGTGACGCAGATCGAGGCGGCGGGCGGCGGCCTGGACTGGACGGCCTACGTCGAGGAGGTGGACCTGTCGGCGCAGCCCTGTCCCATCTCGGGCGTTGGCACCTACGTGCCGCGGCACGTTCCGTTCCTGTTCTTTCAGGACGTCGTCGGTTCTCCCCCGTCCAAGACGACAGCGCGCTGCGCGGCGCACCAGAAGCCGCTCTCGGCGCTGGCCGGCGACCTGGCGGCCGGGACGGTGGCGTCCTACGCGTTCATCACCCCCAACCTGTGTCACGACATGCACGGCTCGTCGTCGTGCCCCAGCGGCGACAAGGTCCAGACCGGCGACGCCTGGCTGATGAGCACGCTGCCGTCGCTCATCTCCTACGTCGACGGGGTGGGGGGCATCATCTTCATCGTCTGGGACGAGGGGACGAAGCTGCCGTTCATCGCCGTCGGGCCGCAGGTCAAGCACGGCTACAGCAGCCCGGCCGCCCTCAACCACGGCTCGCTGCTGAAGACCGTCGAGGAGATGCTGGGCTTGCCCGTCCTGCCGACCGTGCAGGCGGTGGACGACCTCGGCGATCTGTTCGCGTCGGGCGCGGTGCCGGCGCCCTGAACCGGCCTACTTGCCCGCGAAGGCGTCCAGGACGCCCTGGACGATCGGCTTGGGGTGCATCTGCGCGTCGAACAGCAGCGGCCGGTGCGGCCCGTTGCCGCGCAGCTTCCCCCAGTGCGGGTCGTTCAACCACGAATCGCGGTCGGTGAGACCCCAGAAGGTCACCGCGGTGCAGGCGGCGTCCGCCACGCAGGTCGCCACGATATCGTGCGCGATCCGCCGCTGCTCTTGCAGCTTCTGGTCGGCGCTGCCGGGCAGCTCGCCGACGGGGACGTCCATCTCGGTGAACTCGACCCGGAGGCCCAGCGCGCCGTAGCGCGCGATGTTGGCCTTGATGGCCTCGGGCGGCGGCCAGTGGCGGGGATCGACGTGCATCTGGAACCCGACCCCGCCGATCGGCACGCCGGCCTCCTTGAGGCGCTTGCAGAGCTGATAGGCGGCTTCCGACTTGGGGGTGCCGACCCCTTCGATCTCGTAGTCGTTGTAGAAGAGCTGCGCGTTCGGGTCCGCGTCGTGGGCCAGCTTGAACGCCTGGTCGATGAAGTCGGCCCCCAGCGCCGTGAACGGCGAGTCCTCGCGCAGCGCGCCCGAGGGCCCGTCGGCCAGCGCCTCGTTCACGACGTCCCAGGCGCCAATCTCACCTTCCCAGTGACCCGCCACGCCGGCGATGTGGCTGGCCATGGCGGCGCGCAATTCGTCGCCGTGGAGCTGCTTGGCCCAGCCCGGCATCTGCGAATGCCAGACCAGGGTGTGGCCGCGCATCCGCAGGTTGTTCTGCTTGGCGAAGGCCACCAGGCGGTCGCCCGCCGCGAACGCAAAGGCGCCGGGGCGGGGCTCGACCGACTCCCACTTCATCTCGTTCTCGGGGCTGAGCGAATCGAACTGGCGCGCCACCAGCGCGCGCACGGCCGGATCGTTCAACCGCGCGCTCATCAAGGCGGTGCCGATCCGCTTGTGGGCGGCTTCGGCGGCGTCACGCAGGGGAGGGTTCTCACCACCCGCCGGCGCTTCCTTGCTGACCGGGTCGGCCGGCGGGTGGGGGACCACGCAACCGGCCGCCGCGATCAGCAGCCCCAGGACTGGCGCGCGCACGTGGGGCTAGGGCAGGAACTTGATGTTGGTGACGGTCGCGTCGATCGGGCAGGCCGCGGCCCCCGCGTCCACGCCGCCGTCGGGCGCGCTGGGCCCGCTGTAGGTCCACTGCCACTGCAGCCCGACCACCTGGCTGGCGTTGGTCGCGGACCAGTTGCTGAAGCTGGCCAGCGGGATCGTCACGGTGGTGGGCGTCGCCACCGGCGAGGTCGCCGCCTTGAGCGCGACCGGGTAGTTGTAGCAGCTGCTGGCGGTGCACCCCCCGGGCGGGCTCTGGCCGGTCGGGGTCTGGTCGAAGGTCTTGATCTGCATCTCCAGATCGCAGCCCGGCCACGAGCCCGAGACGGTGAACTGCACCTGCGTGAACGACGCGACCGTCGAGCAGGCGCAATAGCTGAGCCCGATCCCGCCGTACCCGCCGCTGGCCACCGAGCCGACGCCGTGCAGGTCCTTGTTGGTGGCATCCACGCTGGCGCTCATGGTCGAGGCGTTGCCGCTGGGGCCGGCGTACCCGTAGATGGCGCCGTAGAGGCTCTGCATGCTGCCCCACTTGCCGGTGCTGATGTTCCAGTCCGAGAAGTCGGTCACGCCGCCGGCGGCCCCGTTGCTGGGCGTCACCGCGGCCGGGCAGTTGAGCTCGCAGGTGGCGATGTGCGGCGCATCGACGCCGCCGTCCGCGCCGGGCTGAGTGGTCAAGCCGGGCGTCTCGGTGTTCGCGTCCCAGTTCACGAAGGTGACGACGCTCTGCCCGGGCAGGTCGAAGGTGAACTCGCCGTCCGTGAGGGTGATCGGCGCCTGGGCGGCCAGGTTGTCGTTGGGCGAGGTGACCCACGGCGTGAGCGCGCTCAGCGAGCTCCCCTTGACGATGAACTTCTGGCTGACGGCGCCCGCGTTGGTGTTGATGGCGATGAGCGCGAAGTGCGTGTCGTCGCGGTAGGCCTCGGTCAGGACGCCGCCGTTCGGGTTGTCCGTGCCGTTGAGCCGCTGGAAGCCAGGGCGCACGAACTTGGACCAGTTGCCGAACGCGTACCCGCGCTTGAACATCGTCGCCGCGCCGGTCGCCGGATCAGGCTGGATGAAGGCCGGGTTGAGGCGGGTGTTGTCGTTGAGCCCGTCGGCGTTGATGTAGATCGCCCACCAGCTCCAGGCGTTCATCCCGCTGGTCACCAGGTCGGAGTGCATCCGCTGCGCCATGACCAGCGCGCTGGCCATGCTCGGATCGGGCGTGTCGCCCTTGGCGTTCTCCTGCGACCACTCGGTCTCCCAGAACGACTTGCCGGCCTTCTGCGGCTTGTTGTAGCCGTTGAACGGGCCCTGGTAGCCGTGGGCCGCGATGACCGAGACGGCGTCGGCGGTGGTCGCGTTGGCGAGCATCGGGGTGACGTACTTGTCCAGGTTGTTGGCGCCGGCCACCTCGGGCGCGATGATCCGCACCGCCGGGTACTTGGCGTGGAGGGTGGGGGCCATGTTCTGGGCGATGAAGGTGTTCATCGCGTCCGGCGACCACTGCGCGTTGTCCCAGGTGGCCGTGTAGTCCGGCTCGTTGGCCGGCGACATCCCGTACAGCTGAACCGGCGGGTTCGCCGCGGCCAGCGTGTCGGCATACTTCACCAGGTAGTCGGCGAAGTCCTGGTAGTGCTCGGGCAGCAGCGTGTTCGTCTTGAAGGCGTTGCCCGCGCTGTCCGTCCCCGAGCCGTTCTTGCTGTTGGTCGTCTTCCAGATGGGCGGCGGCGTCCAGGCGGCCGCCCAGATCTGACAGCCGCGGATCATGGCCTGCTGCGCGGTGGTGAGCTCCGGGGCGGTCGGAACCGGCGGCGTCGTCCCGGTCGTCGGCTCGGAGCCGTCGCTCATCGTGTCCGCCGGGATGTTGATCATGGTGCGCAGCAGCGACAGCCCGATCCCCTTCTTGGGATCGAAGAGCTGATCCGCCTGATCGTTCGTGAGGCTGGCCCCGAAGAAGGCCGACGACGCACCGAAGCCGTCCATCGTCTGCCGCGTGTCCGACCAGTTCACCGTCATGTCATGCGACTTCGACCCGCACCCCACCGCCGCCATCACGGCGCCCACCAACAGCAGCCCCGGCACGGTCCTCATGAGCAAGCTCCTCGAAATCATCGTTGCAGCATTTTTAACCGATCTGGCGCCCTGCCAAGCTTGCAAATCACGTAGGCCCCCATACGGCGTCCGTCCGACGGAGCGGAGCCGAGGTGAAACGCGAGAGCGGAAGAGGACGGGGGGAGCTTCGGCCCTCACTGAGGAGGGCGAGCTCTGTCGTTCTCGCCCGACGATACATTCGCGTGAGGGCCGAGGGTCCCCCCGTCCTCTTTCGCCCTCAAAGTAAACCGAGCGGAGTGGAGCTCAGCTTGCCTTCGGTTCCGGGGGCGGGCCGGCGGCGGGGGCGCCGGCGCGGATGCGGTGGGCGGCCTGCACCATGTGGACGACCTGGTCCAGCACGACGGCGATCAGGATCACGGCCCCCACGATGACGAACGTCCAGTTCGGGTTGAGCCGCCACAGCCGACGGATCCCCTCCGCGTCGGTGTAGCGGAGCTGGAACATGTTGATGCCGTTGTCGATGACCCGCATCATCGTCGACCCGATCACGATCCCCAGGACCGTTCCCTCACCACCGCGCAGCGAGCAGCCACCCAGGACCACGGCCGCGATGGCGTACAGCTCGTAGGCGACGCCGACCTGCTGCGACATCTGGCCGATGTAGGCCGCGTAGCAGACGCCCGCCACGCCGGCCAGACCGGCCGACACCACGTAGGTCGTCGTCTCGACCCGGCGGACGTTGATGCCCGAGTAGGCGGCCGCCTCGCGGTTGCCGCCGATGGCGAAGATGTACCGGCCCAGCACCGTGTAGTGCAGCACGTAGGTGCTGATCGCGATGACCCCCAGGAAAATCACCAGTGGCCAGGGCACCAGCGGATCGCCGCCGACCATGAACAGGCCGCCGTTGGCCAGCTTCAAGATGGGCGAGGTCCCCAGGCTCAGCGTGCCGCCCTGGACGATGGTCTGCGCGACGCCGCGGATCAGCAGCATGCCCGCCAGCGTGACGATGAACGGTTGCAGATTCAGCCTGGTGATCAGCAGCCCCTGGGCCAGGCCGATCAGCAGCGCCACCGCCAGCGCCACGGTCACGCCCAGCAGCAACGAGTGGCCGCCGCCGCCGGTCGCCTGCGACGAGATCTTGGCGATGATGACGCCCGTCAGCCCGACCAGCGACCCCACCGACAGATCGATGCCGCCGGTGATGATGACGAAGCCGCTTCCGATCGAGAAGATCCCCAGCATCGAGATCTGGCGGAGCGTGTTGATGGCGTTCGACTGCCCGAGGAAGTCGGCGTTGGACAGAAAGAGCACCAGGCAGATGACCACCAGGGCGCCCAGCATTCCGAGTTCGCGCTTCATGCTGCTGCCTTCACCGCGGCGGTCATCATGGCGCCCAGACGTTCCGCCGACAACGCCGCGCGCTCGAGGATGCCAACCAGCCGCCGTTCACGCATGACGGCGACGCGATCGCTGAGCCCCATCACTTCCTCCAGATCCGAGCTGATCATCAAAATCGCAATTCCCTGGTCGGCCAGCGCCGCGATGTGCCGGTAGATCTCGGCGCGCGCGCCCACGTCGATGCCGCGGGTTGGTTCGTCCAGGATCAGCAGGCGCGGCCGCATGGCCAGCCACTTGCCGAGCACGACCTTCTGCTGATTGCCGCCCGACAGCGTGCCGACCAGCGTGTCCAGCGTGGGCGTCTTGGTGGCCATGCGCGCCACTTCGGCCTGCGCCATGCGCCGCTCGGTCCGGCGATCCAGCCAGCCCCAGCGGTTGTAGTGGCCGATGTCCGGCAGCGACGTGTTCTGCGCCACGGACATCTTCAGCACCAGCCCGTGCCGCTTGCGGTCCTCGGGCGCCAGGTACACGCCCTGGTTGATCGCGTCGCGTGGGCGGCGCGGGGCGAACGACTTGCCGTCCAGGGTCATCGACCCGGCGCGGGCGGGCGTCACCCCGAAGATCGCCTGCGCGAGCTCGGTCCGGCCGGCGCCGACCAGCCCCGCGAACCCCAGGATCTCGCCGCGACGGACGTTGAACGTGATGCCGGCCGGTGCGCCGGGGACCAGCAGGTCGTTGACCTCCAGCAGGGTCTCACGGCCGGCCGGCGGCGGGTCGGGGCGGGCCGGAAAGTAATGCCCGGACAGGTCGCGCCCCACCATCAGCGCGACGATCTTGTCGGTGGTCGCTTCGGCGCGCGGTAGCTCGCCGGCGTTGCGGCCGTCGCGCAGGACGACGATCCGGTCCGACAGCTCCATCACCTCTTCCATCCGGTGCGAGATGTAGATGAGGGCGACGCCCTCGGCCCGGAGCTGGCGGATGATGGCGAACAGCCGCTTGGATTCGTCGGCCGACAGCGCGGCCGTCGGCTCGTCCATGACGATGATGCGCGCCGAGTGCGACAGCGCGCGGGCGATCTCGACCATCTGGCGCTGTCCGACCGACAGCGAGCCGACCAGGGTGGAGGGGGCGCAGTCCAGCCCGACGCGGGCCAGCAGCTTGGCCGTGCGTTCGTAGGCCTCGGCGCGCGGCAGCGGCGCCAGCCAGCTCCGCTTCCCCTCGGCGCCCAGATAGACGTTGGCGGCGATGTCCAGGTTGGGCGCCAGCATCAGCTCCTGGTGGATCAGGATGATCCCGCAGCGCTTCGCGTCACCCACGCCGTCGAACGAGACGGCCTGGCCGTCGATCCGGATCTCGCCGCCGTCGGGCGGCTGCACGCCGCCCAGGATCTTCATGAGCGTGCTCTTGCCCGCGCCATTCTCCCCCATCAGCGCCAGCACCTCGCCGGGGCGGGCGGTCAGCGAGACGTTCGACAGCGCCGTGACGCCGGCGAAGCGCTTGCCGATGCCTCGCATGACCAGCAGATCCGGCGCGGCGCCGGGCGCTCCTGAGTCGGGTGCTTCCATGTGTTGCTGTTGTTGCTACGAGGGTCCGTTTGTCAGGACCGTTTCATCTCCGCGAGCTTGGCCTTGAAATCGGCGACGTTGTCTTTTTTGATGACCTCGACGCCCGTGTCAATGATGCCGTTCGGCGGAAGCGTCGCCTTCGCCGTCTGTCCCTTGGTCGCGAGGTCGTGCATCCACTTGCTCGACAGGTAGCCGAACTGGAACGGCTTCTGCACGACGGCCGCTTGGATGGTACCGCTGGCGATGCCGTCGAGCGTACCGTCGTCCTCGT
>Ga0134125_10010229_pt1 | contig 10542 bp, 7 predicted proteins | sample KB31751_FD_96464 | JGI IMG/M metagenome (GOLD analysis project Ga0134125, IMG submission 96464) | Terrestrial soil microbial communities with excess Nitrogen fertilizer from Kellogg Biological Station, Michigan, USA - KB3-175-1 | ecosystem: Environmental > Terrestrial > Soil > Unclassified ... | reverse complement strand
TTCTTCTTTTATCCTTCATCTTTTTGAAAAAAGAAGGGGTGAGACCGGTTATCTTTTTAAACTGATTGGATAAATGCGCCACGCTGCTGTAGTTGAGCTTGTAAGCGATCTCCGTTAAATTCAATTCATCATAGATCAGCAATTCTTTCACTCTTTCAATTTTATGGGCAATCACGAAATGCTCCAGGGTTGTGCCCTTTACTTCGGAGAAAAGATTGGCGAGGTAGGTATAATCGTAATGTAATTTTTCACTGATATAATCGGAGAAATTAGTCGTTGGAAATTCATCGGCATAATGCACCATCTCCACTACCACGGCTTTTATTTTCTCGATCAGGATTTTCTTCCGGTCGTCCATGAGTTCGAGACCGGCTTCTGCCAGACTGCCTTTCAATGCTAATCTCTGCTGATCGGTAATATCTTCCGGCAATTCCACTTCGCCCAGATCCACTGACCCATATTCAATGCCAAGTTTATCCAATTTTTCCTTCACCAGTAATTTGCAGCGTAAGGAAACCATATTTTTTACATACACTTTCAAACTGCTGTTTATGATGTTTCCGGCAAATCTACAAAATTATGGATTTGGCAGGAAGCCGGCTCGCCTAAACCTCGTAGCCGGTTTTAATGGTCGTGGAGATCATCTTGAACTGTTCGTTTGCATTGAAACAATGCGGGGAATGGGCCGGTATAATGATTCCGTCGCCTACACTCAGCCGGAATGGTTTTTTATCAATAAGGAGCTCCGCCACACCGTCAATGACCTGAATAAATGTGTCGAACGGATAAATCTTTTCTTCCAGTTCTTCCCCCTCGTCAAAAGAACTGACGGTGATATTTCCGGTCGTTTTTTTGAGAATGGTTCTGCTTACGATAGCATGGGGGAAATAGTCAACAATTTTCATAATCATATGAGGTTCTGCTTTTCCCAGTTCCGGGATATCGCGGTAAACATCTTTCTTTTCCATACGCGCTGGTTAATGCTCATTTCGGTTACTGGTAAAGGTGGGATTAGTTTGCGAAAGTATTTTGTATAACTCCGGAAATAAGTTACATAATTCTTATGCGCGCCGCATATACCGTTTGTGCCTTCGAAGGCCCTCTCCGGACTTTACCGGTTTTTTCAACTCCGTTTTAACAGAATATTCTGTTTATGTATCCCACCTGCGATGAAACTGTGAATTATATAACAACTAAAAGGAATGATGTAATGCTTAAGTAAATAAAATCAGGCAACTTTAAAGACGGGTAATAGCCGGCCGAAAGTTTCCGGTATTTTCTGTTACCCGAAAATATATAAATATGCACAGACTTAAAATCGGCATTATTGATCTGGTAAGTAAGGGCCCGACCCATAGCCTGTGGGCAAGAGTAATGCACGCGAATATGGCGAGTATCATGCCGCAGGTAGTGGCTACCTGGTGTGAACAGGCAGGGCATGAGGTAAAAATGATCTGTTATACCGGGCTGGAAGATCTGAGTAAGGAACTGCCAACCGAGGTGGACCTTGTTTTTATCAGCTCTTTCTCCCAGGCGGCCATGCTGGCCTATGCTGTAAGTAATTATTTCCGCAGCAAAGGCACCGTTACCGTGCTCGGCGGTCCGCATGCCCGTTGCTATCCGGACGATGCCGTGAAATATTTTGATTATGTTCTGGGGTTCACCGATAAAACGATCGTCGGTGAAATTCTCGGAAATTTCAGTTCCCATAAAACCGGGGGTGTTTATCTTTCGGCAAAGCGTCAGCCCGCCGAACTACCGGGAGTACGCGAAAGATGGAAATTTATTGAAGCCAGCCTGCAGAAAGCGCCATTCTTTAAAATGGTCCCCATGATCGGCAGCATGGGTTGCCCTTATACCTGTTCCTTTTGCATCGATTCGACGGTGACCTACCAGCCGCTCGATTTTGAAACAACAAAGCAGGATCTGCAATTTCTGCTAACCAAATTTAAAAAACCACTGATCGGCTGGCATGATCCGAATTTCGGCGTTCGCTTCGAAGATAATTTGCGGGCCATCGAATCCGCCGCGCCACCCGGAAGCTTCCGGTTCGCGGCCGAAAGCAGCCTTTCCATCCTGACAGAGGATCACCTGAAAGTGATGCGCCACAACGGCTTTAACGCCATGCTGCCTGGCATCGAGTCCTGGTATGAACTGGGCAATAAATCGAAGACCTCCCATATGGCGGGGAAGGAGAAACTGGAACGGATCTCAGAACACGTGAATATGATGTTTCAGTATATCCCGTATGTGCAAACCAATTTCGTGCTGGGGCTGGACAGCGATGCCGGGGGCGAACCCTTCGAACTCACCAAGCGTTTCGTTGACAAATCCCCGGCTGCTTTTCCGGGGTATTCTCTCCTGACCTCCTTTGGCGAAGCCGCTCCGCTCAACCTCCAGTACCAGCGGGAAAACCGGGTGATTCCTTTTCCTTTTCATTTCCTCAACAATCATCTCGCCATGAATATGAAACCCAAAAACTATGAGTGGCTGGATTTCTATGACAAGGTGATTGATCTCACGGCCTATACTTTTTCAAAAAAAGCGATTTACCGGCGTTTTATGGCCACGCCGCATTTCACTCCGAAATGGCTGAATTTTTTACGGGCCGTTTCTTCGGAAGGGTATGGCCGCCTGAAGTTTTATAACCGCATCAGGAAAAACCTGCGGGAGGATCAGCAATTCAGGCGTTTCTTCGAGGGGGAAACCACCAGTTTGCCCGCGTTTTACAGTGATATTATTCAGCGCGATCTGGGATCCTGGTGGAACTGGCTGCCGGCCGGCGCGCTGGAACATGACGCCAATGCATACCTGCATAAATCCGGGAAGCAAATTGAAAAGGTCAGGGAGTTTGCCTGATTAACGGATTATGCCTGCCGCTTCAGTCGAAGCGCGGATCTCTTTGCTCATTATTGGGAATTTGGACGGTTTTTACGTCAGGTTGCATCCACCTGGTTCAAGGGAAGAATAATTTGAAACAAGGCACCTTCCTTTTCATTCGAAAAGCCATTTATTTCACCGTGATGGTTGATTACAATTTTTTTACATAATGCGAGGCCTATCCCGGTTCCCAAAAACTGGTCACGGCTGTTCAAACGGTGAAATATTAAAAAGATCTGATCCGAGAACTGCTGCTCAAATCCGATCCCATTGTCTTTGAAACAGATCTCACAATAGCTTAACCTGGGATTGAGACCTTTATGTGCTTTCAATTCATCCGCTGCCAGCATTTTGGATGTAATGGTAATAACCGGGGCCGTATCCTTCTTTGAAAATTTGAGAGAATTGCTCATCAGGTTATAGAAGAGCTGATTGATCTGCATGGGAATGACTTCAACAACCGGCAGTCGCCCACAATGGATAACTGCCTTTTTTTCCGAAATAAGTACTTCGAAATCGTTTATAATCCTGTTCAGAATCACATTGAGGTCGGATGCCTCGAATTCCGTGTCACCGTGTAAAATTTTTGAAAAATTAAGTACCTCCTTGATCAGCGTCGACATACGTTCTGAGGAATTGTTGATTTTTGACAGCAATTCTTTTGCTGCCTCGGGTAAATCCGCGCTGAATCTGTCCTGGAGAAGGGTTGAAAATGTTCTGATTTTTCGGAGTGGCTCCTGCAGATCGTGCGAGGCAATATAGGCAAACTGTTCTAAATTTTCATTGGAATGCTGGAGCTCAATATTCGCTTCATGGAGGGAAAACGTTCTTTCTGCAACCTGTTTTTCCAATTCTTCCGAAAACAATTTCAGACCCTTATCAACTTTTCTTTTTTCTGTAATATCCTCAATGGCAAGCAGAATGAGCTGTTCGTCACCGGCATCCCGGAGAATGCGGCTGGCATTTAACAGCATAATCCGATCCCCTAAATCCGGGAAATGATGCTGTACCTCAAAATCCGTGATACTGCTTTTTTCAGGCAACATTTTTTCCAGCATTTTCCGTAGCGCCGGAATATCCCATTGTTTATTTCCCAGCTCGAACAGGAGCCTGCCTTCTGTTTCTTCTTCCGTGGTTTGAAACTTAATATAAAAAGAACGGTTACAACTCCTGATCTTCAGGTTCCCGGTAAGGATCAGGAGTGGCTCCCGAATCGTGGTAACAATGGATTCGGCATACAGGCGGGAGAGATTTAGTTGTTCATTCCGGTCATACAGTTCCTGGTTTACAATAACCAATTCTTCATTGCTTGTTTGTATTTCCTCTTTGGAGGTCTCCAGTTCTTCATTCAGGCTTTGCAACTCTTCGCTTCCGGAAAGCAGCTCTTCGTTGGCGCTTTGCAGTTCCTCATTGAAGGCTTCCTGATCTTCCGTGATATTTCTCATATCCTCCCGGGCCCGGGCAAGTTCCTTCTGTAGCTCCACAATCCGGATCTGCTCTTTTGTTTTTTTTGAACCTGCAGTACCGGACTGCCTGTTCCCATGGGTCTGTGCATTGTCCTGACCGGTTTGTAATTCCTCTCTGAAAAGAATTAAATAATACTGATCAATCGTGTCCGGCAACGGAATTACTTCAATGGTAACCAGCCGTTCTTTGCCCATAAACTGAATAGGAATACCTTCTTTTACCAGGATCTCCTTATTGCTTTTCACTTTATGCAGGGCGTTGCGCAGTTCAAACGCAAGGCCTTCGCGGGCCATTTTTATTACATTCAGACTGGGCTTGCCGGGAGAGGACTCCAGCCAGATACCGGTTGCGCCCCGGAATTGAACAATGTCCAACTCATTATTGACGACAACACCCGGCGGAACATATCTGGATAGTAAAATTTCATCCGCATTTTTTTGAAAGTCATCCTTATTGGGCTCAACCCTTCCGGCGCTGTAGTCAACTCCTTTAAAAAGCTCTTCGTTACGGTCGGCGAACAAATGCAGAAATTTTCCCCGTACTCCCTTCTTCAGATAAATTTTGCTATGCTTGTCAAAAGAACCAAACAGATCTCCCGCCTGTGCCGCGGTTTCTGATTTCCCCAGCATTAAAAAACCCTTTTCTCTCAGCGCATAGTGAAAAGTAGTCAGCGCTTTCTTTTGCAAAACAGGTTCCACATAAATCAATGTATTGCGGCAACTGATCAGGTCAATTTTCGCAAAAGGCGGATCTTTCAGGAAATTATGATAAGCAAAAATACAGGTATCCCGGATGGGTTTATTTATGCGGAACTTCCCGTCCGTCCGGGTAAAGAAATGCTGCAAACGCTGGTCGGAAATACCATGCAACTCGCTTTTTTTGTAAATACCACTTCTTGCTTTTGCAATGGCCATTTCCGAAATATCCGTCGCAAAAACCTGGATTTTATAAGCTGAAGCGCTTTTTTCCAGGTATTCGTGCAGGCTGATGACGAAGGAGTATGCTTCTTCACCGGTGGAACAGACGGCTATCCAGAAACGCAGGGGTTCGTGCAGCGGCCTGTCCTTTAAAAGCGCAGGGAATACTGTTTCGCCCAGGTTTTCAAAAATTTCCGGATCACGGAAGAACTGGGTTACCGGTATCAGCAGGTCCTGGAACAAAATATCCTGTTCTCCACTGTTTTCTTTCAGGTAGGACAGGTATTCCGGGAGACTGGCCTTCATGCTTAAGGCGACGCGGCGGCTTATCCGCCGGCGAATAGTCGCTTGTTTATAATACGTAAAATCCACGCCTCTGCGGGTGCGTAGCAGGGAAAGGATTTGTTTAAACGCGTCCCCCGACACCTGTTGTGCATCGCCTTCTTCGCCGTCCCCGGCAATTTTTATTGTACGGTCCAATGCCAGTAATTGCAGGGGAATTTTTTCGGGCGCAAGTATGAAATCCACTACTTCTGCGTCAATGGCGCTCTGCGGCATACCATCATAGGCGGCGGTTTGCTGTTCCTGCGCGAAAGTGATTCCTCCATGGTCTTTGATGGCCTTTAACCCCAGCGTTCCATCCGTCGCGGTTCCGGATAAAACCACCCCGATGGCATGGCTTTGATGTACTTCTGCCAGGGAAGAGAAGAACAGGTCTATTGGCATGTTCTTCTGATTTTTGGGCGGCCTGGCACTTAGTTTCAGGACGCCGTCCGTAGCAGTAAGTAATTTATTGGAGGGAATGATATAAATATGATCGGGCTCTACATGTATATTATCTGCTATTTCCTGAACGGGAATTTTAGTCACCCTCTGCAACAGATCCGCTAAAATACTTTCGTGTGCAGGATCCAGGTGTTGCACCAGGATATATGCCATCCCGGAATTTTCGGGAATCGCCCTGAGCAATCGCTTGAATGCATCCAATCCGCCTGCCGAAGCTCCGATACCAACAACCGGGAAGAGGTTGGATGACCGTATTTTTACCTTATCCTTGCTTTCCTTCGCCATGAATATGGTTATTTCAAAAACCTGCCGGAATAATTACCAGGCGGGATGCTGAAGGTACGGCATATTTGGCGAGCCCGCCTGAAAAGCCTATCTTTATTCACTTTCAGACCTATACAGCTGATTGTCTCTCTTTGAAAAAAAACAAGCATTATTTCATCGTTGACGATGATGGCGACGATCAGCAATTTTTAATTGAGGCGCTGACTGAAATGGATCCGTCGGTTCAATGTCACACATCCTTTAACGGCCGGGAAGCCATAGCCCATCTCCAAAAGGACCTTTCCCATCTGCCCGACGCTATTTTTCTGGACCTGAATATGCCAAGAATGAATGGCAAAGAATGCCTGCTTGAATTAAAGGGCACGGCTGCGTTGCAACATATTCCGGTAATTATTTATTCCACTACTACTGATCAGAAGGAGATTCAAAAAGCACTGGACATGGGTGCTTCACATTTTTTGATCAAGAAGAGTAATTTTCGTGAATTATGTAAAGATTTACACTCCATCCCCGTTCTGCAGAATATACCCGCACCAAACTGATTCGGGCCCTGTTTACAACCTTATTGCCCGGAATATTTGCATGACCGGCATCCTGTTTGCCACGCCGGCACCTGCTTTCTCAATCCTGATCTTTCATTTATATTAACTTCACGTGGAATATTCAGCAATTCTCTCTAAATGTGTTGATCCATGACCAGGTTGTTAAAACTTTTCTTTTGGATTTTGCCGGGCTTTTCCTTTGCGCAAAACAAGACCGTTACATATCAGGAAAGCCAGGCGGATATCGTCAATCCGGAAAGGGGATTTTATATCGGAAACGGAACCCGCGCAAGTCATTTTATCCTATTGGATACAAACAAACTGATATCCTATCGTAATCAACCCCAGAAGTCTGAAAAAGCCAGTTATACCGTAAGGGTTTCAACAATCATGCGGGGTTACGAGCTGGATCTTTTTAAAGACGGGCCTTTGTCGGACAGTTTTTTAACGAATGTGCAAAAGGATCTGAACACGGTGAGAGCCGCGGGATTGAAAGTGATCCTTCGTTTTGCATACGTTAATAAATCCCATTCGGGAGATTGTCCGGATAAGGAACATATCTGCCCTCCTTATGGCGATGCCCCACCGGACATCGTACTTGGCCACATAAAGCAATTAAAGCCCCTGCTGCAAAAAAATACCGACGTGATTGCGGCCCTGCAGGAAGGGTTCATCGGCATCTGGGGCGAAAATTATTATTCCGATTATTTCGGGGACGCATCAGCCAATGGCGCCGGCAGAATCCTGGACAGCAACTGGCTTCAGCGGAATGCCGTGTTAAAAGCTTTATTGGAAGCCCTCCCTGCGAACCGGATGATCATGGTGCGGACACCACAGATAAAACAGAAATTCGTTTACGGGCCTTCCGCATCTGTCGACCGTGATCCGCTCGATCCTTCCGCGGCGTATAATGAATCCTTTGCCTCCCGGATTGGTTTCCACAATGATTGCTTTTTGTCTTCGCCTGATGACTATGGCACCTACTATGATTACGGCAGTTCTTCCCAACCGAAACAGCCGGCCAGGGAACCGCTCAGAGAATACGCGGAAGCAGATACCCGGTTTACCGTTGTGGGCGGGGAAACCTGTGACGATGCTTTCAGTCCCCAGAACGATTGCGCGCCCGGCGGATTCGCGGAAGAAGAAATGCGGAACATGCACTACAGTTTTCTGAATGCAGGATACAACACAAATGTAAATAACGACTGGGACAGCGCCGGCTGCATGACCAGTATCAAACAGAACCTGGGATACCGCTTTGTATTAAGAAAGGCTGTTTTTCCTGTAAAACTCAACAGACCGGCTCCCTTCAAATTCATGCTGCAGCTGGATAATACCGGTTACGCATCTCCGTTTAACCCGCGTCCGGTCAAATTGGTTTTCCGGAATATCGCAAACCGGCAGGAATATGCTGTTCTCCTGAAAATAAATCCACAGCTGCTGTTTTCCGGAACCCATCAGATCAATCTGTCTGTAAAACTACCCGCGGATCTGCCAGCCGGCAGCTACGCACTATACCTGTTTATGCCCGATGCTGCCGCCAGCCTTTCCAAACGACCGGAATATGCCATACAACTTGCGAATGAGCAGGTTTGGGAAGCGGTAACCGGTTATAACGATCTGCATTATACGATTCAGATTGATTAAATTATCCGGAAAGAGTGATCCTGCTTATTGCTCTTTCTTAAATCCTGTTTATCGTCCCTTCTTAAAAAGAACCAGTTTATCATTGATGTATAGCAGCATATCCTGGCTGGTTGCCATCCGGCAAAATTCATAGGAAGGCCTGTACCGCATCATAAACAGCCGGAGAGAATCGCCGGTCAGTCGGGTCAGCCGGGAAACCCGTACCGTGGAGAATTTGGAGTCAATATAATAATCTGTTTCTTCCTGAGCCAGCCTCTTTTTCAGTCTTCGTTTTTGCTTTTCTGTTCTGGAGAAAAATCCCAGCGGGCTGAAATTCAATCCGGGTGCATCGCCGGGTCGCTTTTCGTTCCATAATTTAACAGGATGCTTTTTATCATAGACATTTGCATAATCTTTCCTTCTTTGTACCGAATCAATCTGATAATTTGACAATTCGCCAACCCGCACGGAGGGCAATGCTACCAAATGCGGAGTCATATAAACAGGGAATTCCCCATCCAGCATGCCCCGCGTTACCCTAACCGTATCGGGAAAATATCCAGCGGAAGAAAAGACTACCGATTCACCAGAAGATGCCGGAATCCTGTAATTGCCTCCCAGGTCAGATATATTGAATTTTCCCCTGCTGATGTTTGTAATATTAACGGCAATCAGAATTTCCGAACTTCCTTTTTTCAGGATTTTGCCCCACAGTTCCCGCTGGGCATACCCCATAGAAGAAAACCCAAGGAAAAATAAGAGGAAACAGGATCTTCTTCCGCTCCGCATAAAAGAATCCGGTTGTTGTTCAGGCAAATGACTGCAGAATAAATTTAGTCATAAGCTGACCGGGAATGGATACGAAAAAGTAAATTGGGATTTTCTTAACTCGGAATCCACCAGTCGTCCGACAATAAATTATTCAGCTGAAAAATCTTCAGCCGGTCTTTGGTTCCCTCTTTTATGATACGGATGATGTTTTCATGAATATCCAGAATGGAGAATTGGTTAGCCTTCTGTTCATCGGGGCTATCAAATAAAATCACTTCCTTATTAATTGCGTTCAGTGAAGAAATTTTTTGCAGCATAACCAAATATTTTTTGATGAAAAAATAATTGGCTATAAAATTAAAAACGGATTGAGATCCGGGCCTTAGATTTATGTTAATTAATTAATGTTAACAATTGCGTTACGGACCGATAACAAATTTTTCATAGGGCATACTCTGCGCAGGGCTGTAGATATAAATTCCCAAAATAGCCCCGGCATTTCTCTTTTTTAACAAGTCCTTAATTGGTCCGGTTCCGGCGGCACGACTATTGAATAAACCTTCATTAACTAAATGTATTTTTTATGAAAAAGCAAGCAACCGTGATAATGAAATTCGGAACTGTTTTTATGGCGTTGATATTATTCAGTTGCCTTACTGCTTCAGCGCAGGAACAGCAGACTTCCATGGAAAACAATCTGAGACCAAAATTGGGAATTAAGGCCGGGCTTAACCTGACCAACCTGTATGTGGCTGATGTATCTGATGAACATGTAAAGGCCGGCTTCAATGCAGGCCTGTTTGCAAAATTTCCTGTTGCAAAAGGCTTTTCCATTCAGCCGGAACTTTTGTACAGTGTGAAAGGAGCAAAAGACGAATACAACAATTTCGTACAGGGCAGCGGGGAGTATCGTTTCAATCTGGGGTATATGGAATTGCCTTTACTGGCCGTTGTTAACGTCACCAAAAACTTCAATATCCATGCGGGCGGATATGCCGCCTACCTCGTAAATGCCAATGTGAAAAATGTGAATAATAACGGCGACATCCAGGGAGCAACGGAACTAAATGCGGATAACTTCAATCGCTGGGATTATGGGCTGGCCGGAGGAATTGGTTTTGATATTGAGAATTTTTCATTGGGCGCCCGTTATAATTACGGACTACACGAAATCGGAAAGTCCGGAAACCTTTCCGGTGACCTGACGAAGAATTCTAAGAATGCAGGGTTTTCGATTTACGCGGGATTTGGATTTTAATAAATTGATA
>Ga0134125_10010225_pt1 | contig 10543 bp, 9 predicted proteins | sample KB31751_FD_96464 | JGI IMG/M metagenome (GOLD analysis project Ga0134125, IMG submission 96464) | Terrestrial soil microbial communities with excess Nitrogen fertilizer from Kellogg Biological Station, Michigan, USA - KB3-175-1 | ecosystem: Environmental > Terrestrial > Soil > Unclassified ... | reverse complement strand
GGCGACGGGATTGCCCTGGTCATCGACTTCAATGGCATGACCCGACGCGACGGATCCATCCAAGAGGTCTTGCGAGATGGGCGGGTCAAAGCGGTCCAGTGAATAGACCTCGCCCGCCGCATATGTCACGATATTGATGTGATCATATGCGCCGTCGCGGTCTTCAAGCATGCGGATGAATTGAGTCATTGGCGCCTTCTCCCTGTACGATGTCGCCATCATCGAAGATGTAGCGCCCCACATGGCCGCATGAGACACGGGAATCGACGATGATCTGATAGCCTGCCTTGATGGCTTTTTCACAGAAGTAGAAATCTTCGCTCACGTTGCTGCCCTTGGCCCGTCCACAGAGGAACTGGAACCAGGGACGGCGTAGTTTCTCAAAGACCTCGCGGCGGATGAGGAGGAACCCCGCGCCGCATCCGTCCACCAGAAACTTGCCTGGATTGACAGGCATCACCGGCTGGTAGTGATGGCCCTTTTTGTCTGCCCGCCGATACGCAATAGGCTGCACGGGAGCCTGACGCGACGTGTAGAACCCGCTGACAATCGGCGCGTCGTCTTCCAGGAGGCGCATCAGGCCATCGGCAGGGGGCAAAACATCATCATCCCAGAAGAGGAGATGCGACGCATCCGTCTTGTGGAGAAACGTTTGCGCCAGCATGTTACGGGCGGTGGCGACCTCTTGCCGCACCGCCGATACCCGCGACCAGCCCGGACTGCCATCCGCTCGCAAGGGCTTTTCCAAGCCAATGAAGGCGTCCAGCCAATAGGGGGAAACATCACCGCCGTGGGGCGTGGCGATGACCACGGCGGTGAATGTGGGGTCAAGCATCGGCTAGCTGCCAGATGCCACCGTGGGCAGGTTGCGCGGGAAGGCAGGTAGCGCCGTCACGGCGAGAATGACGCCGGTCGTGGCACCTGAGGGGGTGACGACGACTTGCACATACCGCTGTGAGCCTACATAGGCCACGCGCTGGATCTTGTTCTGCCCAGCCGTGGAGGTCACGGCGGTGAAGGTCCCCAGTTGGTTGGCGGCGGCGACATCGGTGTAATCGGAGTTATTGTCCGTGGACTCTTGAAGCTTGGGCGTCCACGATCCGTCCGTCCACGCGCCAAACTCCACCAGCACTTCCAGTGCCTCATAAGGTGCGCCCTTGTCGCCGGAGACGCCCAACTCGCGGTCAAATGCCGTGCTGGTGACGGTGGAAGTTTTCGCCGCCGGGGCCACCAGTTGCACCGCCTCAATGCTATAGTGTATCGATTTATTGGACATGCGAAGATGCCCTCCTCAGATGAATGATGAAGGGCATCCTTTGGTGGGATGCCCCGGAAACGCGAGTGGGCTAGAACAATCTAGCTGTGAATCTGGATGGCATACAGGGCCTCGCTCAGCACCGTCTGCCCACCGACGCGCTTGTACGCCAGCACGCCGATTTGCGCCGTCGTGGCGTAGAGTTCATCCAGGCGCTGCACTGCGATTTGCGCGCGATCCACGATGCGATAGCCACGATTGAAGTCACCGAACGCCAGGGCATACGCCGACGTGGCGATGTCGGGCATATCCGGCGCGATGGTGTACTGCATGTTGAGGATCATCGGCGGATCAGCCAGCGACAGGCCCGGCTCCCAGAGGTAGCGGTTCTGAGAGTCCTTGAACTTGCGGATGACGCCCAGTGTCTTGAGGTTGAACACCCATCGGGCATTCTGCATGTAGTAGGCGAATGCCTTGAAGTTGTGGACCGCGCCGATCATGTCGTCAGCCACCAACGTGCCCGATGAGGCCGTGGTGAAGGTGTTGGTGCCAGCGGTGATGGCAGGGTCATTCAGGAAGCCGAGCGGCTGCCCGATACCCGTGCCAGAGACGAACGCCGTGCCTTCCGTTTTGGCAAACTGCTGCCCGAACTCGTAACTCAGTTCCGCTTCCAGATTGAAGAAACTGTCTTCCAGCAGTTGGCGCGAGAGCAGCATAAGTGCGTACATCTCATGCGTCGGGATGTCTTTGATCCCGAACTTGGGATCAGTCGAGGCAGAGCGCGTGCCCGTCTCAGAGATCCAGGCCGCCGCCGTCTGGCTCGTCAAGACCGGAATCTTGACATTGTTGGCGCTGGTGGTCATCGCGCGGGCAATGCCGCGAATCGGCGATATGAGGACGATGTTGCGAATCAACTCATCCTGGAGGATCTCTGGCAACACGAAATAGCCGCCCAGCGTGTCATCCGTGAGGTTGAGCGCCTTCACGTCCAGATTGCGTGCGTTGATGTTGCCATCTTTCCCATCAAGAGGCACCAGACGCTCGCGGTCCTCGCGGCGCATGTCGCGCGTCTTGAAGTTGTTGACGAGCAGCGACCGGAGCGCCATCATCTGGCCTGCCTGACGGGCCTTGGTTTCCAGTTCAGGATTGCTGCCCTCTCCCCCAAACAGGGCGGGGCGGTTGGCCTTGGCTTCCAGTTGGTCGAGACGTTCGTTGAGGGCCTTGAAGTTGGGTTCGCGCTCTGCGATCCATCCCTCGCCCTGATCCACGATTTCGCGGAGGCGATGGGTCAGTTGCCCCATCTCTTCCATCTCTTTTTCAGTGAGTGGCATCTAGTGTGCCTTTCTACCAGCAAAGCGGCTGGTGAGCGCATCAGTGTCCGCCAAGAAGGCGGCATAGTTCGTACCCTGATGCGTGGTGCCAGCCTTGCGGCGGTCCGGCGCGGGGATGCGCGATTTGCTGTGGTTGATGTTCGTGCCACCATTTTCGGTGTCATCGTCGCCATTCGTATCATCTTCATCCTGGCGCGTGGCATCGGGGTCGGTCTTCTCCATGAGGTCGGCGATGGCGGCGTGGTGCGTCTGCATCGACTTCATGGCCTCGCTCATGCCGTCCAGCGCATCGGTGATGACCTGGCGATTGGGGTTGCTGATGGCGCGCCCGCTTTTGCGGAGTGGTTTCGGTGCATCGGGCATGGCGAGGGGATTGCGCTGGTTTTTGCTGCTGACACCGCTCATATCACGGCTGGCGTAGTAGCAATCGTCGTCGTCATCCTCCATCGCGTTGCAGCCATCAGGGTCAAGGAATTGATCGCCGTCATAGTCAAGCGATGGCGTGAAGTCAGCGGCGTCGCTGCGTTCTACCAGCCCCAGCACCGCCTTACTGAATGCGTCGATATTGGCCTGTGCCGCTTCCATGAGGTCGAAGCCACTGGCAACGCTATCCGGTGCCCAGCCATTGCGAACAGATTGCGCCTGCCACATCAACTCAGACATGGCTTTGGTAAAGGCGATGAAAGTATCGCCCCATTCATCCTGCAACTGGTCGGAATCGGCGAGGGATTGAAAGAGCGTATCAAAGTCGCGGGCCTTCCGCACACGGGGCGTGGTCGCGGCCTTTCCGTCGTCTTTGTCCTCGCCGAACTTCTTTTGCGCGGCGGTGATGCGCTTATCAATGATGGCCTGTTCATCTTTGGTGTAGACGCTGCGGTTATCCGCATCACCGAAACGAGACGCCGCATTGTCCGCATGCGCCTTCGTGTCGATTGGGTAAGCGAAGTTGGTTGGATCTGCGAAGTCATCCTCTGAGAGGTCCGCGTATTTGGATGGTTTGGTGACGTTGCCACCATCCTTGATACTGATGCCGTATTTCTTCGCGCGTGCCTCTTGCGCCGCCTTGTCGTCGCTGCTTGCTGCCTTCTGTCCAAGGCGTTGTGCCAATTGAGTCATACTGTCGGTTACTCCTTGGATGGTGTAGGGTTGGCCGCTTTCAGCAGGGGCCAATGCGGCATGTAGCGCCTTTAGTTCGTGGTCTAGCGTCTGGCATAGCGCATCGGAGCGCAGATTGCCCGTGTGAAGCAATGAGTCGATTTTCGCGGCGCGATCCGCCATGACTGTGAGGGAATCCGGTTGCGCGAGAGACTTGACGGAAACCGTGGGCGTTTGTGAGTTCATGCCGAACGTGACTGCCGATCCCTCCCACAAAACGCACTCAATAAGATGGCGTGCACTATTCCTCGTGTCCCATCGTGACTGGACGACCTCATAGCCGACCGAGTGCTCGGAAATTACTCCATACTCGTACAAGAGCAAGCAATCTTTTCCAAGGGTTGTAGGGACAATCTGCGAAGTGGCGAGTAATCCAAACGAGTCTTCGGTGAGTTCGCTCGGCTTTCCTAGAATCATCGTTTCTTGGTGTTGCCAAAGAAACTTGATGCGTGGTTGCCTTGAATCAGGACCACGCTCACGGATGCTCTTTGCCCAGCAACCCGGATCAACGATGTCGTTACCATCGTCAATATTGTTGAAGGCACTCCAATAGGCTTGGATGATGCCACGCTTACTATCCAAGTCCTTTACCAGCAGTGTGCCGGTCCCCTTGAATTGCATGGCATCATTCCTCGTCATCTTCGCCGATATCAATCATTTCGCCTGTGACGGTGTTGGTCAGCGTCCAGGTGAGCCAGCACCGACACCCTGCCGTCATGTCCGCGCTGCCTGCCGGGTCGCAGGGGTAATCCAGATCCTCGCCATCGGCGCTGAATGCGTCGCTTGCATCCACGGTCACACCGTCGAGATCCTCATGCGCTGCTCGCACGTGGTCATCACCGACCGTGTTCCATGTCTTCTCGCCAACCCACTCGCCACTCGCGGTGATTTGCCCGATAGACCACTGCTCACCCATGCCCCAACCGAGGACCACGAGATCGCCCGCGATTTGCCGCGCATAGTCGCCATTATCCGTCTGCCCCGTCCACTGGTCGTAGAGGTCGTTGGCTGCCAGCGCCATTGCCGCGATGGGTGCGGTGCCGAGAGCCGCCGCTACGAGCGCCGCCGTCAGCATGCGACCTGTGTGATGCTGCACACCCGCTGCGATATCGTCTTGATTGTCGGCTGCCCACGCCGCCGGGGAATCCGGGTCGCCATCATCAGGGTCGTAGTCCGACACATCCGCGCCAGCCGCTTGCGCGGCGGTGGCGAGGTGCATGCCGCCGGTCGTTGCCGCAGTCCCCACTGCCGTGCCCACCGCCTCAGCAATGGTATCGTGTGCCCGCTCATGCGCCGCCAGCGCGGCATGTTGGGCTTGCTGTGCGTCGCCAGCACCACGAATGGCACTCACGACCGCCTCGCGCTGGTGGTTCAGTTCAGCGACGATGGCCGCGTGTTGCTCAGAGATGACCTGTTCGCGGGCTGCATGCGCCGCTGAAAGCGTGATGGCCTTCGCGGCGCGGCGGCTTTTGGGCGAAGGCGTACCTGCCTCCCTGCCAGGATGTCGTCTAGGGGATCGTAGGCTTTCTCGCCAACGTCCACGGCGCTGCCCATGCCGCCATCTGGCGTGCCACCAGTCGTTGGCGGGGCACCACCATCATCGCCGCCGGTATCATTAGATGGTGGTTTGCTGTCACCTGCTGGCAAGAGCCGTGTCCCGCTGCCAACGCCATTTTGCGCGCCGTCTGCCGTGCCATGAGCGACTTCATCCAGGGTCGCGTTCGTGGTCAGCAGTACGATCACATCGCCATTGGGAATCTTGCCGTAGCCCGTCGCCTCGCGCTTCTCATTGATAGTGAGGAAGTTGGCCGTGTTGATCTGTGCCCAGCGTGCCGCGCGCATAGGTGCCAGGGCTTCGATATCCTCAGTGTTGTAATCCAGCCAATACTGCGGGCCATACATCGGGACGATGGTGTTATTCCACTCATCCCGCACGATATCCATCAGCGGCAGCACGGTTTCGGTATAGAACGAGGCGCGGGCGTCCTGGTAATTGGCAAAGGTCTTGACCTCGGTATCGCCAATCATCTCGGATGGCACGCCAATCGCCAGCGCCATCTCGCGCTGCTCATGAATGGTGAGACTGCCCCAATCCATGTCGAGTGGGGTCATGCCACTGGGTAGCCAGCCGATATCGCCGCCGTCTAAGAGGCCAGGGAGGCCGATGTTGCGCGTGCCGGTGTAGCGGTCCAGGAGTTGCTGACGCATGCGCTCAAATTGGGTGTCGCCCAAGCGCTCTTTAGACGTGAAGAAGCCAGGGAGCCGCCCGCTATTTTGCAGTAGCGCTAGGTTCCAATCGCCACCGCTATTGCGCACGTCAATGGCCCGTGCCGCCACCGCCAAAGGCGAAAGGCCATACCAGTCGTCTAATGGTGCGAAGGTTTTGGTGTGCAGGATGGTGCGGACATCAAACTCTTGCTCTTGCCCATTGACCGCATAGATGTACCCACCAACGAACTGCTTGGGATCGGGCTTGATGCGCATGCGGTCAGGTCGAAGTGTCCACAATTCCAGGGGGACGCCTTTGCCGTTTTGTGCGCGATTGGCCCACACATAACTATTGCCCGCGATGTAGATATAGCTGATGTAGGCTTCAAAGAACTTGCCCCAGCCCTGCGTCGGGTTGGGCCGCTGCATCAGGTCGATCAGTGGATGCTGGTCGATTTCCTTGCCCCGCCGGTTACTACCCTGCTTCTCATACAGCACCCACGGAATGCCCGCGCATGCCGTCGATATCAGGTTGATGGCGCGGTAGATGGGCGGCTGTTGCTGATAACCAGCGTCAGCCAGGTTATCGAAGCGGCGCGGAGTCCTGACTGGCTGACTGAGGCCATAGGCGCTGACGATCATCGGGCCAACGGGACTGGCCTTCGTCTCGCCATACAGGAAGCCGTTGATGCGTGAGGCCAGCCATGTTCGGATTCCCATGTGCTACACCTCAGTCAAAGAAACGAATGCGCCCGCCGCGTTCCACGCTTGCCAGATCCGCCGCCATGCTCACACAGTCAACGATGTCATCATGGGCATCGCGGGGAAACTTCAATACTTCAGATTCCAGGTCCGGCAAATACTCCGCGCCCTCAAGGAAATAGATATCGCCTGCTTCCATCCGTACCGCCGCCACGCTGGCGCGCGCCAGCTTATCGCGGGCGGGGCGATACTCTTGCACAGGCATGCCCGTGACGCGCAATTGCTGATAGAGCGCCAGGGCATAGTAGACCGTTTCCACGGCGATGTATTCCCAATGCCAGCGCTGATATTGTGCGGTGATCGTCTGAACTTGTTGCGGATTGTCGAGATGGGCACGCACCTGAGCCAACAACAACAGTTCGCGGCGTGGCGTCAACGCCCACACCTGCACGACGCTATAATCCGCTTCCTGTTTGGTGCTAATGGCAGGGTCATTCACCGCGAAGATCTGGCAGTCACGCCGCGCGACGGATGTATCCCCATCACGACCATGCAACGTGAAATACTCGCCATCATCCCGAAAGTAGCGGAACCATTCGCGCTTGAACGTGCCGCCCGTCGCAGGGACCGGCGATTGCTGATAGAGCGCCGAAAAGCCAAACGCCCCATGTCGCCGTTTCGCTCGCTCTAGCACGGCCAGAGGAAAGCGAGACGGCCAGAGTAATTCGCCTTCATGGTTGCGCCAATCCCGCCAGAAAAGCGAACCATCAGGTAGTCGTGTCTCACAGGCATGGGCAGGTTCAAACATGGCAGACAGGTTGAGATGTGTCCATTCGCCGTCATTCGTTTTCAGGATATGGCCGGAAATGTCCTCAGCATGGATGCGCTGCCCGACAACCACCATCGCCCCGGTTTGCTGATCGTTTAGGCGCGTCGACCATGTGTTATCAAACCAGTCAAGCGCTGCCTCACGCTTGACATCGCTTTCCTTTTCGTCAATGGAATGCGGGTCATCAAGTAGGAGGATGTCGCCACCTTCACCCGTTGCGCTACTCCCCACGGATACCGCCATGCGATACCCCAATTGAGTCGTCTCGAACTTCATCTTGGCATTCTGGTCTTTGGTCAAATGAAAGACGTAGCCAAAACGCTCTTGAAATAACGGTGATTGGATGAGGCGACGGCATTTGACGTTATCGCGGGTTGCCAGATTCAGCGCATATGAGGCACAAAGCCAACGCAATGCGGGATTATGAATCCACGTCCAGACCGGCCAGAACACCGAAATAATCGTGCTTTTCGCATGGCGCGGTGGCATGTTGACGAGGAGGCGCAATATCTTACCAGTTGACACGGCCTCAAGGTGCAGGCAAATAGCGCGGATGTGTTCACCATCAACGAACGCCTTACCAGGCTCAATGACCGACCAAAACTCACGCACAAAATCATATAGGGGAATTTCTTCCCATTTGAGGCGCTCTATCTCAGCCCTATTGCGTTGTGCCTGACTCTCTGAGGATGAGCCGATCATTGAGCGCCTCAATGTATTTCCGTTCGTCACTGGTCAATTGGCGTAAATCAATGATGACCTTATACATACGATCCTGCTCTTGCGCCGCCAAAAGTGCCTCTAACTCCGCAATGCGTTCAGTCAGTTGTGCGGTTTGAAGTGTCTTATCAACGACTACCTCTGCCGCTTTGATCTGATCGCGGGGGATCGTGTTGGATGCATCCAAATGACGATCAAGCGTTTTGACCGCTTTATCGAATTTCAGTTGTAGGGTAGTAAGCGATAGATTCAACAACCGCTTACGTGCCGCTTCATATGCCTCTTGAAATTGCACTTGTTTTAGCCAACGATGTGCGGTGCTCTCATTGATATTGCAAGCCGTCGCCGCATTAACAATCGTTGAACCCTGAAGGAGCAAGGAAATAAACTGCTCTTGCTTCGGTGTAAGACTGGCATTTCCTTGCATTTGCTTGCATTTCCTCACCCTAGTTCAACGTGACTTCCGGTTCCACCGTCATATACCCTGCCAGCAGCGTCGTCTTCGTTCCACTCGCATCCAGGTATTGCAGATCCCAGAGCAACAGTTGCTCAGCATTCACCAGCGCCGCCGTGTCAGCTGGTTGCACGACAATGAGCACCGTCGCGCTGGTCGTCGCACTGCCAGGATTCGTGACGCTGATGCCATTCGCCAGGGTCTTTTGCAGCACGGCGGATGCATCGCTGTCGGCCAGCGTCTTCTTCGCCGTGAAGGTGAATTGCCCACCAGTGACGCCCGTCGATGGCAGGCCAGAGAGCGCGACCGTCCAGATGGCGGTATCGCCGCGCGTCATAGTCAACGATTCACGCGCGAGACCACCTGCACTGATGGCGTTCGATGGGCTGATGCTGGCGGCAGGCGGCGAGGTGGCGACGGTAGCGCGCAAATAGTCGCCCCCACGGAGCGGCGAGGCGCGCAGAGTGAAGGCCCCCATCAGTCGTCCCCCACGCGCGCTTGCCAGTCGAAGGCGAACGTCGCTGAGCCACTGGTGGTCAGGGTGAAGGTCGAACTGCCCTTGGCCGATATCCACCAGCGGATGCCCGCGCCCGTATCGCCGGTCGGTGTGATGAGCACGCGGTCCGGCGCGGCTTCCAGGCCATGCGTGATATTGACTGAGGTGGCGGCGCTGATGGAGCCAGCGCCACTCGCCTCGGTCTTGAATCCGGCATTGTTGCGGATGCGGTTGCCGGTTCCGGGGATGATGGCCCCAGACCCGTAGCCGCTGCCCTGGGCTTTGAAGCTATTGCCCTCCGCGACATTGCCGGTCGCCCCATTGGCAAAGTTGATGCCACTATGCGTGCCGGTGTTATCACTGAGGAACGTGTTGTTATTGATGACGTTGCCGGTCACGTTATCGACCTTCACACAGTCGAAGGTGGGGCTGCCCGTGCCGGTGCCGGTCTGATAGAACACGTTGCCGGTGATGGCCGCATAGTTACCGTTGAGTTGCGCAGCGTTGGCCTTTTGTCCATCGAACTTGCAGCCGACGATGTGCGTGAAGTCACCCTGAATCTTCACGCCTTGCTGACCGCCCACCATCGACACATTCATGATCATTTGCAGGCCAGAATAGTCCGCGATGGCGGCGGGATCGGTTGCTCCGCTGCGCCCGCACGATTCGATGTCGCAGTTGGCAATCTTTGTCTCATCCGTCGATACGAGCCAGATGCCCCGCCCGAAGCCGCTGGCGCTGTCCTCACCATGCGTGATCTGGCAATTCACGATCATGTTGTGATGGCCGGTGCCACCGTTGCCATCGCCGTTGAGCTTGATGCCTGCATTGTAGGGCTGGTTGATGAAAAGGTGATCGAAAAGACACTGCACCGCGCCAACGCCGTTGATTCCCCCGCCATCGGTGCTCTGATTATTGCCTGCACACTGGATGGCAAAATCACGGAACAACGCGCCAAAGAGCGAGGTTGCCGATGGAGGCGCAAACGTGATGGCGTAGTTATTCGTGCTGTTGTTGATGTGCAGGGTGGTGCCCCAACCCTGGCCTACCATGCCACCATAGAAATTGGTAAAGGTGAGCGTCGCCCCCAGATAGAAATCGCCCTCAGAGAGTTCTACGAGCGCGCCCGTTGCCTGCGCAGCGGTGATGGCTGCGTTGATCGTCGTGTGGTCATTGGTACCGGTGCAGGTGTAGTCCGCCTTCGCCTGCACCGCCGTCTGGGCATTGCTGGCTGCGACGAAGATGCGCGGGCGCGTCTGTGCCGCCGCCGCGACGATGACGACGCGCTTGTCGATGATCTGTGAAGCGGTGATACTGGTCGCGTTCGCTGGCACGTACACTGCTGCCAGCACGACGCTACTCGCGGGAATGGCGGGGAAACTCGGATGCGCGG
>Ga0134125_10010224_pt1 | contig 10544 bp, 9 predicted proteins | sample KB31751_FD_96464 | JGI IMG/M metagenome (GOLD analysis project Ga0134125, IMG submission 96464) | Terrestrial soil microbial communities with excess Nitrogen fertilizer from Kellogg Biological Station, Michigan, USA - KB3-175-1 | ecosystem: Environmental > Terrestrial > Soil > Unclassified ... | reverse complement strand
GTAAGCCAACCGACCCAGGGCGTCGACAATCTGGTTCAAGGAGACTGGTCGAACACGCTCACCGCATCGCAGCAGGCTGGAATGCAGGTTCCCGGGTCGATGCCGAGCTCGTTCACGCAAACCGCCGGAGCGAGCACAGCGAACGGCGCGGCGCCGACATCGTCGGACATCAACTGGGAGTCGATCGATGTGCAGAACGGCGGGGCGCGGGTGACCGAAACGACCGGCTCTGGGAATACCATCAACCAGACCAACAATTTCGAGGAAATCCCGGAGTCGACCCCCGTGTTCCAGACGCAATCGCAGGCACAGAGCTATACCCAGGCGGTCAGCGCCGCAGCGGGGGACCCTCTCGCCGCGACGGCGATGTTCGGCGGGATGTAGGCCATGGGAGCCGACCTGACCCAACTCGCCGCCGACATGACGCGGCTGCGGACGGCGATGTCGCAGTCCCCGACCTTTGCCGGCGCGCGGCCAGAGACGACCCAATCCGTCCGCCAGGCGCTCCAGGTGTGCCTGAACGATCTCGGCGTTGCCATCACGGTCGACGAGCTCGTTCTCGGCACCTATCCCGATACGGTCGGCGGCGTCACCGCGGGCGTTTCGGGAGACCTCAACGCGCTCGTCTTCATGTCGTTTCTGACGTTTGCGAGCCAGGAGGTGGCGTTGGTCGATATGCGTTCGTTCCTAGAGCGGATGCAGGCAAATATCGATCTCGGGGGAACGACCTCTTCCGATACGACCGGTCTTTCTGGGCCTCAGAGCTAGATCATGCCTGTCCCGGGCCCCGCACCGATAAGGACGGTATATGTAGCCGGGGGCACCACCTTGTTTCGCGTCGCCCTCGATGAGCTCGGTGACGCGACCCAATGGGATCGGATCGCGAGCCTCAACAACCTCACGGATCCGTGGCTCATGAGTGGGCAGTACGCCCTCCTGATCCCGCCGCCGATCTCCTCTGCTCCGGTGAGAAGCGCGGGTGGGAACCAGTAACCAAGGTGTCTCGGGGACGCCGGGGGAGCTCCAATCGGCGGTGCGGTTTCCGCGCGGCCGCGTGACCGCGAATGGTCAGCAATTCAGCTTTGAGCGGTTCCAGGTGGTGCAGAACCACCACAATGCCGCCGCCACCTTCGACATCATGATCCCGCTCTTTGCCCCAAATCCGCAGGACTGGACCTGGTGGGCGCGGGAGACGGACATCGAGGTCGAGATCAGCGTCGGTTTTGCAGACCCGAAGAGCGGCCAGGTCGCCTCCTGGACGAGCCTGATCGTGGGGCCCGTCGAAGGCATTGCCATGGCTCCGCTCGCTTATGGCCCCCATTCGTCGCTCGCCATGCGCGCGCGGACCGAGATCGGCCGCGTCGGCATGCTGCCGCACGAGGACAGCCCGCCGCACCCGGAAGGGGCCGTCCTGCAGGTCCGGGGGCGGGATTACGCCGGTCAACTGATCGACTCGCAGGTCAATGCGCAGTATGAAGCCGGCACCTTGACTTCCTCCGACGTTGCACAGCAGATTGTCGGTCAAGTTCCACAACTGACACTCGACCTCTCCGCTGCAGGCGACGGCATCGGCGACCCGATCAATTCGCTTCAGGGGCGCACCATCCTGCATCGCTCGGCGTGGGACACGCTTTGCGCGCTCGCTGCTCACGAAGGATGCCGGGTCCGGGTGAAGGGCCGTACCGTCTACTTTACCCAGCTGCAGGCGTCGGACGCGAGCGGCGCCTATAAGATCTGGTACATCCCGGCGAAGGACGGGAAGGGGCCTTGGTCGAACTGCAAAACGCTCCGGATGGCGCGGGCGTTGTCTCTTGCCAAGGGGATCGACCAGTTCGTGCACAGCTATGACAGCGCCACGGGCCGCAAGGCCTCGCGCGCCGTCGCGAAAGTGCGAAGCTCGAGCCGGGCGTCGAGGAGCACCGAGGGCCAGGCAACCTCGTACCAGTCGTTCAGCCATAACATCCCGGGCATGACCCAAGAGCAGGTCATGAAGCACGCCACTAACCGGGCCGGCGAGTTGGCCAAGTTCGAGCGGGACATCGAATTCCAGGTGCCCGGCGATCCGAGTTTAACGGTGGACGGGACGATAACCCTGAGCGGCACCGGGACTGATTTCGACCAGAGTTACGACGTCGATCAGATCACGCACACCTACGAGATGGCGCGCGGCTACGACATGGAGGTCAGGGGTAAGAACATGTCGAAGGACGTGAACATCTCGACCGAGGATATCTCCTGATGGAGGTGTGGGACCGCATCGTGGAAACGATGCGCCGCATCGCCCGCCAGGAAGTCGAACGCGTGCTCCGGATGCAGCCGACGCCCCGCCTCGGCACGGCGCTCCAATATGACCCGAAGACGCACCGGGTTCGGTACATGGCGCAGCCGGACGGCGTGACGCCGAATTGGGCCCCTCTTTCGACCCCCTGGGCCGGCCCCGGATGGGGGTTCGTCGCCCCGATGCTCACGGGCCAGGACATCGGCGAGCAGGTGAAGATCGGCTATCCCGAATACGGCGCGAACGAAGGCGTCGTCCTGGGGCGCCTCTTCGACGAGCGCAACCCGCCGCCGAGCGCCGCGGCCAACGCCGAGGCCGGCGAGGCCTATCTGGTCGGCAAGACCGGCTCGCTCTTTGCGATCACCAATGACGGGAAGGTCCAGCAGATCGCGAGCGGCATCCTCTTCCTGAATGGAACCGCTGTTCAACTCGGCGGGTCCGGCGGCCCAGCGGTCGCGCGCGTCGGCGATACCGTCACCTGCCCGGCCGGAACCGGCCACATCACAACCGGCAGCGGAAAAGTCACCTGCGCATAAAGGGGGCCGCATGGCGGACCTGAGTATCGGCACCACCGGGTGGTCGAGCGATCTTGTGTTGACCCCATCGGGCGACATCCAGACGGTCGACGGCAGCGCGCTCGGCGTTCAGCGGGTGGTGCGGCGCCTGTTCACGACGCCCGGAGCGCTTCTATTCCACCCGACCTACGGGGGCGGCCTGCTGGCGAAGATTGGGCGCGCGATCGCGGCGCGTACGGTGCTGGGGGTCGTGCGGGCCCAGATGTACCAGGAGGCGGTCGTCGCGCAGGACCCGCCGCCGCAGATCAGCGTCGACGAGATACCGCCCGGGTCGGGCCGGCAGATCATCAGCATCTCCTATCAGGACGCGCAGACCGGAGGGCCGATGCTGATCCAGTTCGACCCGAGCGTCGCGCCGCCGGTGGGCTAGATGGCCACCCTTTCGACGAAGAGCTTCCAGCAGATAGTTCAGTCGTGGGCGGCCGCCGCGCAGGCGGCGTGCGCTACCGTGCTGGACTTCAGCACCGGAAGCGTCAGCCTGGCGTTCGCCGAAGGTGGCGCGACGCTTGGGCTGTGGCTCCAGAAATTGGCGCTTCAGGTCCTCGGGCTCACCCGTTTCGCCACGAGCACCGGTTCCGACGCCGATAGCTGGGGTGCCGACTTTGACTTCGCCCGCCTCCCGGCCGTTGCCGCGACTGGCTCCCTTACCTTCTCTCGGTCCGACACCACGTACCAGGCTGTCGTGCCGGTTGGCTCGCAGGTCCAGACGTCGGACGGGACGCAGAGTTTCCTCGTCACCGCGGACGCGTCGAACCCAGCCTTCAATGCGACGCTGAACGGCTATGTGGTCCCGGCGGGCTCCCCAAGCGTCACCGTGGTGGCCCAGGCGGTGACGGCCGGCCCGGACGGAAACGTCGGCGCCAGCACGATATCGGTGATCGTTTCGCCGATCACCTATGTCGACGCGGTCAACAACTCCGCCGCCTTTGCAAACGGCATCAAGGCCGAGAGAGACAGCGACTACAAGGCGCGGTTCCCGATCTTTCTCGCCGGACTCGCCAGCGCCGACATGGCCGCGATCGAGTCGGCGATCCTGAGCGTCCAGCAGGGGCTCAGCTACCTCATCATCGAGAACTACGATTATCCGGCGGCCGGGTATCCAAGCGGCCCGACGAACCTGGATAATGGGTCGTTCTTCGTTGTGATCAACGACGGGTCCGGAGCGCCCCCGAGCACGCTGCTGACGCAGGTGTCGCACTCGGTGATGACGAAGCGCGCGGTCGGCGTGAGGTTCCAGGGTGCCTATGCACCTACGCCTGTTACCGCGAACGTCAGCATGACGATCACCACGGACAGCAACTACACGCATGGCGTCGTGGTTCAGCAGGTTGAGGCGGCGATCGGCGCCTTCATCGCGGCCCTCCCCCTCGGATCCCCTGCGCTTCCGATTACGCGGCTCGCGCAGGTGGCGTATGACGCGTCGCCCGGCGTGATCAATGTCAGCGGCATCCAGATCAACAGCAGCGGCAGTGATCTTGCTCTTTCGATTATCGAAACGGCCGTGCCCGGTTCGATCACCGTCGCGTAACGAGGCATCATGGCTACCGGAGACCAGCTTGACATCCTGAAAAGGGTCAAGGCGATCCTCCCGCGCGGTTGGTTTCCCGAGTCCGGCGCCAACACGGGAACCGCCAGTAGCCTCACGCCGGTGCTCGACGCGATCCTGTCGGGGCTCGCCGCGGTAGGTGCGTGGGGCTACCAGCTTCTCCAGTTCGCAAAGGCGCAGACGCGGCGCTCCACCTCGACCGGGGGCTGGATCGACATTTCCGCGACCGACTTGTTCGGCAGCAAGTTGCCTCGCCGCGCCGGCGAGAGAGACGCCGATTACATCGCCAGGATCAAGGCCAATCTCTTTCTCCCCGCCAACACCAAGGCGGCGGTACAGGCACGGATCAGCGCCGTCTCCGGCAGTTCCGCCTGGGTCATCGAACCCTTCCAGCCCAGCGATAACTTCGTCTGGGGCCGCAGCTTCTGGGGTGTCGACAACGCTCTTAATCCTGGACACTGGGCGAACGGCAATCAGCGCGACGCCGTGCTGATCCAGTGCGCGCTGCCGCCGCTCGCCGGGGCGGGCGACCCTCGGATGGGATGGGGCAACTTCTTCTGGGGCAATGGGCCGACCAACGCCGTCGCCCTGGGGTCGTGGTGGCGCGGGAATTACCCCGGCGCGACCGCGGCGCAGCAGGTCTATGACGCGATCAATGCGGTGCGGGCGGTCGGCATCCGCGTCTTCGTGAAATTCGTCAGTCCGGCTCAACTCCCGACACTGATCGTGAGCGACGACGGCTCGTACATCCTCGACGACTCGGGTCGCAAGATCTCGACCTGATCGTCTCCGCGAGAAAACGGAGAAATTATGGACCGTCCGATCATATACGATCAGGCGCAGGGTCGTGATTACGACGTCCTGCATGGCTGGCGCGAGGCGCTGAGAGGCCTCGGCCAGGCCGTCGGCGACCTGCTTGGATCGACGGCGACGGCCGTGGCCGGACTGGCGATCACGCCGACCTCTCCCGCGAGCCTCACGCTGAACATCGCGGCTGGCGACATCTACCAGCAGACCGCGGTCGACTCGAGCGCGTATGGCGAGATCGGGACCGATGCCACCCAGACGATGCAGCAAGGCTTCGCGCCGGCGCAGCAGGTGACGCTTTCGACGTCTGGACTCAGCGCCGGCCAAAGTCGCTACGCGCTGATCCAGGCGACCTTCAGCCAGACCGACGAAATCCCGAGCGACGATCCGAACCAGGGCATCGAGCCCTATCTCAACGCCAGCGATCCATCGGGGCCGCCGTGGAGCGGGCCGAACAACAGCGGGCAGGCACAGAATACCCGCCGGCTTGGCGTCTGCAGCATCAACATCATCTACGGCTCCGTCGCGACGTCTGGGAGCGAGTTGCCGCCTAACCCGAGCTCGGGATATGTGCCCCTGGCCCTGGTCGACCTCGCCTTCGGTCAAACCGGCGTCACGCTGAGCCAGATCCTCCCCGCCGGTCCGAGCGCGGGCACGAATGTGCCCGGCAACTACCCGTCGGTGCCGAACATTGGTGGCCTTGTCCAGCGGCCGATCCGCCTTCTCTACAACGGCAATCCGAACGGCAACCTCGGCGGCATCGCGGCATCGGCCGCGAACCTTGCGACCGAGTGTTGGGACTACACCAACAACGCGCTTTATGTCTGCACGACCTCTGGCCCGGCCTCGGTGGCCACGTGGAAACCGCTGGTCGGGAACGTCCAGAATTACTATGCGGCGGATGCAGGTTCGGGCAATTCTATCCAGATCACCCTGAGCCCGGCGCCGACGAGTCTCGCTGCCCTGCGGGGCGCCTCGATCGTCATCAAAAAGTCGGCCAGCGCCACGACCGGCGCAGCAACTATCGCGATCAATTCGCTCTCGCCCGTGTCGCTGCTGCTGCCGAACGGCCTCGCCCTCGAGGATGGCGAAATCCAGGCCAACCAGATGTTCACCGTCACCACTGACGGAACGAGCGTCTTTCTGCAGAGCCCGAATACCTTTTCGCCGCGGGTGTTGTCGGGCAGCGGTTCGCCGCAGGGCGTGCAAGCCGGTACCGCCGGATCGACCAGCAACGCGGCCGACCTCTACATCGATTACGCCAACAACGCGCTTTACATCTGCACCAGCACCGGCAACGCGGCTTCGGCGGTGTGGGCTCTTTCTGCGCGGCCGCAGATCAATCAGCAGGTATTCACGAGCTCAGGCACCTTCACGGTGCCCGCTGAAGAGGTCGAATATGAGATCTGGGGCGGCGGTGGCGGCGCGGGCGGCACTCTAGGCGCTGGCTCTGCCAGTTCGTCAGGGGCGGGAGGGGAATACCGCTACGGGATGGCGACCGGTCTGACGATCGGCGGAACGGTCGCTGTCACGGTCGGCACCGGCGGTGCAGGCGGAGACGGGACGCCCCACAACGGCACCGCCGGCGGGACTTCGTCATTTGGATCATTCTGCAGCGCGATGGGAGGAGGTGGCGGCTTCGGGGCCAACGGTGCCATCCAGACAAGCGCCCCCGCTGGAGGTGCCGGCGGTTCTGGCGGCTCGCTGACCTACCCCGGCCTGGGCGGCGGGTTTGGCTTCGTTGTCGGCTCTGCCCTATCGGCGGCGATCGGCGGCGCGGCCTTCAAATCCCCCGCCCCCTCTCCCCAGGTCAACACCATCCCGACCGCTGGCAGCGCAGGAACTTACCCTGGCGCGGGTGGTAACGGCAGCACCAACGGAGCCTCCGGTGGCAACGGGGCGAATGGCCTCGTCATCCTCCGCTGGGTGACGCCGAAGTAGGGGTCTCGCGAATGAACGCATTGGCGCGCGGCCTTCTGATCTTTGCGCTCGCCTGCCTTTCGTTCCCAGCCGTTTCGCACGCCCAAAGCGATACGATCAAGTTCTCGCTGATGGTCACCACTGCTCCGAAGGCGACCCCCTGCGGGAGCACGGACTGGGTCCCGGTAATCCAGGGAAACCAGACGAAGCGGATCGGCTGCACCGCCATCGGAGGCATCCAACTCACCACGATGCGTATGAGTTCCGGCACGGCCTCGGCCGTTTCCGTGGGGCAGTTTCTCTATCTGAGCAGCCTGACAAACGCGCCAAAATCGATCACGCCCCAAGCGTGCACCTCCGCCATCGACGGCCAATACTTCGGTGTCGGCGATGAAGCCGGGACGGCCGCGTCCTATGCGATCACGGTGACGCCCGCGTCAGGACTTATCGACGGCCAGTCAAACGTCACCCTGGCGGCCAATCGTGCTGCCGGTTTGTGGCGGTGTGCTGGCGACACCGGAGACTGGTTCCGCATCTCCAACACGACGATCTCCGCCTTCGATGTCGAGTCCGCGCTCGGGTTTACTCCGCCGAATCCGGCCAACCATCTGTCCGAATATTCTGGGGCGAACGCCGCGGCATCGCGAGCGAACCTTGGGCTCGGCGCCGCCGCGACGCGCGGTGTCGGGGTGGGGCTGAACTCTTCTGGCGGCAATATCAACATCGCGAACACAACCGTCACGCCGGGAACATACGGATCTGCAACCCAGGCGCCGGTGCTGACCATCAACGCACAAGGTCAGATTATCGGCGCTTCGGCGTCGACGGTGACCCCGTTTTGGAGCTCGATCGTCAACACCCCAACGACGGTCGCCGGCTATGGGATCACCGACGCCCTGGTCAAGAGCAACAACCTCTCCGACGTGACCAGCGCCTCGATCTCGCGAGCGAATCTGGGGGCGGCGAAGTCGGGCGCCAACTCCGATATCACCTCTCTTTCCGGGCTTACTACCCCGCTTTCGGTGCCGCAGGGAGGCACGGGCCAGTTGAGCCTCACGGCCAATGCGTTCCTGACCGGCAACGGGACCGCCGGCATCAACCAGGTGCCGATCACCGGCCTCGTCCTCGGCAACGGCGTCTCTGCTCCCACGGCCTACGGCGGAACGTCGAGCGCCGGTAACGTCCTGACCGCACTCTCCGCGTCGGGCGCCGGCAGCTTCATGCCCTTCGGCCAGACCGGGCTCAGCACGCTGGTGGAGACCACCCCCGGGGGGCTTCTCAATTCGGGGGTGATCCCGTTCGGCACCGCGACCAACCAGGTCGCCGAGGGCGGGCTGATCGCGGCCGGCGGTCCGCTCGGAACCGGAACTTCGGTTCCGGTCATCACCTACAACGCGGCGGGCCAGCTGACCGCCGCGACGACGACGACCATCACCCATGCCTCGCTCGACCTGCCCCTCGCCGGTGGCACGATGTCGGGTAGCATCGCGATGGGTGGCAACAACATCACCGGCGCGGGGACAGTCTCGGCGACGACCCTGACCGGCACGCTCTCCACCGCGTCGCAGCCCAACGTCACCGGCCTCGGGACGGTCACGGTGGGGACGTGGTCGTCGGCCATCTCGGGCGCGACGCTGACCGGCGGCGTGAACCTGAGCGGGCAGACGCTCTCGGGGAACGGAACGCTCAGCGGTGTCGACACATTCACCGGCACCGCCGCGTTCACCGGGAATTTCCTCGAACCGCTGACGCAGGTCTCGACCGGCGGCACGATCGCGGCCCTGGTGACGCAGATCACCTCGCTCAGCGGAAACGCGACGTTCACCTTTCCGGCGTCGCCGCAGAACGGTGCGGTGCTCACCATCATCAACAACGCCGGCATCACCTACCTCGCGACGATCGTCCCCAACACGGGACAGTCGCTGCGGCTGCAGAACGGCACGGCCTCCACCTTCGTCCTCCCGCCCGGCTCGGTGACCTTCGAGTGGGTATCGGCTAGCTCCTACTGGGTCCAGATATGATCGGCTCGTTTTTCGCTTTCCTCGGCGACCTCTGGTCGCACACGACCCTCGCGGCGATCGCGAACAACGTCACGAACCCGTATCTGGGGCCGATCTTCCTGGTCGGCCTGATCCTGGCGTTCGTGACGTACCGCGTCCTCCGCCGCTCGGTGCGTGCCCGCGGGGTCGCCCGGCTGGGGCTCCTCACCGGGGCGGTGTTCCTGGGGACCTCCTCCCTGATGGCGATCGCCGACGGATCGATGCTCGGCCTGCCCTGGGCCCCGACCGACGCCATGATGGCGGGGTATCCGTCCACCCAGTATCTCGCGGTGCGACGCCTCGGCGTGGTCAACCCGGGGGACGCGGCCGGCGTCGATTATACCTCGAGCGGCAGCAACTGCGCGGCGAACGGTCGCCCCGCCGATCACGGCTGGTGCACGCCCGCGTCCGACGGCGGCGCCTGGGTGATGCGGCCGGGTCCCGGGCCGATCGACATCCTCGAGTGGCCGATCGACGGAGTCGTTGCCTCGGGCTCCGTCGATATCATGCCATACATCGTCGCCTCGTGGTCGGCGAACACCCAGCATCGCATCCGCATCCCCGCCGGCGTCTGGCCCGTCCGAAGCCAGAACACGTTCGCCCTCGGAGGGCCCTCAGGCCTGCCGATGCTCTGCCTCGTCGGCGAGCCGCCCTCGTGGCACGGAGACAGCTCGTCGCCGCCGACGGCCGCCTACCAGACGGGGACGTGGCTGCACTGGGAGGCAGCCAACGACAAGATGGGGTCGCCGTTCGCCATCCAGGGCACGGCGCCGGCGGTCAACACCTACGGCGACATCTTCTACGCCACGGGGTGCGGCTTCAAGGACATCGGCTTCGAGAACGACCAGCCGGCCCCCAGCGCGACCTACCCGACAGCGTACACGCCCGATCTCGACTACGCTCCGTGGTTCAACCTCTACAATTTCTACGACATAAACTTCGACGGCGTGTTCGCCCTGAACGCCACGCGCTTCATCAACGCTGTCCTCGTCGGCCGCCTCGACGTCGGGGCCGACGGCATCCGGGGGCAGGCGCTCGGTGAGGGCTGGATCACGGTCCAGCAGATGTACGACATCGGCCGGCAGAACTACATCAACAGTTGGCCTTACTGGACCGATAACCGGAACGTGGAGGTCTACCAGCGGTCGATCGACCCGGTCATCACCACGAGCGGGATGGACATCGGGACGCTGTTCGACATCGACTACCGCCGGAGCTTCTATACGACGGCCTTCGCCACCGGCACATTCTCGGCAACCCAGAGCGGGACGCTCCTGACGGTCACGGGGTCTCCGACGACGTCGCTGCGCACCGGCATGTACTTCACCGGAGCGGGAGAGCCGGGCGGCCAGACGATCCTCTACCAGGTCAGCGGGACG
>Ga0134125_10010222_pt1 | contig 10546 bp, 8 predicted proteins | sample KB31751_FD_96464 | JGI IMG/M metagenome (GOLD analysis project Ga0134125, IMG submission 96464) | Terrestrial soil microbial communities with excess Nitrogen fertilizer from Kellogg Biological Station, Michigan, USA - KB3-175-1 | ecosystem: Environmental > Terrestrial > Soil > Unclassified ... | reverse complement strand
GCAACCACATCCGGCTCGAGCCGTTCGATGTTGGCGACCTTGCGGTCACGCAGCCTGTCAGCCAATGAGGGCTGGAGGATGTTGTAGGTGCCCGCCGAGCCGCAACACAAATGCCCTTCAGGTACATCTTTGACGATGAAATTAAGTTTGGAAAGCAATTCTTTCGGCGCGGTGACGACCTTCTGTCCGTGTTGCAACGAACATGCGGAATGATAAGCAACTGCGAGCGGCTTTGACGCGCCGGTGGCGCGCAGATCGAGTGTGCACAAGTACTCGCTGACGTCCCTGGCCAGGCTGGAAATCCGCTTCGCCTTCTCGGCATAGGCCGAATCGGTGCGCAGCAGGAAGCCGTAGTCCTTCACGACGGTGCCGCAGCCGGACACGGTCATCAGGATGGCGTCCAAGCCCTCGCCGTCGATTTCGACGGTCCAGGCATCGATCAGGCTGCGCGCCTGCGCCAGCGCTTGCTCTTCGCGGCCCATGTGGTGCACGAGCGAGCCGCAGCAGGCGTCGCCCTCGGCGATGACAACCTCGATGCCGTGGCGGTTGAGGACGCGAATGGCGGCCTCGTTGGTCGAAGGCGCCAGCACGGGGTTGATGCAGCCGGCAAGCAGCGCGACCCGCCCGCGCCGTTCGCCGGCGGCGGGATAGACCTTGCGGCTGCGGTCGGACGGCGGCGCCGGCACGTGGCTCGGCGTCAGGCTGAGCATGGCGGCGAGACGTTTGAGGCCCAGCGCCTTCAGCGCCGGCGCGAACGGCTTGCCGATGAGGCCGGCCACCGCCGCCCAACGGAACAGTGCCGGGTCCGGCAAGACGCGGGCCAGCAAGCCGCGGATCAGGCGGTCGCCGAGCGGGCGCCTGTAGGTCTTCTCGATGTGGTCGCGGGCGTGGTCGACGAGGTGCATGTAGTGCACGCCCGACGGACAGGTGGTCATGCAGGATAGGCAGGAGAGGCAGCGGTCAATGTGCTTGACCACCTCGGCCGTCGCCGGCCGGTCGTGCTCCAGCATCTCCTTGATCAGGTAGATGCGGCCGCGCGGCGAATCGAGCTCGTCGCCGAGCAACACGTAGGTCGGGCAGGTTGCGGTGCAGAAGCCGCAATGCACGCAAGCGCGCAGGATCTTCTCCGCTTCGGCGGTCTGCGGATCGGCCAGTTGCGCGAGGGTGAAGGAGGTTTGCATTAGCTACGCACCAGTCTCTCAGCCGTCATGGCCGGGCTTGTCCCGGCCATCCACGTCTCGCTTGCGCGATGTGCCAAAGGTCGTGGATGCCCGGCACAAGGCCGGGCATGACGGCAGAGTTGTTGGCAATAACGTCATCCTAAACCCCCGCCCACATGCGCCCAGGATTGAGCACGCCCTTGGGGTCGAAGCTCTCCTTCACGCGCTTGCTGAGCGCGCGCAGACCCGGCTCCTCCGGCTGGAAGACATCGGCCGCGGCGCGCACCGCCGCCGGCGCGCGGATGAGCGTGGCGTGGCCGCCGAGCTCGGCCGCAGCGGCGCGCACCGAGCCCGCGTCCGGCTCGTCCTCGTAAGGCATGGCGACCCAGACCAGGCCGCCGCCCCAGTCGTAGAACATCTGCGCGGCCGGCGTGATCAAGTCGACCAGACGATGACCGCTCGCCGGCGCCGTCGAGATGCGCCACAGCGGCCGCTGCCGCGCCGAGGCCACGGCAAAGGCCTTGACGTCGCGCACGTCGCGCCACAGCGCTCGCGAGGCGCCCTCCTCCAGGATGGTGACGGGTCCGAAGCCCCTGAGCTGCGCGGCAAGCTGCTCCTGCCGGTGCCTGACCGACGGGCTGACGCCTTCGAGGCGCAGCACGGTCGCCGCTTCCGGCTTCGGCAGGCCCGCGAACCAGGACGCCACGTGATCGGGCAGATGTGCCGCGCCGGAGACGTCGGCCGACGACCCCATTGCCGCTGCCATGGCCGCGCAGGCGTCGGCGTCGTTCAGGCCTTCCACCAGCACGGTCGCCTCGGTCTCCGGCTTGGGCAGCACCTTGACCGTGATGTCGGTCATCGCCGCCAATGTGCCCCAGGAGCCACAGAGCACCTTGCACAAGTCGTAACCGGTCACGTTCTTCACCACCCGGCCGCCGGTCTTGATGGTCTCGGCGCGGCCGGTGACCGCGGTGATGCCGAGCACATGATCGCGCGCCGCGCCCGCCTTGATGCGGCGCGGCCCTGAGAGGTTGGCGGCGGCGACACCGCCGAGCGTGCCCTGCCCGGCCGGCGCGCCGAACAGCGCGCCGTAATCGGCCGGCTCGAAGGCGAGCTGCTGATTGTTCTGGTCGAGCAAGGCTTCGATTTCGGCGATCGGCGTGCCGGCTTTGGCCGACAGCACCAGTTCCTCCGGCTCGTAGAGCGTCACGCCGGTGAGGCCCGAAAGATCCAGCGTCAGGTCGGTCTGGCTCGGCCGGCCGATGCCGCGTTTGGAGCCCTGCCCGACGAGTTCGAGCGGCTTGTCATCGGCGACGGCCCAGCGCACCGCCTCCTCGACGTCTTTCGCATCCCGCGGTTTGAGACGATCGGTCATGGCGCGTTCTATCACTCCGCGGCGCGCGCCGCAGGGGCGTCGGCGAAAGCCGGCATGATCTCGCGCGCAAAGCGGCGGAGTTGATCGGCGCCGCCCGAGATCGTCAGCAGGATGTAGGTCACGCCGGCGGTGCGCAGCGCCTCCAGCATGCCGGCGATCTCGTCCGGCGTGCCGAACATGGCGTTCTCTTCCGTGGCGCCGGCCTTGTCGGCATAGGCAAGGACGTGCGAGCCGGTTTTGCCGTCAGGCGGGCGCGCCGAGGTAATGGTGCGCTGCGTGTACTGCGCCTGCTTGGCCAGCGCCGCTTCCTTGTCCGCTTTGTCCTTCGCGACATAAAGCTGACGCGCCACTGCCACCTGTCCCGGCGCGAAACACAAGCCCCGCGCTTCCCGCTCGGCGCGATAGATGGCAATGCGCTCGCTGAGCACGGACGGCGAGGCGTACTGATCGAGGATGAGATTGAAGCCGCCCGCGGCGGCATTGCGGATCGACTGCGGATTACCGGCGGCCACCCAGAACGGCGGATGCGGCATCTGCATCGGCGGCGGCTCCACGATCACGTCGTCGAAATGCCAGAAGCGGCCGTGATGCGAGAAGCGCTCGCGCGTGGTGAAGGCGCGCGTAAGCACGTCGAGGCCCTCCTCGAAGCGCGCATCCGCTTCCTCGCGCGGCATGGCGAAGCCCTTGAACTCGCTGTGCCGGTAGCCCTTGCCGATGCCGAAATCGAAGCGGCCGTCGGACATGAGGTCGAGCGTCGCCGCCTGCTCGGCGAGCAGCACCGGATTGTGCCATGGCAGCACCAGCACCGCCGTGCCGACGCGCAGCCTCGTCGTGCGCATGGCGAGCGCCATCAGCAGCATCAAGGTGGCCGAGGTCTGGTTCCAGCCGCTGAAATGATGTTCGACGGAGAAGCTCGAGCAAAACCCGAGCGCCTCGGCCTCGACGTTGAAGTCGAGGTAGTCCTTGAAACCCTGCCCGGTCTCCGGACCAAAGCCCGCCGCGTCCGCCTTCGGCGAACAGAACAGTCCGAACTGCATTTCTAGAACCTCGGAATATCCGGAAACGGCAGCTTGCCCCCGGAAATATGCATGCGGCCGAGCTCGGCGCAGCGGTGCAGGGTGGGAAATACCTTGCCGGGGTTGAGCAGGCCCTGCGGATCGAAGGCGCATTTGACGCGTTGCTGCGCGGCGAGATCGATCTCCGAGAACATCGCCGGCATCAGATCGCGCTTCTCGACGCCGACCCCGTGCTCGCCGGTCAGCACGCCGCCGACCTCGACGCAGAGCTTGAGGATATCGGCACCGAACGCCTCGGCGCGGTCGAGCTCACCTTCCTTGTTGGCGTCGTAGAGGATGAGTGGATGCAGGTTGCCGTCGCCGGCATGAAACACGTTGGCGACGCGCAGGCCATATGTCGCCGACATCTCCTTCATGCGCTTGAGCACCAGCGGCAGCCTGGCGCGCGGGATGGTGCCGTCCATGCAGTAGTAGTCGGGCGAGATGCGGCCGACCGCCGGGAACGCCGCCTTGCGGCCGGCCCAAAACAGTAACCGCTCCTGCTCCGACGTCGAGATGCGGCAATCGCCGCCGCCGCACGCGCGCGCGATCGTCTCGACCTGGGCGATGAGATGGTCGACCTCGGCGGCGGGCCCGTCGAGTTCGACGATCAACAGCGCCTCGACATCGAGCGGATAGCCGGCATGGACGAACTCCTCGGCCGCATGAATCGCCGGCCGGTCCATCATCTCCATGCCGCCGGGAATGATGCCGGCGCCGATGATGCGTGACACGCAGGCGCCCGCCTCTTCTGAACTCGGGAAGCCGACCAACAGCGCACGCGCGGTCTCCGGCTTCTTCAGGATGCGCACGGTCACCTCGGTGACGACGCCGAGCAAGCCTTCGGAGCCGGTGACGAGGCCGAGCAGATCGTAGCCGGGGCTGTCCAGATGCTTGCCGCCGAGACGGAGGATCTCGCCGTCCATCAGCACGATCTCGCAGCCGAGCACGTTATTGGTGGTCATGCCGTATTTCAGGCAATGCACGCCGCCGGAATTCTCGGCGATATTGCCGCCAATGGTGCAGGCGATCTGCGACGACGGGTCGGGCGCGTAATAGAAGCCTTCATTCGCCACCGCGATGGAGATGCCGAGATTGGTCACGCCGGGCTCGACCACGGCGACCCGGTTGTCGAAGTCGATGTCGCGGATCTTGTTGAACTTGGCCATGCCGAGCAGCACGCCGTCGGCGAGCGGCAGCGCCCCGCCGGAGAGCGAGGTCCCTGCCCCGCGCGGCACCACCTTGATGCCCTCCTGATGGCAGTATTTCAGCACCTCCGAGACCTGGCGGGTGGTCTCGGGCAGCACCACGACCATTGGCAGTTGCCGATAGGCCGTCAGCCCGTCGCTCTCGAACGGGCGCATCTCGCGTTCGGTGGCGATTACGCCCTCGCCGGGGACGAGTTGGCGCAAGGTGGCCACGATGCGGGCGCGGCGGGCAAGCACCGCCTGATCCGGCTCCGGCATCCGCACCGACATCGTCCGATCTCCCGGCAAATCCTTGGTCGGCCGCGACACTAGCAGCGTTTGACGGGCGACACATAGGGCTGGCAAGAAGTGTCTCAGCCGGATCGGACGACGCCCCCAGGGGCAGAGCGCGTGACCGGAAGCCTCGAGGGAGAGAAAGCAATGAAAGTTGGAATCGGCCTGACCGCGCTGGCACTGGCCACGCTGACCTGTGTCGGCGCCGCAAGCGCCCAGGACGTTGCGGCGGGCGAGCAGTCCTTCAAGAAGTGCATGCCCTGCCATTCGATCGGCGAAGGCGCCAAGAACAAGGTCGGGCCCGAGCTCAACGGCCTCGACGGCCGCCATTCCGGCAGTGCTCCGGGCTACAGCTATTCCGAGGCGAACAAGAAGTCCGGCATCGTCTGGGCCAAGGATACGTTCGAGAAATACATCAACGACCCGCGGGCCATGATTCCCGGCACCAAGATGATCTTCCCGGGGATCAAGAACCCGAAGGAGGTCGAGAACCTCTGGGCCTATGTCAGCCAGTTCGGCCCCGATGGGAAGAAGAAATAGCCTGGTTTCGGCCCCACCCGATCCGCCGCCGCGGCCGGGGCTCCGAGAGCGCGCGTCGGGCCTTTTGACTTCCGTCAAGGCCGGGCACTGACCGATCCTGCATGGTGGCGACGTGAGCGCGGTTGCTCGTTCAGGAGAGCTGTCATGATCAAGGATCTCATTGTCAATTTAGGGCTGGGCGCGCACGACCCGGCCGGCGAATACGCCGTTTCCCTGGCCGAAAAATTCGGAGCACACGTGCTCGGCCTCGCCTTCGCCTACGAGCCGGTGATCCCCGGCGCGGTGATGGGCGGCATTCCGCCGGAATTCATCGAATCGCAGCGCACCGAAGCGGACAGCAAGGCGAAGGCGGCGGTCGCGCGCTTCGAAGAGCTGGCCCGCCGCGCCGGCATCTCCTATGAGCACCGCATCCTGTCCGCCAGCCTGTCGGCTGCCGCCGACCAGATCGGCCGTCTCGCCCGCCGCTTCGACCTCGTCGTCCTCGGCCAGCCCGAGCGCGAAGAGACGATGCCGGAAGAGGTGGTCGACGAAGGCGCCCTGTTCGAATCCGGACGGCCGGTAATCTTCGTGCCCTTCATCCACAAGGGCGGGATCAAGCTCGACCGCGTCATGATGTGCTGGGACGGCAGCCGCGCCGCCACCCGCGCCGTCGCCGATTCGCTGCCTTTGATGAAGCAGGCCAAGCAGATCGAGGTGGTGATCATCGCCACCGGGCGCGCCAAGAGCGACGAGATGCCTGGCGCCGATCTCGGCCAGCATCTCGCCCGCCACGGCCTCAAGGTCGACGTCAAGCGCATCACCTCGCCCGACATCGACGTTGCCTCCACCATCCTCTCCTACGCCGCCGATTCCTCGGCCGACCTGATCATCATGGGCGGCTACGGCCATTCGCGGCTGCGCGAATTCGTGCTCGGCGGCGCCACCCGCGGCATCCTCGAGTCGATGACCGTGCCGGTGCTGATGTCGCACTGACCTTCGTCATTCCGGGACGCCGCGGAAGCGACGTATCCGGAATCCAGCTACAATCTCCGAGCCAGTTTCTGGATTCCGGGTTCCGGCTTTTCGGCCGGCCCCGGAATGACCGGAGAATTTGCATGCGCGAACGCCACGTCACCCTGCTTGACGGCGAGAAGGTGTTCATCCGCCCGCTCACAGCGGCGGATGCGGCGCTCTATCCCGATTTCCTCGCGGAAGTGACGGCGAACGACTTGCGGCTGCGCTTCTTCGCGCCGATGCGGCAGGTCTCGCCCGACCTCATCGACAAGCTCATCCATTACGATCCGGACAGGGCGATGGCCTTCATCGCCGTCGCCGAGGCGACCGGCCGCATGCTCGGCGTGGTGCGCCTGCACGACGACACCGACGGCAAGGCGGCCGAATTCGCCATTCTGCTGCGCACGCGGCTGAAAGGTCACGGCCTCGGCTGGCTGATGATGAAGCACATGATCGCCAACGCCAAGGACAAGGGCCTCGAGACCATCCGTGGCCAGGTGCTGACCGAGAACACCACCATGCTGCAGATGTGCCAGGAGCTCGGCTTCCACGTCAGCGACGATCCGCTCGAGCGCGGCGTCAAGGTCGTGGCGCTGCCGCTCGCCGAGGTGCCGGCGGAGGCGATGGCCTAAGGCAACGGCACCTGCGCGACCAGGCCACGGGCGCGGGCGTCGATGACGCCGAGCGCGCGCAGCGCCATCAACGTCATCTCCTGCACCGCTTCGCGCGCCGCGGCCGCCTCGGCATGGTCGGGCGCGAGCGGGCCGATGAGGCCTTCGACCAGCGCGCCGACGATGGCCGGCGCCGCCGCGCGGGCGTCCTGCTCGGGCAGCAATTGCCGCGTCCGCGCGGCGCGAATGCGGGCCTCGATCTCGGCAGCGACCGACTGGCGGAAGTCGAGCCGCATGGCGTCGATGTCGGCGTCGACCGGCTCGGCCAGGGTGGCCCAGGCAAGCTTGCGCTCGGCCAGCGCCCGCGCGGCGAAAGTCGCGACCGCGGCCGCAAGTGCCGACAGCGGTCCCGGCGCCGCATCGGCAGCGCGGCGCAACGCCGTCAGTTCGCGCGCCGAAACGGCGGCGATGACCTCGGCGATCAGGTCGGACTTCGACGGGAAGTAACGGTAGACGGTGCCGGCGGCGATGTTGGCGCGCTTGGCGACGGCCGCTATCTGCACGGCATGCATGCCGCCTTCGGCGGCCAGCGACAACGCGGCGGTCAGGATCGCCTGCTCGCGCGCGGCGAGCCTACGAACCACATTTTCCGTGCGGCGGTAGGGCATCCAATGAGTGAATGGTGATTCACGGGCTGCTGGCAAGCCGGCGGCTTCGTCGGCGACGTCACCGCGCTGATGATGCGCCGGCCTCTGTCTGCGGAAGAGGTGAAGCCGTCAGCGGCCCTTGCCGCCACCACCGGCCAGGGATTTCTCGCGGATCGCCGACAAGGTCGCACCGAGCGTCAGCGCCTCGGGGTCGATCTTGAGGTGGATGATCGACGGCTTGCCCGACGCCTTGGCCGCGGCGAAGGCGGCGGGGAAATCCGCGGTCTTCTCCACCTTGATGCCGAAGCCGCCGAACACCTGGCCGTAGCCCGCGAAGTCGGGATTCCTCAATTCGGTCGCCACCACGCGACCCGGAAAATCGCGCTCCTGGTGCATGCGGATGGTGCCGTAGAGGCCGTTGTCGGAAATGACGACGATGATCGGCAGGCCGTACTGCACCGCCGTGGCAAAGTCCTGCCCGGTCATCAGGAAATCGCCGTCGCCGGCGACGCAGACCACCGTGCGCTCGGGAAACTGCGTCTGCATGCCGAGCGCGGCCGGAAAGCCGTAGCCCATCGAGCCCGAGGTCGAGCCGACCACGCCGCCGTATTTGCGGACGCGATAGAAGCGATGGATCCAGGCGGCGAAATTGCCGGCGCCATTGGTGACGATCGCGTCCTCGGGCAGGTTTTCGCGCAGCCAGATCATCACCTCGCCGAGATTGACGCCGCCGGGCTGCGGCGTCGCTTTCTCGGTCCAGGCGACGAAGTCGGCATGCGCGGTGTCGCTCTCACCGCGCCAGGCGATCTCGTTCGGCGGCTGCAGGCCCTCGAGCGCGGCGCAGAATGCGGTCGCCGAAGCGTTGATGGCGAGAGTCGGGTGATAGACGCGGCCGAGCTCATCGGGATCGGGATGCACGTGCACCAATTTGGTGCCTGGCTCGGGAATGCCGAACAGGCTGTAGCTCTGCGACGACATCTCGCTCATGCGGTCGCCGATCAGCAGCACGAGGTCGGCGGCCTTCACGCGCGCCAGCAGCTTGGGGTTCGGGCCGATGCCGAAGTCGCCGGCGTAGCAGGGATGCATCGCGTCGAACAGCGAGCCGCGGCGGAACGTGGTCGCCACCGGCAGTTGGAAGCGCTCGGCAAAGCGCGCCAGCGCCGCGCAGGCGGTCTCCGACCAGCGGCTGCCGCCGACGAGCACGACCGGGCGCTTGGCCGCCCACAGCATCTTCTGCAGGCGGCTCATGTCGGTGAGGCCAGGCCAGGTCTCGACCGGCTCGCAGGCGGTCGCATCCGGCACGACGATGCGGTCGCGCAGCATGTCCTCCGGCAGCGCGATCACCACCGGGCCGGGACGGCCGTTGCACGCAACGTGGAAGGCGCGCGACACGATCTCGGGGATGCGCGCAGCGTCGTCGATCTCGGTCGCCCATTTCGCCATGCTGCCGAACACGGCGCGATAGTCGAGTTCCTGGAACGCCTCGCGCTCGCGCATGTCGCGGCCGACCTGGCCGACGAACAGGATCATCGGCGAGGAATCCTGCTTGGCGACGTGCACGCCGGCCGACGCATTGGTCGAGCCCGGTCCGCGCGTGACGAAGCAGATGCCGGGCCGGCCGGTGACCTTGCCGATCGCCTCGGCGGCCATCGCGGCGGCGCTCTCGTGGCGGCACACCGTGAGCTTGATGGTGCTGTCGTGGAACGCGTCGAGCGCGGCAAGATAGCTCTCGCCCGGCACGCAGAAGGCGTGGCGCACGCCGTGGATCTGCAACTGATCGATGAGGATTTCGCCGCCGGTGCGCGCGCCGTCGTTGGATCGCATTGCTATCGTTCCGCTTGAAGGAGCCGGGAAAACCGCCAAAGCTATAGACGATCGGGCCCGCCGGGGCGAGCGGGATATACGCAGCTCTGCCGCGCGCAGGCGAGGACGAAGGAACATGGTCATGACGGAGTCGAACGGAGACATCGGCGCGCGACTGGCGCACTACCGCGCCCTCTTCGATTTGACCGGCAAGACCGCGGTCGTGCTCGGCGCCGCCTCGGGCATCGGCAAGGCCTCGGCCGAGGTGCTGGCGGCGCTGGGCGCAACGGTCATCTGCGCCGACAAGGACCGCGCCGGCGTCGAGCGCACCGCCGGCGCGCTCGACGGCGAGGCACACATCGTCGACGCCGGCTCCGCCGACGACGTCGCCCGGCTCGCCGCGGCGGCGGCCCAGCACGGCCGCATCGACATCGCCGTGACCACGCCGGCGATGCACATCCGCAAATGGTTTCTCGACTATACCGACGACGAGTTCGACCGCATCGTCTCGCTCAATCTGCGCGGCGTATTTCTCTTCCTGCGCGCCTTCGGCCGCATCATGCGCGACCAGAACGGCGGCAGCCTGATTGCCACGTCGTCGATGCGGGCGACGACGCTCGAGCCTGGGCTCGCCATCTACGGCGCGACGAAAGCCGGGCTGACGCAGCTCGTCCGCGGGCTCGCCTCCGAGCTCGGGCAATACAATGTGCGCGTCAACGCCGTGGTGCCGAGCATCGTCGACACCGCGCTGGTGCAGCCGCTCAAGGCAAGGCCGGAGATTTACAACAAGCTCGCCGCGCACACGGTGTTCAACCGCTGGAGCGAACCGAGCGAGGTGGCGGCGGCCGTGGCTTTCCTCGCTTCCGACGCGGCGAGCTACG